>JAABUV010001567.1_pt1 | contig 32880 bp, 35 predicted proteins | sample 5559971 | NCBI WGS metagenome assembly JAABUV01 (sample SAMN10711881, study PRJNA513362) | rock metagenome | isolation source: Antarctica rocks | place: Antarctica: Victoria Land, Knobhead nord | collected 2015-12-19
ACGGCTACACCATCCTCGGAGCCGGGGCCATCGGCGGCACCCTCACCTGGCACCTGGCACCCTCACCTGGCACCTGGCACCTGGCACCTGGCACCTGGCACCTGGCACCTGGCACCTGGCACCTGGCACCTGGCACCTGGCACCTGGCACCTGGCACGGCCGGGCACCGCATGGTGATCGTTGACACCGACACCGAGCATGTACGGGCCATCCGCGAGCACGGTGTGACTCTACGACGCGACGGCGAAGCTCTCCCGCAGCCGGTGAGCGCTGCCCTGACTCCCGATGTGGTCCAGGGCTCCCTGCATCGTGTGTTGCTGGCCGTCAAAGCCCACGCAACTGAAGGCGCCACCCGCTGGCTCCCCCCCGCCTCGCACCGGACGGCTTCGTCATCAGCCTGCAAAACGGCCTCAACGAAGCGGTGATCGCCGAGCACGTCGGGGAGCAGCGCACCGTCGGCGCCTTCATCGACCTGTTCGCTGACGTCATCGAACCCGGCGTCCTCAGCGACGGCGGGGCCGGTGCGCTGGCGGTCGGTGAACTCACCGGTGCCGTCTCCGACCGGGTACGCCAACTTGTAGCCGACCTGCAAGCGTGGGGAACCGCACTGGCCACTGAGAGCGTCACCGGCTACCTGTGGTCCAAGCTCGGCTTCGGCGCCATGCTCACCGCCACCGCGCTGGCCGACGCATCCATGGCGGAACTGCTGCACCGTCACCGCGCCACCGCCCATACCCTGGCTACAGAAATCTTCACCGTTGCAGTCGCCGCCGGTATCGAGCTGGAGCCCTTCGACGCCTTCGAGCCCCGGGCCTACATCCCGAGCGCGAGTGCCGCTGACAGGGACGAGGCCACCGACCGGCTCGTCGAGTGGCTCTCGACCCAGGCCAAGGACCGCAGCGGCATCTGGCGCGACATCGCCGTCCGCCATCGACCGACTGAGGTTCCCCCCCATTACGCTCCCGTGGTGGCCCTCGCCGACAACCACGCTATCCCTGTCCCGCTGCTCTGCGCCCTGCTCGACCAGCTCGCCGAAGTCGAGACCGATCCCACGTCGATGGGGGAGTCTCGCCTGGCCCACCTGGACACCCTGGTGCACGGCGGGACGCAGCAGAGCATCGAGACAACGATGGTGCACCTATGACCCCCGCCACCCAAGACCTGCACCCACTGCTGTCCTGGATCACCGGTCAACGCGAATCGATGCTGCACGACTTGGGTGAGTACGTCCGCATCGAAACGCCCAGCGACGACCCGCAGGCGCTGGCCTACGGGCGAGACTGGATCCGCACGTGGATCGGACAGCGACTCGGCGAACCGGTCAGCGAACGTCGCGAGTCCGGCGACGGACCGTACGGCGACACCCTGGTCCTGGACTACCCCGGCACCGGAGACGCATCCACGGGCAGCATCGTGACCCTGCTCGCGCACTATGACACGGTATGGCCGCTGGGCACACTGGACAGCATCCCCTTCACCGTCGAAGACGACACCATCCGTGGCCCAGGGGTCTTCGACCGAAGGGGCTACCGGGGGACGGGGAGGTTATGCAGCCGGAGCTGCAACGCTGTTACCAGCCGCTCTTCGGGGTCGTTCAGGTTTAGACCGGTGAGTTTGACGATCCGACCGAGTCGGTAGCGGAGCGTGTTCGGATGTATCTGTACAGCCCGCGCGGCGGACGGGATGTCACCGAATGCGTCGAAGTAGGCGCGCAGCGATGAGAGCAGATCTGTCCGGTGTTTCCGGTCGTAGGCCGCGAGCACCAGGGGCGGACCGTCTTGTAGGTGCGCCCGCTCGCCAAGTAGGTCCTGCACTTCGACCAGGACGGCGGTTGCGGCGACATCTCTCCAGCTCGCGGCGACCGGGGCGCCGCCGCCGCGCAGCGTCAACACGCGCAACACACGTTCGGCGTCCAGACGGGAGTCCGCTGCTTCCGCGGCGCTGGCGACGATCCGGCCCACCCCCGCCCGTAGGGTGATTGCTAACCGGCTGCTGACCTGAGCGACGGCGGATTGAGCCAGCGCGACCAGCGAATCTGGTGCGCCGCCGACCGGATCGTTCAGTCCTGCCAGCAGCACGTATACCCGCCCGCCGATCACCACGGGAAGTGTGCCGCGGTGGTAAGCCGCGCAGTGAACTGACACCAGCTCCAGCACCCGCTGCGGAGTGCCGCGCCCTCCCGGTCCGGAGGCCGCGTCCGGCTCGAACGCGAGTACGGCGGCGCGGGTGGTGGTGCTCACTCCGAGCAGATCTTCGGCCGACTCTGTGGTCGCCTCACCGGCCAGTACTTTGCGGATCAGTGCGTCGCGCGCCACCTGACCTTCGGTTATGGCGCTGCGGTGGCGAAGTAGATGCAGCGGTGCGAGTCGTGCCGCTGCACACAAAGCTTCCTCTGCGTACTCGGGCAAAGGGTCCATGCCCTCGGCGACCCAAATTGAGCCGAGGATCTCGTCCCCGGCTCGTACCGCGATGGCTAACCGGCGCCGAAGCGACGACTTCGGGACCGGGTCGACGTGGACGACGTCAGCTTCGCCGTACAGCTGGCGAAAGACACCACGCTCGGTTAGCAGCTCAGTGATTTCCTTGGGGACGCGCTGGCCGAGGATGGTCAGTCGGCGCGGCTCATCGGCGTCGGACGTTACCCTGGAGTAGGCCAGCACTCGCGAATGCGGGTCTTCGATGGTGACCGCGCCGCTTACCATGCTCGCTATAGCGTCCGCAAGGACGAACAGGTCGCCGAGCGGCACCGTGTCGACGACCGGTTCACCTCGTTGTCCGATGGTTGCAAGCGCGGTCGCGAGCAATGCGCCGATCTGGGTCCAGGACATCTCGTCTGCTATCAAAATGAGTGGGACCCCAGCCGCCTTCGCTTCCTCGGTAAGCCTGGTATCGCTCTGGGTGCGCCTCTTGATAGCCACCCCTGCGGCGGCCGCGCGTCCCGCCGCAGTTATCAGTCGCGTTGTGGCGTCGGCGGTGGGTCGGTGGCCGACGGCGAGGATCAGATCACCCGGCGCGCAGTCTGGTGGTTCGTCGGGATCGGCGATGACGATCGAGGTGACCACTGGCTGGCGTCTGTTGGACGGGGGTACCACCTTCAATAGATGTAGGCCAGCGACCGCGACGAGGTCTTCGGCGGTCGCCTCGGTCAGTTCGGCTGTCAACGGGCTGTCCAATCTTCGGCGTACGGATTGTAGAGCCCGTTTCTGCCAACGCGAACGATGTGGGCATGGCGGCGAGTGCGTCGTCAACCTGTTGACTCGATCTCCGAGGATGCCCGGTTTTCGTGCAACTTGAAGTGGCGGTCCCTCGCTCGGCTCCTGCTTTGCGGTAGGTGTTGGGCGTCCGCTAAAGACACTTAACGAGAGAAGGGGACCGCCGCGAACAATGACTACCAGAAGAAGATGGAGGATGTCCCGCGTTTCGTGGAACTTCGGTGGCGGCCCGTTGATCGTCAGGCCATGCTGACCAGGTCATCATGGCAGGTGGCTCCGACAGTTTCGGCGACCTCGCGTTCGAGTGCGGCGCGCAGGCTGGCCAGGTGTAGGTGGCCGTTGACGCGACGGAACTGCTTGCCGGCCTCGACCATCCCGGCTGCGCACCAGCGCATCGCCATGTCCCCGTCGCGCCAGCGCTTCACGTTCGCCGCCCGCTGCCTACAGACCCCGATCATGGACACCCAGATGGCGTTGGTCGATCTCAGCGTGCGCGCCAATGTGGGTGGCACCCCCAGCCGCAGCACGGTGAGGGTCTCAGCCAGTCCCTCGCGCAGGCTGGCGGCGACCCGCGGGTGGGTCTTGTCCAGCTCACGCGCCAGAGCCTGCAGCTGCGCCTGGGCGAGCAGCGCACTGTCGGCGTGATAGGCCGCGCGCATCTTGGTGCCGACCGGCCCGCGCAGGTGCTGCGGGAGCTTGTCTTGCACGTTCCTGATCTTGTGCAGTTGACACCGAGCGATGATCGGGTGGTCCAAGACGTCCACGACGGCCTTGCGCAGGGCGCTGCTGCCACGGTCACTGGCGTGCTTGCCCTTCACGCCAGCCAGTCCGGTCACGTCGGCCTCCATCATCGCGCTCATCACCTGCAACCCGGCGCCGACCGCGAGGGCCAGCAGGGCCTCGCGCATGTCCCCGACGATCTCGGCCATCGCCACGGTGACGTGCTCCGGCACGGTCAACCCGTGCGCGCCCGGTGCATCGCGCGTCGACTTCTGATACTTCTTGTTCACGGCGGTCCCCTTCTCGTTGAGTGTCTTGGCGGACGCCCAACACCTACCGCAAGGCAGGAACTGAGCGGGGGACCGCCACCTCAAGTTCCACGAGACCCGGGACATCCTCGAACCCTCAGGTCAACGACCCGCTACAACGTCACAAATGCCCCAGATGTAACAGGCAGACTCTGATTGATTATCTGCTGATGTAGCTCGTACCAAGCCGGTTACCCTCTCACTCGCGACTGGAGAGGGTCTGCGAAACAATTAACTGGTTCGGTCAAGATTCCGTAGCGATCAGGGTGACGCCGACCGTAAAAGTTCCACCGTTCACGGGCGGACGCAATGTGCGAGAAGTCCAATTGCACCACTGCTACTTCATCGCCCTCCATTGCTGTGCGCGCAACCACTTGCCCATGCGGGTCAACAGCACATGATCCACCAATCAGGTGGACGCCATCCTCATTGCCTGCCTTCGCGACAGCGACCACGAAAAGACTGTTTTCGTATGCGCCAGCCCGGACACACAACTCGTTCTGCGAAATCGCTAATGGTGATGCCGGCGTGTTGTAACCGATCACTATTAATTCGGCTCCTGCCAGCCCCAGCGCGCGGTAGACCTCCGGGTATCGGCGGTCCTGACATATGGCGATGCCCAATGACCCGTGCGAAGTCTGGACCGGCCTTAGGTCGGTATCACCATGATTGAAGTAGTGTGGTTCGTAAACGCGAACTTGACCCGCAGGCGCCACATCAGGGAGGCCTGGGAGGTGCAGTTTACGGTACCGATGTGTGATGTCGCCTCTCTCATCAACGTAGATCATGGTGTTGTATTTGTTGCCGTTGGCGACGCTTTCGGCGTAGCCAAAGCAAAACGCAACCCGGGCACGACGAGCTAGGTCGAAGAGTGGAGCAACCGTGGGGTTGGGCATCGCCGAATCAAAGAACTGCTCGTAATCGCTGCGAATTCGCTTGGGAAAAAAAGTGGTGAGTGCCAGTTCTGGGAAGACGACAACTTCCGCACGTTCAGCAATGGCTTTTCGAAGTAAGGACACCATCCTATTAACGATAGAGGATCGGGGTTGCGTTTCGTCGTTCGGGCCCATTTGAGCCATCGCCAAACGCACCACTCGAGCGACCGCCACGTGAGCCTCCTCCAACTTTAAGATGTGGTGTTAGCCCGTGGAACCGTTCCACGACTCTGCCCGCTCGCAAGCAAAACGGCAGATGCCAATACTTGTGGCTCCCAATCCTTAATGCTTTCGCGCGCCCATAGTCGCGCAAGTTGAGCTGTGATTCTTCCCGGTGCCGCAAGACTTCTATCATCTACTCGTGCCACTGCTTGAACGTCTCGTGTTGTAGAAACGAGGAACACCTCTTGAGCCCGTTGCAGTATTTCGATTGGTTCGTCCCGCTCTGATACGTCAATAAGAGTTCCACACCACTCCAGCAACAAAGCACGGGTGATGCCCGCCAGGCACCCGGACTCGAGCGAGGGCGTCACAACTTCACCATCAAGGACGTAAAAAATGTTAGAGCCAGTGCCCTCGCACAAAGCCCCAGTAGTGTTCGGCATCACCGCCTCGCTGGCCCCGCGCTCCGCCGCATAAGCCACCATAAGGGCGTTCTCAGCATACGACGTAGTCTTCAAGCCGGCGACCGAACTGCGTTCATTTCGTGGCCACGGCACCGTGACAATCGACGTTGCGCTCGGTGGTCTAGGGCACGGTTCCGTGACGACCACCGACGTCTGACCGTGATGTCCTCGAAGGGATCCAAGAGGTCCCATGCCAGACGTGACTGTGATGCGGATCCTGCCGAATGGGATGTCTTGATCGGCGACCGTAGCCGCAACACCCTCACGGAGCGAAGCCAGGTCCGGTGCGGCCAACCGGAGTCCGACAGCTGACCTAGTCAACCGGTCCAAGTGTCTCGTCAACGCGAACGGGCGGCCCTCAAGCACCTGGACTGTCTCAAACACACCATCACCGACGATGAAGCCGTGGTCCAGCACAGTTAAGACTACTGACTCCGGACTGTCTAATAATTTACCGTTCAACCACGCGCGCATACGCCACCTCAATCGTCGAGCGAGTTGCGGCCCGGCCGCGATTGAGACCGGCGAGCTTTAGCCACTGTAGCAAGGCTGTTTAACCGTTCGATCATAGCCACCGGCCAACGGCGACGCCAACGTCTCTCGAGTTCTTACGAAGTCCAGCCCGTTGACGTGCCCTCGGGCAGAAGGGTCCTCGAGGAATCCAGGTCGGCCACCACAGGTGACAACGGCAGCGTCCAAAAGACGAGCGTTGCCGTGTCTCGTTCCTCGTCCAGAAAATCTTCGACGGCCTACTCGAGCGCCTCGATCACGAGGCGTCGTGAAGCAGCCCTTGACACGATCGCCCGCATAAGTTCAACTTCAGGAGGCTTTACCAGTCCTGGCGATTTGGCTCTTGTGCTGGTCGTCGTCGCGTTGGGCTTGCAGGGTGGGGCGGAACTCGATCGTGGTGACGAAGAAGGTGCAGCTTTCGCAGATCGACTCAAAGTGGCAGTCGGTCTCGACGGGTCTGTCGCAGTGGCCGTTGCCGAGCATCTGCCGGTGCATCTCTCCGCGGAGCTTGCGCATCTCGCTGCCCTCGTCGTCACGGGGCAGCTGCCGGGGCTGGCCGTAGAGGGCCTCGACCTTCTCGGTGACGTTGAAGTACTCCTCGGCGACAGTCTTGTCGGCGATCCGCTCTGGCGGAGTCGGATATTGGAAGTCTCGCAATACCTCTCACGATGCGTCGCCGGGCTTGCCGTTTGACGGCGTTGTGGGGGCTGTGTTGGCGGCGGCTGTAGTCGGCGGCGTAGTTGGTCCAGTCTCCGCTGCTGGCGCGTTGCCAGGCGACGGCGGCGCTGATGTGAATGCCGAGCAGTCGGGCGAGCAGGGCCGCTGGAGTTCGGCGGCGAGCCCGAACAACGCCGTTGAGCGGGCTTGGCCGGGGCGCAGGCCGAGTTGACGGAGGCGTTCGCCGAGGTGCTCGGCGCTGATGGGTCGGCCGGGGCGTCCGCCGGGGAACAGCCAGGGAGAGGTTTCTTGGTTACCGAGTGTGGCGTGGCCGTGGCGGGCGGCGATGAGCTGGAGGACAAGTGCGGCGAGGGGATCGGGCAGGACGATGGGCTCGCGGCCGAGCCGCAGACGCACCTGGTGCTCGTCGGCGTGCACGTGCTCAAGGGTGAGGCGGCTGATCGTGGTGGGCCATTGGGCGTAGAGGAGAACGAGCAATCCGGCGACACGGTCTTCGGCTTTGAGTCGGTCGTCGTGGAGCAGTCGGCGGCCTTGCTGCCAGCGGGCATCGGTGTCGATGATGCCGGCGGGCCCGTCCCATCTGGTCGCGGCGAGATCGAGATTAGTCAGCTTGTGACGTTTGGCCCAGCGGATGAGGTGTCCGGCCTCGCGCCGCCGGTGGCCTGGTCGATGCTCAGCCAGGTGTCCAGGTCGCCTTGCCCGGCGTTCGCCAGGGTGAGGCCGTGACCGGTGAGCCAGTCCAGCAGGGTGATCGCCGACCGGACGTGCTGCTGGACGACGGTGGCCTGACCGTGGGTGGCGTGCTTGCCGTTGTTGCGCCGCCGCAGCCGGTGCAGCACATGCCAGGTTGCGTAGCGGTGCAGCAGTGCCCGCTGCTCGGGATCGTTGCCGTCGGCGAGGGTGGCCGTGATCCAATGCTCGAGTCGGGTCAGGTTCATCGCGCGCCGGCAACGCGCCGGTGGCGACTAGAACGCTACGCAGATGCCGCAGTGGTTTGTTGTCGATCAGCTCGTCGAGCCCAGCATGGGTCAGTGCTCGTTGCCCGGTGGCGAGCTCACGCAGGAGCACCGAGGCGGTGTCCTTGTTCAGCCAGGTGAGCATGGTGTTCGGGCGTTCGTGGTTCGCCAGGTTGTCATGCAGGGCCTGCAGCTGGGGATGAATCTCGCCGGTGGCCTCGCGGAGCAGCTCGTGTAGCCGCTGGCGCAGCGAGCAGCGGCCGCAGCGGCGCGCGCGCAGCTGGGTGTGTTCGCCGCAGCCGGGCCAAGCATGCCAGGGGCATTGGGGACAATGCAGCTCCCGCAGAGTGGGTCGGTCAGGCTCCCGCCGCGGACCAGCTTCACCCTGGCGCAACCGACGCAGCATCCTCGCCGTTGCTGGCAGGCGTGCAGCATGGTTGCCTGGTGAGCCTGGAGACCGCGGCAGGAGCCAAGCGGTTGCAGATCGCGCAGGTCATCATCGTGACTGGCCGGCAGCTGGGACACAGCGGCCCGCCGGGGGCGCAGACGCTGACCGGACGGCGTCGGTCGCAGCCCAGGCATGTCTCCTGGTTGGGCCGGTCGGTGCTCAAACAGCTGGGGCACAATGGTTGTCCGTGCTCGTCACGGGTAGCCGGTTCTCTGTGGACGCCGCAGCGCGAGCAGGTTTCGGCGTGGGAGGTGGTCGAACAGTTGCGGCAGACCCGGACTCCATCGAGGATCTTGCTCAGCGTGATGACCCGTGCGCAACGCGGGCACGGCGGCCGGACCGCCTGCTCATAACTATGCTTTCCGCGCTACCGCGTCGTACAGCGGCACAAACTTGGCGTCTCGAAGCTGGAGTGTCGTACATAGTTATTGAGTCCAAGCGCTCCTACTGTTTGCGAATCCCGCTCAGGCGAGCCACGAAACGCGGAGGACCTGCATGAGCACAACAAACACTCAAGCCGGACCAAGTCCTGAAGCGACCGACGTTGACTCCCGTCGGGCCGCGAAGGTCGCCCGACTGTCCGTCGGGCTGCTGTTCGTGGCCTGGGTGATCGACTACATCGATCGGCTCGTGATCGTTCTGGCGTTGCCGTCGATCGAGAAGGACTTCGGACTCGATAAGACCGAAGGGGGCCTGATCCTTACAGCTTTCTTCATCGCATACGCGGTGTGCCAGGTGCCCGGCGGTTTCCTCGCCGACCGATTTGGCGCTAAACGCACCATGCTTGCCGCCCTCGTACTCTGGTCAGCGTTCACCGGGCTGACAGGCCTCGCGGTGTCCTTCGGGATGCTTCTGACTGTCCGGGTGCTGTTCGGCGTCACCGAAGGCGCCTTCCCCGCTGCGAGCATGAAGGCCATCTCCGAGCGAACACTGCCGCACCAACGCATGACCGCCACAGGTCTGATGCTCGCTTCCAACCCGTTGGGTTCCGCGCTCGCACCGCTGGTCGCTGCGCCGGTCCTCATTGCCTTCGGGTGGAAGCAAACTTTTTGGGTGGTAGCTGGGCTCGGTCTGATAATGGCCGTCGTGACATGGCGTGCTTTGCCAGCTCCGGTGGGAACCCAGGCCAGCGCCGTCACGACCAAGGCACCTAAGTCCGCTGCACGTCCCCCCGCCACGGTCATCCGCACGTCAGACCTGTTACGCCACTCCATGTTGTACCGCTTTGCGCTCCTCTTCGTAGGTTTTGATCTCGTCTCGTGGGGTCTTATCTCCTGGGCACCGAGCTATCTGCTTCAAGCGCGCGGTTTGAACATCGCCCACACCGCGGTCTACACGGCTATTCCATGGCTCGTAGCGACGGTTTCCACCGTGGTGGGTGGGCTACTGTTCGATCGATACTTCGTTGGTCGACACCGATGGTTGGTGGTACCGAGCATGGTGGGCACCGGGATCATGTTGGTGCTGATGATCAACTCCCACACCGCCGGACAATTTGTACTGTACGAGTCCCTCGGCATGGCATTCATGTGGCTGTCGTTCATGCCCATCTTCGGGCTGCCGCTGCGGATGCTCCCGCCGTCTGTCGCCGGGCTGGCTGGCGGCTTGGTCAACTTCGGTGGTCAGTTCGCCGGTGCCCTTGCACCGTTCATCATGGGCTGGCTCGCCGACACGTATGGCTTCACCGCCGCGTTCAGTTTCTTGCTGATCGGTGTCGTCATCGCGATCGGGGCCTCCCTGTGGACGCCTCAGAACCCTGAGGTGTTCGCAGCCGCTTTCGGCATTGAGCCTCTTGCGAAAGCCACCGACCCCAAGCTGGTCAAACTCAGCTTCCGAGGACTTGACAAGGTCTGAAGTACCGGTCGGCCTCGGCTCACAGAACGGTCACGAAGTTCAGGAGGATGTCCCGGGTCTCGTAGAACTTGAGGTGGGCGGTCCCCTCGCTCGGCTCCTGCCTTGCGGTAGGTGTTGGGCGTCCGCCAAAGACTCTCAACGAGAGATAGGGGACCGCCGTGACAAGAAGTATCAGAAGGAGATGACCGTTGCGCCGGACGCGCAGCTGACCGTGCCGGAGCATGTCACCGTGGCGATGGCCGACATTGCCGGGGACATGCGCGAGGGCCTGCTGGCTCTCGCGGTCGGCGCCGGGTTGCAGGTGATGAGCGGCGATGATGGACGCCGACGTGACCACGTTGGCTGGTGTGAAGGGCAAGCACGACAGCGCACCGGCCGTGGCCCGGCACGGCCACGAGCGCGGGTCGGTCACCCTCGGCGGCCGCCGCGTTCCGGTGGAGCGGCCACGGGTCCGCGCGGTGCACGGCAGCGGCGAGTTGCCGGTGCCGGCCTACGAACTACTCAGCAGCACCGAGATCCTCGGGCGGATGGCGATGGACCGGATGCTCGCGGGGCTCTCGACCCGCCGCTACCAGATCGGTCTGGAGCCGGTCGGGCAGCAGGTCAGTGAGGTCGCGACAGCCACCAGTCGGTCGGCGGTGTCGAGGAAGTTCGTGGCCGAGACCGAGACCGCCCTGGCCGAGCTGCTCAGCGCCGACCTGAGCACGCTGGACCTGGTGTCGATGATGATCGACGGGGTGCACTTCGCCGAGTCGTGCTGCGTCGTGGTGCTCGGCATCGACCTGCAGGGCACCAAGCATCCGCTGGCACTGGTCGATGATGACGGTGACGTACTTGTCGCCGCGGGTGTGCCTCCAGACGTGCTCATCGACCCCGATCACCCTGACGTCGTCGAACCGGCCTGGGTCGTCGACGAGCACACGGCGACCTTCGGCCAGTACCGCGTCGTTGGCGGTGTTCCACGAGACGGCAGGCCCTCGGCGACGCGGGCGACGGTGAGATGCTGACACACGATGGCCTCCAGCGCCCACTGCAGGCCGCGACGCGGCGACCACGCGGAGACCGGCGGCCCGCACGGCCCTGGTGACACCGGCACCGTAGGAGCCGGTGCACTCGATCGCGACCACGCTCAGGGTCGGCCATCGGCGCAGGAGCTGCACCGTGGCCCGGTAGCCAGCCGACGTCGCTGGCACGTGTGTGTCGCCCAGCCGACGACCGGTGCCATCGGGGACCGCGACGTGACGGGTGTCGATACCGCCGTAGACGGCGAGAGCTTGATCGGTGGCCATGGAACTGCGCCCTTCTCTCGTGGGTTGGTGCGCAGCCCGGCCGGGGCGTCAGTCAGTTCACTATCGGGGATCTCGCCAGACTCCTGACTTGATGGACCCGCCGGGCTGCACCAATCGTGAGCCGAGCCGGTCGACACGTCGCAGACAGGACAACCACCCAGCAGGTCGCGTCAGAAGAGCCGTGAGTCAGACCCGCCCCACCTGGCGATCCTGCCCAGGCCAACGGGCTCTTCAGCGTTACACCCAACTGCGTTCCAGCCCGACGGACGCGAGTTTCTTTGTGTCCGTCAAACGCACACGACTGCTCTACGCCGTCGTGCAGCAGACGTTCCGCCGGGCTCCGGGCCCGCTAGGCCGGCCAAGAACTGGCGGACGCCCGCCACGACGAACTCACCTGCTTCGCCGCGCTTGTTGACGACTTCAGCTGCCTGGGTTAGGTTCACTGAACGGTTTCGTTTACTTCAGAGGTGTTCAGTGGAATCTTCCGTTCAGTTGACGAGAGACCATGAGGTATTTCGTCACGAGCTATCTGCGCGGGTTACTGCGGCCCAGGGCAGTCTCACGCCCAACGACAATAGGGTCGCTGAGTATCTACAGTCGCACCTGGCAGAGCTTCCATTCGAGACGGCGGATTCCATTTCTGCTGGAGTCGGGGTCAGCCGTGCCGCCGTCGTCCGACTTACGCACAAGCTGGGCTATCCCGGCTTTGCCGCGCTGCGGGACGCCTCGCGTCGGCAATTTCAGCCAGGGGCTCGGTCGCCGTTGGCGCGATTCTCGAGCATAGAGGCCGTGGGCGAGCCATCCGACCAGGTCAACCACGCAAAGTTCATAACGGATAGCCACAATCTCGAAGCGACGTGGTCGATGATCGGCTCGCAACTGCAGGAAGCCGCCAGAGATGTTGCGCTGGCCCAACAGGTTTACGTTGGCGGCAACGGCAACAGTTACGGATTGGCGTTGTATCTTCATCGCCTTCTGCATGGCGTTCGATCGGGCACCCACCTGCTGACTCCAGGTTTGCCCGACGAGGCTGTCGACCTGACCTCGGATCACGCTCTGGTCATGTGTCTCTTCCGCCGCTACTTCGCAACCAGCGTGCGCACCCTTGAACGGGTCACGCGCAGCGGTGCTAAAACCGTCGCCATCACCGACGGCCGCTCTTACCCCTTTCTGCGTGGAGTGACCCATGTCCTGGCGGTGAATACCGACAGTCCCACCTTGTTCCAGAGCATGGTCGCTGTCGTTGCCACACTCGAGGCCTTCGCCGCGAACGTTGCTGAGGAGATGCCAGTCGAGGCCACCCGAGTGCTGGACGCTAGAGAGCGCATTGCAGTGGAGGAGTCGTCGTTTTATCGCGCGCCGAACCGCCGGTCAGTGACCCATGTAGCGCAGAGGGCAGGTGGCTGAGATGACGCTGCTCGTACTGGATCGGTTGTCTAAGTCGTACGGTCCGACGAGGGCCCTCGTCGAGTTCTCGTTGACGGTGGATCGCGGGGAGGTCGTGGCCCTGGTGGGAGAAAATGGTGCCGGGAAGTCGACGATTGCCAGGCTATTGGCTGGCGCAGAAACGGCAGACGCCGGCACCATTTCGTTGGAGGGCGCGCCGTTGCATCTGTCCTCGCCGCGGGAGGCCATGCGCCGCGGCATCGGCTTCATCCCGCAGGAGTTGGCGCCGGTGCCGAGCCTCAGCCTCGCTGAGAATCTGTTCTTGGGTGACTGGCCCACGACCTTTGGCGTCGTGTCTCCGCGTCGCCAGCTCAGCGCTGCACGAGCTGAGCTCGCCGCGCTCGGTTTCGCTGACATTGACGTTGCCCGCCGGGCGGAGTCAGCCTCGCTCCCCGAGTTGCAGCTCATCGAGATCGCCAAGGCCGTCCGGCGTCACTCTGCCGTCATCGTCTTCGACGAACCCACCGCTTCCCTCAGCGAGGCGGAGACGCGAATCTTGCACCGGATCATCGCCATGCTTTCCCAGCGCCAGGTAGGAGTCATCTATATCTCGCACCGCATGGACGAGGTGTTCGCGTTCAGCCGCACGATCTGCGTGCTGCGCAATGGCCGCAAGGTAGCCGAACACCAGGTCGCGGCGGTGAGTCGCGAAACGATCGTCGAGGAGATGGTTGGGCGCAGTTTGGCGATCGCCACCCCGGCACCCGGCTTGGGCACTGAAGCCGAGTCAACGGAACTGCTCCGCTTAACCGGCTGCGGGCGCGATGAGCGACCCATTCTGACCGACGTGTCGCTGACGCTGCACCGAGGCGAGATCGTCGGCCTGTATGGGCTGCGGGGCTCCAGCGCTGACGCGCTCGGTGCCGTGTTGGGCGGTCACGTCCGCGCCTCGCGCGGACGGCTGTGGGTACGTACGCACGAAGTCAGCCTCCCCCGTTACCCACGCGACGCCAAGCGATACGGCATCCGCTACATTCCGGCCGACCGCAAGAAGGAGGGGCTTGCGTTGCGCTTGTCGGTGGCCGACAACGTGAGTCTCCCGAATCTGCACCTTGTTTCCCGCTTCGGGGTGCTCGTCGCCGGTCGCCAGCGAGAGATCGTTAATCGCTTTGTCCGGCTGTTACGTATCCGGCTGAACACCGTCACCCAGCGTGCCGAGGAACTCAGCGGTGGGAACCAGCAGAAGGTCCTGCTGGCTAGTCGGCTCGCCCAGTCGGGCGATGTACTCGTGCTTCAAGAACCGACCCGAGGTGTAGATGTCGGGTCACGGTCAGACATCCACAACGCGCTGCGCCAGTTGGCCGCGGACGGTACGGGGATTCTACTGTTTTCCTCAGACGTCGATGAAGTCGTCTCTGCCGCCCACCGAGTGCTGATCTTCCGCGACGGCAGGATTGTCACTGAACTCCGCGGCGCCGAGTGCACCCAGCCCCACGCCGTAAGCGCTGCGACGGCGAGCCACAACGGTCCAGTCGACGGCCCGGACGGTATAACTACGACGACGACTAGGAGATCGCTGTGAGCGCCACCGGTGCGCACCAGACGTCGGTTCAAAACGAGTTGCCGACCCATAAGGCACAGCCAGCGTTACAGCGCTCGCGTGTGGTGAGAGTGCTCGAAGGCCCGCCCGCGCTGTTGGCGCTGTTCATCGTGGCCCTGTGCATCATCTTCTCGGTGCTGACTGGATCATTCGACACCGGCGCGAACGCAGTAACGATCGTGGCAGGGTCAGGAGTGCTGGCCATGGTATCGCTGGGCCAGACATTCGCCATGATCTCCGGCGGCTTTGACCTGTCCGTCGCAGGCGTTGCTCCGCTTGCGGCTGTCGTCTTCTGCATACTGTCCAACGACGGGCTACCGGCCACGGTGGCCATCGTCGCGGTGGTGGCTATTGGCGCGACGGTTGGCTTGATCAACGGCGCTATTATTACTTGGGTCGGCATCAATCCGCTCATTACCACGCTCGGGATGCTTTCGATCACGGGTGGGGCCGCCTACGCGGCATCCTCCGGGATCACCGTTTCGCTGAATGATCCAGGGGCCGGATTCTTGGCCAACCCGCTTCCGGCGAACATCCCAGTCTTTGTCGTCATCACGATTGTCCTAGTTATCGTCGGCTGGCTGCTGCTGCGCTTCACCACGATCGGACGGAGCATCTACGCCGTCGGCGGCAATCGATCAGCGGCATGGCTTGCAGGTATCCGCGTTAATGGGCTCACCGTTCTGGTCTATGCCCTGTGCGGCGCTCTGGCGGCGCTGGCAGGCATTGTCGTGGCAAGCGAACTCCTCGCGGGATCGGGCACCGTCGAGTCTACGGTCGCCTTGGATTCGATCACCGCCGCCGTTCTTGGTGGCGCCGCCCTGACCGGTGGCGAGGGCACCGTGGCAGGTGCGGTGCTCGGCGTCCTGGTGATCGGGATCATCGGTAACGGTCTGCAACTCATTCATATCTCCTCCTTTTACCAACAGATCGCCACCGGCGCTATCCTATTGCTCGCTGTTGGCAGCCAGCGCCTGCGGGGGCTGGGCCAACACCGCATTCGCTCACGACGCGTCGCCGCGGATCCAATCGCGCAGCCTGACGGCTCAGCGCCGCAGGAGCATCCCGAGGCTGATATGCACGCCAATCTGACGCGGCACGACATGGCAGGGGCGCCCCCGGCAACGGAGCGCGCTCATAGACCCCCACTCGGAAACAGCAAAGGATGATAGCGGCATGAAGCATGGCAAAATGGTGATTATGACTACGGCCGTGATGGTCAGCCTAGTCGGCTGCGGGTCGAGTACGGCGCCCTCCCGGCCTGCTCAGGCGGGTAAAGTCAACCCGTCGAATTTGCACCTGGATTATGCGAACGTCACCGATAACAGCACTCTGTTTAATGCTGTGCAGAGCGGTTTCGTCGACGGTGCCCACAACCTCGGAGCCCACCTCACGACGTACGACAATAACTTGAGCGGAACGACGGCGTTAACGAATGCCAGGTTGATGGTCGCCGAGCACCCTGACCTGATCTTCGAGTACAACGTCGTCGGTGGCCTTGGCCGCTCACTTGGCGAGACGTTTACGCGCGCCCACGTCCCGTGCATCGCGGTTAACGTTGCCGCACCGCCATGCGTCCTAGAGAACCTCAACAATCCGAAGTTGGGCACTGATACCGGCACAGTCGTAGCGGAAAAGATGAAGGAGCTCGGCTGGACCGGAGCCAACACCACGGTTATCATCGAGCAGAACGCGACGGCCGGCACGGACGTTAACTCGTCAATTCGCTACTTCTATGCAACGGTCGCCGCCGCGGTTCCGGGAATGGAGAAGGTCGCCGGCGACGCGATCCAGGCAAGCACAACCACCATCGGCTCCACTGGCATCCAAGTCGACACCGCCGGCACTCTCGACGGCGCCTTCAATGCTGTGAAAAATGTCTTGCAAGGAATCCCATTGGATCGGCATGTGGTGATCTACGCCAACAACGACGACGAGGCTTTAGGGGGCTGGCGGGCTGTCGCGCAGGCCGGCCGCTCGGGCAACGCTTTGGTTGCGGGACTCGGCGGATCGGCGCCGGCGATGGAGCAGGTGCGGACCAACCCGCAATGGGTGGCTGAAGGCGTGCTTTTCCCGCAGGGCTGGGGCGAGATTGGACTGGCCATGGCCGTGGCAATGTTGCAAGGAGCCACGCCACCGGAGACGACGTACATCCCCCAGGCTGTGGTCACGAAGGGCAATTTGGATAAGTACTTCGGTTCGAGCAATAGCACACCACGGATGCTTTCCGGGATACCGAACGACGACAAATATCTCCTGAGCACCGGCGTACTTCAGAAGTTTCACAACATCGAGGGTGTCCAATGACCGTAGACCCGCCCGCGGGGGCATCTACTGCAACTTCCGGCGGCCGGAGAGGTCTCGACGCCCGAGTGGCGCGACTGGCCGACGCGTTCACCGGGCGGCTCAGCGTTACGGCCCTCGAGGTTCGCACTGGAATGCGAGTCGAGTTGAACGCCGACGCTACGGTTCCCACCGCTAGTGTCATTAAGGTAGCGGTGCTCTGCCAGGCCTACGAGCACTTGACCGAAACTGGCCTCAACCCCACCGTCCTTATCCCAATTCCCGCCGTTCACAGGGTGGGCGGCTCAGGCGTCCTGAAGTCGTTGATCTCATCGGAGGCACTTTCGTTTGAGGATCTAGCAACCCTGATGGTGACCGTGAGCGACAATACCGCGACCAACGTTTTGATGCAGTGGGCCGGCGGTCCCGACGCGGTGACCGAGCGGGTGCGCGCTTATGGGTTGGAGCGCACGGTCGTGCACGACTATGTGACTTCGGCGGTCGCTCGCCGCGGTGTCGAAGCCTTTGCGGAGTCAACCACGCGCGAGCTCTGTGCACTGGGGGAGCGACTAGCGGGTCTCACCTCCGTGCAGCCCGCATGGCGGCGACCTGCGTTGGCTATCCTCGCTGCCCAGCAATATCGGGACCTCGTCACCCGCTACTGGGATCTCGACACGACCGCAGACCTGTTCGAAGGCCAATCCAATTCTCCGGTCCAGGTCTGCTCGAAGACCGGCTTTTTTCCGGGCATGCGTGCCGAGCTTGGGGTTGTACAAGTCAACGATGAGCCTCGCATGATCTATGCCGCTGTGGCCGATAAGGCGACGGACTGTGGAATGGCAGCCGAGGCTGAGCCGGCACTGGCGTGCGGTCTGGTGGGTCGGGAGTTGGCGGCTGCCTGGCTAAGCGACGTTGCGGGGTTGCGAGTGCTGGACACGCCCTATGTGGCGGCGTGGGCGGCCGCCCCCCGAGGATCGACCGATGCGTCCTGAACCGTCGATCACTTTCGAGGAAACGCGGGGCGCCCCCGATAGGCGTGACACGTGATGGAGCGCGCGGTGGGCTGCTTGCTGAGGATCCGAAGCGCCGCCGGTACCTGCGGGGTGTGCTGCTGTACGACGCGGCGATGCGGTAGCGCGGAAGGCATAGTCATGAGCAGGCGAGCGGTCAGGATGGAAGAGGCGAACATGGTTCAGCGAAGTCAGCAGCGGGAAATTCTATTGACGGGGGCGCAGGTGGCCGACGGCACCGGCGCGGCGCTGCGGTTGGTCGACGTACTGGTGGCCGACGGGCGCATCGCAGCTGTCGCTGCAGCAGGCGCGGTGCCGACGGAAGGACGTCTCGTGCGTGACCTGACCGGACTGGTCCTGGCACCGGGTTTCATCGACGTGCACTCCCACGCAGACAATGCCCCACTTCTCGAATCGGACGACACCACCAAAATCCTGCAGGGAGTGACGACCGAGGTAGTGGGGAACTGCGGGTTCAGCCTCGCGCCGCGCTTGCACGCGCAGGCAGAGACGCTGTCCACGTTTACCCGGCGCATCTTTCCGCCGCTGGACTGGCAGTGGTCAAGCTTTGCTGATCTGTTCGCGGTCACCGACGCCTGCGGCTACGTGACCAACTACTGTCCGCTCGTCGGCCACGGCACCTTGCGCATCGCCGCACACGGCATGTCTGGGGACCCCGTCGATGCCAACGGCATGGCCGTCATGCGCCGTGAGCTCGAGTCGGGCATGGCCGCGGGCGCCTTCGGACTGTCCAGTGGACTGATCTACCCCCCTGCGGTGTTCTCCGACACCGATGAGCTCGTCGCCCTGGCTGAGGCATTGGGCGGTAATGGCCTCTACGCCACACATATGCGTGGCGAGGGCGATTCGCTGCTTCCGGCGATCGACGAGGCGCTGCGTGTGGGCGCTGCTGCCGGTCGCACCCACATCTCGCACCTGAAGTCCTCCGGCCAGCAGAACTGGGGAAAGCTGCCAGAGGCGTTGAAGCGTATCCGGGCGGCTCGCGACGGCGGCGCTGTGGTGTTGCAGGACGTCTATCCCTATACCGCGTCCTCGACGATGCTCACCGCCACCCTGCCGCTCGCGTTCCTGGCCGGCAGTGCGGAGGACACCCTGGCGCGGTTGGACAGCGTCGCTGGCCGGGACGAACTGGCGACCGGTATCGAAGGTGGTCTGCCGGGCTGGGAGAACCATGTCGGCGGAGCTGGTTGGGACGGAATACTGGTGTCGACCACCGCCAGCCACGCCGACGAGGGTCAGACGTTGGCGGAGATCGCTTCGGCCCGTGGCGTTGAGCCGGTCGACGCGCTGATCGAGATCCTGCTGCGCGAGCGGCTGCAGGCGTCGATGGTCATTTTCTCCATGCGTGAGGACGACCTGGAAACGGCGCTCGGTGACGAGCACACCATGATCGGCAGCGACGGCCTGCCCCCGGGTACCGGTGGCAAACCGCATCCGCGGTTGTACGGCACCTTTCCTCGGGTCCTGGGGCGATACAGCCGCGAACGCGGACTGTTCAGCGTTGCCGAGGCCGTGCGTCGGATGACGTCGCTACCGGCAGCCGGTTTCGGCATCCCCGAGCGTGGCCTTGTCGCTGAGGGATACGTCGCGGATCTGGTCGCCTTCGACGCAGATGCGGTTACCGATGTCGGCGACTACCGCGATCCGGTGCACTCTCCTGCCGGCATTCCCCTGGTCATGCAGGCCGGGACGATCGTCGTCGAGGGCGGAAACTACTGCGGGCCGCGCCGCGGAGCGCGGCTTACGCCGGCATGAGCGCAGACGGCTCCATAAGGCAGATGGCGCCTGAGGTTTACATCGCCGACTCGCAGACTGTTGCACGCCAGGCGAGGAGGGAGTTACAAGAGGCCGCGACTCGTTCGGGGGTACGCATCATCGAACCACGCAGCGAGCGCGACATTCGGCGGATCGCGGAGGTCGGTGAACGGGTGTGGGGTCCCGGCGGCACTTTGGCTCCCAACGAGTTCCGTGCGTTGATCCACGCCGGCGCCCCGGTACACGCGGCCATCGACGAGCAGCAGGTCGGCGAGCCGGTCATCGGCTTCTCACTGGGATTTCTCGGCTGGTCGCCAACGGTTCACGTCCACTCGCACCAAGCCGGTGTCCTCGCCGCACACCGGCGACGCGGTGTGGGTTACGCGCTGAAGTTGGCTCAGCGCCACACCAGCCTGCAATGCGGGATCACCGACATGCGCTGGACCTTTGATCCATTGATCCGCCGCAACACTGCGTTCAACCTGCACGCGCTCGGTGCCCAGGCAACATCGTTCTACCCAGACTTCTATGGCCAGATGGGCGACGCTATTAATGGCGAGGATGCCTCTGACCGGCTTGAGGCCGTGTGGGACCTGCGGCGCCCGTTGCCAGTTCGCGACCGCGTTAGTCCGTCGCCCTCAGCAACCTCAGCAGTGGCCGTGGGGACCCCGGTCCTGCTGTCCGAGCACGAAGGGTGGCCGCAGCTCACCGTCGGTGCCCCGTCGCCGGGGGCGTTGATGGTGGTCCCCGGTGACTACGAGACGCTGCGCAGACAGGACCCACGGCGCAGCGCCGCCTGGCGCGCCGCAAGCCGTGAGGTGCTGGGGCGGGTCTACGGCGCGGGACTGCGCATCGGCGCGGTCGAGGAGGCTGGCTATCGGCTGGTAAAGGATGAGGTCTGAGTGAGACAACCCGATGCGCTGGTGGACTTGCTGGAGGGCCTGCAATCACGACAGCAGGACATGCTCGAGATGTTAGGTAAATTCGTGACCAGTGAGTCGCCATCACGGGATCCCGCGCGACTGGCCGCTACCGCGAACCTGATCGCCGAGCACGGAAAGCGGCTGCTGGGAGTCGAGCCGCAGCGGGGGGGTACAGACGCATCGCCGGTGTTGCGCTGGGACCTTGCTGGGCTGGACAGTCAATCGGGTCCGGTGCTCCTACTGGCTCATCTGGACACCGTGTGGCCGGCCGCAACGATTGACCGCTGGCCCTTCACGGTTGCCGAGGACCACGCCAGTGGGCCTGGAGCCTTCGATATGAAAGCGGGGCTGGTGCAGGCCCTGTTCGCGCTGGCAGCGCTGACTGCTACCGGGCTGCAACGCCCTCCGGTCATTCTGCTGGTGACCTCGGATGAGGAAATTGGTTCACCATCCGGACGGGGGCTGATCGAGGAAGCGGCGCGCGGAGCGGCTGCGGTGCTGGTGCTGGAAGCCTCCGCGGAGGGGCGCCTCAAGGTGGCGCGCAAGGGGGTCGGCAATTACTGGCTACGGGTCACCGGCCGCGCAGCGCATGCCGGCCTGGAGCCGGAGAACGGGATCAACGCGCTGACCGCCGCCGCTCAGCTGGTCCTCGCGGTGGAGGCCATCGCGGATCCGCAGCTGGGCACCACCATCACTCCCACGCTGGCCCAGGCCGGAAGCGCGCAAAATACCGTGCCGGCCGAAGCCTCGATCGCGATCGACGTACGGGCGGTCACGGTGGACGAGCAGCGCAGAGTCGACAACGCGTTACGCGCAATGCAGTCGTCGACCGGTGCATCGGTCAAGGTTGAGGGCGGCACCAACCGGCCACCGCTGGAAGAGGCCGCGGCGCGGGGATTGCTGGAGCGGGCGCAACACTCGGCGAAGCGGTGCGGGTTGCCGCCGTTGGGCTGGACGCGGGTCGGCGGCGGATCCGACGGCAACTTCACCGCAGCGCTGGGTGTACCGACCCTGGACGGGCTGGGTGCGGTCGGCGCCGGGGCGCATGCCGAGGGCGAATACGTGCTGGCCAGCGCCATGCCCGCGCGCGCAGCTTTGCTCGCCGGGCTGATCACCGAACTACGTTACAAGGAGGCAGTACATGAAGCTTGAATCTGTTGAGTTGTTGCGGCTGAAGATGCCGCTGGTCAGTCCATTTCGGACATCATTCGGGGTGCAGACCGGTCGCGATGTCCTCCTGCTGGTTGCGCATACCGCGGACGACGTCACCGGCTATGGGGAGTGTGTCGCCCTGGCCGATCCGGTCTACAACGAGGAGTACGTTGACGCGGCGGAGCAAGTACTCATCCGCTATCTCATTCCCGCGGTGCTGGCCCAGCCTGATCTCACGGCGGCGCACGTCGCGGGCCTGACCAAGGGCTTCATCGGACATCGGATGGCGAAGGCAGCGCTGGAACTGGCTGTGTTGGATGCCCAGTTGCGGACGGTGAACATGAGCCTGACCGATTACCTCGGCGGTGTTCGAGACGCAGTGGAGGTGGGGGTTTCAGTCGGCATCACGGACACGGCGCAGGAACTGGTGGACGTCGTCGGCGGCTATCGCTCCGACGGGTACCGAAGAGTCAAATTAAAGATCCAACCGGGGTGTGATATTGAGCGGGTGGCCGCGGTCCGCGATGCCTTCGGCGACGATCTCGCGTTACAGGTGGACGGGAACACCGCGTACGGCGCGGCGGACTTGGCGCATCTGGTGCAACTGGACGCCTTCGGGATGCTGCTGATTGAGCAGCCATTCGGGCATGACGCGATCGATCTACATGCTGAACTGGCCCGACGATGCACCACGCCGATCTGCTTGGACGAGTCGCTGACCTCGGCGGCTGCTACCGCGCGTGCCATTGGTGCCCGCGCTTGCAGCGTCGCCAACATCAAGGCGGCCCGCATGGGAGGCTATCTGGAGGCACGCCGCGCGCACGATGTCGCCACCGCGCTGGACACCCCGGTGTGGTGTGGCGGCATGTTGGAGACGGGGCTGGGGCGGGCGGCCAATCTAGCTCTCGCCGCGTTACCGGGTTTCACACTGCCGGGTGACATCTCGGCCTCTAACCGGTACTACGCCGAGGACATCACCGAGCCGTTTGAGCTCGTCGCCGGTCAGATAGCGGTCCCCCAAGGCCCCGGGTTAGGAGTCTCGGTGCGAACCGACGTACTGCGGGAGGTGACCACATCCCGACAGGAGATCAGGGCTTAGACGTCCACGGCAGATATGGCGCAGGTAGGCGGCCATGGGGTCGGCGGCCATACCCCCACGGGGCTGTCGACGTTCAGATGAGGCCATGATGATCGAGCAGATCGACCTTATGTTCACCAGCGCCCTCGAGGACATGCGCGGACTGGAGGTCTCGACACAAGGCGGCATGGCCGAGTCTGTTCTGACCGGTAGGCGCCATGTCGAGCTCTTCGACGCCCAACTTGGGAGTCGGCACTTGGACCTCGCTGCCCGTTGGCTTCGCGGCGAGGGCAACGGCTATTACACAATCGGCTCTTCAGGACACGAAGGCAATGCTGCGGTGGCGGCTGCCCTTCGGCCGACAGACCCCGCGCTTCTGCATTACCGCTCAGGCGTATTCTTCCTCGAACGCGCACGCCAGGCAGGCGTCACCTCGGCGTTGCGGGACGTGCTCCTGGGCATCGTGGCTGCCACCGAGGATCCAATCTCAGGCGGCCGGCACAAGGTATTCGGCAATAGGGCAATGGCCGTGATTCCCCAGACGTCGACGATCGCCTCGCACCTGCCCCGGGCACTGGGTGTCGCGCTGTCAACCCAGCGCACTCGCAAGCTGGGCGTGCCCGGGTACTGGCCAACTGACGCAGTGACGGTGTCCAGCTTTGGTGACGCATCAGCGAACCACTCGACAGCAACCGGAGCGATCAACGCCGCGATTCACGCCAGCTACCAAGGCATTCCCATACCATTACTGCTGGTGTGCGAGGACAATGGTATCGGCATCAGTGTCGGCACACCTGAAGGTTGGATCCGGCACAATTACGGGGCCCGACCCGGACTTGAGTACTTCGAGGCGGATGGGTGTGACCTAGTGTCTACGATGGTTGCGTCGACTCGTGCCGCAACGTGGGTGCGAGCGCACCGGCGTCCAGCGTTCTTGCACCTGAGGACGGTTCGTCTCATGGCGCACCGGCACCACGGCGGCAAAGTCCGGGCACAGCGGTGATCCTGGCTGAGCAGCGACGCGATCCGCTCGTCCAAACCGCCCGGCTACTCGTCACCGCCGGCGTACTGACCCCGACAGAAGTGCTGGACTTGTATGAGGCCAAGCGAGATGTGGTGATGACGCTCGCACGTGAGGTGGCCGGACTGCCCCGCCTCACATCGCCCGACTTGGTAATGGCACCGCTCGCGGCGCCGGAAGCGGCTGCCGTGGCGAAGCTAGCCGCGTCCGGTCCGTCCGTAGAACGCCCGGGTGAATTCTTCGACCATGCCCAGCCGGCGCGTGAGGGCGGACTGACCCTCGCCCAGTCGATCAACAGAGGTCTCGCCGACGTGCTCGCGCAGTATCCGGAGTCCCTGCTCTTCGGTGAGGACGTAGGCCGCAAGGGCGGGGTGTACGGCGTCACTCGAGGACTAGCCGAGAAGTTCGGACATGCGCGTGTCTTCGACACGTTACTCGACGAGCAGTCCATCCTGGGCCTCGCCCTCGGTGCCGGAGTTAGCGGCTTGCTGCCCATCCCGGAGATCCAATACCTCGCCTACCTGCACAACGCCGAAGACCAACTGCGCGGTGAGGCCGCAAGCATGAGGTTCTTCTCTAACAGCCAGTACATGAACCCGATGGTCATTCGCGTCGCCGGATACGGGTACCAGAAGGGCTTCGGAGGACACTTCCACAACGACAACGCACTGGGGGTACTCCGCGACATCCCGGGACTGATCATCGCTTCCCCGACGATGCCCGAGGATGCCGCTGCGATGTTGCGGAGCTGCGCGGCCGCGGCGAAGGTAAACGGATCTATATCCGTGTTCCTCGAGCCGATCGCGCTCTACCACACCCGGGATCTTCACGAGCACAATGATGGTCTGTGGTTGGCGCCCTACTGCGCTCCCGAGGACTGGGCGGCGAACCACGTCCCCATTGGTTGTGGAAGGACGCATGGCAACGGCAGGGATCTCGTCATCGTCACCTTCGGCAACGGTCTGTTCATGAGCAAGCGGGTGGCCCACCGCCTGGCTCGGGCAGGGATCCAAGCCAGAATCTTAGATCTTCGTTGGCTTGCCCCGCTACCAGTAGACGACATCCTCCGCGAGGCGAATGCCACGGGCAAAGTGCTCATCGTCGACGAGACGCGGCGCTCAGGCGGCATCTCTGAGGCAGTGATAGCGGCACTGATCGACGAGCAGTTCACCGGCTCCATCGCAAGGGTCACGAGTGAGGACAGCTTCATTCCGCTCGGCGACGCTGCGCTGCAGGTGCTGCTTTCTGAGCAGACAATCGAGGCAGCCGCCATCACAATGCTCCAAGTAGGACCGCGGGAGTAGCCGACGTTGATACCTATAAACGGAACGCTATCGATGTCCTTGTCGTCACGCTGAGCGCGTGGCTATTGCGGCCAATCGCTGGCCTAGTGCCGTCGGATTTCTCAAATGTCCGACCGTCTGACCAACGGGAAAAGGCATTGTGTTCCGTTGCGTAGAACACGGCGTCCAAATCTGGATACGGCTTAAAAATAGGTATGGATAAGCGGCTCTTTCACGTGGTAGTCGTCGTCGACCAGAGGTATAACGCGCCACTTATCAAACGTCGTACACGGATGGGAGATGCCGAAGCCAACCAGATCACCGACAGCGAGCGGATCATGCGGATCGAGATCGAGGTAGGCGTGTTGGTCGTTCATGGCGGTGGCGACGATCGGCTTGATCTTTCGCACGGTGTCTTCACCACGTCGCCGGATTCGCTTGGCGGTTGGCAAAACACCGTCGGGCGATGCGTCACGCTTGCCGATACCGACAATGGCGCGCGTCGGTTCTGGGCGGGAGAGCACGGCACCCCAGACCTCAACCGCGGGAAGCAACCGCTCCTCGGCACGCCCCGTCCGTGGTGCTGCACCCATAGGAGAGACATTGTCGAGCTGTCCCTCGGAGTGCGTCAGGTAGCAGCCGCTGCGGATCACAATACGAACCTGTCGGTCCATTTCGAGCAACGAGAACCTATCAATGACGTGGTCGAAGAAGGCACTACCGCCAGCGGTGATGATCACCTCATCAGCGGAGTCGAACCCGCCAATAGCATCGACCGCCCGCGTGAGCGCGACCACATCGTCGAGAAACTCGTTGACCAGCTCACCAGCGCACTGGTCGTGAGTAGCAACAATGACCCCCTCGTAACCGGCGGTTCCGCACAACTTTAGATGCGACGATGCTATGACTGCGTGGGCGACCCCAAGGCCCGTCTCCGTACTGCGTACGCCGGTGCGACCGCCCTGTACCCCTCGTTCCAGCAGCACAGGCAGCGGACGGCGCGGGGCCACAGCCCCTAGGTGCGTGGGTCAGTAACCCGCGGTTTTGGGTGTGTCGTTCGCGCGGTTGAGGTGGGTGGTCGGTGAGGCTGTGGGTATGGGTCCGAGGCCGTGCGGAGATCAGCTGTTCGAGACCGATCCGGCGGAACCGGTGCCGCCCCGGGCGCGGGGAGATGTTCCGGTCGACAAGACGTTCCGGGTTTATGATCAGGATCAGTCGTTTCTGATGCCGCCGTCGCTGCGGGACTGGCTGCCCACCGATCATCTGGCGCATTTCGTGTCCGAGCTGGTCGATGAGGTACTGGATCTGGCCCCCGTTCTTCGCCTCCTACACCGAGGTCCGCGGCTTTCCGCCTTAATCACCCCAGGTTGATGTTGAAGTTGCTGCTCTACGGTTACACCACCGGGGTCCGCTCCTCCCGCAAGATCGAGACCCGCTGCCACGACGAGGTGGCGTTCCGGTTTTTGGCGGCGAACACGGCACCGGATTTTCGGTCCATCGCCCGGTTCCGTGCCCGCCACCTCGCCGCACTTCAGGCCCTATTCCTGCAGGCACTGCAGCTGTGTCAGCAGGCGGGGATGGTGAAGATGGGCCGGGTGGGGTTGGATGGCACCAAGGTGCGGGCGAACGCCTCACGGCACAAAGCGATGAGTTTATGACCGGATGTGTGAGCGCGAGGAACGTCTCGCGGCGGAGGTCGCCGACATGATGCGGCCGGCGCAGGAGGTCGACGACAAGGAGGACGCCGAGCACGGTGTCGACAATCGCGGTGGAGACCTGCAGGGCGAGATGGCCCGGCGGAACAGCCGCCTGGTGAAGATCCGCAGAGCCAAACAAGACCTGGAACAACACGCGAGGGAACAGGCAGCCAGCAAGGCCGGCACCACGGCGGCAAAGTCCGGGCACAGCGGTGATGTGGCCGAGGAGGCTGCCCGCCGGGCGTCGGAGACGGCCACCCCGAAACCGAAGGCGCAGCGCAACTTCACCGACTCCGATAGCCGGATCATGAAGACCGCTGATGGCAGCTTCCACTACTGCTACAACGCTCAGGCGGTGGTCGATGAGGCGAATCAGGTGATCTGTCCACCGACTTCGCCGCCTCCGGCGCCGACAATCCCGCCTTCGCCGACATGCTCGCCCAGACGCACACCAACACCGCGATCACGCCGGCTCAGACGCTGGCCGATGCCGGATATTTCAGCGAAGCCAACATCAACACTGCGCAGCAGGTGGGTACTGATGCGTTCATCGCGACCGGGCGCTTGGCGCACGGGGACACGGTGCCGCTGCGCTCATTGCGGAACGGTTCCATCGGATTGTGGTGCGCGTTACCCCGTCCGCCGGGTCGGTCGCGTGAGTGGGGGAACGGGTTCACCATCGGCCCCGACCCGGCCTGCAAGTGGAACTCGTAGAAGCTCCGCAACACCGTTTCGCTGTGCGCTGCCGTCAAAGGTGCATACCGCACTCCCTGTCAACGCCGGGCCAACTTTGACCCCCTATTGCCCCGTCATGCCGGGGCCAGTTGAGACTGACACAGCCACCAAGCAGCATAGAATCATCCTCCCGGAACGAGACCCGAATCGGCCGACCGCCACGCGGCGCAACCGCCGGTCACCGAAAAACACCAGCCTCCTAGGGTCTAGACATGTCGGCACAGGTTCAAGGGCAGACCGTCGGCTACGCGGGTCAGCAGCACCGACCAGAACCCCGCCCCCCAGGTCGCCGCGATCAGGGAGGTCGAGGACACCTACACCGACATGACCAGCGGCGGCAGCCGCGCCGAGCGCGTCTCCTTGGAACGCATGCTGCGCCACGTCCGCCGGGGTGACACCGTGCGAGTGGCGTCGATGGACCGTCTCGCCCGCTCAGTGGTCGACCTCGCCCAGCTCGTCACCGAGCTGACCGAACTCGGAGTGCGCGTGGAGTTCGTCGCCGAACGGCTCGCCTTCGACCCCGACTGGGAGGACTCGTTCGCCACTTTCCAGCTGCACCTGCCCGGCGCGGTCGCCCAGCTCGAACGCTCCCTCATCCGAGAGCGACAGCGCGAAGGCATCGAGCTCGCCAAGACCAAGGGCGTCTACCGAGGCCGGGGCCGCAAGCTCGCCCCCGACCAGGTCACCGAGGCCGCCCGCCTGGCCGCGGCCGGCGTGCCCAAAAAGCCAAGATCGCCCGAGACCTGGGCTGCTCCCGACGGGTGCTTTACGACGCCCTGGCCGCCCGCGGTGCCTACGCGAGCCCAACAGCGGCTGCACCCGGGGCGCGAGAACTGCATTGAGCAGGCCCGCGGCGGCTGATCCTCGGCCAGGTCGGCGGCCTGCTCGCCCGCGTTGTGACGGGGTGCTCATGCCCGGCGTGAGCGTGGGTGCGTGGCCAGCGGGGAGGGCGGCCCGGGCCCTGCCCTAACGTTGCTGCGATGGGCACCAACGTCTACATCGACGGCTTCAACCTGTACTACGGCTGCTTGAAGGGCTCGTCGTACCGCTGGCTGGACGTCGAGGCGCTGTGCGCGGTGCTGCTGCCCAAGGACGAGATCAACCAGGTGCGCTACTTCACCGCCCGCATTTCCGCCCGCTCGGGTTCGGACCAAGGCCCGGCTCACCAAGACGCCTACCTGCGGGCGCTGGCGACGCTGCCCAAGACCACCGTGCACGAGGGCGAGTTCTACGTCAGTCGTCCTCGCATGCCCCTGGCCTCCCCGCCGCCTGGAGGGCCGGCAACGGTGCAGGTGGTCAAGACTTAGGAGAAGGGCTCCGACGTGGCCATGGCCACGTACCTGGTCCTGGACGCCGCCCAGGGACGTTGTCAGACCGCAGTGATCATCACCAACGACTCCGATCTGCGCGAGCCGATCTGTATCGTGCGCGTCGAGCTTGGTCTGACCACCGGGGTGATCAACCCCCACCCCGCGCGCCGGCGCAGCCGTGCGTTGACGGCCACGTTCTTCAAGCAGATCCGCCCCTCGGCGCTGGCCCGCAGCCAGCTGCCCGACACGCTGACTGACGCACAAGGACGGGTGATCACCCGCCCGGTGGGCTGGTAGGAACTCAGAAAACGCAAGGGCCCGCCGAAGCGGCCCATCCCCTCACGCACCGAGGCGCGTGAGGGGATACAAACTGAGTATATCCGACGACGGACCCGGCGCGGAGCCGCCCGGCCGGGACGGAGGTCGACCGCACCGACCTGCCAGCGCACCCGCGTCGAGAGCCAAACCCGTCAAGATGTACCCGGATCGGGCGCTCTCGCTCTTCACGAGCCCCCGCCACTGGGCTGTACCCCCGGGCAATGCGTACCCGGTGTCTGTGAATCGCACGGTATCCGCCCGCGGCAGATGGCCGGGGTAACCTGCCGGTGGGCAGGTTCGCAGGCGGCGGCCTTCATGTGCTCGACGTCCCCAGGTGCGCGGTCGTGGGGACTCATGCGCCTTCCCGTGGGGACGTAGTCCTTCAAGGACGCCACCCAGCCCCGACACGGTTTGGTTGCGCATGGCACGCGAGGTGCCCCTCTCCCAGCGGACCGCTTGACTGTCGCAAGCCAAATTCCCCCTTCGAGACCAGGGCTTTTGCGCTTTCAGGACCGCGTGTCACAGCCTGAGATGGCGACCTCGTGAAAACGCGAGGCTGGTAGCGCTCGAGCATCTGGCGCCCTGGATCGCAAGTAACTCCGAAAGGCGTTGCCGATCTCACCCAACCCGATCGCGGCTCGCATCAGCGCCGGTAGGCGCTCGCACGGGTCAACCCCAGGGGCTCGGAGAGCTCCAAGACGTGACCGACGTCGAGGACCTTCTGCTCGCCCAGCGCAGGTCCGATGATCTGCATGCCGACGGGCAGGCCGTCGGCTGCGAGGCCGCATGGCAGAGACAGGCAGGGTAGGCCCAGCAGGCTCGCCGGGCCCACCAGGCGAATTAGGTTCTCGAGCGCGTCGACGCTACGGCCGTTGATGAAGCCCTTAACGGCGCCGATCCTTGGGGTCCGGATCGGCACGGTGGGACCGATGAGCACGTCGACCTCGTCGAAGGTACTTTGCACCTCGCGTCGGAGGCGCCGACGGAGCTGTTGTGCTTCTAAGTAGTCGACTGCGGAGGGCAGTTCGCCGCACTCGAGCAGCAGGCGGACTTCAGCGCCGTAGTCGTGCGGCCGGTCGCGAAGGTTGGCGTGGTGCACCGTGCTGGTTTCCGAGGTGTCGATCATCGTCAGCGCCCACTCGACGTTCGCGAGGCCGGGGATGCCAAGCGACCGGATGGTCGCACCCCTTCTCTGGAGTTCCTCCACGCCCTCCCACACACACCGCGCGACCTCGTCGTCGACGTCATGGAAGAAGAAGTCTTCGACGATTCCGATCTTGACACCCTCAAGGCTGTCTCGCAGCGCGGAAGCGGTCGTCGTCGGTGGCTGAGACAGGCTGCCGGGGTCGCGTACGTCGTGCCCGCTGATCGCGTCCAGCACGATGGCGGCGTCGCGCACGGTCCGCGTCATTGGCCCGATGTGGTCAAGCGTCCACGCTTCCGGGAAGCAGCCGCATCGGCTGACTCGGCCATAGGTCGGCTTGAGACCCACGATGCCGCAGAACGCGGCAGGGATCCGAATCGAGCCGGAGGTGTCGGTGCCCAGGGCCGCGATGGTCAGGTTGCTCGCCAGCGCCGCACCTGACCCACCGCTCGAGCCTCCCGGGGTCTTGTTGAGGCCCCAAGGATTGCGGCAGGTGCCATGGAACGGGTTGTCAGTCGTGCCGCCCAGGGCGTATTCATGCATGTTGAGTTTGCCCAGAAACACGACGCCGGCGTCGGTCAACCGGTCGACGACGGTGGCGTTGGATCCTGCGACGAAGCTGCCATGGATCTTCGATCCCATCGTGGTGACCCGGTCAGCGAAGTAGATGTTGTCCTTAATCCCCATCGGGATGCCGTGCAGCGGTCCGCGGTAGCCGCCCGCCGCGATCTCGGCCTCGGCGGCCCGAGCACCGTTGAGGGCGTCGTCGCGGTAGACGTCGATGTAGGTCTTCAGGGTGTCGTCGTACTGGCCAATGTTGTGCAGCACCGCCTCGGCGACCTCGATCGGGGACACCTCGCGGGAACCGATTCGCCGGGACAGCTCGACGATGCTCTGCGTAGCCAGATCAACCATGCTGGCCTCCCGCGGGCGCCCAGGTGACCGCAATCTCGGCGTCAGCGAGTCGCGATTCGTCGACCTGGCCGCGCAGACGGCGCATTTTGCTCCAGTGCGCCGCCAGGAGCGCCTCGTCTTCCGCCGGTACGGCGAGGTCCCTGGTCTCCTGCAGATGGGACGCGATCGGGTCCATCGGGGCCTCTTAGCTCCTTGTCATGATCAGTCGACGAGCTGCGGGGCCCGGAGCGCGGTCATCGCCTCGCGCCGGGACCGCAGGTAGAAGAAGTAGTAGGCCAGGCCCGCGGCGTAGATGATCACTACGATGACCAGGTCCTTGTAGGCCTGCTGGCTTAGGGCGAGCAGCGCGCCGAGGATGGCGATGATTGGAGGCAGCGGGTAGAGCGGCAGGCGGAAGGGCCGCTCGGAGGTCTTGTCGCGCTGGCGGCTGACGATGGTGGCGACGCCGACGAAGACGTAGATCAGGATCGTTAGGACGGACACGAAGGTCACCACGGCCACGATATTGGAGGCGAAGCACAGGATCGTCGCGAAGGTCCCCACCACGAGGGTGGCGACCCACGGCGCGTCGGTCGAGGGCAGCAGCTTCTGTAGGCCCCGGCTGACCGGGCCCGGCCAGATGCCGTCCCGGCCGCTGGCCCACAGGACGCGGGCGAACTGCAACGTGATCGCTAGGCAGGCGTTGAAGAAGGCGATGACCGCCCCGACGATCAGCACGGTGGTGGCGGTGTGCCCCCAGCGCTGCTCGACAACGTACGTCAGCGGGGTGCTCGATCCCAGGAAGGCTTTGAGGTCCGGCGCGCCGAAGGCTGCTCCGAGGAACGCAGCCAACTCGAGGCCGACACCGACCAGGCAGGACAGCAACACGGCCTTGCCGACGTTGCGCGTGGACCCCTTGGTCTCCTCCGAGAAGGAGATCGCGGCGTCGTACCCGTTGACCGACTGGAGCGCGATGGCGACCGCGGCGATGACGGCGCCGGTGCCGAAGGAGGCCAGCCTGCCGTCGACGACGCCGGCAGGGTTCAGGAACGTTGCGATGCTTTGGGTGGGGTGGGAGAAGCCAGCGACCGCGATCACCACGATCACCACCATCTCCAGGGCCAGGAACAGCGCCGTCATCAGTGCGTTGACGTGGATCTTGAGCATCGCCAGGCCAGTCACGATCACCATTGCGACAGCGGCCGAGAGGTTGACCGGGAAGACAGAGTTCAGGGAGTTCAGGTAGATCCCCACGCCCAGCGCGATGCTGGCAGGCAGGAAGATCGCTTGGACGACGTAGCTCAGCAGCGTGAGAAAGGCGGCCCAGGTTCCCAGGACTCGGGCGACGATCGAGTAAATCCCCCCGGCGATCGGGTAGAGCGAACCGAGCTCGGCCATGCACAGGGCCACCATAACCGCGAGCGCGGCGCCGGCCAGGTAGGCGATAACCGAGCCGGTGCCGGCCACGGCAACAACGGCCAGGCCGACGATCAGCAACGATCCCGCCGGGGTGATGTCGGAGAGGGTCAGAATGACGGAGCCGAGAGTGGTCAGCCCGCGCTTAAGCCGAGGTGTGTAGCCCAGCTGCCGGAGCCGGGTGTCCCCATCATGGGTGGGGACGCTCGTTGCTTGAGGGTGTCCCGAGTTCCGTAGAACTTCGGCGGCGGCCCGTTGTTGATCAGGCTGCGTTGACCTCCTCATCATGACTGGTGGCTCGGACATTCTGGTCGGCGA
>JAABUV010001568.1_pt1 | contig 32876 bp, 32 predicted proteins | sample 5559971 | NCBI WGS metagenome assembly JAABUV01 (sample SAMN10711881, study PRJNA513362) | rock metagenome | isolation source: Antarctica rocks | place: Antarctica: Victoria Land, Knobhead nord | collected 2015-12-19
GCCGCTTCCGGGTTGAGACGCCGGCCCGCGAGTGCTCCACTATAACACAACGCAGGCGAGGAGCGCAAACCATGACCGAGACCGAACCCGAGACCGAACCCCGAATCGGGACGCCGTATACGAATGCCGACGACGCGCCCTGGCGGGCGCGGCTGGCCTCCGTCGCCCTCGGCCCGCCGGCCCGGCACGGCGGCCTGTGCCTGTACCCGCTGCTGGGCGACGAGGGGGGCGCGGCTCCCTACCTGCTGCTCGACGCGGCCCTGGCGGCGGGGACGCTGACCATCGAGGAGGCGGACGGGGGCGGCACCGTCCCCGCCCTGGTCCTGACCAACACGGGCGACGCCCGCGTGCTGCTGCTGGACGGCGAGGAGCTGGTCGGGGCCAAGCAGAACCGCATCGTCAACACCAGCGTCCTCGTGGGCGCGCACAGCCGCCTGTCGCTGCCGGTGACGTGCGTCGAGGCGGGCCGCTGGCGGCAGGAATCGGAGCGGTTCTCGTCCGGGGGGAGTCACTACAACGCGCGGGGGCGTCAGAAGAAAGTCGCCGAGGTGTCCGCGTCGCTGGCCCGCTCGGGCCGGGCCGAGGCCGATCAAAGCCGCGTCTGGTCCGACATCGGCGGCAAGTTGGCCCGCCTGTCCGTGGCCTCGGAGACCTCGGCCCTGCACGATGTCGCCTGCTCTTACGGCTCCGACCTCGCCGGCTACGCCGAGGCGCTGGCGACGCCTCGGCCCCGGTAGGTGGGGGCGGCCTTCGCGCTGGGGCGGGAATTGGTGGGTGTAGACCTGTTCGACCGGGCCGACACGCTGGCGACCGTGCTGCCCAAGCTCGTCGCCTCCTATGCGCTGGACGCTCTGGAAGAGGCCACCCCGGACGCGCCGCCGCCGCCCGCTGCCGTCGCCGCGTGGCTCCAGGCCCTCGCGTCCGCCGCCCCGACCCCGCGCGGTGCCGTCGGCCTGGGCGTGGATGTCCGCCTGTCCGCCCCGCGCCTGTCGGGGGCCGCGCTGGAGTTCGAGGGCACCTGCCTGCACCTGTCCGCCTTCGCCGCCGGCGGCCACGGCGGGCCGGACGCCCCCGTGCCCCCGTCCCGCATGGCCCGCCCTTCGCAGCGGCGGGGGTAGGGCCGCCCCGGCAGGGGGACCCGCCCGAAGGCCTGAGTCCCCCTGCCGGTCGGGACGCAGCAAGCGCAGCAAAACAAAAAAAAGCGCCAGCCCCTTGGGCTGCCGCTTCATCCGTATCGCGCTCCAATTTTTGAAACGTGAATGCAGTATGATACGCTTCGGCGTGTCCGTCAAGTGTCCCGCCCCCATGCCGCCCGTTTCCAACTCGCTTCCCCGCCCTGCCTGTCCGCCCGGACAACGCCGTTCCCGCGGGGGCGCGTCCCTGTGATGCGTCTTTCGCCCCGACGCGGCGTTCCACCATTGTTTCAGCAAATGCATAGCGATGCCAGGGGAGCGGGGGCCGCGAAAACCGGGCAGGAAAAACCGCCGCGCCTGATTAAATACTCCCCCAATGGCAACGCCCGAACCGACAACCGAGTTGACACCGGCCCCCGCTGCCGGGTTCGCCCTGGAGATGCGGGGCATCCGCAAGTCCTTCCCCGGTGTCCGCGTCCTCGACGACGTCTCGCTGGCCGTCCGGCCCGGCGAGGTCCACGCGCTGATGGGTGAGAACGGGGCGGGCAAGTCCACCCTGATGAAGATTCTGGCGGGTGCGCTGCGGGCGGACGCGGGCGAGGTCTTTCTCGAAGGCCGGCCCGTCGAGATCGGCTCGCCGCAGCAGGCGATGGGGCTGGGCGTAGGGCTGATCTACCAGGAGCTTAACCTCGCCCCCCACCTGTCGGTCGCCGAGAACATCTTCCTGGGCCGCGAGCCGCGCCGCCTGCCCGGCTTCGTGGACGGGACGAAGATGCGGCGCGAGGCGCAGGCCTTGATGCGCGGCCTGGGGGTGGGGCTGGACGTCCGCACCCCGGTCGGGACGCTGTCGGTGGCCCAGCGGCAGATGGTGGAGATCGCCAAGGCCGCCGGCCGCCGGGTGCGTATTTTGGCGATGGACGAGCCTTCGGCGACGCTGACCGCGCACGAGCTGGAGAACCTGTGGCGGCTGATCCGGCGGCTTAAATCCCAGGGCGTGGCGATCATCTACATCTCGCACCGCATGGACGAGGTGTACGGCATCTGCGACGCCGTCACGGTCCTGCGCGACGGCCACGTGGTCGGCAGCGGCCCGATCCGCACGGAAGAGGGCGCGGTCGGCGGCGACGCGATCAGCCGCGACGAGGTGTTGCGCCTGATGGTGGGGCGGTCGCTGGATGAGACGTACCCCAAGGAGCACGCCCCGATGGGCGAGACCGTCTTGGAAGTCCAGGGCCTGTCCCGGCGCGGCGTCCTGGAGGACATCGGGTTCTCCGTCCGGGCGGGCGAGGTGGTCGCCCTGGCGGGCCTGGTCGGCTCGGGCCGGACCGAAATCGCCCGCTGCCTGTTCGGGGCCGACAGGATCACGGGCGGGGCGATGCGGCTGAACGGAAAGCCCTATGCCCCGCGCTCGCCGCGCGACGCCGTGGACGCGGGCGTCGGATTCGTCTCCGAAGACCGCAAAGAACAGGGCGTGATCCTAGGGCTGAACGTGCGCGAGAACGTCTCGCTGGCGTCGCTGCGGGCGCTGTCCCGGCTCGGCTTCGTCCCCAAGGGCACCGAGGCGGCGCGGGCGCGCGAGAGCGTGACCCGCCTGCGGGTGCGGACGCCCTCGGTGGAGCAGCGCGTCGGCAGCCTGTCGGGCGGCAACCAGCAGAAGGTCGTCCTGGCGAAGTGGCTCCAGACGCCCCTGAAGCTGTTGATCCTGGACGAGCCGACGCGCGGCATCGACGTGGGGGCCAAGCGCGAGATCTACGGGATCATGAACGAGCTGGCCGCGCAGGGCGTGGCGATTCTGATGATCTCGTCGGAGCTGCCCGAGGTGCTGGGCATGGCCGACCGCGTCGTCGTCGTGCGCGACGGGCGCGTCGCGGGCGCGCTGGACCGGGCCGAGGCGACGCAGGAGAAGGTCGGGGCGCTGGCCCTGGCGGGGTAGGGGAACCGCTCCCTCTCCATTTACCACATTGACGGGCACGAAAAGGGGACATCGAGACATGACGACGACAAAGAAGACGGCGTACACACACACAGTCCGCAGGCGGCTGATCGGGTCCGCCGCCCTGCTCGGACTGGCCGCCGCGCTGGCCGGCTGCGGCCACGGCAGCCAGAGCGCCCAAACGGGCACGACGGGCGGGGGCACGGGCGGGGCGACGCCCGCGGGCGGGGGGAAAGCGCTTCAAATCGCCGTCATCCCCAAGGGCACGTCCCACGAATACTGGAAGTCCATCCACGCGGGTGCCAACAAGGCCATGCAGGAGCTGGGTGCCCAGGGAACGCCCATCAACATCCTGTGGAAAGGCCCGGCCCGCGAGGACGACCGCAACGCCCAGATCGACGTCGTGCAGACGTTCGTCGCCCAGCAGGTCAGCGGCATGGTCCTGGCCCCGCTGGACTCGCAGGCGCTGGTCCAGCCCGTCCACGAGGCCGTCGGCCAGAAGATCCCCATCGTCATCATTGACTCGTCGCTCAACAGCACCGACGACACTTCTTTCGTCTCCACCGACAACCAGAAGGGCGGCCTGCTCGGCGGCCAGCAGCTCGCCAAGGTCATGGGCGGCAAGGGCCGCGTCCTCTTGCTGCGCTACCAGCAGGGGTCGGCGAGCACCGAGCAGCGCGAGGCCGGGTTCATGGCGGCCATGAAGCAGAACCCCGGCATCACCATCGTCTCACAGGACCAGTACGCCGGGGCGACCGTGGACACCGCCTACAAGTCCGCCCAGAACGTGCTGGCGCGGTTCGGGACGCAGGTGGACGGCATCTTCACGCCCAACGAGTCGTCCACGCGCGGGATGCGCCTGGCCCTGAACGACGCCGGCCTGCTGCACAAGGTCAAGTTCGTCGGCTTCGACGCCAGCCCCGACCTCATCACCGACCTGAAGGCGGGCGAGCTGCAAGGCCTGATCGTGCAGAACCCGTTCAAAATGGGCTACCTCGGCGTCAAGACCCTGGTCGCCTCCATCAAGGGCCAGAAAGTGGACAAGACCATCGACACGGGCGTGACGCTGGTGACGCCGGACAACCTCACCACGCCGGACGTGCAGACCTTGATCAACCCGCCCCTCGACCAGTACCTCAAGTAGGTGCCTTGGGCGGGACGGCTGGGAAAAGCACATGGAACGTGGGGCCGTCATCATCGTCGAGGATGCCGTACTGATCCTGATGGAGCGGGTGCGGGCCGGAAAGGTCTATTATCTTTTCCCTGGCGGCGGGGTCGAATGGGGGGAAACGGCGGAGCAGGCGGCGGTGCGTGAAGCGCGTGAAGAACTCGGATTAGAAGTCGCGCTCGGCCCGCTCGTGGCTGTCGTCGAGCATGACGGCGACCAGCAGTTCCATTTCTTTGCCCGCGTCATCGGCGGCAGCTTCGGCAGCGGCGACGGGCCGGAAATGGACTCCAGTGCCGACTCAGAGGAGGGCAGCTACAGGCCCGTGCGTCTGCGCCTGAGCGCGCTGCACGAGCACGATGTACGGCCAAAAGCGCTGGCGGCAGCTTTGTCTGCCGATCCTGTTCTTGCTGACAGCCAAGTGCTGCACATCAAAGACTGAGGCCAGCACAGGACAATGGCGTCACTCGATTGTGGATTCTTGTTTCTGCGGCTGTACTGCCGGACGAAGCCGGCGAGGGTTTCCAAACTACAGCCCAAAATTCTCATCTGAGGATTTCTATTTTATGAGTGCCAGTGTCCCCACCGCGCCCGTGCGCCGATGAAGAGCCGCCCGAGGAAGCGCCGCCGTCCGCGCGAGTCTCAATGGATTGTGCTACCGTGGATCATGGCGTTTGAAATCGTCGGTTCCATCAGTCACATCGAGACTATCGCCGCTGAGGGCGATATCCACGAGATCGCCTCCCTGCCGCATAATCGCCGGAGCAACCCCAAGAGAAGTGACGGACACTATGACAGAAACATTGAACAGGCCGACGAATGGGCCGACGATGCGCGGGGTGGTCCTGCCGGGCGACAGCACGGTCGCGTTCCGCGAGCAGCCCGTCCCCACGCCCGGCCACGGGCAGGTCCTGGTGCGGATGAAGGCGTCTTCGATCTGCGGCTCCGACATCCGCGCCATCTACCGCGAGCACCTGGGCGTCGGCGACGAGGCCTACCGTAACGTGGTCGCCGGGCACGAGCCGTGCGGACAGATTGCCATGGTCGGGCCGGGGTGTAAAAGATTTCAGGTGGGCGACCGGGTGGTCCTGTACCACATCAGCGGGTGCGGGGTCTGCGAGGACTGCCAGGCCGGCTACATGATTTCCTGCCACTCGGCCTACCGGGCGGCCTACGGCTGGCAGCGCGACGGGGGACACGCCCCCTACCTGCTGGCCGAGGAGAACACGTGCATCGCCCTGCCCGACAACCTCTCCTATGTGGACGGCGCCCTGGTCGCCTGCGGGTTCGGCACGGCCTGGGAGGCGCTGACGCGCATCAAGGTGGACGGGCGGGACCGGCTGCTGGTGACGGGCCTGGGGCCGGTGGGCCTGGCGGCGGCGATGCTGGGCCGGGCATTGGGCGCGACCCAGGTGATCGGCGTCGACACCAGCCCGGCCCGGATCGACCTGGCGCGGTCCCTGGGCCTGGTGGACGAGGCGTTCACGAGCGACGCGGGTGCCCTGGACTGGATCAAGGCCGCGACCGGCGGCAAGGGTTGCGAGGCCAGCATCGACTGTTCCGGGGCCGCCCCGGCGCGCAGGCTGGCCTTGCAGGGGACGCGGCAGTGGGGGCGGTGCGTGTTCGTGGGCGAGGGCGGCGGCGTGGATTTCGACGTGTCGCCGCTGCTGATCCACCCGCAGATCACGCTGTTCGGGTCGTGGGTGACGAGCGTGCCGCACATGGAGGACCTGGTGGAGCGCCTGTCGCGCTGGGGCCTGCACCCGGAAAAGACGGTGACACACCGCTTCACCTTGGATCAAGCCGCCGAGGCTTACGACGTGGCCGATCAGGGCCAGTCGGGCAAGGTCGTGATCGTATTCGACGAAGAATAAGACTGAAGAGAAGAATAAGACTGAAGAGGCGAGGGTTCCGTTATGAGTGCCAGTGTCCCCAGCGCGCCCGCGCGCGCCGATGAAGAGTCGCCCGAGGAGACGCCGCCGTCCGCGCCGCGCCCCTCAGCGACCCGGTTGGTCAGCCTGCTGGGGCCGTTCATCGGGCTGGCGCTGGTGCTGCTGCTGTTTTCCATCCCCAGCGATGTCCGCGCCCACTTTTTAACCCTGGGCAACATGCGGCTGGTCGCCACGCAGACGGTCATCGTCGGGCTGGGGGCGCTGGGGATGACGCTGATCATCATCAGCGGCGGCATCGACCTGTCGGTCGGGTCCGTGCTCGCCCTGACCAGCGTGGTCGTCGCCCTGCTGCTGAAGGGCGGGCACCCGCCGCTGGTGGCGCTGCTGGCCGCCGTCGCCCTAGGCGGGGCGGTCGGGGCGGTCAACGGGGCGCTGATCACCAGCCTGCGCGTGACGCCGTTCATCGTGACGCTGGGAACGCTGGGGATCGCGCGCGGGGCGGCGAGCTGGCTGGCGCGGGAGCAGTCGGTCAATGCGCCCGTCACCTGGCTGAGTGACCTGGCCTCGACCGTACCCTCGCAGCCGTGGATGCTGGTGTCGCCGGGCGTGTGGCTGACGCTGGCCCTCGGCGTCGTGACCGCCGTGCTGTTGCGGGCGACCGTGCTGGGCCGCTACATCGTCGCGGTCGGCTCGAACGAGATCACGTCGCGCCTGTCGGGCCTGCGGGTGGACGCGCTCAAGGTCTCCATTTACGCCCTGGCGGGCCTGTTCTTCGGGCTGGCGGGGGGCTTGCAGTTCGGGCGGCTGACGCAGGGCGACCCGACTGTAGATGTGGGGGCGGAGCTTGACATCATCGCCGCCGTGGTCATCGGCGGGGGCAGCCTGTCGGGCGGCGAGGGGTCCGTCCTCGGCTCGCTGCTGGGCGCGCTGATCATGGCCTTGCTGCGGAACGGCTCGCAGCAGATGGGCTGGCCGGCCTATGTCCAGCAGATCATCATCGGCATGGTCATCGTCGCCGCCGTAGCCCTGGACCGCCTGCGCCACCGGTCGCCGGGGAGCTGAAGGGCCTGCCCCCAGGGGAACCCGCCCTGGATTCCGTTCCAGGGCCTCACCCCGCCCTACTCTTCTTCCCCGTCCTCGCCGTCTTCTTCTTCCTCATCCCCTTCGTCGTCATCCTCGTCTTCTTCCGCCGCCCCGTAGCCGAGATAGAAGAGGCTGCGGCCCTCCGCCCAGAGCGACAGCCACTCCGCCAGCGACCCGCGCTCGACCCAGCAGGCTTCTTGAACCAGGCCCGCGTTGTCGAAGCGCATGGCGACGGGGACGCGCGCGTCCTCGTCGGCCTTGGGCATGTTCGGGTCCACGCGGACCACGGGGGCCTCGGGCCAGGTGCAGTCCACGCACGAAAGGATGCCGTGCCCCCAGTCGCACAGCGGGAGCAGCCCCTTGGGCCAGAGCGCGGCGACCTTACGGCGTCGCAGGGCGGCGTAGCGCCCGACGGCGGAGGCTTCTTCGCTGCCTCCCGCTTCCTCGCCGATAGGCAGCCCGAGCAGCCCCGCCCCCGGCCCGAAGCCGCCGTTGCCCACTTCCATGAACAGTTGACGGAGCAGGGCGGGCAGGGGGAAGCCGAGGCTCGCCTCGGACGCGGCCACCTGCTCCGCCGCGGCCTTGCGCGCGGCGACTCGGGGGACCGGCTTGCCCTTGCCGCCCGCCGCCTGGCCCTCATCGGTGGCCGTTCGGGGGTCGTGCGCGCGCGCCCCGAGCCGCGCGACTAATGCCTCTGTTTCCATGCTTTCTTTGCTTACCTCAAGAGAATAATCCGGGCAAGAAAAAGCCGACCGTCCGTTGGGGACAGTCGGCTCTCTTTTCATGCCGAAGGCGAGACTCGAACTCGCACGCCCTTGCGAGCACTGCGACCTGAACACAGCGTGTATACCATTTCACCACTTCGGCATTGTCGGTGATGGGCCTATTATACCAAGGCCCGCGCGGCTTGTCAAGTGGGCGGCGGGCAAACTCGGGACAAACAATCTCGGGACAAACAATAGTTTGTGCTTGACAAAACGCGGGCCGTGCTTTATACTGGGTTTCAAGAGGTCTCGCCCGGCACTTGTCCGGGTATCCGGCACCGGTGCCCCGACCGCCTCCCCGAACAAAAGCTGAAGAAACGCGCACACTGTGCCGACAATCCTCTTCAGGAACCATTCCGAAACTGTCCCGCTCGCACCCTTCTTCTGGAGATGTTATAGCAGAGATGTTATGAGGAGGATTCGCCCTTGATCCGACGCCGACCCGCCCTGCTGGCCGCCGCCTGCGCCCTCGCCGTGCTTTCCACGCATCCGTTCTGTGCCGCCGACGCCTCTTCCGCCGACGCCTCTTCCGCCCCCGCCTCATCCGCCCCCGCCTCATCCGCGCAGGCCGACAGCGAAGCGTCGCAGGCCGCGCCCGCCGAGTCGGTATCCTCCTCGTCCGCGCCCGTGCGCCGCTTCCACCGCCGTTCGCGCCGCACGTATGGCCGCAGCCTGCCCTCGCGCGGCATGGTGTCGCCGCCCGCCGCCGCCGCCAGCGTCGTCGGGCGGCTCGCCCTGGTCGTCAGCGACAAGGCCGTGATCGTGGCCGGACGGGACCGGGCCGGGCGCGTTTTGTCCGTCTGCCCCAAGGGCCAGTACCTCGCCCTGAGCAGCCAGACCCCGACGCAGTACGCCGTCCTGATGATCGACCACTCGGTCGGCTTCGTGGCGAAGTCCGACGTGCAGCTCCTGGACTATCAGGTCGTCAACAACGGCCCCGATGCTGGCGAGGGGGCCACCGTGCCGTCGGCTACGGGCGGTCCGCTGGGACAATCGCTGGTGCAGACGGCGTTCGGCTACCTCGGCGTCCGCTACGTCTGGGGCGGCAACACGACCGCAGGCATCGACTGCTCCGGGTTCGTCAAGGCCGTCTACGCCGCGCACGGCGTTTCGCTGCCGCGCTTCTCGGGCGACCAGGCCCAGGTCGGCTATGACGTCCCCAAGAACGACTGGTCCCGCTGGCTCCCCGGCGACCGGATGTATTTCGCCTGCCACCACCCGCGCATCGACCACACCGCCATGTACATCGGCGACGGCCGCTTCATCCACGCCTCGATGGGCCACGGCCAGGCGGTCGCCATCGACCGCGTGGACGGCGCGTACTACGCCGCCCATCTGGTCTGCGTCCGCCGCTCCCAGGAGCTGGTCGCCGATGGGTCCGCTCCATCCGCCCCCGCCGGCCCGCAGTCAACGGCGTCCGTGGACGACCCCGAGGCGGGCCAGAACTGAGCCGCCCGTGCAGCAAGCCGTCCCCAATCGGGGGCGGCTTTTTTGTCGCCGCAGGGCGACAACGGGGTTGACAACCGTGCTCCCGGCCCGGTATACTCCGGCCACCTATGATTACCGCTGCTGTGATCTTTCTTTCGCCGCGTCGCCGCGTTCGTGCTTTGGGAAGCGCGCCCGCGACACGCTCCGCGTGACGCCTGCTCTTTTGACGAGCCGCGGGCCGCTTCCCTCCCCCGCCTGGGGGCCGGGGACGGTGCGCGGCTTGTTTGGTTTCAGAGCGCTTCTGAAAAACGCCGCCCGCCCCTCTTGATCCAAAGAGAGCGCGCGGCGTTTTTTGTTTTCATGAAGGTCATCAGTGTCACAAGAACTAGATATGACAGACATCGGTCGGACTCGGGTCGGCATCGTCGGCGTCTCGGGCTACGGCGGCGGCGAGCTGGCCCGCCTGCTCCTGGCCCACCCGCACGTCGATTTGGCCTACGTGACGTCGGGGACGTATGCCGGGAAGCCGCTGCGGGCGGCCCTGCCCGGCGCGGCCCCGTCGGACCTAGTCTGTGAGAAGTTCAGCGAAGCCGTTTGCGCCGACAAGTGCGACTTCGTGTTCCTGGCGGGCGAGTCGGGCCTTGCCATGAAGATCGCGCCCGGTCTGCTGGATGCGGGCAAGAAATTGGTGGACCTGAGCGCAGACTTCCGGCTCAAGGACCCTGCCGTCTACAAAGAGTGGTACAAGGCGGAGCACACGGCCCCAAAGCTTCTGAAAGAAGCCGTCTATGGGATGTCGGAAGTGGTCGGGCGGAAGCTGATCCAGAAGGCGTCTTTTGTCGCCAACCCCGGCTGCCACGTCACGGCGGCGGTCCTGGGCCTCGCGCCGCTGCTGAATGCGGAGACGGTCGAAACGAAGTCCTTGATCGTAAACAGCTATTCGGGCGTCTCGGGTGCAGGGCGGTCTAAGTTCGGCCTGGACTATCATTTCAGTGAAGTCAACGAGAGTATGCGGCCTTACGGCGTCGGCGGCATCCATCGGCACACGCCGGAGATTGAGCAGGCGCTGTCCTGGCTGGGCGGGGAAGATGCTCTGGTGACTCTGACGCCGCACCTGGCTCCCATCACGCGCGGCATCCTGACGACGTCCTACGCGACCCCGAAGCACCAGGCGTTCTCTGAGACCCCGAGCGATCTGCATACGCTCTACCTTAAGCACTATGAGGACGCCCCGTTTGTCACCGTTTTGGAACCCGGCCAGTTTCCGGCCACCAAGCACGTCTATGGCACGAACTACTGCCACATCGGGCTGGCCGTGGATAAGCGGACCAACCGCGTCATCGTCGTATCAGCCATTGACAACTTGGTCAAAGGTGCGGCAGGGCAGGCGGTCCAGAACATGAACCTGATGTGCGGGTTCGACGAGACGGCGGGCTTGACGATGAGCGCGGTGTGGCCGTAGGCCACCCTACCCCGGCTCGCCCGAGGCTCGCCACCCCTCCCTCAGAGGGAAGGGTTAGAAAAAGACAGGACCTCTCCGAAAGACCCTCCCACTGAGGGACCCTCCGGGGTGCCCTCCGGGTAGCCAGTGCTGACCAGTGCTTGGGCGGCAGATACGGAGTAATGCTGCTCTGAGCATAGCCTCAAGCGAGCCGGGGTAGGACCTTCGAGGACAATCGACCTATGGAAATGAGCGGCAATCAACTCGGCGGCCTGGAGATCGTTGGCATGGAGATCATCGGCGGGGGCGTCGTCGCCCCGCAGGGCTTTCAGACGGCGGGCGTCTACTGCGGCATCAAGCGCAAGCGCAACGACCTCGCCCTGATCGTCTCCGCCGTGGACGCGGTGGCGGCGGGCGTCTTCACCACCAACATCGTCCAGGCCCCCTGCATCGTCAGCAACCAGACGCATTTGCAGGACGGCCTGGCCCGCGCCATCGTCGTCAACTCGGGCAACGCCAACGCCTGCAACGGGGAGCAGGGCTGGGCCGATGCCGTGGCGATGGTCCACCAGGCCGCCGAGGCGCTGAACCTGCCGCCCCGGCGCGTCCTGTCGGCGAGTACGGGCGTCATCGGCACCAAGCTGCCGATGGAGAAGATCACGCGGGGCATCCACGACGCCGCCGCAAAGCTGCACGGCGAGACGTGCGACGACGCGGCTCAGGCCATCATGACGACCGATACGTTCCTCAAACAAGTGGCCGTGGAGTTCACGCTGGGCGGCAAAACGGCCCGACTGGGGGCAATCGCCAAAGGCTCGGGCATGATCGCCCCGAACATGGCGACCATGCTCGGGTTTCTGACGACCGACGCCGCCATCGAGCAGCCCGTATTACAGGAGATGCTGCGCCGCGTCTGCTGGTACACGTTCAACTCCATCACCGTGGACGGCGACACGTCCACGAACGACATGACTCTGGTCCTCGCCAACGGTCTGGCCGGCAACCCGGTCATCAACAGCCTGGAAAGCGAAGACGCCCGGGCGTTTGAAAAAGCCCTGTACTCGGTCTGCCTGTTCCTCGCCCGCGAGATCGCCCGCGACGGCGAGGGGGCCACGAAGCTCGTCGAAGTCACCGTGCAGAACGTCGCCGTGCCCGCGCGGCTGGCCGAAACCTACGCCGCGAACGGCCTGGAGCTGACCCCGGAGCAGCGGGCCGGCTTCCCCCGCGCGGTCGCCAAGACCGTCGCGAACTCGAACCTCGTCAAAACGGCCCTGTTCGGCAACGACCCGAACTGGGGCCGGATACTGGCCGCCGCGGGCCGGGCGGGCATCGCCTTCGACCCCGAGCGCGTCGAGATCGCCCTAGCCGGGACGACGGTATACCGCCAGGGGATGCCGACCGACTTCAACGGCTACGTCGTGTCCGAGGCCATGAAAGCCAAAGAAGTCCAGATATTGATCGACTTCCACCAGTCAGACGGCGAATCCGCGACGGTCTACACCTGCGACTTCTCCTACGACTACGTCAAGATCAACGCCGAGTACCACACGTAAAGGGGTGAACTTCCATGACCACGACCATAGATGCCGTTTACGAGGCCGGGGTCTTCCGTCCGCTCGTGCCAATGGAGCTAACCGACGGCGAGCAGGTGAAGCTGACCGTGAACTCATTTGATTTGGCGGAGATGGAGCGCAACGCGCCGGACCCGCGCCGTGCCGCCGAGATCATGGCCGAGATCGCCGCCATGTCGATGGAACCCGGCGGGGAGGAGTTTGCCGGCACGGAGCACGACCGCATCCTTTACGGCGGCCCGGACGGTGCGCGATGATCTTCACGGACACGGGCGGCTGGTTCTCGTTGACCGTGCCGGTTGACCCCCAGCATCCGGCGGCGGCGCGGTGGTTCGCAGGCAACCGCCAGCCGCTTTTTACCACGGACTTTGTCGTGGACGAGACGCTGACGCTTTTGAAAGCTCGCGGCCAAAACGCGCGGGCAATCACGATCGGTCGGCAGTTCTTCAGCGGCTCCCTGGCGACGGTCTACTACCTGACCGAAGGGGACATCCGGGCAGCCTGGCAGGTTTTCACGCGCTACGCCGACAAGGAGTGGAGCTTCACCGACTGCACCAGCAAAATCGTGATGGAGAAACTGGGCATCACCGAGGCGTTCGCCTTCGACCACCACTTCCGCCAGTTCGGCACGGCCACCCTCGTGCCGTAGCCGCGTTCCGAGTAACGTCTGCCGCCGGGTGTCACACGGAGAGACTTGTGGCCTTTGAGGAAATGACAGAACCGGAGCGGGAGTTCATACGGCAATCCATGAATGCCATCTTGTACGGCCCTTTCGTAGATGCCGCTGAGTTTCAGACACGCCTCGGCATTAACCGATCTCAACTGCGAGACGTGCTTGACGCTTGGCCCGCGCTAGATGATGACGACGAGAATGGTGACGTCTGCCTTGCCATTAACAACTGTTTGAACGAGACGCTGCACAGCGGGTGCGTCGATCTAAGAGTCTGGTCGGGCTGGTTCACTGCGCCGAAAGCAGACATCGCTGCGGCTTACCAACGGTGGCAAGAATTGAAAGGCTACAAGGCAGCCCGTGTCCGCTACTCAGCGAGTACCTAAAGCCGACGCCGTGGATAGACTTTGATGCCTCCGAGATACAGGCGTATCTGGCGGTTCACCCTACGGACGGTCGCCCGGAAGAGGCCGTCATCCGGGACACGTTCGAGTTCGTCCGGGACCAGGTCGCGCACTCGTGGGACATCGGGAGCCGCCGCGTTACGGGCCGGGCGTCCGAAGTGTTGCGCTATGGCGAGGGCATCTGCTATGCCAAGGCGCACCTGCTGGCCGCCCTGCTGCGGGGCCGGGGCATCCCGTCCGGCCTCTGCTACCACCGGCTGACGCTGGGGGAGACGCCCGACACGGGCCACTGCCTGCACGCGCTGAACACGGCCTACGTCGCCTCGCATCAGAAGTGGATTCGGCTGGACGCGCGGGGCAACAAACCGGGCATAGACGCGCAGTTTTCTCTGGACGAGGAGCGCCTGGCGTTCGCCGTGCGGCCTGAGTGCGGCGAGGTAGACTATGGGCTGAACCTGCCTGACCCGCCCCCGGCCATCACGCGGACGCTGACGGCGCACACCGACTGCCGCGAGATGTACGCCCGGCACCTGCCGACGGAGTTATGACCCTCAAAAGGAGCGACTAATGGCGACCGTCCTTGAAAGACAAACGGATCCGGCGGAGCAAGCGCCCGCACAGAAGATGACCTACGAGGAGTTCTTGGACTGGGCGGACGAAGATATCTACGCCGAATGGGTGGACGGAAAGGTGGAGATGATGAGTCCGGCGAGTGAACGGCATCAGGACGTGTCCGACTTTCTGGCGGCCATACTCCGCATCCACGTGGAAGACAATGACGCAGGCCGTATGCTGTCCGCGCCGTTCCAGATGAAACTTGACAAGGTGCGGCGTGGGCGCGAGCCGGATTTGTTGTTTATCCTGAAGCCAAACCTGCCGCGCCTAGAGCGCAACCTGCTGAATGGCCCGGCGGATTTGGTGATCGAGATAATTTCGCCTGAGAGCGTCCTGCGGGACCGGGGAGCGAAGTACGGCGAGTACGAAGCGGGCGGCGTCCGCGAATACTGGATCATAGACCCGGATAGCAAGCGGGCGGACTTCTTCGTGCTGGACGAGGAGGGCCGGTATCAGCGGGCGCGGCCGGACGTGGACGGCAAGTTTCAAAGCGCCGTCCTGCCCGGCTTTTGGATCAGCGTCGGCTGGCTCTGGCAGAGTCCGCTGCCGCCGGTGCGGCAGGTCTTGAAGGCGTGGGAGGAACAGGGAGGGTAGGGCGAGGGAAGAGGGTAGGGGCAAGCCCTACCCCTACGGGACGTGCGGCCTGTTCGGGTAGGGGAGGGGCTTGCCCCCGCCCCCCCTTCTATCTCCTCCGACTTCCATCTTCTTCGGCTCCCCCAGAATTGGGGGCCGGGGGGCATTCTGATTATGACACGGATAAACGTCAGTTCCGGTACGCCCTGGGAACCCATCGTCGGCTACTCGCGGGCGGTGCGCGTGGGCGGCGTCGTCCACGTCTCGGGCACGACGGCGAAGGATGCCGAGGGCGGGCTGGTGGGCGTCGGCGACGCCTATGCACAGGCCGTCCGGGCGTTGAAGAACATCGAGTCGGCCCTGAACCGCGCCGGGGCGCGGCTGGAAGACGTGGTGCGGACCCGGATGTACGTCAAAGACATCGCGCGCTGGGAGGAAGTCGGGCGGGCGCATGGCGAAGTCTTTGGCGCGATCCGGCCCGCCACAAGCATGGTGGAGGTCAGCGGTCTCATAGACGCGCGGATGCTGGTCGAGATCGAGGCAGAGGCCATAGTGCAGGAACGCGAGCCGGAGGAGGATTAAGAAGATGACACAGGCGGAAGTTCTGATCCAGGCCCTGCCGTACATCAAGCAATACGCGGGCAAGACCGTCGTCGTCAAGTACGGCGGCGCGGCCATGCTTGACGAGGCGCTCCAGGCCGCCGTCATGCAGGACGTGGTGCTGATGCGCTACGTCGGCATCAACCCCGTTTTAGTCCACGGCGGCGGGCCGGAGATCAGCGAGGCGATGCAGCGCATGGGCAAGGAGCCGCACTTCGTCGGCGGCCTGCGCGTCACCGACGCGGAGACGATGGAGATCGTCGAGATGGTGCTGGCGGGCAAGACCAACAAGGGCATCGTCGCCCTGCTGAACCAGCAGGGGGCGCTGGCCGTGGGCCTGTCCGGCAAGGACGCCAATTTGATCGTCGCCGAGCGCGAGACCACCAAGGGTGACATCGGCTTCGTCGGGCGCGTGACCCAGATCAACCCGGCCCTGCTGCACACCCTGGCCGGGGCGGGCTACATCCCCGTCCTCTCCACGGTCGCCGTGGGCCGCGCGGGCGAGAGCTACAACGTCAACGCCGACACCGTGGCGGGGGCGCTGGCCGCCGCCCTGGGCGCGGCCCGGCTGGTCATGCTCACCGACGTGGCAGGCATCTACCAGGACTTCGCCGACAAAGACTCGCTGGTCCGCGAGATGTCCCCGCAGGACGCGCGGCAGATGATCACCGACGGCCACGTGGACAAGGGCATGATCCCCAAAGTGGAGGCCTGCGTGGCCGCCGTCAAGGCCGGCGTCGAGCGCGCGACCATCATCGACGGCCGCCAGCCGCACGCGCTCCTGATGGAGCTGTTCACGCACGAAGGCCTGGGGACGATGATCAGATAAGATGACCCAACGCTTTGACACCTACGAGATAAGCGACGATCCGGCGCGGGTGGACTTCGCCCGCGTCCACGGCTGGCTGACGACGACCTACTGGAGTCCCGGCATCACGCGCCCGCAGGTGGAAAAGGCCGCCGCACACTCGTCACTCGTCCTCGGGGCCTACGCGGACGGGGGGCAGACGGCTTATCTGCGCGTCGTCTCAGACCGAGTCCGCTTCGCTTATGTCTGTGATGTCTTCGTGGATGATGCCCATCGCGGGCGCGGCCTGGCCCGCGCCCTCGTCCGATTCGTCCTGGATCATCCCGACCACGCGGACGTGCGCCGCTGGCTGCTCGTGACCCGCGACGCCCACGGCGTCTACGCTGAGGTCGGCTTCGAGCCGCTTCCGCAGCCGGAACGCTGGATGGCCTATCTCCCGCCCGTAGAGGAAAGCACCACACTATGACAACAGCTCACGCGCCTGAGACTTCTTATACCCTGGACACCGAGACGGGGCGCATCGCGCCCGTCATTGATGACGCCGAAGTCAGGCGGCTGGACGGCGCGTACCTGCTGCCCGTCTACTCCCGCCTGCCGCTGACTCTGGTGCGGGGCAAGGGGGCGCGCGTCTGGGACGCGGACGGCAAAGAGTATTTAGACTTTTTGGCCGGCATCGCGGTCAACGCCCTGGGACACTGCCACCCGCGCATGGTCCGGGCGATTCAGGAGCAGGCCGAGACGCTGATCCACACGGCGGGCTACTACTTCACCGCGCCCGTGGCGAAGCTGGCTGAGAAGCTGGTGGGGCTGGCCGGCATGGACCGCGTCTTCTTCGGCAACTCGGGGGCCGAGGCCAACGAGTGCGCCATCAAGATCGCCCGCAAGTACGCCAAGACGCACGGCGGGGCCAATAAATACGGTATTGTTGCCGCCGCCAAGTCGTTCCACGGGCGCACGATGGCGACCGTGACAGCGACCGGCCAGCCCAAGTACCAGGAGCCGTTCCTGCCGATGATGCAGGGGTTCACGCACGTGCCGTTCAACGACATCGCCGCCCTCGAAGCCGCCGTCACCGACGACACCTGCGCCGTGCTCTTGGAGCCGATCCAGGGTGAGGGGGGCATCTACCCGGCCTGCAAGTCTTACCTCGAATCCGCGCGCGCGCTGTGCGACAAGCACCAGGCCTTGCTGATCTTCGACGAGGTCCAGTCGGGCATCGGGCGGACCGGCAAGTGGTTCGCCTACGAGCATTACGGCGTCGTGCCCGACATCCTGACCTCGGCCAAAGCGCTCGGCGGCGGCTTCCCCATCGGCGCGTGCCTGGCGCGGGGCGAGGCGGCGACGACATTGGCCCCCGGCGACCACGGCAGCACCTACGGCGGCAACCCCCTGGCCTGTGCCACGGCCCTGTCGGTTCTGGAGACCATCGAAGACGAGCACCTGCTGGCGAACGCCCACGCGATGGGCGCGTACTTCGTCCACCGGCTGAACGAACCCCGGTTCCGGGCGAAGATCACCGACATCCGTGCCGTGGGCCTGATGGTCGGCGTCGAGCTTGCCGCCCCCGACGCCAAGCGTGTGCTGGACGCCGCCATGAGCCGGGGGCTTTTGATGAGCGCCATCGGCGACCACGTCCTGCGCTTCGTCCCGCCGCTCATCATCACCCAGGCCGACATCGACGAGGCCATCGCCGTCCTGGCCGACGTGCTGTGAGGGATGACCCCCCGGCCCCAATTCTGGGGGAGTCGGAGAGGAATGAGAGAAGGTCAAGCCGGAAGGGCGGGGGCAAGCCGGAAGGGCGGGGGCAAGCCCCGCCCCTACCCGGACAGGCCGCACGTCCCGTAGGGGTAGGGCTTGCCCCTACCCTCCTCTCTTGCTCTACCCTCCTCTCTTACCCTACCCTCCTCTCTTGCTCCTCTCTTGCCCCTCTCTTGCCCTACTCCTTCGTCGCCCTGGTTCGCCGAGGGAATGGACGCGCGAGGGGATGGACGCGCGAGGGGATGGACGCGCGAGGGGATGGATTCCATCGCTCCGGGGGAGGCTATCATGTGGCAGCGATTTACCGAGCGCGCCCGTAAGGTCGTGTTCTACGCGCAGGAAGAGGCCGTCGCGCGCGGGAAAACGGACGTTGCCTCTGAGCATTTGCTGCTGGGGTTGCTGCGGGACGTCATGGCAGAAAACACCGCGTGGCCTCCGGCACCGACGGATCGGATCAATTTACAGGAGATCGCCGCCGTAATTTTGCAAGCATCCGCTTGTGATCTGAATCAACTGCGATCAGCGACGCAGAATCAGATAAGCCTGCTGAACTTGCCTTCCGGCAAAGCCATTGAGAAGATTTCATTGACGCCGTCCGCCAAAAAAGTAATAGACTTGATGTATGAAGAGTCTCGGCGTATGGAAGTTGGAAGTATGACACCCGAGTTCCTGCTGCTGGGACTGATCCGGGATGAGAAAGGAGCCGCAGGCCGTCTTCTCGCGCAGTTCGGCCTTGAGATTGAGACGGCCCGGCGACAGGTCGCGGCAATTTATCATCCTGTGAAGCAAGATAGGGTGGTCAAACCGCCGTTCTGGAGTCGCCTGGTCGCAAGACGACAAGCCGCCCGGCGCGGTGAGGACAATACACCATGAACAAATCCACCAACCCGTCCGGGCGCATGGCCCCGCCGACGCGCGAGCGGTCGGACCTCTACGACGTGCTGGGTGAGACCCGCCTGCGCGGGCGGGATATTCTGGGCATCGAGCAGATGACTGCCGAGGAGATCGGGCTGATTCTGGACGTCGCCGCCCGGCTCAAGGCGCACAAGTTCGACGAGACGCAGACGCTGTTTGCCAAGGGGCAGACACTCGCCATGCTGTTTGAAAAGCCGTCGCTCCGAACCCGCGTCACGTTCGAGGCCGGTATGACACAGTTGGGGGGCAACGCCATCTACCTGGAAGGCCGGTTGGGCGTGCGCGAGACCGTCCCTGATGTCGCCCGCAACCTGGACCGCTGGATCGACGGCATCATGGCCCGGACGTTCGACCATTCCGCTGTTGTGGAACTGGCCGAGTATGCCGGCATCCCCGTCATCAACGGGTTGAGCGACCGCGAGCACCCGTGCCAGGCGCTGGCCGACTTCCAGACCCTGGCCGAGCGCAAGGGCGACCTGCGCGGCCTGACGCTGGCCTATGTCGGCGACGGCAACAACGTCGCCCACTCGCTGATGCTGCTGGCCGCCAAAGTGGGAACGCATTTCCGATTGGGTTGCCCCGTGAGCTACGAGCCTGATGAGCAGCTCTGGCAGACGGCGCAAGAGTTCGCCCGCGCCACGGGGGCCGTCCTGACCGTGACGCACGACCCTGCCGAAGCCGTCCGCGACGCCGACGCCGTGTACACCGATGTCTGGGCCTCGATGGGGCAGGAGGACGAGGCCGCCGCCCGCGCCCTTCTGTTCGCGCCGTTCCAGGTCAACGCCGCGCTGATGGCCCATGCCGCCCCCGACGCCCTGGTCATGCACTGCCTTCCCGCCCACCGGGGCGAGGAGATCAGCGCGGACGTCCTGGACGGCCCGCAGTCGGTCGTGTTCGACCAGGCCGAGAACCGCCTGCACGCCCAGAAGGCGATCTTAGCACTGGTATTATAATGGCTGGTCGCGGAAGGGTGGGGGCTGGTCGCGGAAGGGTAGGGGCAAGCCCTACCCCTACGGGAGACACGGCCAACCCGCGTAGGGGCGGGGCTTGCCCCCGCCCTCCTGTCTTGTCTGTCCTCCTGTCTTGTCCTGCCCCCAAAGAGGGGCCAAATCAAAAGGAACCCAACACCATGCCCAACCCCAACGGAAAAACAGTCGTCCTCGTCTACTCCGGCGGACTCGATACGTCCGTCGCCATCCCCATGATGCGCGAAGACTACGGCTTCGAGCGCGTCGTCACTGTCACCGTGGACGTCGGTCAGCCCGCCGAAGATGTCAAGAGCGCCGAGGACCGCGCCCGCGCCCTAGGCACCGAGCACTACACCGCCGACGCCAAGCGCGAGTTCGTCGAAAGCTACTGCTGGCCCGCCGTCAAGGCCAACGGCGACTACCAGGGCTACCCCCTGTCCACGGCCATCGCCCGGCCCCTGATCGGGCTGAAAGCCGTCGAGGTGGCCCAGCAGGTCGGCGCGGACGCCTTCTGCCACGGCTGCACCGGCAAGGGCAACGACCAGTTTCGGATCGAGTACGTTATGCGCGCCTTGATGCCCGACACGCCCATCATCGCCCCCATGCGCGAGCACAACTACACGCGCACCGAGGAGATCGAGTACGCCCGCGCGAGGAACATCCCCATCTCGGTGAGCGCCGACAAGATCTGGTCCATCGATGAGAATCTGTGGGGCCGCTCCATCGAGGGCGGGCATTTAGAGGAGCCGGACTACGCCCCGCCGGAGGAGATCTTCCAGTGGACCAAGGGCATCGACGCGGCCAACGCCTTGCCCCAATCTATCACGCTGGGCTTCGAGAATGGCGTCCCCGTCTCGCTCGACGGCGAAGTCTTGGACGGGCTGACCCTGGTGACGCGGCTGAACAAGATCGCCGGCGACAACGGGGTGGGGCGCGTGGACATCATGGAGGACCGCCTGCTCGGCCTGAAGTGCCGCGAGAACTATGAGTGCCCCGCCAGCACCGTTTTAGTCAAGGCCCACGCGGCATTAGAGGCCCTGGTCGCGACTGCCGCCGAGCGCAAGTTCAAGGCGGGTGTGGACCAGCAGTGGGGCGAGCTGGCGTATCACGGCCTGTGGTTCGACCCGCTGAAAGACGACCTCGAAGCCTTCATCGGCAAGATTCAGGAGCGCGTGACGGGCACGGTCACGCTGCGGCTGTTCAAGGGGAGCTGCGCCGTCGTGGGCCGCGCCTCGGAGTGGGCCTTGTACAGCGAGGACCTGGCCTCGTTCGACTCCAAGACCTTCGACCAGCGCCTGTCGGTCGGCAACGTCCAGACCCACGGGATGCAGTCCCGGATGTACTGGGCTTTGAAGGAGAAGCACGGGAAGTAGCCGTTGTCAGGGGGATGGAGCGTCGCGGCGGGCTGCGCCACGGGTTGAAACCCGTGGTACAGCGCCGTGAGAACGACAGGAACGAGTAGCCACCGGATAACGCCATGCCTCACCCCAAACCGACCCTGCCGGACTATGACTTTTCGGAAGCCCTGGCCCTCCCCGTCCCGGATCGCCTGGCCGTCTGCCTGAAAACCCTGCTGTCGCGCGGGGCGGAGGAAGTGGCGTGGGGCGTCGCCCCCATACCCCTGGAGGGCGCAACCGAGGCGGAACTGTGCGAAGTGGAGCGGGGCAACAGCGAAGCCCTGCCGCCCGAGTACCGCGCGTTCCTGAGCCTCTGCCGTTACTTGGATTATGGTGGTGGCTGGACGATCTGGGGTGTTACCCACACAGACCCTGATGGGTTGAGCGATACGTTTGCACCCTGGATCTCTGAGGACCACGGCACGGACGCCCCCTGTTGGGTTATCGGGGACTACTGGCGTTACGCCGACGGCGACCAACTTCTGCTGCTCCCCGAAGAGCCGGGCCAGCCGGTCGTGCTGTATCTGCACGAGGACGGACCGGCCCTGGAGATTTTTGCCCCCTCGTTCTCGCTGGCGCTGTGGCGATGGGTGCATGAGAAGTGGGTTTAATGGGAACGTCTTTCCTTTTGGCAGGTACAGTCTGACTCGCAAGAGACCATCGTGGAAGCCGTGCGTGGGCTGCTGAAAGAACCGGCCCACGTTGCGCCCGCCGTCAACGGGAGGGCGGGGCAAGCCCTGCCCTACGAAGTGCGAGATTAGTTGATGGGAGTTTGCTATGTCTGCATCTGCACCTAAGCTCTGGGCTGGGCGGTTCGCCCAGGAGACCGACGCGCTGGTTCACCAGTTTAATGCCAGCCTGCGCTTCGACGCGCGGCTGTGGCCGCAGGACATCCAGGGCAGCATCGCTCATGTGACGATGCTGGGCGAGTGTGGAATAATCGAGTCAGGCGATGCACAGGCGATCAAAGACGGGCTGCAAGAGCTGGCGCGGGATTTGGAAACCGGTGCGGCTGCCCTCGATCCCGACGCCGAAGACGTCCACATGGCCGTCGAAAGCCTGCTGACGGCGCGGATCGGGCCGGTCGCGGGGCGGCTGCACACGGCCCGCTCGCGCAACGACCAGGTGGCGACCGACCTGCGGCTGTACGTCCGCGAGGCCATCGACGGGATCAGGGAGCGCATCGCCAGTCTTCAGGGGACATTGGCAGGGCAAGCCGAGCGGCACCTGGACACGCTGCTGCCGGGCATGACCCACTTGCAGCACGCCCAGCCCGTGCGGCTGGCCCATCACCTGCTGGCCTACTTCTGGATGCTCGCCCGTGACGACGAGCGGCTCGGGGAGGCGCGGGCGCGCGTGGACGTCCTGCCATTGGGCGCGGGTGCCTTGGCCGGGACGACGTTCCCCATCGACCGTCATCGCGTGGCCGCCCTGTTAAATTTCGTAGGAGTCGCCGATAACAGCCTAGACGCCGTTTCCGACCGGGACTTCGCCGTCGAGACCGTCTCCGCCCTGGCCCTGGTCATGATGCATTTGTCGCGGCTGTCCGAGGAGCTGATCCTGTGGAACTCGCCCGAGTTCGGCTGGGTCGAGATGGGCGACAATGTCACGACGGGCAGCTCGATCATGCCGCAGAAGAAGAACCCGGACGTCGCCGAGCTGACGCGGGGCAAAGCCGGGCGCGTCTTCGGCGATTTGATTGCCCTGCTGTCGGTGATGAAAGGGCTGCCGCTGGCGTATAACAAGGACATGCAGGAGGACAAAGAAAGCCTCTTCGATGCCCTGGACACGGCCGCTGTGTGCCTCGCCGTCATGGACACGCTGCTCAGGAACACAGAGTTCAACGCGGCCCGCATGGCGGGGGCGCTGCGCGGAGATTTTTCGACGGCCACGGACCTCGCCGATTACCTTGTACGCCAAGGCCTGCCCTTCCGGCAGGCGCACGAGGTCATCGGGAAAATCGTCGGCGACTGCGTCCGGTCGGGGCGCGGCCTGGAAGACCTGACGCGGGCGGACCTGGCCTCCGCCTCGCCGCTGTTCTCTGAGGCGGACCCGGCCCTGCTGGCCAGCCCACGCGGCAGCGCGGACGCCCGCGAGACCTTCGGCGGGACCGGGCGCGCGGCGGTGCAGGCGCAGCTCGGACGCGCCCGCGCGCGGCTGCTTCGTGGCACACGGAGTGGAAGCCTTCCCGAAGTGGATGGCCCTTAGAAGTTCAGGCCCTACCGAGAGAAACACAGCTAAAGGACGGATGATTTGGGAAAGACGATGCTGGCAGAGAAGAACATACCCGAGTGGCTGAGCGCCTCGGCCTTCGGCGGAATCATGACGGCAGCCGGCATCGCGGCGGGCGGGCGGCCCGTGGGCATGGTCTGCCTGGCCACCGCCTTGGTCGGTGCGTACCTGTTTTTCGGGCGGCGTGGCTGGCTGTTGAGCATTTCGGGGGCGCATGGTGTGCGCGACGCTGCCGTGACGTCGGTCTTCTCCGCCCTGACCGTCGGTTTCGTGCTGCTGACCGGCGGGCCGGCCTCGCCGCTCCCGTGCGCCCTGTACTTGCCCATCTTCTTCGCCACGCTGTGCTATGGGACGCGCCTGGGGCTGGCAACGAGCCTGGGCATGGCCGGGGCCGCCCTGGCCTTCGCGCTGGGGGGGCTAAACGGCCACTCCGTACCGCGTCCCCTGCCGGCCACGGTGGTCGCCGTCGGTCTGTCGTTTCCTCTGGCCGCCGTCATCGCGGGCGTTCTGCGCGCGCATATGGAGGCCCGGCTCCGGGTGCTGCTGACCGAAAAGCACGCGCTGTCCACCGAGAAGCAGGACCTGTCCGCCCTGCTGGACCTGTCCCAGATGATGGAGTCGGCCTTCGACCTGGACATGACGCTCAACCTCGTCCTGCTCAACGTCCAGCAGCACTCCGAGTGCCAGGTCTGTGCCGTCTACCTGAAGGCGGCGGACGGGCGGACGCTTGAGCTGCGCGCGGCCAGCGGGCCGGGAAGCCCCGTCGGCCTGCGCCCGACGCTGGCCCTGGACGGGGTGGGCGTGGGCGGCTGGTCAGCCAGCGATGTCGCCCAGGGCCACCAGAACGCCCCAGCCTTCTACGCCCCGGACGCCGCGGCGAGCCGGGCGGCGGGTATGGGCGGCCTGTTTGCCCTGGACCCGCAGGCCGGGTCGTTCGCCTGCCTGCCGATGTCCGGCGTCGAGGGCCTGATGGGCATGATCTACCTCGGCTACAGCCACCCGAACGGCCTGACGCCCGAGGGCCTGAGCCGCCTGGAACAGCTCGCCGTCCACGCCGCCTTCCCGCTCCAGCGCGTCCTCTTGCAGCAGGATTATCGGTCGCTGGCTTACAGTGACGCCATGACGGGTCTGGACAACTTCCGCCAGTTCGAGCAGACGTTAGCCGACGAGCTGGCGCGGGCCGAGCGCTATGGCCGGTCGCTGTCGGTCATCCTGCTCGACATCGACCACTTCAAGTCGTTCAATGACACCCTGGGCCATCCCGCCGGCGACGCCCTGCTGGGGCAGCTCGGGGTCGTCCTGCGGAACTCGCTGCGGAACGTGGACCGCCCGGCCCGCTACGGGGGCGAGGAGTTCGTGGTCATCTGCCCCGAGACCGGCGCGGACGCGGTGCGCCTGATCGCCGAGCGTATCCGCCGGGCGGTCGCCGAGACGGCGTTCGCGCTGGGCGACGCGGGCGAGACCACCCGCGTCACCGTCAGCCTCGGCTGCGCGACGTTCCCCGTTGACGCGCGCACGACCCGTGACCTGGTCAAGCGCGCAGACACGGCCTTGTACGATGCCAAAGAGGCGGGCCGCAACACCGTCCGCGCCTATGACGCCCGGCAGACACGGGCCGAGGCGGCCTAGTCGTGCCGGGGCTATGAAAAGCCCTGTATGTCTCCGCGTAACATCACACCGGCAGCGACGTGCCACCCGACAAGTTCCCTGGTGGAAGCCGCCGCAGCCGCAAGGCCAGGGCGATCAGGGCGATGCCGAAGATCAGGGCATACACGCCAATCAAAAATGCCCCCGCCACAATGCCCGCGCCGGGGTGCGCGAACAGGCCCAGACCCAGCAGGACGGACACGCCCCCCGCCAAAACCAGCCAGAACTCCCCCGGAACCACCCGCCGTAGCTGCACCGCCGCCACGACCAAGATGACACCGGTGATCAGTGCCCACGCCCCCACCAAATACACCAGCGCCACTGCCGTTCCGAGCGGGTTGCGGAACGTGACGATGCCCGCCAGGACCCCAAACACCCCTTCCGCCACCAGCGCCCACCACCGATTGTCCTGGTGCCCGAACCGGAACGCCGCCACCAGCGCGAAGACGCCGTCGATAAAAAAGTACGCCCCCAGCAGCAGCGCGAACGTTTGGGCGAACGCCCCCGGCGCAACAAGCGCGTAGACTCCGAGCAGCACCGCCAGTGCCCCCCGCGCCGCCAGCGTCCACCAATGCCGCGCCATCTGTTCTAACATACTCGTCCCCTGAATAGGCTTGGCCTCAGTTCCGCCCACCTGCCGCTGCCAATGTCCCCCGCGCCGTGTGTTATCAAACAGGCCGCAGGCGTCACCGGCTGGCCTGCTAGCGCAGCCTTAACCCGATTCACAGGCGGTCATGCTCTTCCATAGGCGCGGCGCTGACTCTCGCCAGTGCTTGCTCAGACCGCGCCCGCTCCCCCCGCCCGGCCTTTTGCTCAAGATAGCTACTTGCCATCAAAGCCGATAGCTTCTCCGCAATCGACGTGGCGGCGAATTGGTTGATCGAAATCCCTTCCTGCAAAGCCATCTCCCGTACCTGCCTGTGCAGCGATTCGGGCAGGTGCAGACTGATCGAACTCATTTAACTTCTTTCCCTCACTTGACGTTTCAAGGGATTATGCCGAGGCGCGGCCAGCCTTTTCTTAGATCGATAGCTCCGGCAATGAGCAATCCGAGGCTGACCACGATGAGGACGATGTTCCACATGGCTGTTCACTCTCTCCCGGCAAACGTGCCTTGGGGCCAGCGACGTGGTACAAAGAGGGGGCGAACTCAAAGTTCGCCCCATTGCCTATATCCTCCCAGGCTCAGATCACTTCTTCGGTGGGGAGCTTGGTTTCGATTATGCGCTCGACGCTGGCGACGTGGTCGTTGTCGGCCAGGTTGACGGCCTTGACGCCTGCGGCTCGACCGAGCCGCTCAGGCAGGCACGAGAGATTCCGGGGACGGAATCTTGCGGCCTAAGTAACGCGCTCGGTTGATCCACTCCTGCGCGATCACCCGGATGTTAAGACGCGCCTCCGCCTCCGTCGGGCCATCCGACAGGCAGCCGGGCAGCTCAGGCATCTCGGCAACGTAAGCGTTATCGTCATCGCTCCAGTAGGTCACGATCTGGTACTGGTCAATCAGCTCGGTGTCCATGTCGGTGTCCATGTCAGTCTCCATCTTCGGGTTCGGTCAGGGCGTACTTCTCAACGATGCGCCGCACCTGCTTGACCTGATAAGGCTTGGCGAGATGCCTCATGGGCTGAAGGTTGATAATCTCCGCAACGCCTTCTTTATCGTAAACCCGGTGGCTCCCGCCGCTGCCGTCCGGGCGCTCCGCAAACCCCAGGCGCTCCACATAGCGGCAGAGTTCGGCAAAGCCGATGTTCCTATCCGATTGGCCGCCCAGCAGCTTTCGCCTGAACTTGTCCCATTGCGTCATCCCCCCCATTGTACCACGAGCGGCCCGGCGCAGAAGCGCGGGGCCTTTCTCGTCACTCCGCTAGGGCACGACTTCTTCGGCGGGGAGCTTGGCCTCGATCATGCGCTCGACGCTGGCGACCCGGTCCTCGTCGGAGAGGTTGATGGCCTTGACGCCCTGGGTGTTGCGGCCGCTGGAGCGGATGTCGTCCACGCGGAGCTGGATCGTGATGCCCTCGCGGGTCATGATCAGCAGGCGGTCGTCGGGGCTGACGATCTTGGCGTCCACCACGTCGCCGGTCTTCTCCGACAGGCCCATGGTCAGGATGCCCTTGCCGCCGCGCGTCTGTGAGCGGTAGTCTTTCAAAGGCGTCCGCTTGGAGATGCCGCGCTCGCCGATGACCAAAAGGTCCAAAGCGGGCTGCACGATGTCCATGCTGACCACGGCGTCATCGGTGGCCTCGGAGAGCATGATGCCCCGGACGCCGCCCGCCGCCCGGCTGCGCGGGGTGACATCGCTCTCGGGGAATCGGATGGACATGCCCTTGCGCGTGACGAAAATGACCTCGTCCTTGCCGGTCGTGTGCGCGACCCAGCGCAGGGCGTCGTTCTCCTCGATGTCGAAGACGATCAGGCCGTTGTTGCGGAGGTTGGTGAACTCCGACAGCGCCGTCCGCTTGACCTCGCCGCAGACGGTCGCCATCAGCAGGAAACCCTCGACGTCCTTGTACTCCTTCATCGGCACGGTCGCGGTGATGCGCTCGCCGGGCTGGATGTTGATCAGGTTGATGACCGCCGTGCCCATCGCCGTGCGCGAGGTCTGCGGGACTTCATAGGCTTTGAGGCGATAGACGCGGCCCCGGTCCGTGAAGAACAGGATGTAGTGGTGCGTGGTGGCGACGAACAGGTGCTCGATGCTGTCTTCTTCCTTGATGGACGCCCCGATACGCCCCTTGCCGCCCTTGTGCTGGGTGGGGTAGGTCTCTTTGGGGACGCGCTTGATGTAGCCGTCGCGCGTCACCGAGACGATCATCTCCTCCTCGGGGATCATGTCCGCGTCGCCGATCTCCTCGGCCTCCAGGGGCACGATGCGCGTCCGCCGCTCGTCGCCGTACTTGTCGCGCAATTGCCGGAGTTCTTGCTTGACGATCTGCGTCACGCGCGCGGGGCTGGCGAGGATGTCCTCGTAGTAGGCGATCTGCTTGAGCAGCTCCTTGTAGTCGCTTTCCAGCTTCTCGCGCTCCAGGCCCGTCAGCGCGCGGAGCTGCATGGCGAGGATGGCGTCGGCCTGGAGCTGGGAGAGCGTGAACCGGCCCATCATCTCCGTCCGGGCGACTTCCGCCGTGCGCGAGGCGCGGATCAGCGCGATGATCTCGTCGAGCACGTCCAGCGCGATCTGCAAGCCCTCCAGGATGTGGGCGCGCGCCTTGGCTTTGTTCAGCTCGAACAGCGTCCGGCGGGTGATGATCACGCGCCGGTGGTCCAAATAATGCTGCAACGCCTGCGGCAGCGTCAGGATGCGCGGCTGGCCGTCCACCAGGGCCAGCATGTTGACGCCGAAGGTCGTCCGCAGGGGCGTGTGCTTCAGGAGGAAGTTGAGGACCTTCCGGGGGTAGGCCTCGCGCTTCAGCTCGATGACGATCTTCATGCCCGTGCGGTCCGAGTAGTCGGGCAGGGCGGCGATGCCCTCGATCTTCTTCTGCTTGACCAGGTCCGCGATCTGCTCGATCAGACGCGCCTTGATGACCTGGTAGGGCAGCTCGGTGACGACGATCTGGTTGCGCCCGTTGTCGGTCGGCTCGATGGACGTCCGCGCCTGCATCACGACCGAGCCGCGCCCGGTCGCGTAGGCCTGCCGGATGCCCTTGGTGCCCAGAATCAGCCCCGATGTCGGGAAATCCGGCCCCTTGATGAACTCCATCAGGTCGTCTGAGCTTGCGCCGGGGTTGTCCAGGAGGTGGATGGCCCCGTCCACGACCTCGCGCAGGTTGTGGGGCGGGATGTTGGTCGCCATGCCCACGGCGATGCCGGACCCGCCGTTGCACAGAAAGTTCGGGAACTTGCCCGGCAGCACCGTCGGCTCCTGCCGCGTCTGGTCGTAGTTCTCCGCCCAGTCCACGGTATCCCGGTCCAGGTCTTGCAGCATCTCCATCGCGAACGGTGCCATGCGCGCCTCAGTATAGCGCTGTGCGGCCGCGGGATCGCCGTCGATGGAATTGTGGACGAAGACGCCGCCCGCGAGCAGGAAGTTGTGATGCTCGTCCACGGTGATGTCGTAGACGTCCGCCCGCTCTCCCAGCCACTCAATAGAAACGATCTTATGGTTATAAGTCTGTGCCGCGTCCAGCAGTTCGTCAAAACTGCCGTAGTAGGTCAAGGCGTTTTCTAGGCGCGGGACCCAGTTCTGTGTGCGGCTCGACTCGTACCGCTCCGGAGTCACGCCTTCTCGGCCAAACTCAGCCAGTAGGGAAGAGCCGTAACGGGCAACCTTCCGGCGCATGATCTGACGCTTGTATTCCGGCGACTTCCACTTGTGCGTGAGAGCCTGGGCCGCATGATCCGCGACCTCGGCCATGTAGTCCGGGTTCTGTGCCAGCCGCCGCGCGTGATCCTCCTTGCGAGCAGCCCGATTGGCGGCTCGGAAATTCTCATCCTGCCACTGACGGGTGATCTTCTCCCGGTGCATCTCGCGGGCTGCCGGATCGCTCCAAAGAGTATGGGCCATGCGCGAGAAATGTCCCTCACCGTACTTGGCGCGGTAAGCCGAGTCCTGCCAAAGCGCCTTTGCATTCTCGCTCAACTTGGTGCGTAGGGCTTCCGAAGCCATCGCGCTGACAATAGCCGCGACTATTTCCGTGCGCTTGGCATCATTGCCCCACATCGCCCGGCTCTTCTCACTGAGGATCTGAGCCACATGCTCCTTCTGCTCCGGCGTGAGCGGCCTCCTCTCAATACCGGCCAGCGCGGAACTCATGCGGGCGCAATAATCGGCATCGGCCCAAAGCGCCTTCATGCGGCGCGAAATCTCCGCGCAGGCGGTGGGGTCATCCACGTATCTGGCCTTCAGGCTCGCCGAAACGCGCGGGCCGTTCTGCTGCCGGAAGTTCTCGTCCCGATTCTGGCGGACCATCCGGCCCCGTCGCAGTTCACGCGCCTCCGGATGCTGGGCGTAATACTGCTGGACCCCTTCACGCTGGGCCGCACGGAACGCCTCATCCTGCCACAGCTCGGCCAGGTGCTCCGCGTGAACGTGCAGGTGCTCCAAGAAGGCCATGCGCTTAATGTTGCTCGGACGGTTGTCCCACCGATTGAAGTTCTTGTGGTGGCGTACGAAAGCGCCAGCCACAGTCCGCACATGTCCCTTCTGCGCGTTGTACTCGTCCGCGAGGCGATGCACAAACTCGTACTCACCCGTCTTCGGCTGCTGGACCCGCAGGTATTTATTCGACCCTGCTTTGACAGGGGCAGAGTCAAAATAGCCCGGCATCAGACTGTCCTGCGGTGTTAGGTGCTGTGCCTCTTTGTAGACGCCGGAGCGGAGCAGGAAGCGGTGATCGGGCGTACACCGGATGCGCTCGCCGTTGTCCAGCGTCACCGCCACGAGTTCTGCATCCTTGCGGGTGATCCGGGCGTGGCGGCCTTCCCCGACGATAATGCGTCCGTCGGCGTTCACAGAGTAAACGTGGAACACTTCGGCGGCGGGCAGTTCCGCCAGTTCCACAAACGACTTCTCCGTGCCGTCCAGCAGTTTGATCTTGGTGTCGCCCGTGAAGCAGCCGAAGTTGCCTTGCCCGTCCACGAGCAGGTAGCGCATGTTGAAGTCCTGCGCCATGCGGACCATCGTCGAGTACAGGGCCGCGTCGCCGTGCGGGTGGTAGTTCCCCATGCACTCGCCGACGATCTTGGCGGACTTGCGGTGCTGGCCGGCCGGCGTCAGGTTCAGGTCGCTCATCGCCATTAAAATCCGCCGGTGGACGGGCTTCAGGCCGTCGCGCACGTCGGGCAGGGCGCGGGCGATGATGGTGGACATGGCATAGTCGAGGTACGACTGGCGCATCTCGTCTTCGATGTTCACGTTCAGCACCGTGCGCCCGATGGGGCTGGCGGGCAGGGCCATCAGGCCGGTCGCGGCCGCACCTTCGGGTGCCCCGGCAGGCGTTTCGGGGTTGACGTCGGATAGGGAATCAGGGGAGGGGATTTCTTCGTCGGCCATGAGTTTCCTTTGCAGTCGGTCGCACAAAAGTTGCAGAAAAGCGGCGCTGAGAACTGCTACTATTATGGCTTATTTGATAGCAGATGTCAAGCAAAAACACCCGCCGAAGTGCAAAATCCCGCGCGCTTGCGACTCCCGCGCTTGTATGCTATACTACCCCTGTACGCTCACCCCGACCGCCGCGATCTGAGACCGAGGAGAACAAACACATGTCGAAGACACCCGCTGCCCTGGCCGCTGCCTTGGCCGCCGCCCTCCTGCCGCTCGCCGCACAGGCCGCCCCCGTCGGTGGCATGCACGGCAAGATGATGCATGACAAAATGAGCAAGACGGTGACTCTGTACCAGGCCGACAAGTGCCACATGTACTACACGCCGGCCCAGGCCAAGAAGTACAATTACGCCTGCCCGGACAGCAAGGGCAAGATGAAGCTGGTCCACGTCACGCCCACCGTGGCGAAAGTGGAGATGGCGAAGACCAGCAAGGCGCTCATGCCCGCCAGAAAAGCCATGTAGGGGCCAGACCCCCGACCCAAACGGGGCGCGGACCATCCGGTCCGCGCCCCGTTGTTTTGTCCGGAGTCCATCTCGGGCGGCTAGGCCGCCTCGAAGCCGTCAGCAAGCCCCGCCGTGTAGCGGTGCTCGGCCAGGACGTGGGCGGGAACCTGCTTCAGGAAGAAGTTGCCCGCCAGCAGCGCGATCCCCAGGTCGTCCAGCGGGCCGATGAACGGGATGAAGTTCGGCAGGTTGAGCGGGCTGACCGCGAAGAGCAGCGCCCCGGCCAGGGCGGCCTTGGCCCAGACCGGCACGCGCGGGTCGGCCAGCAGCAGCCGGAACAGGTGGATCTGCTTGGGCGCGCTGCGGACCAGGGTCGTCGCCGCCTTCCATCCGCCGACGCGGCGGGTCATCTGAATTATGCGCCAGACCTGTTTCCAGAGGTTCATGAGTTTCTCCTTGAGATGCGAGTGGTTGGTGTGACTTACCCCAGAGTATGCCCAATTTTAGAAGTCCCCACGCCCCCGTTTGTTCCCCGGCTCCGACCGTGGGCCGGCCCAGGAGGCACGCATATTTATCCTTTTAGGGCATTGCCTGGTACGCCTCCCTGCGATACAATGGATCTGCGCCGGCGCGGCCTTTCCGCCACCATTCGCCGCAGGCCGCGCCGCGCGCCTAGGGCGGCCCCGGCGGGAAAGCAGCCATGAGCGTGATGACCCCCAGGAACGATCGCTGCCCCGGCCTGGAGGCCCTGCTGGCGAGCAGCGTGGTCACCGGCGGAGGCCGGCAGTCAGGGCGGGGCGGCGGGCGGGCTGACGGGGCGCAGCTCCTCGGGGTGGACGCGCAGGTAGCCCAGCAGGAGCCGCCGCTTTTCCGCGCCGCGCGTGGCGACGGAGGCCGCCCCGTTCCCCGGCGAGTCGTCCCCGACGGGGAAGAAGTCAGAGGGGAAGAAGCCGGGCGCGGCGGCGGCGACGCGCTCGTAGACCGCGCGCCAGCGCTTCTGGACGGCGGAGGCGGAGAGGTGGAGCAGCGCGGCCACCTCGGCGTCGGTCTTGTCCGCCAGGGCCAGGCACAGGACTTCTTGATCGCCCGACTTGAAGGAGAATCGGGGTGGGGAGTAAAAGAACAGCGGCGATAAATAGCTGCCGTCCCGGACCTCGTCCCGCGCGCCGCCCAGCAGGAACGGGCGGCGGTGCGGGGGCGGCAGGGCGTCCGGGTGCGCGCGGTAGAACGCGCCATAGTCGTTCTTGAGCCGCGCCCCCGCCGCCAGCCCGCGGTCGCGCTCCTCCTCGGAGTAGACGTCTTGAATCTACTCGGGTGTCATTCCCCGAAGCTTGCTTCGTTCCCTTGTTTGTGTCCTGATCCGGTATGATGTGGTCGCATGAGCGA
>JAABUV010001569.1_pt1 | contig 32847 bp, 22 predicted proteins | sample 5559971 | NCBI WGS metagenome assembly JAABUV01 (sample SAMN10711881, study PRJNA513362) | rock metagenome | isolation source: Antarctica rocks | place: Antarctica: Victoria Land, Knobhead nord | collected 2015-12-19
ACTCCCCCTTGACGAGACATGATGGTCCTCCTGTGATGGTGGTTTCAGCACCTTCCATCATACAAAAGCTATCTGTCTCGTCTCCTCCTTCACTATGGCTTTGTGGCTAACCTACCCTCAAAAGGGGAGAGGGGCCAGGGGTGAGGGGGAAAACTACGTGGATGCGCCCAAATGGTCCATAATAAGGCCATAGACAGAGGGTATTGGAACAGTGCACATAGGGAGCTAGGGTATGGTCGCACAGCTTGTCGCATTAGGACCGGAATTCGATACGTTTCAGGATGACACCGAGGAGACGCTCGTGGGATCTTCTTTGCACCAGGCGGCGATCACGTCGCTCTACGGCAACCTCATACTCTGCGGCCCTCATCGGGGCCTACCTTGGTTCATCGGCAATCAGACCGAACTCACCATTCCGCGCCAAGGCAATACCCGCCCAGCCAAAGCCAGCCCCGATATCTGCGTGCATCCGACCCTGACTAACGCTTCGCGTACCTCACTCATTCTGGCGTCCGATGGACCGCCCACGCTTGCCATCGAAGTCGCAAGCCCGTCGACGGCGCTCAGGAACGACATCAACCTTGTCGACCCTAAAGGTAAGCCGAGCGTGTACGAGGCGATAGGGATAACGGACTACCTCGTGTTCGATCCCACGGGGGACATCCTGGGCGCCCAGGTGTGGGCGCGGCGGGCTGGCGCGTCCGGCTTCGCGCCCTGGGAGCCCACCCCCGATGGACGCTGGACGAGCGCGGCCCTTGGCATATCGTTCGAGCCACAGGGGTTGTTCTTGCGCGTCTACGACCAGGATGGCACGCTCGTGCCCATCGTCACCGAGTTCGCCGATATCATTGCCGAACGTAACCGGCAGCTCGCTGAACGTAACCGGCAGCTCGCCGAACGTAACCGGCAGCTCGCCGAACGTAATCGGCAGCTCACCGAGCGCGACCGGCGCCTAGCTGAGCTCGAGGCAGAGTTACACGCTTTGCGCGGGGATGGATGACGCGATGCGAACGCACGGACCATAGCTGCTTGACGCGCGCCCCGCGCCCCCGTACTATATGGACATGGTTACACGACTAGTACATGGAAGGAGTTTAGCTATTGGTTGAAGCGATCCCTGACACGACCACGACCGCGCGGCGCATCCTCATCGCGGACGATGAGCCCCTGATCAGGCTCGATCTGCGCGAGATGCTGACTACGCTCGGCTACAATGTCGTCGGTGAAGCCAGCGACGGCGCGACCGCCGTGCGCCTGGCGCGCGAACAGCAGCCCGACCTCGTGCTCATGGACATCAAGATGCCCGAGCTCGACGGCCTCGAGGCGGCGCGTATCCTCACCGCCGAAAACATCGCGCCCGTCGTCCTATTGACCGCGTACAGCCAGAAAGAACTGGTCGAACGCGCGCAGCAGGCCGGTGTCGTCGGCTACCTGGTCAAGCCGTTCCGCGACTCTGATATCCAACCCGCCATCGAAGTCGCGCTGGCGCGTTTCGAAGAGTTTCGCGCCGTGCGCGACCAGGTGCAGACGCTCGAAGAATCGCTGGAGACGCGCAAGATCGTCGACCGGGCCAAGGGCGTGCTGATGGACGCGCAAGGGCTTAAAGAGGCCGACGCGTTCCGGCGTATCCAGAAGCTCAGCATGGATTCTCGCAAGTCGATGCGCGAAGTAGCCGAGGCGGTTCTGCTGGCGCATCAGGTATAGTCGTTAGTCGTTAGTCGTTAGTCGTTAGAAAACGTTTCCATCGACCATCGACCATCGACCATCGACTGACTAGGGGGCGCATTGACGCGTCCGACTCCTCCAATGGCGGAAGCTCTCGAGCGATGTTGCTCATGGTATGGGAGCGCCGTGCTCCCTATCGGGGCGCGCTCCGCGCGGCCCCTCTGACGGAGGAGGACACATGACCCCTGACGATGTGATGAAGCTGGCCGAAGATAGCGGCGCCAAGGTCGTCGACTTCAAGTTCGTCGATGTGCCGGGCACATGGCAACACTTCACGATCCCCATCTCGCAGTTCGAGGCCGGCCTCTTTGACGATGGCCTTGGTTTCGACGGATCGAGCATCCGTGGCTTCCAGGAAATCAACGATAGCGACATGCTCGTGATGCCGGACGCCAACACGGCCGTGGTCGACCCCTTTGGCGCCACGCCCACACTCAGCCTCGTCTGCGATGTCGTCGAGCCGGGTACGCTCAAACCCTATGCGCGCGATCCACGCTCGATCGCCAAGCGCGCCGAGGCCTACCTGCGCGACAGCGGTATCGCCGACACCAGCTACTTCGGGCCCGAGGCCGAGTTCTTCGTTTTCGACGACGTGCGCTACGAATCCTCGCCGCAGTCGCAGTTCTACGCCGTCGACTCGCGCGAGGCTAGCTGGAATATGTCCCAGGCCAACGGCGCGCCGAACCTAGCCAACAAGATCCGGCCGAAAGAAGGCTACTTTCCGGTCCCGCCCGTCGATACGTTCCAGGACATCCGCAATGAGATGAGCCTGACCATGGAGTCGGTCGGTATCACCGTCGAGCGCCAGCACCATGAGGTCGCCTCGGCCGGACAGGCCGAGATCGATATCAAGTTCGATACGCTGGTGACCACGGCCGACAAGCTGATGATGTACAAATACATCGTCAAGAACGTCGCGTTCAATCATGGTAAGGTCGCCACGTTCATGCCGAAACCAATCTACGGCGACAATGGCTCGGGCATGCACGTCCATCAGAGCCTCTGGAAAGGCGGCCAGCCGCTTTTCTTCGACGCAGGCGGCTATGCCCAGTTGAGCGAGATGGCCTGCTACTACATTGGCGGCCTGCTCTTGCACGCCCCGGCGATCCTGGCCTTCGCCGCGCCGACGACGAACAGCTACAAGCGGCTGGTGCCCGGCTTCGAGGCGCCGGTCAACCTCGTCTTCTCGGCGCGCAATCGTTCGGCCGCTATCCGCATCCCCATGTACTCGGACAACCCCAAATCCAAGCGCGTGGAGTTCCGGCCGCCGGACGCCGCCAGTAACCCCTACCTGGCCTTCTCGGCGATGCTCCTGGCCGGCCTCGACGGCATCAAGCGTAAGATCTCGCCCAGCGCGCACAACATGGGACCGCTCGATAAAAACATCTACGAGCTCACTCCCGCGGAGTACGCCGAGATTGGCTCGGTGCCAGGCTCGCTCCCCGAGGCCCTCGCGGCGCTCGACGGAGACCGCCTCTTCCTGACCGAAGGCGGGGTTTTCGACGACGACTTCATCGACAGCTACATCGACTACAAGACGAGCAAAGAGGTCGACTCGGTACGCTTGCGGCCAACCCCGCACGAGTTCTACCTGTACTTTGACGTATAACCCGCCGCCGGTCCCGGTTTGATTGAGGGGCGGTAGCCGCGCACCCGCGCGGCTACCGCCCCTCGCCCCGCGCCCCGCGCCCCGCGCCCTGTAGTACTGTCGTGCTATGGCTCAGGCAATGGCCGCGTGCTACGGTGGAACCAGACTAATTGGTCGTCATCGTGTAGCCGCGGAGGGTCGCGCCTGACCCTGCCCATGCCGTGAGATGCCGTGAGTAGAGAGACAGCGCTAGAGGACCGTCTGCACGCGATCTACGCGGCGCTGCCGTGCGGCGTGCTGGTCGTCGATGGGTCGGGCCGGATCGTCGAGCTCAATGGAGCGGCCCAACAGATCTTTGGCGTCGACCTCGAGGCCGTCCGCGGCAAACTACTTATAGAAATGCCGTGGGCGGCCGTGCGCCTGGATGGATCGCCGCTTCCACCAGATGAGCGGCCGGCCATGGCCGCGCTCACATCACATCGCCCGCAACGCCAAGTCGTCTTCGGTATTATGCGCCCGGACGGCGCGCTGTGCTGGCTGCAGGCGGACTCGGTACCCTTACTCCACGACGACGACGACGACGGCAGCGTACGCGAGGTTATCAGCTCCTTCGTCGACGTCACGGACCACTATCAGGACGCACGGGCGACACGGGCCGAGCGGCAGCGCCTGTCTCTCCTCTACGACGCCACGGTCTCCCTATCCACGGCGGCGTCGCTCCACGAGGCCATTCCCATCGTTCTGCGCACGATCTGCACGCGCCTCGATTGGGACCTGGGCGTCTTCTGGGGCGTCGACACAAGCGGGGCGGTGCTGGAGTGCCGCGCTGTCTGGCATCGGCCCGACGTCGCGCCCATTCCGTTCGCGGACGAGTGGCGGAGCCGCACGATCGCGCCCGGCGCCGACTTGGCCGGCCGTGTGTGGCTCGACGGCGCGCCCACAGTCATACCCGACATGGCCGCCTCGGAGTTCCCGCGCGCGCAACGGGCCTACAACGCCGGACTGCGCGGCGCCATGGCCTTCCCCATTCAGGGCATGAACGATGTACACGGGGTTATGCAGTTCGTCAGCCGCACCTGCGGTAAGTTGGACGACGCCCTGGTGGAGGCGCTCACCACGATTGGTTTGCAAGTCGGCCAGTTCATCGAGCGGCTGCAGGCCGAGGAAGCGCTGCAGCACCAGGCGCTGCACGACGCGCTGACGAACCTCCCCAACCGCAGCCTGCTGCAAAACCGGCTGTATCAAGCCCTGCGCGAAGCACAATCCGCCGGCTCATCCGTCGCTCTTCTGTTGATGGACCTTGACCGCTTCAAAGAGGTCAACGACACGTTGGGGCACCACTGCGGCGACATGCTGCTGCAGCATGTCGGTGCGCACGTATCGGGCGCGCTGCGCACCACCGATACGGTAGCGCGGCTCGGCGGCGACGAGTTCGCCGTGCTTCTGCCGGAGACCGACGCACAAGGAGCCATCGCCGCCGCGCGCAAGATCCTGCAGGCGCTGGCCACGCCGATGTTGCTGGACGGGCGGCAGTTCGACGTGCGCTCCAGCATCGGGATCGCGCTCTATCCCGAGCACGGCGCCGACGCGGCGACGCTGCTGCGTCGCGCCGATGTCGCCATGTACACGGCCAAGCGCACCGGGAGCGGCCACGCGCTCTACGATCCCCTACACGACGAGCATAGCCCCGCTCGTCTCATGCTCGCGAGCGAACTGCGTCAGGCTCTCGCCCGCGACGAACTCCTGTTGCACTACCAACCAGAGGTCGCCATACCCGGCGAACGCGTCCAACGCGTTGAAGCTTTGGCGCGCTGGCGCCACCCCCAGCGCGGCCTCATCCCGCCAACCAGCTTCATTCCTCTGGCCGAAGAGACCGGGCTCATCACGGCGCTCACACAATGGGTGCTAGAAACAGCGCTACGCCAGTGCCGCGCGTGGTGCGACGCCGGCTATGCGCTCGGCGTCGCCGTCAACCTCTCCGTGCGCACCCTGCACGACCCCAGCTTCCCCGACACGGTCGCGTGGCTATTGCGGCGCTACGGGGTCGCGCCATCCATGCTCACCCTAGAGATGACCGAGAGCACGCTCATGTCCAAGCCGCCGCAGGCGCACGCGGCGCTCACGCGGCTGGCCGCGCAGGGCGTCGCCATCGCCATCGACGACTTTGGGACCGGCTACTCGTCGCTCGGCTATCTCAGACGCCTGCCGGTTGACGAGCTCAAGATCGACAAGTCATTCGTGCTGGGCATGGCGGCCGACGCCAAGGACACGGCGATCGTCCGCTCCATCGTCGCTATGAGCCACCATTTAGGCCTGCGCGTCGTGGCCGAGGGTGTCGAAGACCGCGCGTCATGGGACGCACTGGCTAGCATGGGCTGCGATATGGCGCAGGGCTACTACCTTAGCCGGCCGCTTCCCGCGCCCGCCCTGCGACAATGGCTCGACCACTCCGCGTGGGGTCCCGGCAGGCAGCCGGCAGTGCACGCCGGTTAGGGCGGCCCTCACCCCCACCCCATGCGGATTGGTCTCTCTCCGCTCCGCTCCGACAGCCCAACCGGCCTCTCCCTGACGCGGGAGCAGGGGAGACGCCACTTCAACCCGCTTCGTTGGTATGAGCCGTGCTCTCAACGAACCATTATGCGCTACACGATCGGCATCGACCTTGGAACATCCAGCGTCAAGGCGGCGCTGTTGGGCGAGGACGGCGTCGTGGCCGCCACGGCCTCGCATGACTACCCGATCCTGGCGCCGCGGCCGGATTGGGCCGAACAGGACCCCGACGACTGGTGGGACGCGACGTGCGCCGCCCTCCGCGCGGCGCTCACACAGGCCGGCGCCGCTCCGCGTGATGTCGCGGCCGTCGCCGTGGGGGGGCAAATGCACGGGACCGTGCTGCTCGACGAGGCCGGCCGGCTTGTGCGCCCCGCCATTATCTGGCCCGACGGACGCGCCGTAGCCGAAGCGGCGCGCGCCCACAGCGCGCTGGAGGCGCGTGGTCTCGTCGCGCGACTCGGCGGCGGCGTCTCGCCTGGCTTCATGCTGGCCTCACTGCTGTGGCTCCGCGATCACGAACCGGCGCTGTGGGACCAAGCCCCGACCGCGCTGCTGCCCAAAGATTACCTGCGCTACCGCCTCACCGGAGCGCGCGGCGCCGAGCCTAGCGACGGCTGCGGCGTCCCGCTGGTCGACCTGCGGACCTGGGACTGGTCGGCGGAGGCGTGCGACGCCCTCGGGCTACCAATCCGGCTATTCCCACCGCTCGCCGCCTCGGCCGGAGTCGCCGGCGTTATTGTCCATGAGGCGGCGGCGGAGACCGGGTTGCGTCCAGGGACGCCGGTCCTCTATGGCGGCGGCGATCAGGCCATGGCCGCGCTCGGCGCGGGGCTGCTCGCGCCGGGTACGCTGCTGATCAGCCTGTCGACCGGCGGCCAGCTCATCACCCCGCTAAACAGCCCCTTGCCGGATCCCGCCGCCGGGACGCGCACGCTCTGCCACGCCCTGCCGGGCGTCTACCTAGCCCTATCGGCCACGCTCGGGGCCGGCCTCTCGCTGCGCTGGCTGCGTGATACCGTGCTCGACGAGCGCGGCCCCGACGCCGACGCGCGCGTGCTGGCCCTCGCCACCGCTGCGGAACCCGGCGCCGGCGGTCTGCTGTTCCTGCCCTATCTGGCCGGAGAGCGCGCCCCGTTGCTCGACCCGGCCGCCAGCGGCGCCATGATCGGCCTGCGGCTCGACCACGGGCGCACGCACATCGCGCGGGCCGTCCTCGAAGGGATCGCCTATAGCCTGCGCCACGCCCTGGAGCCGCTACAGCAGGCCGGGGTACGCCCCGAGCACATCATCCTGGCGGGCGGACTCGCGCGCGCGCCGCTGGCGCAAGAGATCGTCGCCGGCGTGCTGGGACATCCCGTCGCGCTCCTGCGTACGGCCGAGCAGTCGGCGTTGGGAGCGGCGCTCCTCGCCGCCGTCGGCGCGGGCTTCTACCCCGACCTCGCGACGGCCTGTCGCGCGGTCGTCGCCTACGGCCCCCCTATCGAGCCGCGCGCCGCCGACATCGCCCGTTACGAGGCGGCCTACGCGATCTACCGCGCACTCTATCCACGCCTACGCGACACGATGCACGCGCTGCGCAGGCGGTAACGGCTCTTGCCAATCAGATGTCAAACGGCTCACGCTCGCCTTCGGTGAGGTCGCTAGCGATGGAGTTTCCGGTCGCGGGGTCATAGGGCTGGCGATTTTGCGATGTCACGTCACCCTCGGTCGGCTCCCCACGGCTGATGACAGGCTCATGCGTTGACGGTGTGATCGCCGGCGCGTCGAGCGGCTCATGCGCGGCTGCTACAGCCGTCCCACGGACGTTGGCGAAGACGGCGGCGACGATCAGGGCGATGGCGATGAGAATCACCAGCACAACCCCAATACGGGGCCAAGACGTCACGGCGTCGGCGAATACAGGCGGCAAAACGGCTATATCTTCCAAAGAAACCCTCCAACAGAAAAACTTTTTAATAAAGCGATCGTGCGCCTGTATCTTACCAGGGCGCGCCGTGTCGTGGCCCCGAATATGCGACAGCAGCGCCTATGACCACAGCTATCCAGATCCATAACGCCGCTGTCAACGCGCCGACGGAGTCAGCGCGATTGCGGCCGCCGCGATGAACGCGCCGCCCGCCTCGGCGCCGCCCCGACGACGCGCCGAAACGTTCGCGCGCGTCTACGCCGTGTTACTCATCCTGGCGCTGGCCGCGTTCCTGTTTCTTGCCGTCCTCGCCGCCACACACGCGATCCTGCCCTTCGACGTCACGGTCACGCGCGCTATCCAGGGTGTACGCCTCCCGCTCTACGGATGGATACTCACGCACGAGAGCGACCTTGGCTACGCCCCGCTCAGTCCGCTCACGTTTGTGGTCGTCTTCGCCGCCCTCTACGTGCTGGGGCAGCGGCTGGACGCGGTGCTGGCTGTGCTGTCCGCACTCACGGGTGGCCTGCTCGGCGGCGGTGTCAAAATCCTCACCGCGCGGCCGCGGCCCTCTCCCGCCTTAGTACACGTCGCGACGCATCTGCACGACTACAGCTTCCCCTCCGGACACGTCATCCACTACACCACGCTATTCGGATTCGCCTTTTACGCTCTCCTCATAGGGCGCCGCCGCTCGCCGGCGCGCGGCCTGACCCTCGCACTGCTGGCGCTGATTATCGTCCTAGTTGGCCCATCGCGCGTCTACCTTGGCGAGCACTGGCCGACCGACGTACTCGGCGGCTACCTACTCGGCGGTCTCTGGCTCGCGGGGACCATCGAAGTACGATGGCTCGTTCAGCGCAGCCGCTGCACCGCGATATAGATCCCGATCACGATGCCGATGGCGTCGACGCCGAGGAATTGGGCGCTGAATACGACGCGCAGCGCGGCATCTATGTGCGACCCATAGCGCAACAGGCCGAACAGGTTGCCGGCCAGAACGGTCAGCACGACCGTGGCCCCGGCGATGACCTCCATCTCGCGGCCCTGCTTGTAGCCGGACACGCGACGCAACCCTGTGCCGACGAGGTACCCGGCCACGATGCCGCCCAGGAACCCAACTCCCGGCGCAAAGCTGAGCAAGAACCCGATGCCTAGCGCCAATAGCAGGGCGCCGGGCACAACACGGGCATAGACACGCGGTGTCAAGACGTATTGTGGCAACCGGCGCAACTGGGCGCAGGACAGGCAGCGCGCGCCCACCGGCGTGAAGATCATGCAGCGCGGGCAGATGGGTTGGTCGCAGCGTCCACACGACACGACCGTTTCGACGGTCGGGTGCCGCGCGCAGTAGCAGACCTGCTCCGCCTCCATGTCCTCCTGCTCCCGAACCATCATCGTCTCCTGGGTCGATAGCCGTTAGTCGGGAGTCGGGAGTCGGGAGTCGGGAGTCGTTAGTTCCCAGTGTACATCGACGGGAGTATCACTGGTCAAGCTCGTCGCCATCCCCTGTCTGGTCGAAACTCCCGACTCCCGACTCCCGACTTTCGACTCCCGACCCCCGACTTTCGACTCCCGATCAGAGCTGGGGGATCGGGAACATCGCGCGCAGTGTCTCGGGGTCACCGCGCGTGGCCAGGGTGAAGACGAGCATGTCCAGGATCAGGAATTGGTCGTCGTGACGGCTCTTGAGCGCCTCGTCGGCGGCCACGAGCGCCTGGTAGGCGCGGGGCAACTCGCCCCGCCCGAACGAGTTAGCGGCGCGCGCGGCCATGCGGTACTTGCCTGAATTCCAGCCCAACCGCTTGATCGCCGCGTCCTCGGGCGCCCGCTCGGCCTTCAGGGCCGTCAGCAGCGTCCAATCGCGCACTCGCCCCGTCAGCATGGCCATAATCTGCTCGACCACCATGCCGCCGCCCATGAGGCCGTGGAGCACCGCCAGCGCGCGGGCGGAGTTCTTCTCCACGATAGCGTCGCCCAGGTGAAACGCGTTCTCGTCCTCATCGGGCGCGACCATCTCCTCGACCGCCGCCCGCGTGATCGTGGCGCCCGGCCCAACGTACGCGAGCAGCGTGTCGATCGCCCCCGACACCGGCCACAGCGAGTCGGGCAGCCGCTCGGCCAGGCTCATGGCCGCGTCCGGCTCGATCGCGCCGCCGCGCCGCTTGGCTTCCTCGTGTACCCACCGCGCGCGCGCGCGCCCTTCCAGACGCGGACACTCGCGGATCTCCATGGGGGCGTCGAGCGCGGCCAGCGCCTTGACATGCGCGTTGCCCGCTTGCAGTCCGCCCGTCTTCTTGTAGTCGTCCCTGGCGCGCGGCGGCGCCGGCTCTTCCAGGATCAGCACCGTCGTCGCGGGCATCTCCTTGACCAAAGCGGCCAGGCCATCGGGGCTAACACCCGATTTCGCGGTCTCGTCACCGCTCGCGGAGCGCCGGCGCGTCGACGCGGTGATGAGGCCATCCACGCGTACGATCTGGTGGGCGAAGAGGAACGGCAGGACGGTACACGTCGCGACGATGTCGCCCCACGTCGCCGTAGCGCCGTCGAGGCGCTGCGCGCCGAACAGGCTCTCGTCGGCATAGCGCGCCACGGCCGCGGCGCCCAGCGCGCGCACGGTGTAGTCGTCTTCGCCGTAAAAGAGGTGGAGCATGTAGCGATCAGCCATCAGCAGTCAGCATCTTAAAAGAGATGCGCGGCCGCCGCCGCGCGCGAACAGGAGGTAGGCTACACAACGCCCAACAGAAAGCTGATCGCTGACTGCTGATGGCTGAAAACCCTGGTCGGGGTGAGAGGACTCGAACCTCCGACCCCAGCGTCCCAAACGCCGTGCGCTACCAACTGCGCTACACCCCGCCGTACCTTCAACTATAGTGAAGCAGCCCCTGAAGGTCAAGGGCTTACGGCCCTACCGCGAAGCAAATCGCCCTCGTGACGCCTCCATCACGGCGCGCATGGACGGATTATTAGGGCCGCGCCTCGATTGGGTGGAGCATAGCGCCCGTCACCACGGGGAAATCGGCGGCGTGGCCAAAGCGCAGGCCCGCCTCAGCCTCGAGCAGTAAATCATCGGCTGTCGTCGCGTGATCGGGGTAGCATACCACGACGCAACGCGCGGGCTGGCCGCCGTGTTGTTCGGCGCTACGGCGCAGCTTGTGCGCGACCGCCACACCCCCGTCCACCGGCGTTTCGGGGAGTATAAACCCGAACATGGTCGGGTCGAGCCGTGTAGAGTGATCAGTCGACCGCAAGGTGTGGCGCAGGAGAGGACCCAGCAGCTGTGCGCGCTCATCCTCGCTCGGCGCCACCGTCATGGTATGCTCGTCCGGCAGGTCGGCTACCAGCAGGATCAGCGTCACAACGCCGTCCCCGCGACGGGCACGGCTAACCTCATTCTCCAGCGCCAATTCACCATAGTACCGTTTGAGTAGGGTACTGTGCGGGTCGTAGAGCGTCAGCTCTTCGATTAACTCCGCGCTTTGCCGCGCGTCGCACTCGGTCTTTTTGACGAAAACCGCGACGATGTGCGCCGCGAGAGCGCTCGCGATCAGGGCAACCGTCGCCCAAGCCCAAACTACCGCGCCTTCGACGCCGCGTTGGCGCTCCAGCAAGGCGTAGGCGCCACTGCCGAGCAGCAACGCCGCGATAGCCGCATGGCGAAATAGGCCACAGAACGGGCTCGCTACCACGAGGGCCAGGAAGACGGCGCCGACGGCGAGGGCCGGCGGGTCGGTTATCCCAAGGGCAACGGCGCCCGCCGCGACCACTACCGCCAACAGAGCAATAGATAGACGCATAGCGTCGAATGTGCGATTCGTCATCCCTCCCCCTCCGCGCGCCGCACGCCGCGCAGGACACCCATCCCTAGCACGAGCACGAGCAACCCAAGTCCCGTCAAGCCTAACAGGCGGATCGGTCGCGGCGACGCCGGCGCCCCGCGGGACGCTCCGCGAGCGACGCCCACGGCGTTGTCGTGAGCGTCGATCATCCGAACTCGTCCCGCGGCGTCGACCGTCGCGGCCGTCCCTCTCGAAACGCCCCCGAGCAACAGGTTCCGCGCCTTTGATAACAGGGCCGGGCGCGAGGCCACGACCACCACGGCCATCTGTGTGCGATCCCAGGGGGACTCTATCTCCTCGACGACGCCCATGTCGCCCGTCGCGCGCGGCACACCCACGGAGAGGCGGGGCTGCCCCGTCAATTGGAACGCGGAGCCTGTCTCCGCGAGGCGCAAGGGCAGATCCCCTTGTATGCGCCGCATCAGCGGATCGTCCAACGGGATGTCGTAAAGTAGCACAGCATGGCCGCGTAGCCGCGCGGGAGTAGCCTGGCTAGCCGAGAGCACCGCGAAGCGCGGCGCATCGACATCCGAGCGTCGCCCCAGGCGCACAGCCAGGTTGAGCGTATCGCCGATGTCCCGCGCGCCGTCCGGCGCCACGAGCGTCGTGCCCCGCGGATCTCCATCGATCACAAGTGGATAGGGCAAGTTGCCGAGCGTGGGATGCGCGCGCCCACCAGTGCGCGGCAGGGTGACGATGCTTAGCGGGTCGATTGCCCCCCAGATGCTCGCGGTTGGTAGCGGGGAGCACGACGTTCTCATGGCTTCGAAGTGGAAGCGCACGGCCAGGACGTTGGTCCCCAGGCGTAGCACACGGGCGGGGAGGGAGATGCGCCAGCGCTTGCGGGGTGAGCCGGTCGCGTCAAGGCGCCGGCTGGCCAGGGGCCGACCATTGAGCTCGACGCGCACGCTGGACATGGCCGGGTCTAGCGCCGCGCTATGACTGTAGGCGAGCGTCAGCGCGCCATCTCCAAGCGGCGGCCGCGCGAGGTCAAAGGCGCCGCCCATGGTATGGTCGCCGGCGCCTTCCTGCGTAACCGCTCGAAAGCCGAGGCCGCGCAGCGTCAGCGCGTCCCGCGCCGCCGCGGGCAGGCGCGGCGCGGCCGAGATCAGGGCATAGGGACCATGGAGCCCGTGACGCAGCACGGCGCTACTCATGACGGTCTCCGCACGGGCGATACCCCCCTGGCCATTACCGGTCAGCATCAGTATCGCGCCGTGAGGGTCCCACGGGTTGGGCGTCTCGACGATGACCCCTTCGTCGGGCGGGAGCGCTAGCCCTTGGGCATCGCGCCACCAGGGGCCGACAAACAGCAGCGGCGTGCTCAACGCCAGCGCCGCGATGGCCGGATTATCCCGCGGCGTGCCCACGAGGAGAACATCGCCCTGTGGGGCCTGTCCTATCAGCGACGTCGCGCGGACTATAGGCGCCAGGAGGGAATGCGCGGGCTCGTCCTCGCTGAAGCGGGCCAAGGTATGGGCGGCGCCGGCTGTCTCGGCCACGGTAGGCGTCACGGGGAGGCCGACCGTAATCCGCGTGGGCGCGAATGTCGTCGACGAGGACAAGGCAAACGGCGCGGGCAATTGTGCCAGGTCAGGCTGGAAGAGGCTCTGATCGCGACCGCGCACATCGTAGGCGAGCGTGCTGGAGCCGTAGACCGTCGCGTTGAGATCCGTGCCGGCGCCGCATGTTTTCGGCGACTTGTCGTGGCGCAGGTCGAAGGTAAGCCGTAGCCGGTTGTATCCGTCGCTCACCAACGCGGTGGCGGGGATACGGATAGTGAGCGTGGCCGGCCTATTCGCGCCGCCTCTCACCGAGCGTGACGCCACATAGACGCCGTTGACGGACACAGATAGCCGAGAGCGCCGCGCGTCGAGCGCGGGAGAGCCGCCGTAGACGAGGGAGAGCCGGGTGGCCGGCCCCAAAACAACATCGCCTGGGCCGGGCATAGAGAGGACGAGGGTCGGGTTAGGACCTGTGACGACCCGCGAGGTATCCCACCCGAGGGCGGAAAAGGCGACGGTGTTGGATACCTTGGTCACGGCGCGCCCCGCGCCGGCCGGGTCCGCGGGACCCCGTTCGCGCGGAACATGGACCGCGGGCCGGCGGGGGGCGACGTGGCCTGGATTCGTGGCCGCGATGGTCAGCGCGCAAGGCGCCGCTATGATGGCGGAGAGCGCGAGAGGAGGCAATGCCCAGCGCCGGCGAGGCCCGCGAGGCGCGGCAGACCGGGCGTGCCGCACGACCATGCTCTGCTACGCTCCGTGAGACTCGTCGCGAGGCGCACGCTCGTTGTATCCGGCGTGTCCGGCATATCCGGCGCTATCACCGGCGCGGCGTCGCGGCTCGATGTCCGCCTCATCGAACTCTGTTTCTAGCAGCACTTCGACACGGTGGGGGTCGTGCGGCTGGAGATGAAAGAAGGATTGCGGATAAGCTCCGCGCAGGGCCGCGATGAGCCCGGTCGAACCGTGGCACTCCACGCGCACCTGAAGCGCGCCTCGTTGCAGCCGGCGCCCCCGCACATCGGGGATCCGGGCTAGGATCGCTAGAAAGCGCTCGACGTCGCGGAAGGACGTGAACGGCGAGACGACCAACTCGACGCTCGTCAAGTGCAGCATGTTGAGGGACGGGCGCGCGTTCTCCGGATGCGCGGCATCCGGCCGTGGCCGCTCGCGCACGGTCGGGCGCCGCTCGCCGCGCCCGATCTCCGTGGATTGGTTGGGTTGGCCGGCCAGGGCGACGGAGGGGGAAGTAGCGCGGTCAACGCCGGTAGCTAACGGGACGGGCTTGACCGATGCCGGAATGGGGACGGCGGCAGCCGCCGGCGCATTGTTCTCCTGGGATTCCCCACTTTTGTCGCGTCGTACGCTTGTCAGCGCCCTGTACCATAGCGACGGCCAACGCAAAGCAATCACAGCTACACCTCTCGACCCTCGTGTTAACGACTACTACATTAGCCGAGTTGACGGCGCCGGCCCGTCACATCGCAATCATGCCCCACGTGGTGTCGTCACATCCCTGTCAAGTAGTTACTATAACCCTCCGCGCACACACTTTTCTGTCAAACGCCCCGGTCGATGATTACAAAGTCGTTATGGCGGAGATGGTGAAGCTGCCGCGATAACGCAAGGAAGATCGCTATAACGTGCCGCTGGATGACTGGCGATAGCCCAAATATCTCATGTTTGCGTGGAGACCTAGTCGACTATGACGTATGTGATCGGCCGCATACCGGACGCGATCGATGAGACATCTATCCTGGCTACGCATAGATTACGCATAGAGGAGTACAGATTGGTTCAACAGCCCGCCATCCTTGTACAAAAGAAGTTGACCCTGATAAGGGAACAGAACAAGCGGCGTATCGCCTCGCGGGTGTTCCGCGGCTCTATTTTCGCTGCTACCATGGCCGCACTCGTGGCATGGCCACGTTACGGGGCCGGACAAGGGATACAGGCCGCCACCGCGGCTACCGCCGCCGCTGTGACCGTCGACACGGCGCACACGCTAGGCACGCTGCCCGCTACGGCCGTCGGCATGAACGCCGCCATCTGGGACTATGCGCTGGGCAATTCCGCTACGGCGCAGCGCATGGCGGACGCCCGTGTAGGTATCATGCGCTTCCCAGGCGGCGCCGCCGCCGACAACTATCACTGGCAGAGCAATACACTTAATGGAAGCTCCAGCCAAACGGGGGCTAGCTTCGATACTTTCGCGCAGACGATGCAGGCCGCCCACAGCCAGGCGCTCATCACCGTCAACTATGGGAGCAACACGAGCGGCGGGCCCGGCGACCCGAACGAGGCGGCCGCCTGGGTGCGGTACTCTAATGTGACCAAGGGGCTCGGTATCAAGTACTGGGAACTCGGCAATGAGATGTACGGCAATGGCTTCTACGCCAACGTCAAGTGGGAGACGGACAACAATTCCGACCACTCGCCGATGGCGTACGCCGCGGGTCTCATTGCTTACAACAAGGCTATGAAGGCAGTTGACCCCTCGATCAAGATCGGCGCCGACGTGGTAGCGCCGGGCGACTGGATGGACGATGCCAAAAACTATCCCGTCAACTGGGACAATACGATCCTCCAAAAGGCTTGTGGGTATGTCGATTTCCTCGATGTCCACTGGTATCCGTCGCCCGCCGGTAGCCCGACCGACGCGTCCCTACTAAGTAGTCCATCGACCATATCCGGCCTGGTGTCTAATCTGCGTTCGCGCATCGCACAATACTGCCCAGGGCGCCGAATCGATATCATCGTAGGGGAGATGAACACGGGTAATGGCGCTAAAGAGCTTATTACCGTGCCGAACGCGCTTTTTGCCGCCGATGCCGCGATGACGTGGGTTGAGAATGGCGCCCTTGGCTCGCTCTGGTGGGACCTGCACAATGGCGCCGAATCGAGCCACAACATGGACTCAACCATCTACGGCTCGAACACGTACGGCGATCAGGGCATCCTTAGCGACGGCAACTGCACCACGGGCAGCGATGGCAAGAAAGTCTGTGAACCACCGCTCAACACCCCCTTCTCGCCATACTACGGCTTACAGATGGTGCGTTACATGGGCGCCGCGGGCGACCAATTGGTCGCGGCATCAGCGGACCAAACTCTCGTAGCCGCGCATGCGGTGCGGCAGGCTAACGGAAACCTTGCCCTCCTGCTAATCAACAAAGACCCTAATACGACGTATAACACCAACGTGTCTATGACAGGATACACGCCCGCTGGGACCGCCACGACCTATTACTACGGCGCCAACACAGCGTCTATTGTGCAGGGGAGTGTCTCCAGCCTGGGCAACGCCTTTACGCGGGCCTTGCCTCCATATTCGCTCACCACCATCGTCATGACACCGGCAACCTCGACGCCAACGCCACTGGCAACCACGCCTACGCTCCCGTCGGCGACCGCGGCGGCGACAGCGCCCGCGCTCCCGCCGGCGACAGCGCCCGCGCTCTCATCGGCGACCGCGGCGGCGACAGCGCCTACGTTCGCCGTTGCCATCGGCGCCTCCTCAGTCTCTCCCGCTACCGTGGCGCCCGGCGGTTCCGCTGTTTTCACCGCCACGGTGAGCTCTAGCGCCGCATTCTCTGGAGCCATCGTCGACTTCTATATCTATGACGCATCCGGCCACTTGGTGACACAGCTTTGGCAGACCCCTGTGTCCCTAGCTGCCGGTAGCCCGCGGACCGTGACACAATCCTGGGTGGCGCCGGCAAGGCTGGCCGTGGGCACATATACGCTCAAGATGGGCGTCTTCGGACCAAACTGGAAACGGCTCTACGCCTGGCGCGACCGCGCCGCGACCTTTATGGTAAGCCTACACGCGGCGACCAACACGGCGACGCCACCGGCCCCGCCGGCGACCAACACGGCGCAGCCGCCGACCCCAACCAACACGGCGCAGCCGCCGACCCCAACCAACACGGCGACACCGCCGGCCCCGCCGGCGACCAACACGGCGCAGCCGCCGACCCCAACCAACACGGCGACACCGCCGGCCCCGCCAGCGACCAACACGGCGACGCCACCAGCCCCAGCTGTCACACCATCCAGCTCAAGTTGCCCTGCCACATGGACCTGCGGCGACATCGGCAACCCCGGCCTCGCCGGTACCCAATCGCTGAGCAACGGCGTGTGGACGTTGGATGGATCGGGCGGAGACATGTGGAATAACCCCGATCAGTTCCGCTACGTGTGGCAGACGCTCAGCGGCGACGGCGGCGTGAGCGCGCGCGTCGCGGCGCAGACGAACACCGACGGCTGGGCCAAGGCGGGCGTGATGCTACGCGCCTCGACCGACCCCGGCGCCCCCTTCTACGACGCGGTGGTCACGCCCGGCAACGGTATCCATATCCAGTACCGCGCCGCCCAGTACGGGGGTGGAGTCGACCTCGCCACCGTGGTAGGCGGAGCGCCGGCCTACCTCAAAGTGGCGCGAGTAGGGAATGCTTACACGGCGTACACCTCAACCAGCGGGACAAATTGGACGGCGATACCCGGTTCGAGCATCACGCTAAACCTGGGTCGCACGCCGCTGGCGGGGCTCGCCGTCGCCGCGCATGCGTCGGGCAGCCTCGGCGCCGCTACGCTGGACTCCGTCCAGGTGACGTCGTAGCCACCGGTCCCGGCAGAGGCTTATATACGCATCACGCGTTTCACAGCCCTATCTCCTTCGCCATACCCAAGTGGTGGAGGAGATAGGGCATGGCACAACCCCTGACAACCAACGGATGGCGCTAGCGTGGCGGATCGTTGCCACCAAGTGGACCGACCGGGTATCCCCGAAATAGGGGCGTACGAAAGTATACAGGCCGTATACGAACGCGTGCTGCTGAGAAAAACAGGCTATAGTATAAAAGAAGACGGGCCAGTGCGGCACGACTTGTGGCGGCCTTGTGGCTCTCTAGCTGGATAACGACGTCCTGCATGCGGTCAGGATTGCTGGCCAGGGTCCCCGCGGTGGCGTGAATGATCTATGGAGGGCGCTATGCGTCCAATGTCAATCCGGTATCGCATTGCCAAGAAGAGCGCGCTGTTCGTCATCCTTGGCTCCCTGCTCATGGCAACCTACGCTGCTGGAGCATCGGCTTACACCAAGGTTGAAAATCCCGCGCCGACGACCGCCATTACCGTTGGCGCCGTCTCCGTTGATCCGACCCCTGCCGTGCCTGGTAAGATCGCGACGTTCACGGCTAGGATCACCGTCGCCAAGCCGCTCTCCAGCGCCATCGTCGATTTTCAGATGTACAGCCAGTCCGGCCATTTGGTGGACCAGGTCTGGCAGTACCCGGTCTCCTTCAAGGCTACGGCTGCACGACTCGTCACCGTCCGCTGGGCCGTACCTAAAAGGCCGGCGGTCGGGGTGTATATTCTCAAGGTAGGCATCTTCGGGCGTGGCTGGAAGCCGCTGTACGCTTGGCGCGATCCGGTGGGGCGCGTGGCGGTGGGGATAGCATCATCGCTGACCGGCTCTGACACGACGGAGACGGTCACCGCACCTACCACGGGTTTGCAGGTGAGCGTGACGTCAAATGGGTCATATGCTATTCACGCGCGGGAGCCCCGGTGGACATTCGGCGGAAGCGTCGGCCACCCATTGACGCATATCGCATCGACGGTGGGGCGCGATGCCGTCGGCGCGTACAAGGAAGTCTCTTTCACCACTCAGGACGCTCCACCTAGGGAAGGCCGCATCCGTCTCTACGCGAACAAGCCGATTATTCTATTCGCCGATACCTACCCGCGCGCCACAACGAACGACGCGCCCTTCCCGCGCCTGGACACCTACCCGCGCAATCTCTACCATATGAGCTACGATGGCGGCTTTGGGCTCCATACATTCACGACGTTGTCCTCAGGAAGCCCGTGGACGTTCTTCGACGGAAACGACAATACGTTTATCCTTTCTCCGGCATCCGATTTCATGACCGCGAGCATCACCAGGGCAACGGATGGGGCGATTGCCAGTGGGGTAGACGCGGGGATCGCGCTATTGCCTCAGGGGTTTACGCACAGGACCATGCTGGTGGTCGGGCATGGCATCAATACCATGTATGACACATGGGGTCGGGCTATGACCGACCTGCAGGGTAAGATCCGTCCCGCCAACGATGCCGATGTAGGCTTGAAGTACCTTGGCTATTGGACCGACCGCGGCGCCAACTACTACTACAAGTACGACCCATCTAGGGGTTACGCGGGGACTTTACTGGGGGTACGGGACGACTTTCGTCGCGAAGGCATCCCGCTCGGGTACATGCAGCTTGATAGCTGGTGGTATCCCAAGGGGGCCTCGCATACATGGCAGGGAGACCCTACCAATAATGGCGGCGGTATCTACACCTACGACGCGGCCCCCGACCTCTTCCCGCAAGGCTTGCAGGCATTCCAGCAGCAGCTCGGCGTGCCGCTGATCACGCACGCGCGCTGGATCGATCCCAGCAGCCCCTACCACCAGCAATACGCGATGTCGCGGGACGCCATCATCGATCCGCGCTACTGGCGCGATCGAGCAGCCTACCTGAAGGCGGCGGGCGTAGTGAGCTACGAACAGGATTGGCTCGACTCCAAGGCCCTGCCGGCGCTCAATCTGCACGATCGCGACGCCTTTATGGACAATATGGCCGCCGCCATGGGCGCCGCCGGCCTGACAATGCAATACTGTCTGCCCTTGCCACGGGACTACCTGCAGAGCACGAGGTACAACAATCTCTTGACCATGCGCGTGAGCTGGGATCGCTTCGGGCGGGACAAGTGGGATCAGTTCCTCTATGGTTCTCGTCTAACTGGCGCCGTCGGAGCCTGGCCATGGAGCGACGTGTTCATGAGCTCGGAGACCGACAACCTGCTGTTGTCGGATCTGTCGGGCGGGATGGTCGGCGTCGGCGACCCCATCGGCGCGCTCGACAAGGCCAACCTGCTCAAGGTTATCCGCGCCGATGGGGTGATCGTGAAACCCGACGCGCCGATTGTGCCCGTCGATGACATGTACGCCGCCGACGCTCAAGGCGCCGATCGCCCCATGGTTGCCTACGCGTACACCGACCACGGGGCGCTCAAGAACCTGTACGTGTTCGCATACCGTCGCGGCGCCGGCACCCCGATCACCTTCACGCCGGCGGCATTGGGCTTGGCGGGCAAGGTATACGTCTACAACTATTTCACCGGCACAGGTACAATTGTGAATGACGGCGCTGCCTTCAGCGATAGCGTGGCGGACAGCGCCTATTATCTTGTCGTGCCGCTCGGGCCATCGGGTATCGGCTTCCTGGGCGATCTGGACCAATTTGTCTCGCTGGGTAAGCAGCGTGTCTCACGGCTCGTCGACAACGGACAGCTGCAGGCCACGATCACGTTCGCGACCGGCGAGGGTTCGCGCATCATGCAGGGCTACGCGCCGGCGCCGCCGCGTGTGACCGCACTCGTAGGCACAGTTGGCGCGGTAACGTATGACACGACGGCGCACATCTTTCATGTCGTGGTGTCGCCGGGGGCTAATCATTCTGCCGCGATAGAATTGGCAAGCAACGGACCGTAAGTATGAATCGCCCCAGCCCCATGAGTAACAGCAAGGCTCCCCTGATGTCGCGGGTATCGGCCTATACCGGTGTGCTCCTGTGTTTGGCTGTCGTCACCACAATCGTCACGGCAAGCGCTATCGTCAACGTCGCGGAGCACGGGAACGGTAGGAGTCGCCCACAACTATATGTCGCTCCCGATAACCCCTATGTGACCGCGCATGGCCGTGACCTATATGTGCGCGGCAAGAAGCTTCGCTTTATCGGCGTCAACGCCGGTGTGTCGACGATTGATAGGCCGGTTTATAGGGGGTGTGGCCCGGCATTATCCGATACACAGGTAGACACGCTGTTTATACATCTGCAGTCTATGGGCATAACGGTGGTACGCGTCTGGTTGATGCAATCGTTCACGGCGAGCGGCGCTGACTTTTCCCGCTTCGACTACCTGTTGCGCCTGGCGGCCGCCGACGATATGTATCTCTTGCCGACGTTAGAGAATCAGTGGCCCAACTGCACGGAGGGCGGATATAAACTCGACACATGGTATAGCCAAGGATATCGTCTACCCTACGGTACCTACCCCATTTCGTACAAGGCCTATGTCGGACGCGTCGTCACACGCTACAGGAACAACCCTCACATTATCATGTGGCAGTTGATGAACGAGGCCGAGTGCCAAAATGCCAATGGACGCCCCAATCCCCAGGCGCTCTATCGCTTCGCAAAGGACATGTCCGCGTACATCAAGGTATTAGACCATCACCACCTGGTCAGCCTTGGCGCGCGCAACGGCGGCGAGCCTGGTGTTGATAAAGCTAGCTATCTCAGGCTTCACGCCCTGCCGACCATCGATGTGCTCGAAGCCCATCTCTACGGAGATCCGACCGATCCTATCCCGCCGGACCTACGGAACATCCTCGACGATTCCGTGGCGCTAAACAAGCCGGTTTTTGTAGGCGAGGCGGGTATCGATAGCAACGACTGCGCCGGGATGGCCAACTGCTACACTCCACAACAACGGGCGCGATTGTTTAGCGCTAAGATAATGCCTTCTTCGCGCGCGGCGGCGCAGGATATATAATCTGGCACTACATGGAGAACAAGCCCATGGACAGCGTGGGGTTTGATTACCGCGATCCGCTAACAAAGATCGTGCGCGCGATCACTCCCACCTTAGCCCCTACGCCCACGCCGTAGCCCGGATCAACCGGTGCCAAGATGTGTACGTGGCGCGGGCTAGGACTAGGCCGGAGCCGGCCTAGACTCCTAATAAGGCGGCGTATTAGGGGGTTGGAGCTGTTGACGCGGTCGCCGTTGGAATGCCGACGGTAGGAACGGCGGCGGTGGGAACAGGGGTTGGCGCGGCAAGCGGTGTGGCGGTTGGCGCGGCAAGCGGTGTGGCGGTTGCCGACGGCGCGACGGCTGTGATGAGGATGTGGTCGAAAGTGGCGTTCCTTATCGTACTCGTGTTATGGGAGCTAATAGCCAGTCCAGCCAGGATAGGGCCGTTCACGTTAAGTGTTACCGTGGAGCCCGGAACCTCGGTCCAGTTCAACCCGTCCCGTGAGGTGTACGCGGTGTACGTCGTCCCTGTGCGCGCCACTTTGAGATACACCGGCAGTTTGCCGCCGGGACGGGCGGCCTCGGTGGCATAGCCGCCAGGCGTGGCGCGGTACATAATGCTTACCCCATAGCCCGGCGTCACGACGGCGTCATAGAAGGGCGCGCCGGGATCGCTGTTCGCGCGCAACATCACCCCGGCCTTGGCCCAGGGATCGCTGTTGGTTTGGGTCGTTATACGCGCGCTGATGCTACCATCGCCGCTGAGTGTGCGCCATACATAGTGGAACTGGTCGGCGTTGTTCCAGATGTCGGTGCCCGACCCGTCCACCGTCCAGAGACCTTGATAGAGGGATTGATTCCCCAGGTGGCTTGGATGTCCGATATCGGCGCAATTCCAGCCGCTTGGACATGGCTCGCGCAACCCGAATGCGTACAGGTTGCCGTCCGATGAGCTTGTGAATATGCGGCCATTGGAGACGCTTGGAGCGCCGAGGATAGTTCCATCGGTCGCGTCACTATAGAGGACCGCGCCGCTGGCAGCGTCGAGCGCCTCCAATGTGTTGCCGGCGCCGACGAGGACAAAGCCATTGGCGTAGGCCAGGGCTGGGATGACGGAGCCTGGGGCGCAGTACTGCCACAGGACGTCTCCGGTTGCCGGATCAAGCGCGCGCACGGCCCCGATGCAGCTGGCGCCGCCGATGCGTGTCCGCCCTCCCGCGGCGTAGAGCCGGCCCTGGCCGAACGCCTCAGACGAGATACTGCCGTCCGCATTCTCGGGCTGTGGGCCGCCTACGGCGATCCGCCGCCGCCAGAGCGGTCCGGCATTCAGGTTGTCTCGTCTGAAAGCGTAGACGAAGCCGTCTTTGTTGGGCGCTGCCATCAGCGGCGCTCCCGCCGCATTATGGAAGAGTGTCGCTGTGCTGCCCCAATCGTCGTCATACAAGGCCGAGGGGAGCCGCCAGTGACCCTTGGGCTTCATGGTCGTGGCATCCACGGCGACCACGCCCTGGGCGTATGTCTGGCCGCGTATAGTTTCGTTACCGTCCGCGAAGTAGATCGTGCTGGTCGCGGGATCGACAGATGGAGAGCCCCAGATAGTCCCACCAACCTGCCCGTTCGGGACGACGTCGAAGCGGTTTACAACGCGATGTGTGCGCAGGTTGACACGCAGCAACTGGCCCTGCACTTCGGGGCAATCGCCCAGGCTGGCCACGCCGATGTAGGCGTAGCCATTATAGATGAGCGGGCTCGACCAGTTGTAGTGGCCGCCCTTCTCGCTATTGTCGCCCGTGTAGATCCGCCATAGCACTTTGCCCGTCGCGGCTTGCAGCGCGTACCAATAGGCGGCGCCGCCGCCGACGTAGACCACTCCACCTTGCACGGTGGCAGTCGAGGAGACGCCGAGTTCGTGGGGATAGCAGTCGGGACGCCGCGACGTGGTCTTGACGAGGTACGTTCTCCACTTGAGGACGCCCGTTACCGCGTTGATAGCATACTCGAAGCCATCCCAGGAGCCGACGTAGGCCGTGTTGTCGACGACAGTGGCCGATGCGGCGATGGCGCCGTGCGTCTTAAAAGACCATAACTCGGTGAGGCGCGGGACGTTGGCGCCTGAGAGAATCCTCTCGTCTCCGGAGGCCGTGCGTGACGGATCATGCAAATAGGTTGGCCAGTCGCCGGCTGTGGTCAGGAGAGGGGCAGAGAGGAGGGGTAGTAAGGCGAGTAGCCGAAGCAGAAACCGGCGCGGCGATAGACTATTCATAGTAAAAGTCCGCTCCCTCACGATAGATTGGCCACGTCAAGGGCAAAGGCCTAGTATATACTACCTCAAACCGTAGCTACAATAGGCGACGCGGCGTGTCGGCGTGTCGGCGTGTCGTGACGCCGCATAATGTTCATTTTGACAGGCGTCGTTCCAGCTTTCAAATCCGCATGCGGCGATAGACGGCGTAGCCGTAAGCCTCGAACTGGCGCGTGTAGTGCGCGCGGAAATTGGCATTGCCGCTAAGCGCCTTTGCGACTGGATCGGTTTCTACGCCGGGGTGTAGCACCACCCATTCGGCGTAGGGGATGGGATTGCGGAGGGCGGCATCCCACAGCTTGCCGCTATAGGCATCGATGTACGCGCGCATATCGAGTCTAGCTTCCGGGGGGAACCATGAGTAGTCACCGTTGTACATTAGGATGCCCCCTCCGGTGTAATGCGTGCGCAGGTACAGGGCCGATGGCGCCGCCGCCTTGATGCCGGTCACCTGGCCGTTGCTCTCGGCGCTGATCCCATGTAGGCCGTCCGCTATGGTGACGGCGGAGTCCGGCCAATGGGGAATCCATAGCGCGCTCTGGCCAAGCACAGCCAATATGAGTAGGCCGGCCGCCACGGATACGCGCAGGCGCGTCGCAAGAAAATCCGTCAGGTAGCCAATGAAGAACGCCGCCGCGGGCAAGAGCATAATGCCGTATCGCACGTTAAAGTAACCCGCGGGATGGGTGTGCTGGGTTAGGATAACCGTCTGCCCGGCCCACAGCGAGATAACGTTGAAGACGAAGGCGGAGAGGAAGGCGTATGGAATCAGCGAGTCGGAACGCAACCGGGTAGCGCGTAGATAGATGAGGAGACCGACGATACCGGCGGCACAGACCACACCTCCAAGGTTGTCCAAGACAGTCCAACCGTATGTCATGATAGACAAGCCGAGGTTGTGTTTGGTAGGCAACAAACCGGCCTGTGCGAAGCTTTGTTGAGCCGTGGCGGCCGAATACTTGCCGTGCTGGAACTCCAGCGGATCACCGAAGATAAGCCAGTTGTAGAAGAACCACATGAACATGGCGTAAACGGGGAAAGTCAGATAGGCCAGGGTAAGTCCCTCGGTGCGCGCTGGATCGCGCCAACGCAGGTACACCATGACGCTGATGAGAACAGTGGCGCTTAGGGCAAAGAACCAGCCCTCGTAGCGGCTGCCGACAGCCAACGCCGTCAGCAGCCCCCCTATAAGCAAACTGGACATCGCGTCGCTTTTGCTCCAGCGCAATAGGAAGTAGCCGGCAGCGGTCATGGTCATCAGCAAGACTGGTTCGGTCAAGGCTGTCGTCTGCAAATACAAGCTGTTCGGATTCAGGATGAACACCAGGAGCCCGGCCCAGGCCGCCACTTCATGACGTGCGATTAGCCGGATCGACAGGAAGAGCATGACCGCGGTGATGACAAAACACGGGAGCCCGACGCAACTACCGGCTAGGCCGCTGTAGAACAGCGCGTCGATGTTGACGAACGGTTCTAGCATTAGGTGGGGGATGGGCAGCCATACGGTACCAAGCATGACAATACCCGGCGTGCGTGAGTCGAAGACACGGCGGGCAATGTTCAAGTGAGACGCTGAGTCCTGGTAGGCCAGGATTAAGTTGCTCCGGTATGACCAGTACAGCATGACGAGGGCGACCAGCGTCGACGCGGCGGCGGCGAGCACGAGCGGCCAATCCAGGTGGGCCAGGCGATGTCGGGCGTCCGCTCGCGGACGTCGCTGGCCCTGCGCCACGGCCTCCGGCGGGCGAGGATCGCCCTGGCGGCTCGCGCGGGGCAACGGCGGCGCTATGGATGCGCTAGCGCGCTGAGGCCATGCGTTGCTCATGCGACACCCTGCCCTTGCCGGTCATCCGCGCGGTCGGCGGCGCGCGGCGCCGGCCGCTTGTTGTACAGGCCGTGTACCGTCTTCTCCCAATAAAACGGGTTGGTCCACAACTGCAAAAAGCCTTTCCAGGCGGCCACGCTCATTAGCGCCCAGTAGAGGGGCGAGATGAGCGCGTACTTTACCTTGTCGTAGTGCCCACTCCGCAGGCAACCGGCGATGTTCAGGTAGATAAAACTGGCGTTGCCGACGAACAGGCTGAAGGCGCCGAGGTAGAAGATCGGCCCAGGATAGATGGCCCGGATCATCCCCGTGTGCGAGAGATACCACAACGAGGTCAGGCACCAGAAGACGGGATTGAGCAGGAAGCCGAACCCGGTGCCGCCGACCACCATCAAGAAGCTGAAGAAGGCTTTGGGGCCGAGGGCGCGCCACAGCTGTACGGGGTGGCGCATATGCACCAGGAAGGTCTGGATATAGCCCTTAACCCAGCGCGAACGCTGGCGAAACCAGTTGAAGAGCTCGCTGTTAGCCTCCTCGTAGGTGGTGCTGTCGACCACGGCCGTCTTCCACCCACGGCGGAATAGGCGGATGCCCAGGTCGGCGTCCTCGGTCACGTTGTAGGGGTCCCAGGCGCCGACCTCGCGCAGGCGCGCGGTGGGAAAGTGGTTCGAGGTGCCGCCCAGCGGGATGGGCACGCCGCTGGCGTCCAGGCCCGGCAGGAACAGATCGAACCACATGGCGTACTCGATGGTGAACCAGCGCGTAAGCAGGTTCTGGTCGCTGTTGTAGTAGCTGAGCTTGGCCTGCAAACAGGCGACGTCCGGCGGGGCCTTGCGGAAGGCCAGCACCGCTTTCTTTAGCTGGTCGGGCTCGGGCACGTCCTCGGCGTCGTAGATGACGACGTACTCCCCGCGCGCGCGGATCAGCCCGTAGTTGCAGGCCTTGGGCTTGCCGCGCGGCGGCGCCGCGGGCACGACGACCGGGTGGACGTAGGAGGGCAGCTGCGTGGCCGCGACGGCGTCCAGCGTCTCCTCGTCGTCCTCTTCGAGCAGTAGTTTGACGTCGAGCTTACCGGCCGGATAGTCGAGCCGCGCCAGCCCCTGCAACAACGTCGGGAGGACCGCGGCCTCGTGATAGAGCGGGACGAGAATGGTGTAGATAGGGAGGGCCGCCTCGTCCACCGCCGCCACCTCCTCGTCGGGGATGGATATTTCCAGGTCGTGCGCGAGTGCCTTGTAGATGAGGTAGCAGCGATGCAGCGAGAAGGCGAGATAGAAGATTGTGCAGACGGCCGTCGCGGCGATACCGGTCGCGACCGGGGCGCGCCAGAGCAGCAGCAGCCCCACCAGGCTGGCTAAGACCAGGACCCAGCGCTGGGCGCGGCTCAACACCCGCGACGCCGACTCCTCCGGCGTCCGTACGATCAGGTCGCTGGTGCTGTGCCGCAGGTAGTCCGCACGATAGAGCGTCTCGAGCGTGGCCTCCAGATCGGCCTCGGTGCAGACGACCAGAGAGATGTCGCGTCCGGTACGCGCCGCGGCCTCGTCGATCATCGCCCCGTTGAGCGGGTCGGGCGTCGCGACGACCAGCGTTGCGCCCGCGTCGTAGAGGGGGACCATGCCGAGCCGGCGCTCGACCTCCTCCGGGAGCAGCAACGCGGCGTGGACGTCGGGGTGCATGCCGTGGAGGCTGACGAAAGGGAGGCCGTGCTGCGCGGCGATAACGTGCGCCAGTTGCTTCTGGCTGACCAGATTGAGGCTCACGAGAGCCTGCCCCAAGCGCACGCCCGCCGTGCGATGTAGCCGCAATCCCCGGGCGAGTTCCGCCTCTGTGATGATGCCCGTGGTGAGTAACCGCTCGCCCAGTCGCACCTCCCCCCGTATGCGGGCCAGCGCGGTCAGGATGGCGGGGCGGGAAGCCACGACGAGTTGGACGCGCTCGTGCGCCAACCGCGCCAGCGCCCGCTCGACCCGTGGGGCGAAAGGATCGCCGACCGCGACGATCAGCCCGCCCTCCCGCTCCCCCGTCGACGACGCCTCATGGCAGAGCGGCAAGACCGCGGTTTCCTCGATCAGCTCGGGAGGGAGCAGGGCCGCGGCGGCCGGGTCGACAATCTCCTCCCAGACGGCCCGCTCGACGCGGCGGCCAAGGGCGTCGATGACTAGCTCGCGCCGCTCTTGCAGGCCCAGGTCCCGGCGCGGCAGGCCGCTCGCGCGGGCCACGATAGCGGCGAACTCCTGGTAACCCAGGATACCCGCGTCGTCGAGCGCCTGGTCGAGTGGTCGCGCCGGGTCGGATAGGGCGTCGCGGAGCGCCTGGCGCGGCGCCACGTGTCGCGCGTTCAGATACGCGATAACCGGATGATCGTGCCATGGTAAGGGCACGTCGGGGTCCGGCGCGGCCTCCAGCGTCGCCAATCGCTCCATGATCGTCTCGCGGCGGGCCAGCACCGGACGGATCGTGAGCTTCGTCAGGTCGGCGAGCGCATCCAGAGTCGCCCCATCCGGCGTGGCCAGGGCAACCCAGAGCACATGGCCTTCGCGACGGAGCGGTAGGGCGCACAGGTCGCGCAGACGATCCGGGGGCAGACTACCGGCGACCGCGGGCTGTACCGCGTAACGCTCCAGACGGATCGACGGCAAACCGTAGGCGATAGCCATCCCGTCTCGCTCGTCGATCCCCGCCGGATTGTTGGCCGCCGCGGACGCGCGCCGCGCGTCTACCCCGCCGGCGGATCGCTCCTCGACAGGCCCCGACGCGCGCGCCGCGGGCGCGCGCGGGATGGGAATCGCGGCGCGGCGCGGCGACGGTGGGCCTGGGCTGGCGTCGGGCGCCCCGCTCGTCCTTGCGGGAGGGATGATGCCATAGGCCCGTCCCAGGGCCGCGCGCAGGGGCGCCGCCTCCACCATACGCGCCCGTACGGAGAGGCCGGTCACCAGCGTGAGGGCGGTGACCAGCTCTTCCGCATCCGTACCATCCGCGACTACGGCTACGTCCAGTGAGCCGCGACCGCGCCGCACGGGCAAGACGTTCAGCGCGACGGCCAATCCCGCCGGTAGCGCGGATAGCGCGCCGCGCTTCGGCCGTAGCGCCCGCGCGCCGTGGCGTGGGGCGACAGCCGCCGCGAAACGTCCCATCACGGCCTTGGCCGGGTCCCCCGTCCGCGGCGCGCGCGCCCGGATACGGCCATGCGCTCCGCCGAACCTGCTTGTGTAGACGCGATGGTGTAACGCGGCTTGACGCAGGACATCGGGCTCGCAAAGGATACAGCGCACCCCAAACCCTGTCCAATGCGCGATCTCAGCGAGCGTGTCGTCACGCGGCCGGACGGCGCACAACAGCAGGAGAGTATCTTCTTCGACGCGCCACGGCGCCAGGAGCAGGTCGCGGCGCGCGGCGCGCAGGGAGGGCGGCAACAGCAAGCGCAGGGCCGGATGAAGCTCCGTCGCGCCTAGGGTCGCCACGTGCGGCAGTCCCTCGAGCAGCCCGAGCACTTCCGGCCCCCACCCATCGGGGAGGCGCGCGGCCACGGACTCCGCCGTGTCGGCGGCTCCGGCGCCGTCGACGTCCCACGCCGTGTGTAGCGGCCGTTCCCCATCGGCGGGACTGTCGAGCAGATCATCCAGGCCCAGGTCGGCCATGAGCTGGGACAGGCGCTGCCGTCGTGCCGGCCCGATGGCCGCGCGGTCGGTCAGCAGGGCCAGCGCGAGCTCGTCGCGGCCGGCGGCGATCAGGCGTACGTGGCGTCGCGCCGCCGCCGCCAGCGCCGGCGCCAGACCAGGCGCGTCCGGTTGCGCCACCGCGACGCACAGGATATCGCCCTCCTCTCCGATGACCACGGCGCTCCGCGCACGCGCGACCACCTCCGGGAGGGCGTCCCCGAGGCCAAGCGGTGGATGGCATATCTCCCATCCGGTGGCCGTCGCGGCCGCCTTGGAGGCATGAGGGCGCTTGCGCGTGGGGGCGTTAGTCGCGTATGTGGCGGACATAAGAAAAAAGCATATACATCAGAACAAACCCACTGACCATAATGATGGGGAAAGTGAAGAGCCCGAACAGGATAGCGACGAGGATGGCGGTCCAAAGAGCCACGCGGGCTAAAACGACGCCGAGCTGTACGAGATCGGAGAGGGTAACGTTCATGTCCATACGGCTTAGTTCCCCACTGCCCGCTCGACCGCTGCGATATCCAGATCCAGCGCGTGGTCCTCGGCCGCCATGCGCGGCGGGGCCGCGCGCCGGTAGTGGCCGCGCGTGCCGCGAGAGCGGATGCGCAGGAGGTCGACGGCCATATCGACCGTATCGGCGATCGCGCGCACGCGAGAATCGGCGTCGAAGTACCAGGTGATCGGCACTTCCCGCAGACGGTACCCGTACTTATGGGCGAGGAAGATGATTTCGACATCGAAGCCGAAGCCCTCCAAGCGCCCGAGTGAGAAGAGCTCGCGAGCGACGTCGCGCTGGAAGCCCTTGAAGCCGCACTGCGTATCTTTGATGCCAGGCACGACCAGCGCGCGCACGAGCAGGCTGAAGACGTGGCTCATCAAGCGCCGGCGTAGGGGCTGGTGATAGCGTCGTGACTCCGGCAGCGCGCGCGAACCGATGGCGACCTGGCACCCATCGTCGAGCGCGGCCAGGAACAGGTCCAACTCATCCACGGGCATGGAGAGATCGGCGTCACAGAGGACGACCCAGGGATGGCGCGCGGCGAGCATACCCGAACGCACGGCGGCGCCTTTGCCGCGGTGGGGGCATGGGAGGACGGAGAGCCACGGCAGGGCGTTGGCGCGACATCGGACCAGGGCGGCGGTGTCGTCGACGCTGCCGTCGTCGACGACGATCACTTCAAACGGGCCGTTGAAGCGCGCGCGGTATCGCTCCAACTCGTTGAGGGTGCGCGGCAGACGGTTGCGCTCGTTGTACGCGGGTATGACGATTGTAAGGCCGGGCCAGCGGTGTATATCTGCCATTTTGTGATCGGCGGCGCATAAGACCTACGTTCCTGCGACGGGGAAGCCGCCTTCTCCTTTATCGATCGCTACCTGTTGTCTCCTTGCTATCTTTGCCCTTGATACCGATCTTAGCACCGCCGGCGCCGGAATACCCGTTTGGTATACGTCGGCCGGTCTGAAGGATTTGTTAGAAACAAAAAACCGGCCCGCACACAGTATGTGCTTGGCCGGTTGCACCACTAGCTCGACGCGGACCTAGGCGCCCAGGTACAGTCCGCGCGTCAACACTTCCAACGAACGTGAACGCGATCGATCCCTACACTCGTCGTCTATTCTCCTCGCCGCGACAAGCCGGTCGCGTGTGAACGGTTGGGCTATCACTCCGTTGCAATCACGCGCCCCATCGCGGGCAAAAGACGAGGTAGGCGACGACGTTTTCTTGTAATCCTACGATGCTAAAACAGCGATATCTTAGGTAGGTGCTGGCCTGGGCTGATCGGCAGCAGCTGTATGATAACAACAAACGTGGCAAGAGCGCAATAGCAGTTAAACGCCCGCCGCCTTGAACGCAGGCAGGCTATCGTGTTATAGTCGTGGTCAAGCGACGGCTTGACAATCTTGCCGCATAAGAGCGACGGAGGCCGTCCCGGCGACGAGACGCGCGGCGGTCCCCCGCCGCGCGTGGAGAGGATCGATGGCGAGCCCATGGTAATGGTAGTAAATGTGCGACATGTGAAGATTTACACTAGTATTAGCGCTCCACAGCAGGTACAGTAGCCATACGACCGGCCGGCGGCTCCCATCGTGGGGACCCGCGGCGCCGGGAAGATATAGCGTCGTCGCCCGAGGGAGGCGACGCGAAAGCGGAAGAGGGTAGGGCGATGCGGATGCGAGTGCGGGCGAGGGATGTCGTCAAAGTAGTGATGCTGGGCGGGCTGATCGCGGAGCTGACGCTGACGCCGGTGGCACAGGCGGCTGACGCCGGTGGCACAGGCGCGTCCATCCCCGGCGTTCGCCGCGCGTGACGCGGCCGGCCCGCGCCCGCCGCTCAGCGCCGCCACGGCGTCCGCGACGGCCTCCCCCTCCGGGACGACTGTCGCGCCAGCCACGGCGGCCATCGCGGCCACGACAACCCCGACCACGACGGCCTCCTTCTCCAGTACCACCCTAGCGACGGCCGCCGCACCGGTCACCGTCACCGCGACGCTGCCGGCCACGGCGGCCCTCACAGCCGGCGCCGCGCTCACGCCGACGGTGTCGCCCACCGCGACCGCCACGGTGAGCGACACGACGCCGACCACCGCGTCGGTCGCCTCCACCTTCAGTGCGAGCGCGCCCAACGAGCTGCAGAAGATCATGGGGCCGGCGGGCAGCTCGCCGACCTCCTACGCCTACGACGGCAACGGCGACACGACCGAGATCAGCAACACCATCGCGGTGACCGCGCCGACGAGCAAGGACGCCCTGGACACGCGCCTCACCTACGACGCGCAGGCGCGGCCGGTGACGATCAGCAAGGGGGGCGCGCAGCCCCTGAGCATCGCGCTGGGCTACGACGCCGAGGGGCGGCGCGCCCGCTACACCGTGACCGTGAGCGGGACCGTCACCGTGGACGAGCGCTTCGGCTACCGAGGCGGGGCGCTGGGCTCCGTGAGCGTGGTCACGGCCACGCTCAACGGCGACGGCTCGGTCAAGGCGCGCGGGGGCTACAACGACACTTACATCACCGGGCCGCAGGGCGAGCCCTTGGAGTTCGTGCGCGTGGCCGGGGGCGCGACCAACCGCTACTTCTACGTGTTGGACGGGCACGGCAGCGTCGTGGCCGTGACCGACGCGAGCGGCAAGGTGGTGGACCGCTACAACTACGACGTGTGGGGCGAGCCGATCGGGCAGGACTACCAGACGGTGCAGCAGCAGGTGCGCTACGCGGGCTACTGGTGGGACGGCGAGGTGCAGTGGTACTGGCTGGCGGGGCGGCACTACGACCCGGAGGCGCAGCGCTTCCTACAGCCGGACCCGACCGACCTGGACGGGGTGCGCACCTATGTGTACGCCAACGACGAC
>JAABUV010001570.1_pt1 | contig 32839 bp, 62 predicted proteins | sample 5559971 | NCBI WGS metagenome assembly JAABUV01 (sample SAMN10711881, study PRJNA513362) | rock metagenome | isolation source: Antarctica rocks | place: Antarctica: Victoria Land, Knobhead nord | collected 2015-12-19
GCCGACCGCGCGCGTGCGGCCCGCAGGCGCTCCTGGACGAGCACGCGCGCGCGCGTCCCCCGCAGGCGCCGCGCCAGCGCCCGCGCGACCCGGCGGCGCCGTGCGCGCGCCGGGCGGCGCCCCCGCCGGCACACAGCGCGCACCATCCAGGCCGCCGCGCGCTCCCAGAAGGCCTCGGCGAGCGCCCAGAGCGCACCCAACGCAGAGGCGCGCGCGGCGAGCGCGGGCAGCGCCGGGAACCGTGTCGCCGCGCGGCCGAACAGGCGCTCCTGCGCGCGCGCGCGCCGCTAGGGCGCCGCGGCAGCCGATGTGCGGAATCCTCACCAGCGCCAGAGGCGACGCGTATGGTAATCTGATCGTTTCTGATCAGTGACTGCATGTTTGTGCCTTGTTATTTGGAAGGAATTTCAAATGCGCCAGGCGGGGAATGCGCAATCGTATGCTGTGCACTCTTTAGGCGTGAAGCCCCAGTGGTCGCTTGCGTGTTGTGCTGTTGCGACTTTGCATGTAGGCAAACGCAGCATTATGCTTGCTGCTGGGCCATGACGCGCGCGCTTGCGCTCATGCCCAACGTGCGTGCCGTCATACGTGCACGCACGCTTACTCCACCACACAATGGCAAGCAAGCAGAGTCGCGATGCAGTGCTGCACGGGCGTATGCCCTACGCGCCCTAGGGCTGTGGGTGTCGCTGCCAAACCTTGGCGCTGGGAGTGAGGCGTCCTGCCTCGCTTCAGTGCTTCAGTGCACAGGTGCCGGGCAGGACGCCCGGCACCAGTGCACTGAACTTCATGCCTGCATGCTTATGCTTTCCAAGATAATGCCTGTCGGCTTATGCCTTCAGAGACGGTGCCTGCATGCATGCCTTCAGAGGGAGGTGCGCTCATTTTTGGAGCGGCTACGTTGGCAGCCAGTACCCGCCCTTCTGGCGGATGTGGCGATATTGACTCGCAGCCTGCGCTTTGTGGCAGCCGATGTGCTTGAATGCCGCGGCGGGGTCTGCCAGGTGGCGCGTTGCCACACCTTGCTTGCCCTGCGCAGCACTGGACGAGACATAGGTGTGGGCCGCTCGAGGGTGTTGCAGTCGGCGAGGCCCCAACGTTGTGCACTCACACGGCCTGCTCTGGCTGCGCAGCACGACTTCGATGTGGCCGTGGGGATGGCGGAGGCGGAGGAGCCTGCAGACTCTGAGGCGGCGGCAGCATGTCCGGCCAGCGGCAGGAAAAGCGGCGGCAGAGGTTCGGGGGCTCCTGCGCTTGTGCAGAAAAGCAAGGGGGCCCCTGGGCAGCGTACGCACGGCAAAGGTGCAGGCAAGGCTGGCCTGCAGGCCGGTGGCAAGGCGCGGCCAGTGAAGAAAGATATGAACTGGAGGAAGGGCCGCGGAGTGTTCAGGTAATGTACACCTGTGTCGGGCCGCTTCCGCCATTTTTGTTAGAGCTGCGCAGAGCTGTGCAGACGCGCGTCGCTTGTGTGTGCTCCAATTTCCAGTTTTAGTTTCCCCAGCCCCATAGCTATGTCTGCTTGTCTCAAACTCTGCTATGCAGCTGCATGTGGCTCAATTGAGCCAGAACTGTTTTGACACTTGACAGGCAGGTCCTCTGCAATGTGCTTGTGGTACAATATGGTTGGACTCTTGTTACAACTCGGCTTGCTGGCTCTCAGACGCTTGACTCTGTTGTGCAGCCTCTGGGTACCGCTGCACAAGTTTTCGCGTCATTGCCCTGCACAGCAAAGCGTTACTACAGGGCACGGCGACGCTCTCTTGCTGGCCTCAAAGCTAGGCGTACCTGACACGTGTGAACACGTGAGTCAGGTCCTCGTGCATCACAAGCAGCAGCTTGCTGTTTGCCTCGATCTCCGCACACGCTCCGTCAACCTTTGCACGCTCCCGCTTGTCTAGTCTGCTGAGCTGCTCCTTGGCGTTTTCCAAGCGCCTCAGCCTGAGGCGCGCCCTGCTCTCAGTATGGCGCACACTGTGTTGTGCAGTAGCCAAAAAGGTGGATGTGGGGTCGTCGTACACGCTGCTTTGTACGGCAAGCAGCTTTTGCAGCTCGAGCGCATCCGGCGGCAGAGGAGGCGCCTGCAGCGTGGCATTTGGCTGTTCGGCCATGCAGTTACGTGCACCTCTGCGCATTAAGGCGCCCAGTTGCTTGCTACATCAGCGGCCTATTATGCGTGTGCATTGTTTGTGCGTGCTGGTGCCCTTGTTACATGCAGGTGGAAGAACATAACAGCCATTTGAAGTCCCAAAAGAAGAAAAAAAACCTTGAATTACTGTGTATTGCACAGCGTTTGCCAACATAAGCACAATACTGGCTCAAGGTCCATCCTCTTCCCCATAAAGTAAACATTATAGGCAATGCACTGCATGTGACTGCAGGTTCCAATGCTGATGCAAAGAATTCCGCCTGCAATACACGAACAGCTTTAAGCTTAAGCATTAAGGGGCTTCATTCGCAAAGCAGTTTTCTTCTCGGCGGCCATGCTGACATTGGGACCGCAGCCTGTGGGGTCTAAGCCATGCATGCAGTGCTGCTGGCTGTAGTTGCTGAGCAGGGCCTCAGGAGAGCAACAGGATTCGGTCCTTGTGACAGCAGGCATACGCCATGCATGTGCCTCACGTGCCAGCATCAGCTCGGCATGCCTGTAAAACAGGCAGCGCCCCCGCACAGCTGCGCATGCGCTTGCGTCACTGCCGGCCCAGGTAGGTGTACAGGTAGATGTCCAGGTAGGTATCCAGGTCGGTTAGTGCCAGCCCAGGTAGCCGTCCAGGTAGGCGTCCAGGTGGTGTCCGGGTATGTGTCCAGGTAGGTTACTGCCAGCCCAGGTACGTGTCCAGCCACCAGACGGCACCGAGCGAGAGCGGGTACAGCGCCAGCGCCGGCAGCGCCCACGCGGCGCGGAACGTGTCGCGCGTCAGGCCCAGGCCGCCCACCAGCAGGGTCACGCCTGCCGCGGCACATTGCCCCATGCTCCGCCAGCCGCCCGGAGCGGTAGGATGATGATGTGGATGAGTGTGAACGAGCGCCGAGACACATGCCCAACACCGGGGACGGGCTGGAGCCCTGGATGGCGCCCGTGTCCCAAGCCCGCTGCTTGGTGGAGTCGCTGGCTGGAGCTCATGCGGCTCTCACGCCGCGGTTGCGCCGAGGCCATGTGCGGCTGTGCGGCACAGGCTTCCCACGCCAACGACGAGAGCAGCCTCAATGCCGCTCAGGCGCCAGAGCAGGGTACGGCGCGCTGCAGGCAGGCAGCCGTCTGGAGCGCCGCCTGCCGGGCCTGCGGCGCGCCGCCGCGCACCCACGATGCACGCTACCTCCGAGCTCCACACCCAGGGCAGGCGCTGCCGGTAGATGACGAGCAGAAACACGCCGAGGCACAGCGTGTTGTTCATGGTCACCTGCGCGGGGCGCGGCGCGGGCCTGAGCCGCGCACACCACGCACACGCGTTCGAGTGCGGTTCCTCACAAAAGCGTATGTGCGGTGGGCCCCGCGCACCGCGCCGTAGATCTGGCTGAGTGTGAGCGAGATGGCGCGCGGCCGCTTGCGCGCCGCGAAGCGCAGCGACGACACCAGCTCGGACGCGTTGGAGGCGAGCGGCGTCAGCACAAACCTGGCGCACCGCAGCGTACCCCGCGCACTGGTGTCATGCCCCTGGTGTCATGCCCTGGTGTTGTAGTGATGGAGAGCGTGTGATGGAGGGAGTGTGGCTGCAGCACTCCGCCCAGACAATGGCACATGCTCTGCCGGGCTCTGAAGCAGAGCTGGCCGGCCTTCGGAATTTCAATCACACTCGGGCAGCAGGCACACCAGGCCGCCGCGACCACCAACACACCGCTAGTGAGAGGGCCTGGCGCTTCTTTGCGCCCAGCGCTCTGGGCCGTGCACCCGACGAAGAAGGGCGGCGCGCCGGTGGCGTCCCACAGCCGCCCCAGCGCTAAACCCTACCCTACCCCCTACTCTACCCTGTCTGGGCCGTATACCCGACGAAGAAAGGCGGCACGCCGGTGGCGTCCGACAGCCGCCCCAGCGCGCCGACGAGCGGGTCGCTGAAGACCGCGCACAGCGCCACGCCGCCCGCCAGCTTGGCCACCGCGCGCAGCACGAGCGTGCCGTCGCTCGCGTCTGCGCCGTCCTCCTCGTCCTCGTCCGCATCCTCGCCCTCACCTGCCGCGGTGCCCCTGCGTTCGCGCACCAGACAGGGTCAATCGCTTTGCACTGCATCCGCGTCCAGCGTTCCGCCTAACAGCGGGCCGCTCCCGAGGGCTCGTGCTGGGCTTCTCGGCAAGCTCAGCACAATCGACGCACAGGCGCCTGCGGCTGGGTCATACCCCGTGTCCAGCAGGGTCACTGTCGCACACTCGCCTGCGGGCTGGGCGCCCGGCGACCACGAGGCAGCGGCCCGCCCGCCCGGCTCGGCGGCAGGCGCGCTCGGCTCGCCGGGGCCGGGCTGCCCTGGCGCTCCGCCGCCGCGCGGCAGCTGTGGGCGCGCGGGCGCGGCGGCCGGCTCGCCGTCGGCCAGGCGCGCAATGAGCGGCAGGCGGACGCGGGAGCCGGGCTCCCGCGCGTCCTCGGCGGCGGCGGTGCCGCGCGACGCGTCGGCCAGCGCAAAGGGTTCCGGGCGCCAGTGCCTGTGGCGGACGAGCGCGGCCGCGTCGGTCATGTGCCAGGCAGCGGCGAGCGGCACGGCGTCATTTGCGCACATGACGAGCTTGCGCAGATCAGGAGCGGGCGCCACCTGGTGGTGCCGTCTTCAGACGCCGCGAGAATCCGCGCTCCGCTGATGTGCGCGACGTCCGGTCCGTGCGGCGCTAGGCGGCACGGCCGCCCGGTCAGGCTGAGCGCCTCGCACCGGCGCCGGCGCGCCCACTCCGCGTCGCACGCGCGCTCCAGCGCGGCGGCCGCCGCGCCTGCAGCTGGGCCCGCCGCTGCCGCCCAGAACGTATCGCGCGCGGCGCCCAGCGCGGCCGCGTGCGCGCCGTCGGTGTACCGCGGCGGCAGGCCGGCGCTGTACGCCGCGCGGGCCTGCGCGGCCGCCCTGCCCCCCGCAGCAGCCCGCGTCAGGCCGCCTCCAGTCTTGCCCGCACCGCACAGAGCGTCTCGGTCGCACCTGCAGCAACCAGGCTTGCGGCCGTACTGGGCAGCAGCAGTTCCCAGCTGGTACAAAATGTACCATTCCTGGAGGGGGGATTAGATCCACACAAAAAGCTGACGAGTGCCAGCCCACCTTGCGCACAGGTCCCGCGACAGCGCGTAGCCGGGGTCCGCGCGCGCCGCCAGCGCGCGCGCGGCGGCGCGCGCGCCGGCGGGCTCCGTAGCGGCCGGCGGGCCGGCGGGCAGCGCGCCGCCCGCGCCCTCTGCGGCGCCGCTCCGGCCGGGGGCAGGCTCGCCTCTGCGCAGCAGCCGCGCGCGGCGGGCGCCGCCGGGCGGCGGCGCCGCATCCGGGGCGGGCGGCGCGCCGCGGGCGTGCTCCTCTTCTCCCTCTTCCTCACTCTTGCCCGCCCCCATGGCAACTCCCACATCTGCCTCCGCTAGTGCGTCCGCGGCTGCGAGCGCGCCAGCCGCCTCCGCAAGCAGCTCCGCGGCGAGTGCGCGGAATGCGGCGGCCGGCGCGCCCGGGGCCGGGTCGTGGCCTGCGGCTGCGGGCGCGCGCTGGCGCGAGGCGGCGGCGTGGCGCGCGACAAACGCGCGCAGCGCGCCGCCGGGCGCGGGGCCTGGCCCAGCACAGAGCCTGGACTCGGTCCGAGGTGCCCGGCGCGAGTGCCGGCGCGGCGCCGCACCCCGCGGGCCCAGCAGGCGTATCAGAGTTGCCGCAGCAGCAATGTTCTGACACCAATGCTGCCTTCCTCTTTCCAAGACGGTCATCGCCCACGCAAACTGCATGCTATGACCATGGTGGACAGAAAGTCAATTCTGCACATTGTACAATATGCCTGCTCAGTTATAAGAGCAGGGCCCCGCCCGCGCTCGCGACACAGGCGGGCGGGCGCGCTCGTTCACCCCCCTTTCGCAGGGGCGCGCCTGGCGCGACACCGTCCAGCGCCGCCAGCCCGGCCGCGGCCGCCGCCTCGCGCGCATCAGCCGGACGCGGCGCCAGGAAGGCGACCTGGTGCGCGTCGAGCGCACAGAGCGGCGGGCCGCCGGCGCGCGGCGCCAGCGCGCGGCTGTGCTTCAGCAGGCCGCGCACCTGCGCAGGGCAGCCCCCGGATCTTCCACTGCTTCAAGTGTTTGCCTGGCTGCCTGCCACTGGGAGGCGCACAGAACGGGCCCGCCGCTCGGCCTCGGCCGGCTCCGCGCGCGCGCAAGCGCGCTCCAGCACTGCCTCATCCAAATGAGCAAGGCCGCGCTTCTGCTTGCACAGGCCTGTCCCCTCTCTGGCTCGGGAGCATGCGCGTCCTGCCTGGCGCGGCGGCTGCAGCCGCGCGAGTCATGGCGCGGCGGCTGCAGCCGCGCGGGTCATGCAGTGCTGCAATGACGGCGCCCGCCCGCGTCGCACCAGGCCCTCCAGGCTTAGCCCTACGCCCTACGCCCTACGCCCTACGCCCGCGTCGCACCAGGCTCTCCAGGCCAGCCGCGTCGCCGCCCGCCGCCGCAGGGGCGGCCGCGGGGAACACGAGCGCGAGCACCGGCGGGCCGCGCGCGGCCGCGGCGGCGCCGCGGCGGCCCTCGTTGGAGCCGCCAGCCGGCCAGGGCCCCAGCGCCTGTCGCGCCGCCTGCTCGGGCACCCCCCTTGGTATCAGCCGCCACTCCGGATGCATGCCAGTGACGGCGGAGTCGTCCACCCCGGCACAGACCCACCCCCCACGCTGTGCCGCCTGCTAGGCATGATTGGGCTGAACGGGAAATAGATGCGCCCGTGGGCCGCCACACTTTCAACGCCAAGGAGCCCAGTGCTCTGCAGGCCATGCTGCACTCGCCTCCGTGACGTCGCTGCGCTTCCCCCGCTCGCATCACCGACCACAGCGCCAGGCCCGCGGGCGCCTGCCTGCAGCGCGCGCAGCTGGTGGAGGAGCGCGGTGTCCGGCGCGCCGCGCGGCTGCACCCAGACGACCAGCTCGCAGCTGGCGAACAGCGACAGCAGCAGCGCGTCGCCCGCCACCTGCGCGCGGCTGGCTTGAGCGGCGCCAGGGGGACCACCAACACAGCCGGACCGCTCTGTGGTGCGCTTGCCGACAGCCAGGCCAGCTGAGCTCCTGGGCCCCACATGCTGCGCTTGTGTAGCGTGGCTGGGCACCTCTGCGCTGCACTGCCACTGGCGCACAGCCGCGGACCGCGCCTTGGCCGCGCCAGGCGGCACGCGGCCATCTGCGTCATCAGCGTGCGCTGCGGCAGCGGCCCAGCGCAGTGTTTGCTCAGGTGACTGCGCTGTTGATACCTGCAGGTATATAAACCTGCCCAAGGAAGACGTACATGTCAGTAGGTGCCAGGCACTTGGACTTGTGTGAGCAACGCGGACTCGCTCGCGTATGCAACACGGTAACTACCTGGAGGCATGGTCGTAGTCCACACGGATTCTGTGCACAGAGTCGGTGGGTAATAAGAGCGTGTCTGGTACTGCAGCGTCGCAGGCAAACTGACAGTCGCTGATGAGCTCAGCTATGAAGGTTGTGTCCTCGAGAGATGGTCCTGCGCGAGTCAGGAGCTAGTGTGAGCCAAAGAGCACCAAAGTGTGCGGGAGGGGTGCAGCACCAAGACACCACAGATCACCTGCTATCCCAATCGCTAAAGGCGCCGTGCTCATGAACTGCACGGAGCTTACGAAATGGAGCTCAGTGACCTCAGTGTCACAAACACACCACAACCAAGGCATCCATCTGCGATAAAACATGTACATGGCCATGTTTTGCACCACATGCGGGCCCCCTCTTGCTTCCTCACATGCTCCCAACACTTTGAAACAACTCCAAATGCGTTCCGAGCAAATCCACAGCAAGACCACAGCAAGAACACAGCAAGACGGCCAGGTTTGGCTATTACACAAGGTACACAACCAACAACCTCTACTCTTAAAAGAATCACACAGCGTCACGGCTGTTCAAGCTCCGCGCTCGCAACCTCCTCTTTTGCGCCACCGCCTTGCACCACCAGCGCAGCCTGATGCTCCGCTGCTGCTTCTCCGCCCGCAGCAGCAACAGCTGCCTCTGGCGGTGGAGTGCCGGGGCCCGGTCCCTCAGCGGGCACAGGCTCCAGTGCCTCGGAGGCGTGACCTGGCCCTGCCGCCTCATCAAGCGGCGCAGTCGCGCCTGCAGGCGACCCCGACGCCCCGCCGTCAGGCACCGCGGCTGCCGCTGCGCCGGCGCTGGGATCGCCCAGGCCCGGGACGTGCCCGCCCACCCCGGCGACCGCTGAGCCGCGCGGCTCCTCAGGCTCCTGCGGCGTGCTCTGCGCCGGGGGCGAGGGCGCCTGGCCGGCGTCGTGGGCAGCAGGGTGAGCAGGCGCGCGCCCGGCCGCCGCAGCGGCGGCCGCGGCGCGCGCCTGGCGAAATTCTGGCAGCGCGCCGGCAGCTGCAATGGCGCCGCCGGGCTGCTGCATGCGCGCCTGCACCCGGCGCCGGCGCGCCTGCTCCTCCTGCGAAATATGCCGTCGGCTGAATAGTCTGTCTACTGCACCCCCATCTTCACCGTCAACACAAGTCAACATATTTCTAATACTACGCTTCTCTAAAAAATCACCACGAACACAGGTGTTGTACGGCCTAGCACACACTAGGGAGCCTTGCCAAGGAAGGGCATCTTCGGCAAGCCTGCACAGGCCCACATTTGCTCGTCGACCAAATCATAGGAGGCATACACAGTGAGTGCATCTCCAGCACCTGTGAGTGAACGGTGACAAGGGACCTCATATGCCTCCATCATGCCAATCCAGCTATGCAGCCCGAGGGCTGCGGGATGCCGTGGGCTGCGACTACTGGGTGCGACAGGGAGCTGCGGCGCACCTCGCCGCTGCTGTCCTGCGCAATGTGCTTGAATAGCTTCCTGCGCGCGCTTGTCACATTCCACAGTCAGGTGGAGCTTCAGTCAGCTCACAGTGCATGCCCACCAATCAGCAAGTACCGACACCCTGGTAGGTCGCACGGCTTGCCCCAGCGCTCCAGGCGCTTGCATGCAGCGCTTGCATGGTGTTTGATTTTAGGAGCAGGTACGTGTTCACGGAGGTTGCGTGAACAGCACCCAGCAGGAGACGTGGCTAGATGGCGGGCGAGACGCGCGCTGCAAGCCCGGGCGCGTCACCCAGAGTTGTGGCTCTCCCAGATCGAATCGGCGAGCGGCACGAGCGCCAGGAAGCCCACCAGCAGCGCGCCGCCCAGTGCGGTGTGCCAGCCGGCGTCGCCGCGGCCCAGGCCGCGCGCCGCCGCCGCAAAGGGCCGGAAGAACCAGTCTGCGGCACGACACACTGCCCATGATCGCCTTGCCATCGGCGTCCGGCCCCGCTGCCACTCTGTGTGCGTGTTGTCAGTGCGGAGTGCTCGCTGCGCTACACGCTCGCTCTGACCTTTCCTGTGAGTTTCAAACTTGGTCTACGTGACACAACTCACGTCGTAGGTGCTATTCCTGGATGCTGCACTGACCAGGCCTCTGTGCATCAGGCGCGCAGACTCGCCCTTCTAGGCACCGCGCTGCACGTCAGCCTGTCGCTGCCGTGCAGCGATCCTGCACGCTTGCCTGCACGGCCTGGTCGTTGGAGAGGCACGGACACCGAAGTGTGCCGGCGTCTCCCCCACTGTACAGTGCATGACTGTGCTACTCCTGACCACGGCCCGCCCCACACCATGCCGGCTGTACTGGCGCTGCTGGTAGCGGAAGTTGGACCAGCCGGAACGCGCGCGCGGCGTGCCAAAGCCGCCGCCGAACGGGTCGCCGTAACCGCTCCCGTACGCTCCGCCGTGGCTGGCCGGCCCGCGTGGCGCCTGGCTGGGCCGCCGCGCGCCCGCATTGTACAAGTCGCGCTCCGCGCCTGCACAGCAGAGAGCCACATTGCAGCGTGAGGTGCCAAAGTCGCCTGAAAGGCTTGATACACTGAAACAGCTGCCGCTTGAACACAATAGTTGTCACTTGCTTTGCTCTGTCACTGGCCTGGTGCTGGTTTACATACGTTTTAAAGAGCAGCACGCGTGGAGGAGCGGGGCAGAGCCGAGCGCGGCACCGTTGCTGAGCACCTCGTACGCGTCCTTGCACTGCTTGAACAAGCGGGCGGCCTCGGCCTGCTCGTAGGCGGGCGACTCGGCGTGCCTGCGAGCGCACTTGTCAGTGACAACGCCATGTCGCGCGTCACAAAGGCAGCGCCTAAGCTTTTTCCGCGCAGGCGCACCTGTCGGGGTGGTACAGCAAGGCTTTCTTACGGTATGCGGCCTTGACTTCAGCGGCCGAGGCCCGCCTGTCGATGCCCAGCACGGTGTAGAAGTCCATACATATCCTTGCGCCCCACTAGGTGCGTGCCAGCTTGCAGGCACCAAGGCGCACTTGCACTGCCGCGCGGGGCAAGCACTGGAATAAAAAAAAAGCTAATCAACAGTGCCTGCTGTGAATTGCAGCAGCACGCCTGTAAAGAATAGAAACGATATTCAACTAAGCTCTTGCGCGACTGCAGGCAAGGTGCTTTGGACCTGCTGGTGCAAGGCTGAGCCTGAGAGCCAGGGCAGGGTTGCAGGGTCGTCTGTTGTGCTGACAGGCAAGGAGGCACACTCTACAAGACGCGCCAAACTTATATTTTCAATCAGCTTGCAATCATGACGATCAAGGACAGCATCAAGAAGGTCTTTGGCGGTGGCGACAGCACCACCAGCAGCACCAGTAACACCCCCATTACGCACCATTCCGGGTCCACTGCCACCCACACAGCGACGGGCACCGCGGCCCACGCACCGGTGGGCACCGACACGGTGGAGCAGCACCGCACCGTTCGCGCTCCCGACGCGCATGTGCCTGCCGGCACGGCTGCAGGCACGCGCTGCGGGCAATGCACGTAGGCCTGCGAACTTATTTGATTTGTGGCCCCTTGCCTGTTCTCTCAACACTGGCCGGATTTCGCTGGGTCAGAAGGTTCTCGTCGTCCGTGTGTAGCTGACTGAGGAACGCAGGCTGTGGGGTGCAAGCAATGCTTGTGATGATAATCCAAGCTTCAATTGTACATGAACCTGCGCTGCACCACCAGGGCACACCGTGGAGACCCAGAGGAAGCATGTGGACACCATGCCGGCGCCGGAGATGGAGTCTGAGGTGCGATGCAGCGCAGAATCTGCTGAGCGCACACTCAATCAACGTTTGCGTGCCAATTGGCAGCACCTGCCTATTGCATACGCGTGTACTGCTAAGTGTACTGACCCCTGCGTTGCTTGTGTAAAGCTGCCTGTCAGCCAGCTTCCATGTGTCTCTCAGGTGCCATTGCGCATGTGAGCTGTGACTGCTGGCGTCAACAACAGTGCTTTGCTGGGTCTGTACGGGTGCGTGTTCTAAGCGGGTGCGCTGTGGGCAACAGGTGTGGCCGGACGTGCACGGCAAGTACCGCGAGGCATCCAAGGAGGCGCGCCTGACCAACCAGAACGCCCGGCTGGCCGAGGAGGAGCTGGAGAAGCTGCGTCTGGCACAGAGCCAGGCGCATGACGCCACCAACCGCCAGGCGCAGGTATGCCATTGCAGCCTGCAGTGTACTTCAGCACGGGTGCGACTGGTGTGTGTGCTGGTACTGCACCATGTGAAGGAACAAAGGATAAGCTTGTGTATGTTGCTGCATTGTACTATGCAGTGCATCTGTATGCGTGTTGCGCGCACTTGCACCTGCTTGCAGATATGCGTGCTGCTTGCAGATATGCGTGGTGCGTTTCAAAGAGCAATGTGTCAGTGGTATTATTCAAGCAACAGTGACGTTTTCATTAATAAGTCATTCGTATGCGTGCGTGCAGCTGCGGGAGGAGGCTGCCCGCGCTCAGCAGCAGTTTGGCCAGCTCGACAACAACAAGAACGATGCGGCTCGCGCAGCGGAGGCTGCGCGCCAGCGCGAGGCGCAGGCGGCGCAGCTGGCACAGTGCGCACCTGGCGCAACAACTCGCCTCCCAAGCAGTAACGACTGCATGTGCTCACTCGCTGATCCCTCACTGTAGCGTACTGTGCGTTCCATGTTTGTCGTTTATGATAGCCACATTGTGCATGCCATCTTCTTGTCTGTAACGGCTTATTAGTGACAAGGTGTAGTGACAAGGTGCAGTCAGTTGTGGATGTAAGTGAAAGAGTGTGATGTGTGCACGTGGATAGCCTGCGGTGCTCAAAGTGGCGTTGCGCTGGCAGGGAGGCGGAGGCCGCCAAGCGCGCCGCGCTGGAGAAGCAGCGTGCCGCGCAGGGCCTGGGCCCCCAGGGCCAGCAGGCCGAGCGGGAGCTGCAGGCAGCCACCGCTGAGATCGAGGCCAACAAGCGGTGCGCTTGCCTCTCACAGTGTCATGACAGGAGGCTTCCAGCGTGCTGCAGTACACAGTGGGTGTGGGGGTGGAACTGTGGGTGGGGAGCGCGCTTGCGGGCCATAGTGCTCAATCTTGCAGTACACGAGGCGACGTGGGTATTAGTATGTAATCTTGTAGTGTTGAATGTCAAGCTGGTAGGGTGCTGTTGCGGGGCGTACGATCCTGAAGTTGCACGCGCGGCGTACGACCCTTAAGTTGCGCACCTAACACGGGGGCCGCCTGCCGTGCAGCCGCGCGGGCGAGCTGCAGGGCAAGCAGCAGCAGCTGGAGCAGCTGGAGCAGCAGCGCCTGTCGGCGGAGCGCGACACCAGCCGCTATGCGCAGGCACTGGCGCAGGAGAAGCAGAACCTGCAGGCGCTTGAGGCGCAGATCGCGCCCGCCCGGCAGCGCGTGCACGACGGCGAGCAGCGCCTCAACCACCTGAAGTCGTGCGCCCCTGCATCAATATCTGCGGCATGGTAGCAGCACGTGTGGGGCCGTATTGTCTTTGTGAAGCCGTGACAGCATGCTGCAGCTGAGGGTGGCAGTGCTTGGTAGCAATTTTGAGCTGCGCAAATTGTGGCAGCGTGCAGTGGCCAGTGTTGCATTGCTTGCGATCAATCTTGAGCTGCCTGGGAGGCGTGTGACAGCCCGTGAGAGTCCGTCGCTGGACACAGCGCTGAGTGTGTGCGTGCCTGCGTGCAGGCTGGAGGCCGAGATCACTAACAAGATCCGCATGATGGGCGGCAAGGAGTCGCCGACGGCACTGCTGCGCGAGCTCGAGTGCGCAGCCCTCCTGTCGACCAGGGGTGCTCTGCAGCACCATGTTATTGCAAATATTGTGTGGAATCGGAACTCCCAGGCGGGTTCTAGCATGCCGTACTGATGCAGAGTTCGTCAAGCATTTTCAGCTAAGCATGATTTCTCGCACGGTGTGCGCTGAGCGGGAACCACCAGCACTTCAAGCATCATGCGGCTGCCATGCTGTTGCATCATGCGACTGCCATGCTGTTGCAGAGCCAGTCAAGCAGTCATGTGGCTCACGCGCGGGGTTTGCGCACAGGGGCAACCACCAGCACCTGGTGCAGCGCGCGACTGCGGCGCAGGCCGCCATTGAGGAGCAGCGCCGCCTGCAGCAGCAGCGCCTGCAGGAGGCCCAGGCCGCCGAGCAGCAGTACAAGCAGCTGCTCAGCCGCCTGGACCCCGCCAACGCGTGCGCGCCCCGCATGTCGCCTGGCTGTTGCCCGTTGCCATGGGTGTGTACTGAATCCGCCAGCTGTCTGAGAACCTTTTGCATGGCAGAGTTGGGCATAAGGGGTTGGGCATGCGATGGGCGGCCATCAAGTCTGGGACACAAATGTTGCATGGCATATCTTATAAGGGCAGTTGCAACCTCCAAGAGACGTCAGGTGTTTGTACGTCAGTGCAAGTCCACGCGCCTGCACAGTGACCACAGGGTTTGATCATGGTGTAGCGAGCAGCTGTCTGTGCGCAAGTGTATGCCCACATGCCCGTACAGCAATCCCAAGGTTTGTGGTATGGTGGGTGGCGAACGCCCACGCGCGAGCACGCGCGCGCGCAGGGACGTGCAGCGCGCGAAGCAGGAGGCGGAGCGCATGGCGCTGCAGATGCGTGAGAACGAGGCGCGCGCGCACGACCTGGCCAAGCGCCACCAGGGCCTGCTGAGCGAGGTGGAGAACCACACGCGCACCCTGCAGCAAGCGCGCACCGACGCCGAGAAGCACATGCAGCGTACGCGCCCGGCCGTTGGTGCAACGTGCTGCTGCGCTGCGTCTTGTGCATGCCTCTGAACGTGCAGTGCGGCGCTGCGCGGCTGCAGTAATCTTGTGCCTCTACATGGCCATTGCACTTTTGGTGTTAGTAATAGGCAGGGCGCTGACGCTGCGAGGTGCGGCGCAGTCTACAACAGGTACGAGAGCGAGGCGGAGGCCGCGCACAACCGCAAGCACGAGCGCTGGGACGAGGCAAACCAGCTGGTCCACTCGCAGCATGAGCACGAGACGCACAAGTTCTCGACCATGCAGGACAGGTGTGCGCCCGCGCACGCTGCTCTGGTGACGCGCCCTTGCATGCAGCCAGGTGCTTGCGAGCGTGTTGCGGCGTATCCCTGCCCTGTCGTGCAGCAGGGGGTTATAGCGAGGGTTGGGACTTAAAGGTTGCCTGCTGCCATGCAGGATCAAGGACTTTGGCAGCCAGCTGGTGCACCACGGCAACACGGGCCCGGCGGGCACGACGACGACCACCACCACATCCGCGCACCACCAGACCGGCGTGCCGGGCCAGATGGGCCAGACCACCATGGGCGGCCCGGGCCAGATGGGCCAGACCACCATGGGCGGTCCGGGTCAGATGGGCCAGACGACCACCGCGCACCACTCTAGCACGACGCAGGGTCCGGTGAGCAACGTCACCTGTAGCCTACTGCCTGAGTCGCCAAACAATGTCAGTGCGATTTTGTGTTGAACATTTACGACACATGCATCAGCAATGCACCCTCAGCCACCCACAGCAACACATGGACTCGAGTAAGCTGTGGGGGGCTGAAGTTTGCATTGCTAATGCATGTGTCGTGAGTGTGCAAGGACGCGAGGGTTGCTGTAGATGGCTGAAGTTTACATTGCTAGTGCACGTGCAATGCAAAGTGTGTGTTTACAAAATTATGCCATGGTACTTTGCCCTTGCGTGCGCTGAAGCTGTGATACGATTGCGCAGACGATGACTGGGCGCTAAAGCAAGAATCCAACGCGGACAGCAAGCAGGGCGCTTGACAGACGCTGCTGTGCCAGCCACCGATGTCAAGCAGCCGGGCACCGATGTCATGACTCGCTATGTGGCCAAGGAGTAGGGGCGGCAAGCACAGATGTGATGCCTGTCAAGACCGCTTGCTGACTGCTGGCGGGGCAGCTATGGTGGATTACGTGGTGTTTGCAAGAAGCTGTGCAGAAAGCTCATTACCGCTACAGCCTTAAGACTGCCGTCTGTGTATCGAGCCTGTTGGGTGGTGGCACGCAAGATGTCTGTTCAGTGCTGCAAACGTATGGGGCCTTGCTTAAGGTGCTGCACATGCTTGCATGCTCGTACAGAAAAGTAGGGTGCCTGGTACTTGTTTGTAGCCAAGGTGGTCGTCATTTCCAGCAGCCTGGTGTTAGTTTGCTTGCGAGAAAGGACAGCATTGTTTGTCTGAACTTTCCATATTTCATTTCCATTCTGAAGCGCTAAGGGCATAATGTTGCAGTAAGGTGTAATGACCAATAGGACAGATAGACGAGACCGCAAATGCAGTTGTGTGTAATCCCACAGCAATCCCCAAACATACCCGGACTGCTGTCAACATGAATCAGAAAGGCAACAGTGCACAAGCATGTGTATGCAGTGCTGAATGAAAGCAAAACATGCTGGCATGTGTTATCACCATGCTCAAACATTCTGGAAAAGCACTGCATGCCGCATGCTCGCGCCGCTCCACCGCTTCCCCCGAGTGTGTTCTGCACATGAAGGCCCGACCGGCGCACAGCACCGAAGGCGCGTCGCCTGCCTCAATGCGCTTGGTGCAACAGGCGCCGGTTCTGCAGGCCGTTGATGAATGCGGCGGCCGATGCGGCCCGCTTCGTGGCGGGCTGCACCTCCAGGATCTCGAGCGCGTCCGCGGGAACGCCCCCCGGGCGCGCACCGCCCCCGCAGCGGACCAGCAGCGCGTCCCGCCGCGGGCCCACCGCCACCTCGTTCGGCAGCAGGCCGTGCCACAGCGCCGGGTCGGGCGCGTCGCGCACGCGCGTGCGCAGCACCTTTAACTCCAGCGCCTGCCCGGCCTGGGCCGCGCCGCCGGCGTCCCTGGCGCGCAGCTCGAACACGTGCCGCGTGCCCGGCCACCCCGCGAATGCGCGCACCTGCGCATGCGGGCTCCACATGAGGCGCGCGGCCCAGGCTGGACCGCCCGCGGCCGCTCGGGCCCTTTGCCCAAGCAAGCTCCCGAGAGCGGATCGGCATGCATCTAAATAATCTCTCTTACGGCGAAGCGTGGCATGGCGCATGGCATGGCCCCTGGCCTCGGGTTCACAGACCTGCTGGACTTCACACGCGGGTGACCCGCTGACGCAGCCCGGCAGGCGCCGTCGGGCAGCCCCGCGCCCGGCCGGGTCGCCGGAGCCGCGCGCGCGGAGCCCGGCGGGGGCGGGCGACGCGCCTTGTTGTGCAGCGCCTGCGCGGGCTCCCGGAAGTCCAGCAGCCCCTCCTCCATGCTCAGCTTGGCGGCCTTGGTCGCCCGCGCGGCGTCCTGCGGCTCCGCCACCTCCGCCGCCTGCCGCGAGCTCTTCCCTCAGCGAGATTGGCGCACGCTATTTCCTGGGGTAGGCGATGGGGACAATACAAAGAAAACGGGGTGGCTGGTAACAAGCCCGCCGCCCCTGCTGCCGCAACAGGCTGGCGCCTCGCGCGCGCTCTGCCGCGCCGCATCCGCCACCATCTCGCCTGGCACGCATGCAGCGCGCTGCTTGTACCACGCGCAACCGCGTCAGCGCAGGCCACCATCCGATGCGCAGGCAGCGCGCCGAAGGGGGCATGCGGACCCCGGGAACAGAGCTTTCGTTACTTTGAGAAAGCAACAGGCGGGTCAGCCGCACCCTGCCGCTCCAGACGTCCGGCAGGCGGCGCAGCAGCAGGCGCGCGCCGCGCGCGAACAGCTCGCGCAGCAGCTCGGGCGCCTGCACGTCCGGCCCGACGGCCACCGCCTCGCGCGCCAGCACGGGGCCCGCGTCCATGGCCAGCACGGTGAACGCGACGCTGACGCCCGTCTCCGCCGCGCCGGCCTGCGCCGCGGGCGCCCGCCTCGCCCATGCCGCCACGCCCGCCCCGCCGTCCCTCCCTCCTGTCATGCTTGCCAGCCGTGCCCTCCTCAATACCCGCGCAGCCCTGTGCTCAGCTCAGCCAAAATGAGTGCATGCACCAGCATGCCAGCGCAGGGCGCATGTCGGGGGCATCAAGCGCGGCGTCAAGGCAGGGGGCGGCCTGCAGCCTGCCGGAGGAGGGCGGCCGCGCCTGCAGCGCGCGCTGCACGGGCGCCGCGCCGCGGTACGCCGGCAGCAGGCTGGGGTGCACGTTCAGCGTGCCGCGGGCCGGCAGCGCCAGGAATGCGGCCGGCAGCAGGTTGCCGTACGCGGCGGTCACGCACAGGTCCGGCGCGAGCGCCGCCAGCGCCGCCAGGAAGGCCTCCTGCCCTGGGCGGCGCCGCGCGCGCCGTCCGGGCCGCTTTGGGCGGGGAGGCGCGCGCCGCCGCGCGGCCGGCGGCCGGCGGCGGCAGGTGCAGCAGGGCGGTGGGGATGCTGGTGGGGTCCCGGCTGGTGCGCTGCTTTCTGCTGCTGGCGCTGTCTTTGGGGGTGTATCGCCGCATCAAGACACTCACTTTTGGCCTGCCGCCAGGATCACGAGTCCTCTGAAAGGGGCTGCGCCTCAGACAGCGGCGTACCCTCAGAGATGGATGGATCGAAGGCAAACATGAACGCAGTGAGGTCCAGGCGCTGGCCACGCAGCCGGCCTTGGCGGGCGGAAGGGAAGCGCACGTCGCGGGCTTTCTCCGGCGTCAGGATGCGATCTGCGGCAAAGCCGCGCGCGGCGGCCAGCGCCGCAACCGGTGTCGGCTGCATCGCCTTGAGCTTGCCGCGTCCCAGCAGCCTGCCAGGCTGGCTGACCACCGCGCTCACCTGCGCGCGCGCCGGTCTGCCCCTGACCTCAGGCCTCAAGCACTGCAGCTGAGGGGTGACCGGTGTAGGTGGCAGGACCCAGGCTCCACTATGCGCTCTTGAATAATACGTGGTCACGTCAACCCGTCCTTGTCCCCAGCTTGCTGTTGAGCACTCCTTCGGCCCAAGGGTGTTGCTTGCATATCTCGAGCCAAACCCGCGACTGTCTGTCAAGCGTGGGCGGCTGGCATGCCTCAAAGCTGGCGCCGGGCTCCTCCGCCGCGTCCAGCAGCTGCTCCAGCACGCTGGCGGCCACCTGCAGGACAAACGAGACTGAGGCTGCACTGACAATATCAGGGGAGCCACTGCGCTTGCAGGTCTGCGTGCTAGTCGCGGAGATAGGCAGGCCCTTGACACGGCATGGCCTGAACACTTGGCAGGCGTGCCGCAGGCACACCTCCGGGGTGCCCAGGAACACGAGCCGCTTCTTTGCCCCTCTGTCTGGTGGGCTGGCGCCGTCGGCAGAGGTTGCGCGCGTTGCGACCAGGCGCACGCGCGCCGAGCTGCTGAGCAGGCGCTGCACATGCCGGTGCACCACGGGCCACACCAGTGCATGTGCAACCATGGGCTCAGCTTTCAGTCCCGCGAAGTGGTTGCAAGCAAACGCTGTGCGTTCAGACCACCGCAGAGACTGACATGTCTTGTCAGGCTATGACAGCTCACAGTCATGCAATTTGCATGTCTCGCCCATGCCACCACCGGCTCTTCACTGACAGGCGCCTTTCCCATGTGTCTGATTGCAATAGTTTCTTACATCCATCAGCAATATACAAACGGGCTTGTAAGCTACTTGCAGCTACTGCAAGCTATGCATGAGATGAACCCCGTTACGTCGGCATCACCCCGTAAACGGCTTTTATAAGGACGGTCCAAACAGAGATTGAACAGACGCACTGTTGCTCTGTACGTGATCTCTCAGTCCTCTTCACACTTCGTTACTGTCAGCCTGCCACTGGGCTGTTGGCGTATGTGTGTAAGAAAAGTATCATAAGTGTAGGACTTACGCAGCACTGCCCAGGCAGCGCCTTGAGGTTGAAAGGCATGCAATAGGCCTCCCGCAACAAGTGAGCAACTGCCCCCCATGGTTGCAACCATGAAGGGCCTGCAGGAACACCTGCACAGCCTGCACGAGGCCTTCGGCCGCCAGGCCTGCCAGGACCTGAGGCAGCTCGGCGCTGAGCCCTTTGCGGCAGCGCTGGACTCGCTGGACCGCACTGGCTCTGGCACACACAGGCTGGCCGCAGCCAGGGCCCTGTCGTCACGCTGCTTCGAGCTTCTGCAACAGCAGGGGTGGCCGCACCCTGCATATAGGTGCGGAGTGCCACAGGAGCAGCTCACAGGCTGCTGTGCGAACCTGCAACCTTCTCCAATTTTTTCCAGCTGCACTATGCAGGGAGGCCTACGCTATCGCGCAGCTCTGGGTTGCCGCCGAGCTGTGCGCGCGCTGCCTGCCAGCAGTGGAGCCAGACGAGCAGCCTGGCGCAGCCTGCGACAGCGGCAGCCAGGTGCCTGCGACACGCGGCGGGAGCTGCAACGCCACAGGCGGGGCGCAGACCTGCTCGCGGGCTTCGGAGTCCGCCTCCAGTGTTGCACCTGAGGTCGCTGCGGCGGCTGGTTGTCAGGAGCAGCGCGGGTGCAGCGGCAGCTCCGCGTGCACAGCAGTTGAACAGCCGTGCGACTGCCCGTCACGTGAGGACGGTGCTGAGTGCGCAACCACTGCGCTGGAGGCGCTCCGCGCTGTGGACCTGGCGCTCATCCTGGGCGCTCCGGCGGAGGCAGCAGCTCCGGTGCACCCTGCCTGCACTTTTGCGCATGCGCTCTCGTAGAGCATGCCCAGGCGCCCAAATTTGCACGCTGGACGCGCGCACTGAGGCGGAGGCGGGCATCCTGACACGCGCTCACCGTGCACGACCGTGTCGACGCTGGCAGGCGGTCACCCTTGGCTGCATGGCATACTCAGCCAAACACGCAATATAGTACCAGTACACCTGTCAGCGACCACAGAATTCGCTGCGCATGCAGGTGCTTGCGGTGGCCGAGCCGCTGGCGCGCGGCCGCCAGAGCAGCATGGCCGCGTGTGCCCTGCAGCCCGACGCCGTGCTGCCAGACGCGCCGCCCGCCGCGCTGCCCACGCTGGACGCCGCGCGCGGCATCGCGCGCTGCAGCGCGGCCGGGCTGCCGCGCGCGCGCTTCCGGCGGGACTTCTGGAAGGCGGACCGGCCAGTCATCATCACGGGTGAGCCCTTGCTGTTGACCTGCTGTCCGTGGGTAGCATGTTGCTCGCAGTGAGCGCTCGGCTGCTCACTTGACTGCGCCGGTATCAGGCCCAGCTGGCTGTATGGTGTCTGTAACTTACAGACTGTCAGATATGCTCCACACGCATGCTCGTGGTTGCTGTCATGGGTGTCTGCCGCTCCAGGACTGCGCCCCGTGCGCAGGCGCGCTGGAGGCCTGGCCCGCGCGGACGACGTGGCGCAGCCTGCGCTGGTGGGCGGCGCGCCACGGGCTGCGCAGCGTGCCCGTCGAGCTGGGGGCGGGGGCCGCCTGGCGAGAGGCGGTGCTGACGCTGCGCGAGCTGGTCGAGCGGCACCTGGCGCCCAGCGCGTGCGGCGCGCCTGGCGTGGAGACCGCCTACCTGGCGCAGCACGCGCTGCTCGACCAGGCGCGTGCTCCCCCGGCAGGCGACAGGCTGGCAGACGGGGCTCGGTGCTAGTATCTGCATGTGTCCACTTTAACGTCAGGAGAAGCATGAAGGCAATGGTGAGCCGACCCACTCCATCTGTGCGTTGCATCGTGTGCATGAGGGCGAGGCATGCAGGGCAGCAGTCCGCTGTAGTATGTAGGACGTAAATCAGGCTGCTCTGATACAGGTGCGCACGAGAACAATGAACAATGTGGACGCGCTATTGGCCCGTACCTACAACGCGCAAGCCAGCAGGCCAGAAACATCCTGTGTGGCAGCTTCTACGGCTCTAAATGTGGTGGGGATGGCCAGAGCGCCGTAAGAGCTGCAGCAGACATACACTAGGCCAACCCGCCATTGCAGTGCTGCAGCAGACCATTGATACTCGACTGTGGGGCAGCGCAGATCCCAGAGCTGGCGCAGGACGTGGCTGTGCCACCCTGGTGCGAGCCTGGGGGCCCGTGCAACGCATGGATCGGCACGGCTGGCGCGGCGACGCCACTGCACTTTGACAGCTATGACAACCTACTGGCGCAGGTGTGCGACTCCCAGCACGAGGCTTGAGACATGGGCATGGACCTTTTTGAGTAAGAGCGGAGCGGAGTGCACACTGTATGAGCGTAATAGCTGCATCAGTGGTGGTCTGCTTGCCTGCTGCCTGCATGACCATTTGCTTGTTACTCGAGGTGCGAGTGCTGCACATAAAGCGTGGACTCAGCAGTGAACCCGTGACCTACAGATAGTCAGCGAACTTGGTAGTACGCTTTCTATTCAATCGTGACCAAAGAACTGGAAACTAACATGGGCACCTGCTGCGGCGACACTCACAGGTTGCTGGCTACAAGTACGTGCGCCTGTATGCGCCCGACCAGACAGCGCGGCTGTACGTGGGAGACGCGCCTGCAAATGCTGGCAGTATGAGCGGCGTGCAGGCCGCGCGGCTGACGGCGCAGCGCAATACGTCGCCGATTGATGTTGCCGCGCCAGACCTGGCCCGCTTCCCAGACTTCGCCAGGGCGGTGTACACTGAGGCGGTGCTGCAGCCTGGCGAGCTCCTGTTTATCCCTGTCAAGACATGGCACTATGTGCGCTCGCTGACAACAGCCATTTCTGTTAACTTCTGGTTCTGAGCACTTCTGGGGCCTCAGTGCTCGAGCCAATGTTCAAAAAGTGCACCTCAGCTGTCGGCAGCTGTCACCACCTCTGCGCGCCTCGCACGCGCCGCGCTAGCTCCAGGCAAACTCTGTAGCATGTATCTCAGATACACGCTACCGCCATACGCCCTACTACAAGAAAGTTTTATATCGATAACATGGTAACGCACTGCACTGCCGACAAGATCCATAAACTGTCCTTCGCCACTTGCCACAGGCTGATGATACCATACAGCATTGGTACAATGCTGCAGTCGACCTCCGACATGTCTGCGTTGACACCACACCAGGATGCCCGCCGTCCGTAGTACAAAGTAATTAATGACAGGGACAGTCAGATGACCACTGCACCGCGAGACTGCCAGCTCAAGTGCCTGGCCGCCGACAACCTTGCGCTGGTGAGCGCCCGGCCTCCTGGGGCGCCGGCTCAACAGTAGTGTTGAGCAGCAAGTGTGGCACGTGCGCCAACAGGCAGACACAGCAATCTCGCCTGGTGACCAGCCAGGCTAGCAGCACTTGCAGCCAAGTGTGCAGGCTCCGGAGTGGGTTCTGCAACGGTCCATGGGATGGCCGCCCTAGTTCCCTTGGCAACAGAGCTTGCCTGATGCAGTATGAGGGAGAGGCACGCTGCCAGGCAGTGCCTGAGTGGCCGTGATATGGCACGTGGCGCAGCTGCTGGCAGCGCTGCCCGAGCCAGCAAGTGCGCTTCACGTGCTTGCACAGGCACAGACGCCTGCAAACCTGGCGGCTGAGCTGGGCGCAGAGGCGGCCTGGTGGCAGGCCTCGCAGCTGGATGGCGCTCACCACGTCATCAGCCATGCAGGCGGGCTGCAACCCCAAGATTACTGACCGCGTCAGGCTGTGCAGATCCCACCGTTGAGCTGGTAGTGCGAGCGTAGGACAAGGGCACAACACAAAGCTTGCGAGAGCTGCGAGGCGGGTTGCCCAAGAGAGGGTGCCGCAAGTGTCTTATCACAGCCACAGCCAGAGGCCACTAGTTCGTGCGTAGCCGATCAGACATGCAGTGCACGGGGAGCATGCACATGCAGCGTCACGGCTGAAAGAGGCTACATGGCGGTCAACACTACTGTAGCTTGATTGAGGGCTCTGATGCTGAGAGCGCACATACGCACAGGCATGCGCGACTTCTGGCACAGTGCGTTTGGGCCGCGCGAGGACGTGCCCTGGCTGGACTTCTGGGCCAGCTTCCCCTGCGACCTGGGCACGTGCGCTTGGGAAAGTCACCATGGACACATTGCATGTTGTTCGGGTGTCAGTTGCCTATGCTGAAGCTCCTAAGTGAAAGCATGAACGGATGCAGTATGGTTGCAGCTGGCTTCATAAAAGTGTCATTAACGTGCATGCAGGAACGCGGCTGCTGAGCTCAACGTCATGTTCCTGTCCCAGTCGGCTCGTGATGTCCTGCAGGCACGGGCACAGTGGCACGTAAGTGCGGGGTCGGAGCAGATCTGCCAAAGTACAACTGGTTTGTGCTGCGTGTCACACCAGGACAAGCACATAGATATCATAAGGTTGGCATATCGCACACTGGCTTGAGGCTGCTAGCGTGCTATTCGAGTCCTTGCACACAAACCATGCAGTACAGGTGTGCAGGCTCCTTTTTCACGCTTGGTCCACTGCTGTGATATGAGGTTGGATGGGCATGATGATGCAGGCAGCGCTGTCGCGAGGCAACCCGCACCGGCTGAGTACCGCAGAGGTCGACCACGCCTTCCCTCCTGGCACGCCAGTTGCCAGCGTGTGCGCGGCAATTCTTGCTGTCGCCGAGCGCATCCGTACGCGCGGCCGGTGCACCCAAGCGCTTATGCACGGCCGTTCAGCAAGGACATCTTCCTTTATCTCCTTCATTTCGCTCTCTTTGTATGGTTTTGCTGACAGCACAGTATTTTTTTGCTGAACTGAATCCTCGGTCGCATGCATGCTGTCCCCCGCTGATGCGCCGGTCGCCGGCACCCTCTCTGAACAAACAACCACGCCTTTTGATATTGCTCAAAGTAGCACGCCCCGTCAGTGGTCAAGCTCATGACGAAAAGAGGAGGCGCAAGCGTGTGCCTGGCATTTTCCATGAGGCCCTGCAAACACGTGAGTCTGCACCATTGCGTGTGCCAGGCGCTCGGCACGCAAGAAGGCAGTACAGGGTGCAGTTGCGGCGTCCATGCCGAGCCTGCATGCACCACTTGCGCATGCGGCTGGGTTGGAGGCCGTCGCGGAGCAGCTGGCAGCCGTGCTGGCGGCAGCAGAAGACCCCCTGCAGCTGATCAGCATCACAGGACCGCCAGGAATAGGTGCGCTCGCGCGTAGGACAATGATCGTCTATGGCATGGCACATGCAATGGTCGAGCAATCTGGTGACTTAATAGACGGGCTGGAACGCTTCATACCTGGCAAGCACTCGGCAGGCCGCATAGGTCCAGAACCCCTTAGTAAGTCAAGGATTATGCTCATCCGCTCAGTAATTTTGCATGCTGCGCAGGGAAGACAACCGCGGCGCTTGCCATGGCCCGGCAGCTTGTGGCGCAAGGGGAGTGGGCAAGCGCGCACTACGCAGACATGGCCGCCTGCGCGCTACCTGCTGAGGCGGCATATCAGTTCAGTGGCCTGACCCTTGCAGCCCAGAGACCGCACGGCTGTAGGCCGATGCCGCATATGGCCGGTAATTGGCAGCCATGAGTTGCATTGTAGCAGGCATGTGCATGTGCGGCATGTGCTGGACCACGTTTTGGGGATGGTCGGCTGCAGTGCTGTGTCAAAATCACAGCGCATGTTGGCAAGGTGTGAAACATTGCGTACAGCATGCCACAGTGTATGTCCACGCAGGATCTATTGTCATGTAGGCAGCAGTCTGCTACACCTACGACCCATTTCACCCTCGTACCATGATAGCATGCCAATGATACTAGTGCACAACTGATATCATGTACAGGCATACATACCTTCAGAAACTGTTGACGACGGCCCGTGCTGGCATGCAGGCTCATGGCTGGCATGGGGGTGCCTAGCAGCTCGCCTGATGCGGCACTGTTGCTGGCCTGGCTGGCGCGCAGCGCCAGCGCGCCGCTCGGTCTCATCCTACGCCTACCTGCCAGCGCGCCTGCAGCCGTCAAGGCACACATCTGCACCCTGCTGCAGCGCATGCTCAAGGCGCGTCGCACGCTGTCTTGGGTACTGAGAAGCAAGACTTGATGGGAGATCGCAAACAAGCCAGCACATGCCCAATGAGGAGGGTAATGCTTGCCATTTGGCCTGGTCCTGCGCCTGTCTGTCAACACCCTAGCGACCTTATGCATCCTTGAGCTGCAGCACATGCTGCGCACGTATAGTGGTATGTCCGAGGTCTCATGACAGCTGCACGTCATGCACGGATTGCAGTGCATGAGGCACTTCAGCAGCCATCAGCTTCTGCTGTGCTTTTGCTGGAACCAGGCTGAGGCAATTTATTGTCTCTGAGTGCAATTTATTGTCTCAAGTAAGCGGCGTGCTGAACTACTTTGGTAAGAGCGTGCAGGTTGCTCCACTCCTGCAGGTCCTGGTGGTAACTGACTCACCGCTGGATGTCTTGCATGCCACAACAACGGAGTTTACCGTGGCGCCACTGCCGCTGTCTGACGCTTTGCTTCTCCTGCGCCACCTCGCCTCAGAGGCCAGCGCCCCTTCCCCACTAACCTGCATCACGGCAATCATTGCATGTTGCGCTGCTTCACATGTACAAAGGACTAGCCGCTGCAGCATGGCTTCCTGATTGCAGGTGGCATGCCTGGCAGCATGGGTCGGTATATGTGGCTGGCAGTGCAGCTGGCACATGCGTACGTGCGTGTGCACTGTGCACATATGCGGCCTGAGTGCCTGCAATCAGATTGAGATACATGTGTGGAGCCATGGCACAACGTTAAGACACTGCGAGGCCACAGAGTGCGCCACTGGCAGGCACCTGAGCAAGACGTGCTGGACGCCGCCGCATGGGCTGCCGGCGTCCCGCTGAAGCTGCACCTAGTGGCCGGAATCTTAGCACGCAACGCAGAGCGCACCTCCTCTGCGTCTGGGAACGCCAGCAGTGCGTCTGCTGGTGCTTCCAAAGCAGCTGGCGGCGGAGCAGGGCAGGGAACTACCGTCCGCTACCAAAGCATGCTCAGCAAATCAGCATCCCTGGACATGTGCGCCGCTGTGCTCAGCATGTTATCTACTACAGGCCTGATCTTGCGGTCATGGATAACTGTATGCTCTGCCCAGAATCACAAGCACAGATGCAGCCGACGCGTGCTGCTACGGTAGCGAATGAGAATATGCAAGCAGTTGAGCTGCTGCATTGTGCACATAATAGTAAGCACCTAACACTAGCTCAATCAGTGAGCTCGCAGGCTCACCTGCAGTGATAAGTGCCAGTGCCAGGTGCGTACGCGCCGCGCTGGCCGCGCTGAGCGAAGCGCTCTTGCACCAGCTCCTGCAGCTGGCACTCCTGCCGGCGACCGCATTCCCGGCATCGGCCGTGGCAGCTGTGCTGGGCTTTGGCGAGGCGGGACACGCATGTGCACGCGCGGCCTGCCGCGCCCTGGCTGCTGCTGGCCTGATGCAGGCGCGCTCTGAGCGCTGAGGCAGGGGAAGGTTGGATGGACAGCAGCTTATTGCCACACTGACCGCAATGACAGCATTTGCCGGGCAGGATGCTAAGCTCACATGCTGTGGACTGCAGACCTGAGCAGCTTTGCATAGCAATAAGACTGCAGGGCTCATTGCAGGGTGCATGAGTGCATGGGTGTCAAGGAGGAGTGGACTGGAGCGCGTGCAGAACAGCATCTCCGAAAAGAGGTGTGTGGGCAGGCAGTGGATGTGCAGGAGGACATATGGCGCATGCACGACCCCGTGCGGGACACTGCCGCCGCGCTCTCTGCCGAGCTGGGCCTGCGGCACTGCGCTGCCAGGCACGCCCTGCTCCTTGCGTGCCAATTGGTTGGGATCCAGGGCATGTGGTGCTGTGCATGCATGGTAACAGAGCGCAAGTCCCGCATCCGGCAAGGTATGCATCCGCTTGTAGAACTGGGCGTGTCAGAGTACTGATAATGTGCGGCGTGTGCAAGGTATGCATGCCCTTTGCACCTTTGCTGCCAGATGTGCAGGCTCGGCACCTGATAACGACTCTCTGTATCTAGTGAGGTGAGGCGCATGCATGCAATGCAGCCTTGCCGCACAGAGACAAACTATAGCTGCCGCTCATGCGCGTCCCATGATGCAGGGCGACACTGGTGGAGCACTACACGGGCATGGCCTGCTGGGCAGCTGCGCTACACGCGGCGCAACACGGCGCGGCCGCCGCCCGCCTGCTGGACCGGTCTGCCGCAGGCGTGGCGCTGGCGGTGGAGTGGGCGGTGGAGGTGAGCTGTGCATGTCGGCTGCTCACTATGTGCCGTGTGTGGGCGGGGGATAGGTTCACAGCACGACAAGCAATATCATGCTTCCAGCGTGTTGCAAGCATGTCCACGCTCCTTGTTTGTATGACGCTGCTTGAGTACTCAATGTTACTAAATGACGCACAGTAGCCATCCAACAACTTCAAACCGCAGCATTGTGCGTCCTGTGCTCATCAGCTTCTCCTCGCACAGAGGCAGAGCGAACCCGTAGGATGGCGTCAAATAAACACGCAGCACAAGCGTGCCATGCGCGCGGCGCTGGACTGAGCAGGATCGCACACGTGTGGTTCCAGGGCGCTGCGCCTCCCCAGACGCTGGGTGCGTACGCCGCGCTGGCAGGGCAGGCGCTGCCGCTGCTCGCGCCGCGCATGGACGCCGGCCTGCGCCAGGCCTTCTGCGAGGCGCGGCGCGTTTGGGCTGATGTGTGTGGGCTGATGGCATAGGTCTGTGACGCTGCACTGTATATTATTGAATTGCCAGTCTTGCATCCGCTTGTGCTTTCCGCCGTGCCTTGTGTCCAGGAAGCTGCCTGTTTGTCTGGACGCTGTTTTGTGGATCGCGCAGCATTGTCTTTGAGCTGGGCAGAGGGTCGCCTATTCAGACAGAGGATTGAGAGCGCGTTTGGCCACGTGCTGCCATGTGCAGGGACTGAGGCGCTCCTGCCCGGGAGTGCAGGCAGTCGTGGATATGGCAGAAGCGGCAGGGGATGCACAGGCGGCCGCGCTTGCGCGCTGGCGCCTGGGCGAGGCCCTGGGCGAGTCGGGGCGCTGGGCTGAGGCGGCCGCGCCGCTTGCCGAAGCGCTGGTTGCGCTCGAGGCCGCACCGGGGCCCGGCAGCCATCCCAATATCGCGCATGTGTGCAATGGTGCGGCTCGCCAGCATGCGCGGTTGTGCGCGCATGCACGCTAGCAGGGGAGGCGTCTACTTGTCATCGTGACGGGTCAAAGCTGAGCGCAAGGGGCATTCCTCCTGACAGCTGTATGAGTTCACTTTGCTGATGCAGCGTATGACAGGCATGCCATAAGCACGCGCATGCTGTGTCAAATCCAATGACCAGATTGCCAAGCTTGCGCCACTGATCGTGCTTCGCGGGACGGCAGCGCTGGCGGTGATGCACTACCGCATGGGGCGGCTGGAGGAGGCGCAGGACATGTACGCGCGCGCATACGAAACTCAGGCATGCAGCTCGTGGGCTTGAGAAACCCAGATTACCAGGCTTTGTCCAAATGAAGCTAACTTACTGAGCTAGGCAAGTCACGATCACAGGGAGCCTATTGAGTGCCCGAACGGAGAGCTTTTCTGTACATGCGGCAGGTGGCCCGCCTGGGGCAGCAGCACCCGGATGTGGCCTCGACTCTGGGAGCCACGGCTGGGCTGCTGAAGGCCATGGGGCGCACCGCTGACGCCGAGACTGTTTACCGCCTGGTGCGAGGCAGTGCACACAGACGCGCTTCTGCGCAAAGAGACCATAGCAAGTAGGACACGCTTTTGCCGTGACATTGGAGCAGCAATGGCTTGCACACTGTTCAGAGCGAGGCATGTGTGCCGCCTCACAAATAAAATTGCAAGGACTGCACATGCACACATGTAGCACAGCAACACGCCGTGCCAGGGACAATCTGTGCTTCCTTTCACGCAACGTACGCATGCAAGTGCGTGAATGCAAGCTTACAACCGCGCTCTTGCTGCCGCATGGAAATTCTTGCAAAAAAAGTCTGCGGCGCGCGTCAGGTGCTGGACATGCGCGAGCGCGCCCTGGGCCCCGAGCACCCGGAGGTCGCATCCGCGCTGAACAACCTGGCCGTCCTGCTGCGCGCAGTGGACAAGGCAGCGCGCCCTGCCCACCCTCTGAACCTTCTCTCACTTGCCAGTGCGGCCCTTGCAGCGGCCACAGCTCAAACAGTGCGACACAAAGTAGCCAAGCGAACAGTGAGGCACGAACCTGCCAAGCGCTCACGGACAAGTGACTAGGCAGTTTGGTGGAAGGAGCGCAGCCCCGTCATGGCCGCGCACCTCCCCCAATGTGCGTCCCAGCCAGGCGCTGTCATGCGTGGCGCTGGGTTCTGTACCATAAACACGATGCTGATGCCCTGTGCAGCTGGACGAAGCAGAGAGCCTGTACGCGCGCTGCATCGCCATCAAGGAGCGCAGCCTGGGCGCCGCGCACCCGCAGGCGCGGCTCTGGCCCCCAGCACGCCAGCATGTCCTTGCAAATGCATGCATGCACTCGACATGTCGGCAGCACGGGCTGCTCGCCACGCGGTCCCTGCGGCGGCGCACCGCGTCAGGTGCGCCGAGGCGCGCCGCGCGTTCGCGCGCATGCGGCGCGCCTGCAGCGCGCGCGCGCCCGCGCGCAGGTGGCGCTCTCGCTGATGAACTTTGCGCAGCTGCGGCGCGCGCGCGGGCAGACGGCTGAAGCCGAGGCGCTGCTGCGCCGCGCGCTAACAATCCGCGAGGATGCCCTCGGCCCGGACCACCCGCTGGTGCGCTTGCGCCTGTGTCACCAGGATGTGGTAGAACCAGAGTGAAGTTTCCCAGTATGGAGCGCGCCCTCGCTGGCACCAAAATGTCGCACTGCCCTGTGTGCCCCGCTCACATCCCGGCACGAGAAAGCCAGTGCCAGACGAGCTGGCCAGTGTGCACGTGCGTGCAGTGCCCCTGCAGCCCAGCCCATGCCTCAGCCCACACGCCCCCATGACAGGCCACGCACCCAGATTTGCCGTGGGCCGCGCCGCATGCGCGCCTCCCGCGCGCCACCCGCGCGCACGCGCGCCCAGGTCGCGGGCAGCTACGCGGCGCTCGCTGCGCTGCTGCGCGCCGCGGGCCGCGGTGCGGAGGCGCTAGCCGTGGCGCGGCTGGCGGCCGCGGCGCAGGAGGGCGCGGCGGGCGTCGCCAGCCCGGCCGCGGCGGCCGCCCTGCTGGCAGTCGCGGAGATCCTGGCCGACCTGGGCAGGTGCGGGCCGCGCGGGCTGAGCAGGGTTCTCCCATTGCGCGCACGGGAGGCGGCAGCCAGGTAGGGCTAGCCGTGCGGCTCGGTTGCCACAGGCTGCGCGCACTGCAGGCACGCCGAGGCGCTGCCGTTGTGTGCGCGCGCGTCAGATGCCCTGGCCGCAGCGCTGGGCGCAGGCGACCCCAACGTGGCATCCGCGCTGCTCCTGCAGGCGCGCAAGCAAGGCGCTTCAACTGCAGCCGCATGCGCTTGGATCAATTGTCACCGTACATCCATGGCGAGTGCCGTGCGTGCAGGCAGCCGTCGCGCGCGGCGCCGGGTCGCTGCAGGCAGCAGAGGTGGTGTGCCGCCGTGCGCTCTCTGCTAGGCTGGCGGCGACGGAGGGGGGCGCCGAGTCGCTGCCGTCCGCGTCTGCGCGCTGCCTGCTGGCCCAGGTTCTGTGCGACCTAGGGCGGTGCGCTGGGCCCTCTACCATTCACCGTCCAAGGCCAAAATGCAGGGCCAAAGGGAATGGTGTTGTCAGTGCATGGACCTCGTGTGGCAAGCTGCACGGCATGCTCTGCTCATGATGTGCACGGGCTTCACGTCCTGCACAGGAGGCAGCATGCTGTCTGAGGCATGCTGTTCACGCGAGTCCAGTTAAAATGACTGATGTTTCATCTGCCATGCAAAGAAGTAAATGGAAGCCAGATTCCAAGCACGAGCCTTTGAGTAATGTACAATTGCGCCCTCTGGCAACAGCCCTGGCTGGGCTGCCTGTGTTGTCAACGCGGGCCTGAGCACTGCATGCGCTTGCAGATCGTCACCCCTGTTACGCGTACAGGCCAGATGAGGCGGAGGCACAAGCGCGCGCGAGCCTGGCGGCATGCGAGCGCTTGGCTGGGGCGGACTCGCTGCCCACTGCGGCGGCGCTGGCAGCGCTGGCAGGCGTGCTGCTCGCGCGCGGCACAGCTGCGCACGCTGCCGGGCTTGCGCTGCATGCCTGTCCATCAGGCGCGCCTTCGCACCTGCATGCAGGGTGCCGCCGTCCCTGCAGCCCTGCCATGCAGTTGCTGTTTTTGCCTTCTTCTCAACGGCTTGGGGGGGGGAAGGGGGGGCATTAATGCACCCAGCGAGGGGCACGCATGGCCGTTCTCATGCAAAGTGTCATGTTTGCCGTGCGGTCAAAGCCATTTGCAATGCAGCGAATCACAGTTGCGCAAAAAAGGCAACTGGTGCTGTAGCATGTAAATTTTCGAGGCATGCTGCGGTCATGCTAGCCGTTGCCATAAGCTAGGATGATCATGACTCATGCATGCCGACGTTGTGCGTGGGCACCACTCAAGGAAGCAGCTGCAACGGCGCGCAGGACAGCCGAGCTAGGCGCAGCCCATGCAGAGACGGCTGCCGCAGCGATGCTGCTCAACGCAGCACAGGCAGCTTCTGGCCGTCCGGGAGAGACTGCTTGAGCTCTTGTGATGCGCTAGAGCATGCGCAGCACATGACGAGCAATTGCGTCCCTAAGCGGCGTCCATTGGGTTCAAAAGTTAAGACCTACACAAGGCAAAAAAGAGTCTAGACTGGTTGACGGTGGCCTGCCACAAAGCGCCCACCAAAGCGACGTGTAGACCATACGCCGTAGTCCCTTTCTAACTGAAGAAGAGCCCGCGTTGTTTTGGAAGCTCATGGCCACGCGCACCTGCTGCCCCTGAGAAAAGTAAAGCCATCACACGCCACTCCCAATGTCCGAGAAGCGCCCCGGGGCGCCGGGCGCGGAGCAGCCCGATGCGAAGCGCGCACGACACGACACCAATGGCTCTGCGCAGCCAGCGCCGGCGCCGGCTGGCGCGCCTGCGCCAAAGGCCAACCTTGCCGAAATCCAGGCCAAGCTGGCAAAGGTCAAGGCCGCGCTGGAGGGGCCGCGCCTGAAGGCGCAGCTGGAGCGGCTGCAGGCAGAGAAGGCAAAGGCGCGGACACGCTCGCGCGGCGCCCCGCCGGCTCTTTGACGGCCAGGAGCCTGTTGCTGTCGCTGTTAGAACTCACTGAAGGAAAAGAGCACCTGTACCCTTTGCTGGATGGGGACGCTAATCCAGGACCCGAGCACACGCAGACGAGCTGCTGCCGCAAGGCGGCCTGCCTGCCTGGCTCTGTGGGCTTGTCAGTTCCGTTGTTCCTAGCGCTGTGCTCGCTTGGCTTCCAGGGAGGTGCAGCTGGTCCGCAAAACTTCAGTAGCATGTCTGAGCACCTTGCCGCGCACGGGCGCCGCGCCCGGTCGGGCGTGACGAGGTTCTGGCCGCGCAGAGTGCGGCGCCCGCAGCGCCCGCCGCGCTCTCGCAGCCGGCCGTGCTGGCCGCGGCGCAGCAGGCGGCGGCCGCGCTGACGCAGAACTTCTCTGCGCGCCCGGCGCTGCCGGGCCTGGGCGGCGTGCCCGCGCTGCCCGGGCTGCCCGGCATGCCGGGGCTGCCG
>JAABUV010001571.1_pt1 | contig 32824 bp, 31 predicted proteins | sample 5559971 | NCBI WGS metagenome assembly JAABUV01 (sample SAMN10711881, study PRJNA513362) | rock metagenome | isolation source: Antarctica rocks | place: Antarctica: Victoria Land, Knobhead nord | collected 2015-12-19
GCCCCTCAAGAGGGGCGCGAGGAGGGCCTGCACAGCGGCAAGGCCCTCCTGCGGACGGCCCCGCCCCGCCGTGGGGTTGATGATCAGGAGGGAGTTCATCGGGGTTTGAGCGAGAAAGTCACGGGCGATTGTAGCACAGGCGGGCCTTTTTGGGAACGGGCGCGGGACGCGGTGCGGTGCCGCCGCCGAGCGCCGCCTTTGCCGTGCCGCCCGTCGTGCCGCGCGGTATACTGGATGCCATGCTGACGCAGACGACCATCGCGCCCCCCGGATGGGTGCAGGCACAGGAACCTGCCGACTGGCTGACCGAGGGCGAGAGGGCAGTATACGTCTCGTGGCGCTCCGACAAGCGCCGGGCAGAGTGGCTGGCGGGGCGGCTTGCCGCCAAGCGCCTGCTCCGCGAATCCTACGGCTTGCCGCCGCTTCTGTGTGTCATCGGGCGGGAGGGACCGGCCCCGTGCATCCTCAGCCCGGACCTCACGGCCCATCCCCAGGTGCGCCTCCGCCTGTCCCTGTCGCACAGCGCGGGCCTGGGTGCGGCGACGGTCTCCGATCCCGACCGGGAGGGCACCGCGGGCGTTGACGTGCAGCGCGTCCGCCCGGTCCATCCCGGCCTCGGCTTGCGCGCCTTCACGCCCGGTGAGCGGGCACAGATCGGATCACGGTTCGGCGGCGGAAATGACCCGGACGGCCTGCTGCTCCTTTGGGCGCTGAAGGAGGCCGCTATCAAGGCCCGTCGCGCGGCCTGGGGGCGCGCGCTGCGCGAGATCGAGGTGAGGCTCTCCGGCCCCTCAACGGCGACGATCCACATCAGCGGCGAGCCGGCGCTGACGGCGGCCTACGCGCGCCTGGGGGGTGCGACAGACGCCTGGTGGCTGGCCCGCGCCGTCCGGCCCGTGGCAGAGTAGGAACTCAGCCTTAAATATAAATCTTGTACGTCGGGATGCCCAGCAGTGGCCCGATGATCGCCCACAGCGATCCCATCGTGTAGTCCCCCAGGATCAGGCCCAGAAAGAAAGGGATCGCCCGGCGGTACAGCGAGACGCCCCCGTAGCGCAGGATCACGAACTTGAGCAGCCAGGCGATGAAGACGGGGAGCCAGAAATACTCCATCGCGTAAGACAATGCCAATGCGTACCCCGCCGGGTGGAACGGCCACCACACGAAGCTCGACCGCATCAGGGACAGCGCCACGGTCAGCACGAAGCCGCCCGTGATGTAGTACAGGCCCGTCGATGCCGGGGCGACCGGCTGGTTCAGCCACGACGCCAGGCGGCCATAGCTTTCCTCCCCCACGAATCCCTTGTAGCCGGTCGCCTTGCCCGCCGCCCCCGCCGCATACGTCACGTGCAGGTTGGCCCAGTCGGTCGCGAGGAGGCTGAGAATCGAGGCGGCGGCCAGGACACCCACGATGCTGCCGTAGCGCACCGAGGGCTTGCCCTCCATCATCTTGAAGGCCTCCAACTGGTTCGGCATCGGGTGGTTGCGGTAGCCCCGGTTGAACCAGTACAGGACCGACATCAGAGTCAGGTCCTGCGCTCCCAATGCCCGCGTCCCGAAGACGGTCACCAGCACCTGGATGGGGTTCACCCAGACGATCTCGTGCGGGGAGCCAAGTTCGGCCCGGACGCGCGTGATCACGAAGCCCAGCAGGAACACGATCCCGAAGAAGGCCAGGGCGACCCACGCGCTCATCCCGATCAGCGCGGAGAATAGGGCCAGCAGCAGGCCCCCGCCCGCCAGCCCCGCCAGCGCCCACCGGTACCGGCTGGCCTCGGCGGGGTCCTCCGAGCCGGCCCCCTCCCGTACCGACGTCCACACGCTGCGCCAGTAGTGGCGGCCCGCGTAGAGCAGCATCAGGCCCAGGCCCAGCCACGCCCCGGTCGCCTGCTGGCCGAAATACGGGAAGCCGTTGGCCTGCCCCGTATCCCAGCCGTAGACGTCGCCGGTCACCCGGAACAGCCGGGCGAAGACGTAGAAGAACCAGCACGAAAACGACAGGTCCAGCGGCATGAAGTAGCCCAGGCCGACCGCGAAGGGGTAGAACGAGGATTGCGTGGACCCGATGGCGCTCCACGGCCTGTTGGTGACCAGGTCTTGCAACTGGAACAGCTTCACGTTGATCTGCGGCATTGACGGGATCAGCTCGTGCAGGCCGTTCAGCCCCGACACGGCAAAGGCCAGCCCGAAGCCGGCCCACATGACGGGGTTCTGGAAGAAGGCCTTCCCGGCGTCGTCCGCCGTCATGGCGAGGGGGAGCTGCACGATGGGGAAGGTCAGCTTCTCGTTCTCGACCCAGGCCCTGCGGACCAGGATGGTCATGCACAGGTACATCCCCACCAGCGTCAGGAAGAACAGCCCCCACGCGGCGAGCGGCACGACCCAGGCCCGCAGGTAGGCCTGCCCCTCCGGGCTGTAGATGCTCACGTGGCCCCGGTTGAAGGCCCGCAGGGCGTCGCGGTCGGACACGACGAGCCAGCGGGGCAGGTACCGGAAGAAGAGCGCCTGCCACTTGTTCTCGGGCGTCGCGTGCCAGAAGGCGTAGGGGATGGAGCCGAACATGTTCTGCATCGTGTCATGGCCCGCGAACGTGCAGGACACGACCAGCATGATGTAGACCAGCAGCAGCTCCTCCTGCCGCAGCGGCTTCAAGCGGGGGACGATCTTGCGCCCGGCGAAGTTCAGGAGCACGAGCACGAACAGCAGGAAGACGGGCGTGATGAACAGCGGCAGCGAGGTGCCGTCGAGCGTGTACCAGCGGACCTCGATCACGGTGGTCCAGAAGACGTTGAGCGGGACCAGAACCAGGCCGAGCAGCAGGGCACGCCACAGGGCCAGGGGCCGTGCGTCGGTGAGCGGGGGGGCCGTGGCTGCGGACGGACCGCTGGGGTCTTGGCGGGCGTTTGTGGGCGTCATGGGTGGTTGTTCGGCAGAGGACGCCTCAGTTCCTGCGTGTGCGCCGCGCCTGAACTCGCGCCGGGTGGGTTCCCGCCGCACCGGGTATAAGACCCCAATGACCGCCGAAAGGAACACAGCCCCCGTGATCGAACACGAGCTTTTCACACGGCACGAACTCAACCCGATCATCAGCCCCAGCGACCTGCCCTACCCCTGCGACTGCGTCTGCAACCCCGCCGCCCATCTGGTCGGCGACGACGTGCTTTTGCTGCTGCGCGTCATCGACCAGGAGGGCAGCTCCCACGTCACCGTCGCCCGCTCTCGCGACGGGGTGACGGACTGGCGCATCGAGTCCACGCCGCTGCTGCACCCGGACGACCGGAACCTGCCCTACGAGAGCTACGGGTGCGAGGACCCGCGTTTGGTCTACCTGGCGGAGCGCGGACAGTACGCGATCACCTACACCGGGTATTCGCCCCTGGGTGCCGGCGTCTGCATCGCGACCACCGAAGACTTCCAGACGGTGGACCGCTTCGGGCTGGTGCTGGCCCCGAACAACAAGGACGCCGCTTTGTTCCCGCGCAAGGTCGGCGGGCGCTACTGGATGCTGCACCGGCCCGCCCTGGGGGACATGGAGCACATCTGGCTGGCCGAGAGCCAGGACCTGGTCCACTGGGGGCACCCGTGGATGATCATCAGCGAGCGCGGCGGCCCGTGGTGGGACGGCGACAAGGTGGGCGGCGGCCCGCCCCCCATCGAGACCCCGGACGGCTGGCTGATCATCTTCCACGGCGTCAAGGGCACGTCGCACGGCCCGATCTACCGCACGGGACTGGCCCTTCTGGATTTAGACGACCCGCGCAAGGTCATCCGCCGCCTGCCCCGCTGGGTGTTCGGCCCCAAGGAGCCTTACGAGTCGACGGGCTTCATCCCCGGCGTCGTATTCCCCACCGGGACCGTGATCAAGGGCGACGACCTGTACCTCTACTACGGGGCCGCCGACACGCGCATCGGCCTGGCGACCACCAAAATCCAGACCCTGCTGGACGCGCTCAAGGAAGAGGGAAAGTAGAAGCGGGGTGAAGCGGGGTGAAGGGCAACGGGATGAAGGCGCGGGCCGCGCGGAGGCCGGCGAGGGGTTAAAAATCCCTCGCACCCGCATGCTCGATGCCTACTTGTACTCGGCCTTCAGGCACTCGCGGATCTCGTCCATCGCCTCCTGCGCGTTCTCCCACTCGCCGACCTCCACCTCGCGGCCTTCCAGCTCGGTGTAAGTCGCGAAGAAGTGGCGAATCTCCAGCAGGCGGTGGTTGGGGATGTCCCCGATGTCGGACGTCTCGGCGTAGAGCGGGTCGCTGACGGCGACGCACAGCACCTTGTCGTCGCGCTCGCCCTCCTGGCGCAGCCGCAGGATGCCGATGGGGCGCACACGCATCAGGCAGCCGGGGAAGGTCGGCTGGTCGATCAGCACCACGACGTCGAGCGCGTCCCCGTCGTCGGCCATCGTGCCGGGGATGAAGCCGTACTCGGCGGGGTAGGCCACCGACTGGTACAGGACGCGCGACAGGGCGACGCCCTCCATCTCCTCGTCCCACTCGTACTTGTTCTTGCTGCCGCGCGGGATTTCGATCAGCGCCGTCACGCTGCCGTCCTCCAGGTGCGGGTTCATGTCCGACTTCATCGCGAGTTCCTCCCAAGACGTCTTCGTAGCCCACCCATTAGCCGCGTCCGCCGCCTTTTCCTGCCGGCGCGCGGGGCGGCGGGGCTTTCGGCAGCGTTTCGAGAGGCCCAGCGAGTATAATGCCGGTAATCATGCCGGAAAAAAAATACAAGACCGTGATCGTGTGGATGCGGCGGGATTTGCGCGTCCAGGACAACGCCGCCCTGCACGCGGCCTGCGAGCGGGCCGACCACGTCATCCCGCTGTTCGTCTTCGACCCGGACATCTTGGGGCGTGCCGATACGGGCGCGGCCCGCGTGGCGTTCCTGCTGGACGCCCTGCGCGTGTTGGATGCCAACCTGCAAAAGCGGGGGGGCCGGCTGGTCGCGCGCCGGGGCAAGGTGCCGGACGAGATCGTCCGCGCGGCGACCGAGTGGGGGGCCGACGCGGTGTTTCATCAGCGCGAGTTCGAGCCGTTCGGGCGGGCACGGGACGAGGCGGCGGCCCAGGCGCTCGCCCGGTCGAGCGTGGCCGTGGAGACGTTCCCCGGCCTGGCTGTCTTCGAGCCGGACGAGCTGATGTCGCAGGGGGGGACGCCTTACACGGTCTACGGGCCGTACAAGCGGCTCTGGTTCAGCCGCCCCGCCGACAGGCCCCTCCCCGCCCCGCGCCGCGTCCCCACCCCCGCTGGGGCCACGGGCGACGCGCTGCCGGCGGTCGGCGATCTTGGTTTCTCGACCGACCAGGAGTTCGAGTGCGGCGGCGAGGACGCCGCGCACGACCTCTTGAAGTCTTTCCTAAAGGACAAGATAAGGGGCTACGACACCCAACGGGACGTGCTGGCGGACGACGGCACCTCGAAGCTGTCCCGGCACCTGCACCTGGGGACGATGACGCCCCGTTTTATTTTAGACACGGTCTGCAAGCTCGGCAAAGACAGGCCGACGGGCGGGGCCGAGACCGCCGAGCACCAGCCCGCCCCGGACCACTCGGGCTTCCTGGGCGAGATCGCCTGGCACGACTTTTATTTGCAGATTCTGCACCACTTCCCCCACGTCGCCACGGGGGCGTTCCGCCCGCGCTTCGACGCCCTGGAGTGGGAGAACAACAAAGAACTCTTCGCGGCCTGGTGCGAGGGCCGGACGGGCTACCCGGTCGTGGACGCGGCCATGCGGCAGATGAACGCGACCGCCTGGATGCACAACCGGGGCCGCATGGTCGTGGCCTCGTTCCTGACCAAGGACCTCTTGATCGACTGGCGCTGGGGCGAGAAGTATTTCATGGAGACGCTGGTGGACGGCGACCAGGCCGCGAACAACGGCGGCTGGCAGTGGGCGGCGGGGACGGGGACGGACGCCCAGCCGTTCTTTCGCATCTTCAACCCGACCAGCCAGGGGGAGAAGTTCGACCCCGAGGGGGCGTATGTGAGGCGCTGGGTGCCCGAGCTTGCCCGCGTCCCCGCCGGGGCCATCCACGCGCCGTGGAAGCTGTCTTCCTCCGAGCGCGAGCACTTGGGCTGCGCCGACTACCCCGCGCCTGTCGTGGACCACGCCGCCCAGCGAGCGCGGGCGCTGGCGATGTACGGGAAGGTGCCGAAGGAGGCCGAATGAGGCGGCTGCGAACCGACAGGACAGGCGAAGAAGAGGCCCCCCCGCCCCAATCCTGGGGGGCCGGAACCTTTCCCGGCGGGCAAGCCCGGAGCAACTGCACCCGATACGAAGTAATGCCCTCCAGGGCATACGCCACCCCTCCCCTGTTAGGGAAGGGCCACTGTTCCCGACGGGGATGGGTTCTTCTCCGGCTCCCCAAATCCGGGGCGGCGGGGCCTTGCGGGAAGCCCCTGCGCCCGGTGCTCCTTTTGTTTCTGGGCTTATGCCTGTGCCTGGCCGGGGCAGCGGTCACGCGCGCGCAGGTGCCGCCCGCCGGGGGAGGCGTCAGCGGGCCGCCGGACGTCTTGATTCTGATCTACCAGCGGCCCGGATTGGGCGACCAGATAGACGTCACGTACAAGCACACGGTCCCCCACGCGCAGGCGCTGGCCGACCTGTCCGCGCTGGCGCGGGCGACGGGCTGGCCCATCGGGTCCAGCCGGATCACCGACGCCGCGCCGCCGACGCAGGGCAAGAGCGGCCTGATGACCAGCAGCGTTTTCACCGTCCCCGGTGCGATTCGCGACGACACGCACATGTTCCCCGTCGAGGCCTTCGCGACGGCCTTCCGGTCCTACCGCCGGATCGGCCTGATCTTCCTCGTCGGGCCGGCGTTTCAGTTCCAGGGGATCGGGGATTATGCCGATAACAACCTGCGGATCAGCCTCGACCACCGCGGCTCGGTCTTCAACTACCAGATCGAGATTCTGAACCCCGGCTTCGGCGCGCTGGACCTGCCCCGGTCACAGCCGCTCGCCGGCCCGGCCCGGCCCGCACGCTCGCCGCTGGCCCTGATGGCCGGCGTCCTCGCCGCCGCCGCGGCCGTGGGCCTCGCCGTTTACCTCCTGACAGCCCGCCTCGCCCGGCGGACGACCTAGAAACATCGCGATCCGCGAGAAGGACACTTCATGCTAGAGATACACGAACTGCTGACGGTGGCTGCGGCCAAAAAGGCCTCCGACGTTTTCATCAAGGCCGGCGGGCCGCCGGCGATGCGGATCAGCGGGCGCATCCAGCTCACCGACGCGCCGCCGTTGAATGGCGACGACTGCCGCAACCTCGCCTACAGCGTCATGACCCACGAGCAGATCGGGCGCTTCGAGCACCGGCACGAGCTGGATCTGGCGTTCGAGGTCGAGGGCGTCTGCCGCATCCGGTGCAACGTCTACCAGCAGCGCGGCACGATGGGCATGGTGCTGCGGCTGATCCCGCTGAAGCTGTTCACGCTGGAGCAGCTCGGCATGCCGCCGATTCTGTCGGAGATGACCAAGAACCGGCAGGGGCTGATTCTGGTGACGGGGCCGACGGGCAGCGGCAAGTCCACGACGATGGCGGCCATGATCGACCTGATCAACTCGACCCGGCGCTCCAACATCATCACCTGCGAGGACCCCATCGAGTTCATGCACCCGGATAAGATGTCCATCGTCTCGCAGCGCGAGATCGGCCTGGACACCGACTCGTTCGCGGACGCCCTGAAGTACATGCTGCGGCAGAACCCGGACGTGATCCTGGTCGGCGAGATGCGCGACATCGAGACCATGAGCATCGGCCTGTCGGCGGCGGAGACCGGCCACCTGGTCTTCTCCACCCTGCACACCGCCTCGGCGGCGGAGACCATCGACCGCATCATCAACATGTACCCGCCGACCGACCGGGACATGCTCTGCCTGCGGCTGGCCGGCTCGCTCAAGGGCGTCATCTCGCAGAAGCTACCGCCCCGCTCGGACGGCACGGGCCGTGTCGGCGCGGTCGAGGTCATGGTGGTGACGCCGACCATCTCCAAATTGATCGAAGAAGGCCGCGCCTCCCAACTCTACGGGGCCATCGCCGAGGGGAACTTCTGGGGGATGCAGACGATGAACCAGTGCCTCATCAAATACGTCCGGGCCGGCCTGATCAACGAAGAAGAGGCCCTGGCGAACGCAGGCAACGTCACGGAGATGAAGCAGATGCTCCGGCGTCCATAGGGGGACCCGCTTCCTACGCCGCCCGCGCGATGCAGCCGGGGTCGTCCACCGTAGGCGCGTTGACCTGGCGCGAGACGGCATAGGCCTCCATCGCGCTGGCGGGGTACGGGCCGAGCAGGGACAGCAGCGCGCCCGCCTCGGAGAGCGACGGGGCGAGCCACAGCGCCTCATCCTCGGGGCGCAGGATGGCCGGCATCCGGTCGTGGATCGGGGCGGCGACGGCATTCGGCGCGGTCGTGATGATGGTGCAGGAGCGCAGGGCAACGCCATCCGGCCCGCGCCACTCGTCCCACAGGCCGGCGAAGGCGAACAGGCCGCCGTCGGTCAGCCGCAGGTGCATCGGGGTCTTGGCCGGCTTGGCTCCTGTTCCTGTGACTTGCCACTCGTAGAAGCCGTCGGCGGGGATCAGGCAGCGGCGGCGCGACAGGGCGGTGCGGAACGACGGCTTCTCGGCCAGCGTTTCGGCGCGGGCGTTGATCATCCGGTTGCCGACAGAGACGTCCTTGGCCCACGACGGGATCAGCCCCCAATGATAAGCTTCGAGGCGGCGCGCGCCGTTCTGCGTCACCACCAGGACATCCTGCGGGGGGGCGATGTTGTAGCGCGGCTCCGAGTCGCCCCCCGCCTCGCCCGCGGGGGCGACGGCGAAGCGCTCCTCCAGCTCTTCCAGGTTGTGATGCAGTGTGAATCGTCCGCACATGGTTGTTCGCCTTACGCCCGCAAAAATATCTGAAGAATTTCTTGACAGGGGACGCGACCTGTGTTATAGTATGTTCAGCGCCGGCACCCAGGCCGGCGAGAAATCGCCCCAATGCGCTCCCCGCGCGCATCCGCTGAAGCCGCCGCCCGGTGTATCCCCACACCCGGCGGCGGCTTTTTGTCTGCCCGGTCACTCGTCATCGGGGCCGGCCAGGTCCTCGGGGGCGCGGGCCAGTGTCGTTTGGATTGAATCTTCGACGAATCGAGCGACGACCTCCTCGGTCCCCAGCGTCGTCGCCTGCTTGGTCAGCGTGGCGATCTGCTTGTCAAGAGCGGGCAGGGCGGCGGAATCTGTTTCGGCGGCGCGTCGGTTGCGGAGGTCGCGCAGGCGGTCCTCTAGAGCCAGACGCAGCGCGCGCCACTCCGAGGCGCGCGGTGCCCCCCCGGTGAACTCGTCCACGACGGCGTCCGTGTTCGGCGTTGTCATGCTTCGGTTTACCCACATCCGCGAAAACCGCACCTGCGAAAAACCCCGTATTCTTCCCCCCTACAAAAACTCCTCAGAGGTGCCGACAATCGGCGTAGACGCTGTTCTCGTCGCTGTTCGGGACCGAAGGGAATATTTTATGACGCGCGGAGTGTACACCGCCGTTTCCGGGATGCTTGCCAGCCAGGCCGCCCAGGACACCATCGCACAGAACCTCGCCAACGCCGGCACGACCGGCTACAAAGAGGACATCCCCCGCTTCCAGTCGTTCGGGGACGCCCTGGCGTCGCGGCTTTCGCCCGGCGGGTCGTCCTCCATCGGCGGCCTGGGGAGCGGCGCGGGGTTACGCGACGAGACCACGAACTTCGCCGACGGCGGCATGGAGAAGTCCGGCAACCCGCTCGACGTCGCCCTCACCGACGACGCCGCCCTGGTCGTTCAAACGCCCCAAGGGCTGCGGCTGACGCGGGACGGGGCGCTGACGTTGGACGCGCGCCGGACACTGGTCCAGTCCAACGGCCTTTCCCCCGTTCTGGGCGACACGGGCCGCCCGATCCAGATTCCCGCCAGGACGAAGGACATCGCCATCAACACGCGCGGCGAGATTCTGGCCGACGGCGTCCGCGTGGGCCGCCTGCGGCTCGCGGGGCTGTCGGCCTCGGACAACCCGGTGAAGATGGGCGACAACCTGTTCCGGGTCCCGGCCCTGCGCCCCGCCTCGCCGACGGCGACGGTCCGGCAGGGCTTCTTGGAAGCCTCCAACGTCAGCGTCGTCAAGGAGATGGTCAACATGATCTCGATCATGCGGGCCTACGAGACCAACCAGAAGATGCTCCAGTCCGAGGACGATGCGACCGGCAAGTCCATCAACGAAGTCGTCAAGCTGTAGCATAGCTCAGAACCCAATCCGGCTGGACTGTCCTGATGCCTTCGGGCCGATGGCGGAAGCCGACCGACCCGCCCCCTCTGACTGAGGGGGCACTCGATCACACCCCAGGAGAACCCCGCACCATGATGCGCTCACTCTACACGGCGGCGACCGGCATGATGGCCCAGCAGCTCAACATGGACGTCGTCGCCAACAACCTCGCCAACGTCAACACCGTCGGCTTCAAGCGCAGCCGGGCCGACTTCCAGGACCTGCTGTACCAGGAGATGCGCCCCGCCGGGGCGACCGTCGCCCAGGGCGCGACCTCGCCGACGGGCCTGGAAGTCGGCCTGGGCGTCAAGGCCGGCGCGACCGTCACCCAGTTCGACCAGGGCACGTTCCAGAACACCGGCAGCAAGTACGACGTCGGCATCGAGGGCGAGGGCTTCTATAAAGTTCTGCTTCCCGACGGCACCACGGGCTACACCCGCGACGGCGCGTTCAAGCGCGACGTTCAGGGCAAGCTGGTCAATTCCGACGGCTATTCCATTCAGCCCGAGATCACCATCCCCACCGACGCTGACGACATCGCCATCGGCAAGGACGGCACCGTCTCGATCACCCGCGGCGGCTCCAACAAGCCCGAGGACGTCGGCAAGATCACCCTGACTCGCTTCTCCAACCCCGCCGGGCTGGAGCATTTGGGCGGCAACAACTTCCGCGAGACCGCCGCCTCCGGCTCGCCCACCGACGGCACCCCCGGCCAGGCCGGCTTCGGCACGCTGTCGCAGGGCATCCTGGAGATGTCCAACGTCCAGATCGTGCAGGAGATGGTCAACATGATCACCGCCCAGCGCGCCTACGAGGTCAACTCCAAGGCCATCCAGACGTCCGACGAGATGCTACAAACGGCCAACCAGCTCAAGCGCTAGGGGGACTTTCGCGTGAAGATGCTCCCCTGCCTCGGCCTGCTGGCTTTATCCAGTCTGACTCCCACACCCGCCTCGTGTGGCCCCGCCCCGGTCCGCGTGTCGCTCCGAGTCGCCCCCGCCGCACGGCCCGACGCCGACGGCTTCATCACGCTGGGCGCGGTGGCCGACCTGTCCGGCGGCGACAAAGCGGCCCGGACGCGCCTGGCGTGCATCCCCGTCTGCCGCGCCCCGCTGTCCGGCGAGACGCGGCGCTTGACGCGCGGCGACCTAGCCCTGAAGCTGCGCCAGGCCGGCTGCGACCCCGACAAGGCCGCCCTGCTGGGCGGCGCACAGGAAGCGGAGGTGACGGCGGCGGAAGCGGCCACCGAACCTAACCCCCCGGCCCCAAGATTACCTAACCCCCCGGTCCCCTTCCCTCGGAAGGAAGGGGGAGCAAGAGAGAGCGTCGGAACAGAGGCTTCACCCTTCCTTCCGAGGGAGAGGGTGCCGCTTGCGGTGGGGGGAGGTTCTCTCCCCCTCGTCCACCGGGGCGACGCTGTCACCATCGTGATTCACAGCGACTCGCTCCTTATCAGCGCCGCCGGCGTGGCCCGCGAGGCCGGCGCGGCGGGCGACACCATCCGCGTCCACCGCGACGGCGTGATGACCGACCTGGCGGCGCGCGTCGTGGACGCGCGGACCGTGCAACTGGAGATCCAGCCTTGAACACACTCGCCCCCAAAACACTGCTGCACTCGCTCGCCCTTCTGGCCGTCGCCGCGACGTTCGCCGCCGACGCCCAGGCCGACTCGCTGTTCCCCGGCAGCAGCACCGACGTCGCCCGCAACAACAGCGCGGCCGTCTCGCTGTTCTCCGACAGCAAGGCCCGCCGCGTCGGTGACACGCTCACCGTCGTCATCGTCGAGGCCGGCTCGGCCAACGTCGCCGCGTCCACCAAGACGTCCAAGAACGAGAGCCTGAACTACGGGCCGGGCTTCGGGCCGCTGCTGCACAACATCCCCGCGTTCGGACTGGGCGGCGGCATCAACACGACGGCCAGCGGCAGCACCAACCGCACCGACAACCTCACCGCCAGCATCGGCGTCACCGTGACGCGCGTTCTGCCGAACGGCAACCTGGAAGTCGAGGGCAAGCGCAAGGTGGGCATGAACGCCGAGACGCAGGAGATCACGCTCACCGGCGTCGTCCGCCCGCAGGACGTGGCGTTCGACAACACGATCCAGTCCCCGCTGGTGGCCGACGCCCAGATCAAGTACGGGGGGCGCGGCCCGGTGGGCGACAAGCAGCACGACGGGATCATCACGCGCATCTTCAAGATTCTGTTCTGAGATGGTGCCCGGCACGGGGGAAGTCCGCGCCCGGCACTGGAAGTGCCGGGCTACCCGGAGAAAGTCACTCCGTGACTCAGGATCGGTGCTTGTCGGCTGGTGCCCGTCTCATAACTCCTCAGTGCCGGAGGCACTTCCTCCGAGTAGCCCGGCACTTCCAGTGCCGGGGCCTGTTCAGGCGATGCCGCCCTAAACTTCTTGCGCGCCGTGCCCGATAACAATACCAGGATGCTTAAACCACACGCCATCACTCTCGGAACGCTGGCCCTCGGACTTCTGGCCTTTGCACCCGCCGCGTCGGCACAGACGCGGCTCAAGGACATCGCCATGGTGCAGGGCGTCCGGGGCAACCAGCTCGTCGGCTACGGCCTGGTCGTCGGCCTGGACGGGTCGGGGGACGGGACCGGGGCGACGTTCACGCCGCAGTCGGTGGCGTCGATGCTCCAGAAGTTCGGCGTAACCGTGCCGCCGTCCGCGCTGAAGCTCAAGAACGTGGCCGCGGTCATGGTCACGGCGACCCTGCCCGCGTTCGTCAAAAACGGCTCGACCATCGACGTCACCGTCAGCAGCCTGGGCGACGCAAAATCGCTCCAAGGCGGGACGCTGCTCCAGACGCCGCTTCAGGCAGCCAATAATCGAGTCTATGCCGTGGCTCAGGGCGCAGTCTCCGTGGGCGGCTTTTTGGCCGGCGGGGGCGGGGGCGGCAGCGTCTCCAAGAACTTCGTCACCGTGGGCCGCGTGCCGGGTGGTGCCCTGGTGGAACAGGACGTCCAGACGACACTGGGGGGCGCGGGCAGCAATTCTTTGGAGGTGACGCTGAACCAGCCGGACTTCACCACGGCGGCCCGGCTGACAAACGCCATCCGGCGCAGCCTGCCTGCGGGGGCCGTCGGCGTCCAGGCCGAGGACGCCGCGACGATCCGCGTCTCGTTCCAGCCGGGCACGGAACCCGTCTCGCTGATCGCGGCCTTGGAGAGCGTCCCGGTCGAGACTGATTCGGTGGCTAAAGTGATTATCAACGAGCGCACGGGGACGGTCGTGATGGACGGCAACGTCGGCGTCAGCGCCTGCGCCGTCGCCCACGGCAGCCTGACCGTGCAGATCGGCAACGCCCCGATCATCTCGCAGCCCGGCCCGCTGAGCGGCGGTCAGACGGTCGTGGCCCCGCGCCAGAGCATCAAGGTCCAGGAGGGGGACGCCCGGCTGATCCCCGTGGCCGGCGGCGCGACGCTGGACTCGGTGGTCAAGTCGCTGAACGCCCTGGGCGTGACTCCGCGCGACCTGATCGCCATCTTGCAGGCCATGAAAGAGGCCGGCGCGCTCCACGCCGAGATCGAAGTCCAGTGATCGAAGTCCAGTAGAGGGAGGTCCAATCGTGCGAATCGAGACGCCCGCCGCGCCCGCCACGGACAAAAAGCACACGGACCTGAAGAAGGCGGCCCAGCAGTTCGAGGGCTACTTCCTGAACGCGATGCTCAAAGAAATGCGAAAAACCGTCCCCGAAGACAAGCTGCTCGGCGACGACGGGCACGGGCAGGAGATCTTCCGCGACATGATGGACCAGACCATCTCCGAGTCGATGTCCAAGCGCGGCGACTTCGGCATCGCCAAGATGATGTACGACCAGCTCGCCTCCTCGCTCGGCGACGCGCCCGGCGCGGCAGGAAGCCCCCCCGCCCCCAGCAACGGGGGGACCGGGAAAGGGAATCCTACTCCCCCAGTGTTGGGGGCAGGGGGGCAGTCCAAGACGGACAAGAAAGGCTAACACCCATGCCCGACGCCAAACACATTTTGCAGGTGCTCCGCGACGAGCTTGCCTTGCAGACGCGCCACTGCAAGCTCCTGGAGGCGCAGGAGCAGGCGCTGCTCGCCTGCGACCGGACGCGGTTCACGGACTTGCAGGACGATTACGCCTCGGTCCTGGTCGCCCTGGAAGCGCAGGACGCCGCGCGCCGGGCGGCCCTGGAGGACGAAAGCGGCCCTCTGACGCTGTCCCAGCTCAAGGACCTCGTCCCCGCGAAGAGCCGGCACGGGCTGGACGCCCTGGGGGACGGGCTGACGCAGACACTGGACCGGATCCAGACCCTGAGCCGGCGCAACAAGACGCTGATACAGAACGAACTCGACTACTTCGCGTTCACGCTGGACCTCTTCGTGGAGGCGGGACGCAGCTCCGATGCCGGCTACGGGCCGCGCGGCATGCGAAGCGGGCACCTCACGGGCCGCCTGATGCTGGACCGCCGCGCCTGAGACCGGGGCACGGGAAACCACGACGCAGAGAGGATCATCGCCATGCCGGGGACATTTTTCGCGCTGGACATCGGCCGGAGCGGGCTGCAAGCCGCCCAGATCGGCGAGCAGGTGACGGGGCAGAACATCGCCAACGCCGGCACGGACGGCTACTCGGTCCAGTCGGTTCACCAGGAGGCCCTGGACCCCTACCCCGCCTCGGACCACAACACCCTGGCGATCCCCGGACTTCTGGGGGCGGGGGTCGCCGTCCAGAGCATCGGCCGCGCCCGCGACCAGTTCCTGGACACGCAGGTGCGGGACGCCAGCAGCGGCCTCCAGTTCCAGAGCAGCCAGAGCAAAGCCCTGGCCCAGGTGGGCGTCGCCTTCGGGGAGCCGTCCGACACGGGCCTGAACGCCGCCCTGAACGCCTTCTCCGGCGCGTTCCACGACCTCGCCAACAACCCCGAGTCGCTGGGCGTCCGCGCCGCCGCCGTCCAGAACGGCGACGCCCTGGCGCGCTCCTTCCAGGGCGTCCAGTCGGGCCTGACGTCCGTCACGACCTCGCTCGGCGGCCAGGTCGCCACTGACGTCTCCAGCATCAACGCCTACGGCAGCCAGATCGCCGCTCTGAACGTCACGATCCGCCAGCAGACGGCCCAGGGGCAGCCGCCGAACGACCTGCTGGACCGGCGCGACGTCCTGCTGGACAAGCTCTCGGCCCTGGCGAACACCACGGTCACGCCCGGCAGCGACGGCGCGGTAAACGTCCAGATCGGCAACGTCGGCCTTGTGACCGGGCTGGACGCCAGCCCCGTCACCCTGGCGGGCTTGACCGCCCACGGCGACCTCAAGAGCGGCGAGCTGGCGGGCCTGACCCAGGCGCAGAGCGCGGTCTCGGGTTATCAGACGCAACTCAATACCCTGGCCGCCTCGGTTGTCTCCCAGGTCAACGCGGCCCACAGCGGCGGGACGGGGCTGGACGGGACAACGGGCCTGAACTTTTTCTCGGCCACGGCGGGCAATGAGGCGGCCACCCTCGCGGTCAACCCGGTGTTGGTGTCGAACCCCGAAAAACTGGCTGCCGCGGGGCCGACCACGCCCGCCGGGACGAAGCCGCCGCCCGGCGACGGCTCGGTCGCGACGGTCATCGCCGGGCTGAAGGACAAGACCGTCACGACGCCGGGCGACCCGCTGCTGAACAAGACGATCCAGGGCTTCTACCAGCAGGTCGTCTCCGACGCGGGGGGGCGCGCGGCCAGCGCCAAAACCGCCACCGACAGCGCGCAGGCGAACTCGACCCAGCTCACCCAGCAGCGGGCCTCGGTCACGGGCGTCAGCACCGACACCGAGCTTGCCAACCTGCTCCAATTCCAGCGCGCCTACCAGGCCTCGGCCCGCGTCATCCAGACCGCCGACGACATGGTGGGGACGCTGATCAACAACCTGTTCGCGGCGCGCTGATAGGCTCACGGAGCGAGTGAAACCTGGTAAATGAACGGGGCATAATCGGCCCGAGGTGAGGAACAATGCGAATAACCGACAGCCTGCGCTACGGAAGCCTGCAAAGCAACATCGAGAACAGCCTGCAAAACCTGAACACGGTCCAGCAGCAGATCTCGACCGGCAAGAAATTGACCACGTTCGCCGACGACCCCACCGGGGCGTCCCAGTCGCTGGCCCTGCGGAGCGCCCTGGGCGACAACACGCAGTACAGCCGCAATGCCGACCAGGCCAAGTCTTTTTTGTCCGCCAGCGACAGCGCGCTGGGCAGTGCGACCAGCCTGATCCAGTCCGCCCGCCAGATCGCCGGCCAGGCGGCGAACTCGGATCAGTCCCCCGAAAGCCTGGCCGCGCTGGGCAGCCAGGTGGACGGGCTGACTCAGCAGCTCACCCAGGTCGCCAACAGCGACCTGCACGGGAAATACCTGTTCGGCGGCACGAACACCCAGACGCCGCCCTATGACGCGACGCAGACGTACAAGGGCAACGCGCAGTCGGTCTCGGCGACGGTCGGGCCGAGCTACCAGGTCGCCCTTAACGGCGACGGCAGCGCGACGTTCGGGCCGGCCTTCGCCGCCCTGCAATCGCTGAAGGCCGACCTGACCGCGGCGGGCGCGGGGACGGCGGGCGCGACCGCCGCCCTGTCCGCCGACCTCCAGAAGTTCGACGGCGGCCTGACGGCACTCAGCACCGCCCGTGCCACGGCGGGCGCAAAGCTCAACCAGGTGGGCACGGTCCAGTCCCACCTCGCCCGCGCCGCCGGCACATATCAGGAGGCCATCTCGAACATCGAGGACGTCGATCTGGCGCAGGCCTACGTGCAGCTCCAGAGCGCGACGAACGTCTACCAGGCCTCCCTTTCGGCCACGGCCAAGGCCTCCCAGTACAGCCTCGCCGATTTCCTGCACTAGTACCCGCTTTGGTCCCGGACAATTTTTTAGGAGCACTCCTCTTCATGCACATCGACACCACACGCTTCGGCGCCCTGAACGTGGACGACCGCAAGGTCATCACCTTCCCCGACGGGATGCCCGGCTTCGAGGACCGGCGGCTTTTCACCATCGTCCCCCACCACACGGCGGACGGCGGCAAGGGCAGCCCGTTCGTCTGGCTCCAGTCTTTGGAGGACGGCGAGCTGGCGTTTCTGGCGATGGAGCCGCACCAGTCGTTCCCCGAATACGCCCCGCGCGTCCCCCGCGCCGAGATGGAGGCGCTGTCCCTGAACGGCGAGGGTGCCCGCCCGCGCCTGTTCTCACTGCTGACCGTCCCCGTCGGCGACCCGTGCGGCATCACCGCCAACCTCATGGCCCCGGTCGTCGTCAACACGCGCGCCCGGCTCGCCAAGCAGGTCGTCCTGAACACCGACGAGTACGGCCTGCGCCACCGCCTGCTCCCCGGCGATTAAGCCGCCCGGCGATTAAGCCGCCCGAGCGGGATTGACATCGGGAACGATTCAGACGTACAATGGGGTAACAAAACTGCCCCACAAACACACCGTGGTGCCAGGGAGGGCTTGAACATGCTGGTTCTTACGCGACGACTCAATCAGAGCATCAAAATCGGCGACGACATCGAGATCACCGTGGTCGAGGTGCGCGGCGACCAGGTCCGCCTGGGTGTCGCCGCCCCGCGCGACGTCACCGTTCACCGCAAGGAAATCTACCTGCAAATCCAGCAGGAGAACCGCGCCGCCTCCGCCGCGCCCAGCGTTTCGAGCCTGGACGAGCTGGGCGACGCGATCACCAAGCAGGGCCGCGTCAAGTAGCGGCCACGTCACCAAGAACAAATACACGCCCGCTCTTGCCCAACGCCGCGGCAGGAGCGGGCGCGTTTTCTTTTGGGCGGCATAAGCGGGTAAATTTTCGGCCATGAGAGCGGTTATCCAACGAGTCGCGCGGGCGAGCGTCACGCTGAAAGCGACAGGGGAGCGGCGGGAGATCGGGGCGGGGCTGGTGACTCTGCTCGCGGTCGCTCAGGGCGACACCGCCGACGGCGCGGCTTGGCTGGCGGAGAAGCTGGTCGGGCTGCGCGTCTTCGAGGACACGGACGGCAGGATGAACCTGTCGCTGCGCGAGACCGGCGGGGCGATGCTGGTCGTGTCCCAGTTCACACTGCTGGGCGACGCGCGCCGAGGGCGGCGGCCCTCGTTCGCCCTGTCCGCGCCGCCGGACATCGCGCGGCCGCTTTATGAGACGTTCGTCCGGGCCGTCGTCGCCCAAGGGATCGGCGTTCAGACCGGCGAGTTCGGGGCCGATATGGCGGTCGAGATCGTCAACGACGGACCGGTGACGCTGCTCGTGGAGACGCCGGCACCTTCCGGGGCGTAGCGGCAGGAGGCACCGGGGGGCCGCTCAGGAGCAGCATCTTGCCCACGACCCGGACGCTCTGGACGGTGATGGGCAGGCGGCGGCGCATGGAGCGCGAGAAGCGGGCGGCCAGCGCGTCCGCCTGGCGGGCCAGCACGAGGGCCGGGACGGGGAAGCGCCCGACCTGGGCGTGCGTGACGGTGAAGCGCAGCCCGAGCTGCGGGTCGGGGGCCAGCAGGCCGTCGAACTGGACGTTTTGCGGGTGGCCGTGGAAGTCCATCGTCGCGCGGATGGTCAGGCCGGATGGCTCCAAGAGGAACACCTGGATGGCCTGGACGCCGTGCGCGGCCAGCAGGCGGCGGGCGGCGGGGCTGCCGGCGAGGAAGACGTTCAAGTCCTCTTCGGAGACTCGCAGGGTATGGGAAACGGGCGGCCCCGCGCCGCGCGCGAGGGGCGCGGTGAGGCTCTCCAGGCGTCGCTGGGCCGAGGCCGCCTGAAGCGCGGTCGGGTGCAGCGCGGCCGGCGGGGGGACGGCGGGCGGGCGGCGCAGGACGACCAGCCCAAAAGCGGCCAGGCCGGCGGCAAGGAAGACAAGTATGGCCGCCCGACGTGTCAAAGCTGTCCGCCGTTCTTTGTTTTGGCCTTGGAATTACCCGTGCGCTTCGGCGAAGACGCGGTGGAGCTGAAGCTCCTGGTCGGCGGCGACCATCGCGATGGCGGTGTCCCCGGCCTCGAAGCGGATGTCGCCCTGCGGGAGCAGGGCGTTGTCGCGGCGGACGATGGAGATGACCAGGGCGTTGCCGGGCAGGGGCAGGTCCTGGACGGTGCGCCCGAGCACCGGCGAGCGCTCCGAGACGGTGATCGTGACCACCTCGATGTTGCCGTTCTTGAGCGCCCCCAGCGGGATGACCTCGCCCGGCTCGATCTGCTGGTCCAGCAGGTTGAAGATGATCTGGGTGCTGGACACGGTCGTGTCGATGCCCAGCCTCTCGAACAGCGTCAGGTTGTTGGGGTCGTTGACGCGCGCGACGGTGCGGGGGGCCTGGAACTTCTTTTTCGCCATCTGGCAGATGACCAGGTTGTCCTCGTCGTCCCCGGTCACGGCCACGATGACGTCGGCCCGCCCGAAGCCGACCTCGGCCATCAGCCGCACCTCGCAGCCGTCACCCTGGACCACGATCTCGCCCATCTGTTCAGCCAGCATCGCCTGCCGCCGCCGGTCCTTCTCCAGCAGCAGGACTTCGTGCCCCTCGGTCAAAAGCTGTTTGGTCAGGTAGTAGCCGACTTTGCCACCACCCACGACGATTACATACATAAGAGTATCCTCAGATCCTGCTCCCGTAGGAATAACGCCCGCTGGGCAGGCGACGGGGACCCTACCCCGCCCTGCGCCTGCACCCGCCTTAGATTTTCCTCCACCCAGCGGCCTTTGCCCCCTGGGGGAGAGGCACCGGACGCCGCCCAGCAGGGGGATCAGCACCGGCACGGCTTTCGGCAGGATTTCGGAGGAGTAGGGGATAAATCCCTCTCGCGTTGCGCGTGACATCAGTTGCGTAACGCACTCGTGGCCCTGCGGCTTGCCGACCGGCTGTGCCTACGACGGGGCTGCCGCAACAGGGGCCGGTGCCACCCATCGCCTCAGCCGCGCCGTCCCCTTAGCCGCGCTGTTCGAGGTACAGTTTGTCCCAGCCCTGGGCGGCCTGCTGCAAGGCACCGTCGCCGCTGCCCAAGGCGGCGTCGTGGATCAGGCCCGCCGCGAGCGTGGTGGTGCAGAGCGTGGTGATGCCCATCTCGCGGTAGGCCTGGGCGCGGATGGGGTCGTAGATGCGGGCGACGACGCGGGCGATGCCGAACACCTCGCGCGCGATCTGGGCGGCCATGATGTTCGTGTTGTCGCCCTGGGTCACGGCCACGAACACGCCGGCCTGCTCCAGCCCGGCCCGGCGCAGCAGGTCCTGGTCCAGGCCGGACCCGACCAGGCGCTGGCCCTTGAACTTTGTGCCGAGCCGGCGGAACGAGTCGCTGGTCTGGTCGAGGACGGTGACGTCGTGCCCCTCGCCCGACATCTGCTTGGCGAGCGTCGAGCCGACCCGGCCGCAGCCCAGAATGACGATCTTCTGGCCCTGAGCGGCGGCGGCGGCGGTATCTGGCGGCATGAGTGAAAATCCTTTCCGCTTGGGCGGCGCGATGCACAACAGCATACACCCCCTGCCGGGCCGCTGTCAAGCCCCGTCCCACCCCCGAGCCGGAAACCTTGACAGCCCGCCGCCCGTAATGTATAATTAACTGTTATTCGGCAGGCCTGCCGTGTGTGGGCCTGCCGCAATTTTTGTCGGAGCATTGTCGGAGCGTCGTCTTCGCGGAGGATAGAGTTGAAGCAGGAAAAGATTTGGGGGCTGGTCATCCTGGTCCTCATCGCCCTCTCGGGCTGGGTCATGCTGGGCCGCCACGCCGACCCCGTCTCGCACCGCCAGGTGCAGAACTTCCCCACGCGCTACGGGCTGGACATCAAGGGCGGCGTCCGCGCCATCCTCCAGGCTCACCCGGAGCAGGCACAGGGCGTCCCTTACGATCAGGCCACCATCCAGCGCATTTTGGAGAACCGCATCTTCGCGGCGGGCATCAGCGAGGCCGTGGTCCAGCCGCGCCCGCAGGAAAAGCAGTTCATCATCGAGCTGCCCGACGTCAAGGACAAAGACGCCGTCATGGCCCAGTTGGGCACGACGGCCAAGATGACGTTCTACTACTTCCCCGACATCCGCACCGCGCGCAACGCTACGGCCCCGCTCAACCTGGCGACCGACAAGGTGCCCTCGGGCCGCGAAACGACCACCTTCACCGTGCTCAGTCCCTGGAACGGGTTCGGCCCCGGCGAGACGTTCCGCGACGGCGCGCAGATCAAGGCCGACTGGGCCAGGCTGCTGACCGACGCGACCGGCAACGCGACGGGCGCGGGCCTGACCGCCTACGCGCCCCCCCCACCCGACCCCGCCCAGAGCGCGGCGCTGAAGACAGACTACGACCGCCTCGTTTCGGGCATACCCGTCTACTTCAACGCCGCGCAGGCCCGGCGGGCGGCCGCGCTGAACAAAGAAATCGGCGGCTGGAACGCCCTGCTGACCGACGCGCTGGCCGCGAACCAGGGCAGCCCCATCCTCACCGGCGCAGATCTGGAGCCGAAGTCCAGCGCGGGCCTGGGCCAGACCGGCGCGACGCCTACCGTCTCGCAGGTCTTCAACGCGCGCGGCGCGAAGGCATTCGCCGACTTCACGACCGCCCATACGGGCGAGATCATGGGCATCGTGCTGGACGACGCCGTGCTGTCCGCGCCGGTCATCAACGAGCCGATTCTGGACGGCGAGGGTGAGATCAGCGGCGGCTTCTCCAACCTCGGCGAGGCGCAGGGGCTGGCGAACCTGCTCAACGCGGGCGCGCTGCCCATCCCCCTGGAGCAGGTGCAGACGCAGTCCATCGAGGCGAGCCTGGGCAAGGGCGCGGTCACGAAGAGCATCACGGCGGGCCTGGTCGGGCTGGCGCTCGTGCTGGTCTTCATGGCCCTCTACTATCGCGTCCCCGGAGTCCTGGCTGACATCGCGCTGCTGATCTACGCGCTGTTCACGCTGGCGATCTTCAAGGGCGGCATGGGCTGGCTGTTCCCCGGCCTGGTCGTGACGCTGACGCTGCCGGGCATCGCGGGCTTCATCCTGTCCATCGGCATGGCCGTGGATGCCAACATCCTGATCTTCGAGCGACTCAAAGAAGAACTGCGGAGCGGCAAGGCCCTGCGCCCGGCCATTGACGCCGCCTTCAAGCGGGCGTTCACGGCCATCCGCGACTCCAACATCTGCACGTGCATCACCTGCATTGTCCTGCTGTCACTGGGTACGGCCAGCGTCCGCGGCTTCGCCCTGACACTCTTGATCGGCGTCCTAGTCTCGCTGTTCTCAGCGATCACGGTCACGCGGACTTTGCTGTACCTCCTGGTCAGCCTGTTCCCCGGACTGGCAAAGAACCCCGGCCTGTTCGGGCTGAACGTCCGGTCCCTGGTCGGGCGGACCGAGGCGACCGAGGGGCGCGCGGGCCTGAACATCATCGGGCGGCGCAGGGTCTTTTACACCCTGAGCCTGGCGATCATCGTGCCCGGTCTGTTCTTCCTGATCCCAGTCAAAGGCATCAAGCCGAGCGGTCTCAAACCCAGCATTGAGTTCACGGGCGGGACGCAGATCCAAGTGCAGTACACGCATCCGGTCGCTCAGGCGGATGTGCAGAAGGCGCTGGCCGACGCTGGGTACAAAGACAACACCGTGCAGATGGCCGACGCCGGGACAACGGCTATTGTCAGCGTGAAGGAGCGATCTTCGGTCGCCGATCCGCAGAAAAACCCCGTCCGCACAGGGCTAGTGAAGGCGCTCAACCCGCTGGCTACGCACGCGCCAGATCAGACTGGCGATAAGACGCAGCCGCACTTCGTCCAGCAGTTCGGCAGCGTGGGGAGCGTCATCTCGCGTGAACTGACGACAAATGCCATTGAGGCCGTCATCATCGCGTCGGCGTTGATTGTGCTGTACCTGGCGATGGTGTTCTCCATCGGCAGCTTCGTGGCGGGCCTGCGCCTGGGCGCGTCCGCCGTGGTCGCCCTGCTGCACGACGTGTTGGTCTTGATCGGCGCGTTCGCGATCTTCGGCTACTTCTTCGGGTGGGAGATCGACAGCCTGTTCATCACGGCGCTGCTGACCGTGATCGGCTTCTCGGTCCACGACACCGTGGTCATCTTCGACCGCGTCCGCGAGAACCTGCGGCACAAGAGCCGGGGGGAGGCCTTCGAGCCGCTGGTCAACCGCTCCATCGGACAGACGTTGGCCCGGTCCATCAACACATCGCTGACGGTCGTGATGACGCTGGTGGCCCTGGTCGTTTTGGGCGGGCAGACGACGCGGCTCCTGAACGTCGCCCTCTTGATCGGTATCCTGAGCGGGACGTACTCGTCCATCTTCAACGCGGCTTCTATCTTGGTGGACTGGGAGAACTGGCTCGCCAAGCGCCGCGCCAGTGCCCCCGCCCTCGCCACCGCGTCGGCGACCGGCGGCGGCGGCGGCGGCGGCGGCGGCGCGATGGTCTACCCGAGCAGCGGGCCGTCCGGCAGCAGCGGCGGCAGTTCGCGCCCTGTCCCCGCCCCGCGCCCCGCCGCCCCGGCCCGGCCCCCCGCGCCGGGCGAAATACAAATCTCGGCGATCAAAGCCAAAAAGAAAGGGCCGACGAAGCGGTTCTAGGGAAGCAGCCCTGAGCAACGCCTTTATCATGCCCTCACTCACACAGACACGCTGGACTGAGCCGGACCGCAACTCCTTAGCGGAGCAGACGCTGGCGCGCGCGCTGGGCGTCCACCCGCTGACGGCGCGGCTCCTGTGCAACCGGGGGCTGACCGACACCGCCCAGGCCGGTGCCTTCCTGCAACCCGAACTGAGCCAGCTCCTGGACCCGTTCGGCCTGCCGGACATGGACCGCGCCGCCCGGCGCATCAAGGACGCATTGGCGGCGGGCGAGACGATCTTCATCCACGGCGACTACGACGTGGACGGCGTCACGTCCACGGCCCTGTACGTCCGCGCGCTGACCGCCCTGGGCGCGAAGCTGGTCTACCGCGTCCCCCACCGCAAGCGGGACGGGTACGACCTCAAGAGCACGGCCATCGACTGGGCGCACGAGCAGGGGGCCACCCTGGTCATCACGAGCGACTGCGGCATCCAGGCGCGTGAGCCGGTCGCATACGCCAACAGCCTGGGCATGACCGTGATCGTCACCGACCACCACGAGCCGGGCGACATCCTGCCCGACGCCTACGCCGTGGTCAACCCGCACCGCCGCGACTCGACCTACGGGTTCCCCCATCTGGCGGGCGTGGGCGTGGCCTTCAAGACGATGCAGGCCGTCGTCCGGCTCGTGCAGCCGACGCACGAGGGCGCTTTCATCCAGAAGTTCTTAGACCTGGTCGCCTGCGGGACGGTCGCCGACGTCATGCCGCTCCTGGGTGAGAACCGGGTCTTCGCCGCGTTCGGGCTGCGCCAGCTCGCGGTCACGCGCAAGGTCGGGCTGCGCGCCCTGCTGGATGGGGCGGGCATCAAGACCGACAAGCCGCTTTCAGCCGAATCGGTCGGCTTCGGCATCGGGCCGCGCATCAACGCCGTCGGGCGGATGGACGACGCCGCCGTGGCCCTCGACCTGATGCTGACCGGCGATCCCGAGGAGGCGCGGCTGCTGGTCGAGAAGATGAACGCCTTCAACGTCGAGCGCCAGCAGGCGCAGCGGCGGATATTGGAAGAAGCCAAGGCCATCGTCGGGTCGCGTGATTTAGATAAGACTCGTGTCCTGGTCGTCGCCTCACCCGGCTGGAACGCGGGCGTCGTCGGCATCGTGGCGGGGAAGCTCGTCGAGGCGTTCTACCGGCCCGTGATCGTGATCGGGGTCAACGACGCCGAGACGCACGGCAAGGGGTCGGCGCGCTCGATCCGCGGGTTCGACATGTTCCAGGGGATGCAGGAGTGCCGCGAGCTTTTGGAGAGCTGCGGCGGGCACGAGATGGCGGCGGGCCTATCGCTCTCGATGGACAAGCTCGAAGCCTTTGAGGCGCGCATCAACGCCCATGCCCACGCGACGATGCGCGATGAAGATTTGGTCCCGCAACTCGCCCACGACGGCATGGTGGACCCGTCCGCGATCAGCCTCGACCTGCTGGAAGAGTGGGAGCGGCTCGCGCCGTTCGGCCAGGCGAACCCGGAGCCGCGTTTCGCCTCGCAGAACCTGCTGGTCTGCGACGCGCGGCGCATCGGCAAGGACATGACGCACCTGAAGATGCGCGTCCGGGCCGAGGCCATGGACCCGACCGACTGCATCGCCTGGGGCCAGGGCGACTGGGCCGACCGCGCGGGACCGGGCGACTTCCTGGAGGCGGTCTACACGCCCCAGATCAACGAGTGGAACGGCCGCCGTCTGCTCCAGCTCAACATCAAAGACCTGCGGAAGTCCGGCTAGTGCCTTACGAACGCCCCTTGGGCGGGGAAAATAAGACGCCTCAGACTGTTTTCTGACTCCGTTTTTGCTCCTCACCCGCGGGGATGATGCTCTGCCGGGGCTTTCCACAGCCCCGGCCCTAAAACCCAGCCGGCACCCTAGAAAGGGACACTCCCCGATGCCGCATTCATTCGGGCAGCGCCTGTTCCTCGCAACAGCCCTGGCCGCGCTCTGCGCCGCCCCCGCGACGGCCCGCCCCGCCCCGCTCCGCTGGGACAGAATACACGTCCTCCATCTGCTGCCGTCCGCCCTGTTCACCAAGCTGGGCCTGACGCACATCACCCGCAACGGGGACACGCGGGACGGCAGGCAGGGCGTCCCGGACCCGCGCTTCCCGCCCGGCCTGACGGACGTGGTGCCGTATGACGCCGACAGGCTGCTGCTGGCACGCGGGACGGCGGAAGGTCTGTACCTCTTCCGCCTGCGCGTGACCGCCGCCGATGTCAAGCCGATGCCACTGCATCTCAGCGCGACCCTGACCCGGCGTGGCGGCACCGAAGACCTGCCGGTCGGGACCGCAGAGCAGGAAGGCGTGGGCGACGGCGTCCCGACCGAGCTGCACATCGGCGACGGAGACTCGGCGCGCGTCTATCAGATCAAGGTCCGCGCCAACGCCGACGGCTCCTACTGGGTCGCCTGCCGCGCCATTCTGCCGCTCCCCGCCCTACCCGACTCCCCCGGCCCCGCCATCGCAGACGTCTTCGTGCCGGACCGCATCTGGACCGCCCCGCTCAGCCGCCGCGTCCGCGTGGGCGGGGCAGCGACATTCTTCGATCTCGCCTCCGCCCGCCAAGCCGCGGCCCGGAAGCTGGCCGCCCCTAGCCCGGACACGCCGGACGACTACACGCTGCAAGTGACCTTGACGCGCCAGGACGCGCCGCCCTCGGAACCCATCCCCTCCCGCTAAAGCCATGCACCCATCCCTGCTGCCGCTGCTCGCTTCGCCCGAAACGGGCGGCCCGCTGACGCTGACCGCCGGGCGCGCCGAGGGCGAAGACGTTCTTACGGGCAGCCTGCGCGACGGCGCAGGCCACGTCTACCCCATCGAGGACGGCATCCCGCGCCTGCTGCCGCGGGAACTGTTGGAGGCGCAAAAGTCCGAGATCGCCGCACGAGACGCGCAGGTGGAAGACTACGACCGCATGGCCTTCCTGAACTGGTTCGGCCGGGTCGAGATACCGCTGACGCTGCGGGCGCTGTCACCCATGCCCAGTGACCTGCTGCTGGAAGCCGGCTGCGGCACGGGCCGCATGACGCCGACACTGGCGCGGGCCGTCCGCTCGGTCGTCGCCATCGACTTCTCGTTCGAGTCCCTGCGCGTCACCCGGCGCAAGCTGGCGGCGGCGGGTGTCGGGAACGTGTATCTCGTCCAGGCCGACCTCTGCCGCCTGCCGTTCGCGGATGACGCCTTCGACCGCACCGTCTCCTGCCAGGTGCTGGAGCACGTCCCCGGCCCCGCCGCCCGACGCGCTGCCGTGTCCAGCCTCGCCCGCACGGTCAAGCCGGGCGGGACGCTGGCCCTGTCCGCCTACAAGCACTCCCTGCTGACCCGCTGCTTCGGCCAAAAAGAAGGGACGCACGACGGCGGCATCCCCTTCTTTCGCTTCAGCCGCGCCGAGATGCGGGACACGCTGGCTCTGGGGTTTCAGGTCCAGAGCGTCACCGGCGCACTGGTTTATCTCTACCTGGCCCGGTGTGTCAGAGCAGGCGGGGCCGCCGCACCCCCGGCTTCCTGAAGCCCCGCGTGAATCCTAGAGGCGCGCTCCCGAATATGGTATCATAGCCCTGACGTTTCGCTTGCGATCAAGCGTCACGTCTCACAAAGCAGCGGACGGAGAGCCATGTCAGACGAAACCCAAGGCCAGCGCCCTCCCCACGACGCAGATGCGACGGAGCCGCGCGCGCCCGCGGCGGTGTTCCAATCGCAGGCCCTTCAGGTGCTGGAAAGCATGGGGGACGGCTTCGTGGCGCTGGACCGGGGCTGGCGCATCGTCTACGCCAACCGCGAGGCCTGCCGCATCAACCGGAAGCCGCTGGAGGACTTCATCGGCAGGCTCCACTGGGACGAGTGGCCCGGCGCGGTCGGCACCGAACTGGAGCGCCAGTTCCGCCGCGTCATGGACGAGCGGGTGACGGTGCATTTCGAGCACCGCTACCTGTGGGGACCCTACGATGTCTGGCTGGAGATCGACTGCTACCCCTTGGACGGCGGCATCAGCCTTTCCTACCGCGACATCAGCCAGCGTAAGCACACGGAAGCGGCGCTGAGGCGCAGCGAGGAACGCTACCGATCCTTGGTGGACGCCACCTCGCAGACCGTCTGGACCAACACCCCCGAAGGCGAGATGCGCGGCGAACAGCCTGGATGGGCCATGCTCACGGGCCAGTCGTTCGATGAGTACCAGGGCTATGGATGGGCACGGGCCGTCCACCCTGACGACGCCCGGCCCACGGTGAACGGCTGGAACCGCGCGGTCACCACGCGCACCCCGTTTGTCTTCGAGCACCGCCTCCTGACCCGCGACCGGGCGTACCGCACCTTCGCCGTCCGCGCCGTACCCATTCTCGAAGACGACGGCGGCATCCGTGAGTGGGTGGGCGTCCACACCGACGTCACGGACCAGAGGGAGGCCGAGGAGGCGATGGAGCGCGCGCGGCGGCGGGAGCGGACCATCGCCGAGCAGCTCCAGGCCGCACTCCTTCCCGCCATCCCCGCGCGCGTACCCGGCCTGGAGCTTGCCGATTTCTACAAGCCCGCGCTCGATGAGGCGGGCGTCGGCGGGGACTTCAGCGACGTCTTCAGCGCCGACAAGGGCGTCACCTACCTGGTGGTCGGCGACCTGTCGGGGAAGGGTCTGGCAGCGGCCAGCCAGGTGTCGGTGGTCAGGAACATGCTGCGCTTCGCGCTGTACAACGGGCGCTCCCTCGCCGGTCCCGTGACCACCCTCAACCAGACCCTGGCGGAGCGCGCCCTGCTCAACGGTTTCACCACCCTGTTCGTGGGCCGCTACGACGCCCAGGCGCGGGTGCTTCCCTACGTCAACGCCGGCCAGGAGGCGGGGATCGTGAAGCGGGCGGCGACGGGCGCGCTGCTTTCGCTGCCGCCGACGGGTCCCGTGCTGGGCACCTGGGAGAGCGCCGCCTACCAGGAGGAAGATGTCACGCTGGAGCCGGGCGACGTCCTCGCCCTGTTCACGGACGGCCTGACCGAGGTGGGGCCGACGCGGACCAGCCTGCTGGGGGCTGAGGGGGTGGCCGCGCTCCTCTCCGCGATGCCGCCGGCGGGGAGCGCCGCACGGGTCGTCTCGTCGCTGGTCCGGGGCGTCAGAGAACACGCCGGGGACGACATGGGCGACGACCAGTGCCTGCTGGTCGCACTGGCAGCGTAACAGGGGTGTGCCGGGCTACTCGCTGTTGGCGATGACCAGGACGTCGATGCCCCGGACCAGCCGGATCAGGCGGTTGATGATCGAGCCGCCCAGCGCCTCCTGCCAGGCCGACCGCATCGAGTGGCCGATCACGATTTCGGTGACCTGGTGCTTCAGCGCGTAGTCGGCCAGGGCCGTCGCCACGTCCCGCCCTTCCACTTGCTCGATCCGCATCGAGAGCCGCCCGGCCAGTGCCAGGTCCGCGTCCAGGACGCCCTGCTGCGCGGGCGTCAGCGGCCCCGCCGCCACGTAAACGGCCACCAGGTCGGCGCGCAGGAAGCGCGAGATGCGCCACCCGCGGCGCAGCAGCCGGTCGGAGGGCTTGTCGGGGGAGATGCAGACCATGATCCGCTCCTGGGTCTTCCACGGCTCCGAGACGTCGTTCTGCTGCCGGTAGGTCTGGACCGAGCGGTCCACCTCGCCCGCCACCTCGCGCAGGGCGATCTCGCGCAGGGCGGACAGATTCCCCTCGGTGAAGAAGTTCTGAAGCGCCTGGGGGACCTTCTCCGGCGGGTAGACGTCGCCCCGCTCCAGGCGGTGGATCAGGGCGCGCGGCGTGATGTCGATGGAGACGACCTCGGCGGCCTCGCCCAGCACCCAGTCGGGGACGGTCTCGCGCACCTTGACATTGGTGATCTGCTGGACCGTGTCGTTGAGCGACTCTAAGTGCTGGACGTTCATGGTGGACAGGACGTTGATCCCCGCCGCCAGGATGTCCATCACGTCCTGGTAGCGCTTGGCATGGACGCTGCCGGGGACGTTGGTGTGGGCCAGCTCGTCCACCACGACCCACCGGGGGTGGCGCGCGATGACAGCCTCGGTGTCCATCTCCTCGAACGACGCGCCCTTGTACTCCATCGCCTTGCGCGGGACGATCTCCAGGCCGCCGATCTGGGCCTCGGTGTCCTTGCGCCCGTGCGTCACCACGAAGCCGATCACGACGTCCTGCCCCCGCTCGTTCTTGCGCCGGTTCGCCTCGGAGAGCATCTCGTAGGTCTTGCCGACGCCGGCGGCGAAGCCTAAAAAGAGCTTCATGCGCCCCCGGCCCGCCGCGCGCTCCTCGTGCTGCACGCGGGCCAGGAGTTCATCGGGTGTGGGTCGTTTTCCGGGCTTGTCTTCAGCGGGCATCAGTCGGGTCTCTCCTGTCCCTTAATTTACCCCAGATGCGGTCCGTTTGGCCGCTTATCGCGCCTCGGAAGAGGCCCCCACCCCCGCTCGCCGATCTGCCGCCGCCTTCCCTTGGGGAGAGGCTGTCAGGCGGCGTGTCGGGGGCGGGTTCGTTTTGGCAGTTTGCCGCCGTGTCCTGGCAGTTTGCCGCTGCATCCAGGAGGGCGTAGTCGAGGGCGGGGGCGGCGGTCGCCGCCTCCATTTTGAGCAGCTCCCGCGCCTCGAACTCCACCTCCAAGGCGTTTTCCCGGTTCTCGCGGCAGTCCAGCTCCGTCTGCATCGTGTCCCGCAGGGCGCGGTCGCGGGCGCGGCCTTTGCAGAGCTGGGGCACGTCCTTGTTGAGCATCTTGACGGCCGTGTCGATCTGCCGTTGCAGGGCTGTCTCGTGGCGCAGGACCTTGTCCAGCCGGTCCAGCCGCTCGTCCTCGGTCAGCGTGTCGTCCTCAAAGAGCTGCGCCTGCCAGCGGTGCAGGCGTCGGAGCCTCCAAGAAGCGGCGGCGATCTTCTCGACGTAGTGGCGCTCCAAGAGGTTGCGGGGCTGAAGCTGGGCCGTCCACTCGGCTTCTAGCTGGCGGTAGCCTTCGGGGTCTTCGCCCAGCGAGGGCAGGACGATGTCCCGGCTGAAGAGGCCGTGGGTCGTCGCGTTGCGGGCGCTGACGGCCTTGCCCTGGGCCGTGCGCGGGCCGGTGGCTTTGGAGGCGGGCGCGGGTTCGTTTCCGCATTCTTTGGTGCCGCCGCTCTTGTGGAGGGTGGCGAGGCAGTCGCCGTCACAGGTGAGGGCACGGGCGGCGCAGAGGGGGCAGGTCGGGTTGCTCTGCATGGCTTGGTTCATTGCCTGGCTCATGGTCCGGTGTCCTTTCAGTCGGTCAAGTTGGTGCGTTAAGTCGATTCGTTCAGAAGCCGCCATGGGTTGAAACCCGAGGCTGAGAGGCGTCCAGTGTCTGGGGACGCAAGAAAAAGAAAAGCCGCGCCCGGTGGGGGCGTGGCGGGTGGCCGGGGGCGAGGCCCCTTGGGTTTGTTGGTCAGTCTCTGTCTACTATTATGACAGGTTATAGGCGGGTGTGTCGAGGTGTGGGGAGGCCGGACATTGAAATGCCCGTCTGGGAGGCGGCAGAGCCGCCGATACAGAGTCATGCCGCCCTGGGCATACCGTCCTGCGGACGGAAGAGACTGCTCCCCATTTGAAGAAGTACGAGATGCAGGGGGCGCGAGGGAAGCGGGAAGTTTTTGCTTGCACGTTTGCCGGTAGGTTTGGTATAATGTCGGCAGGCAACCGAACGTTTCGACTTGGGCGGAGTCTCGTGTAGGTCGTGCGGTGATTGCCGCGTCTAGTACGGGGTTATGCCGCAGAAGTGCAGTCGAATATTAGTTAGGTCGCTCGGCACAATGCTTTCATATTTCAGAAACAGATTGAATGAAAATTACTATCGTTGTTACAGTCGGAGCGATACTGTCCCTATGTTTTTGTGGTAACGTAGTGCTATATGCTGCGGCGCATTCGCATCACATAGCAGGAAGTAAGCCTGATGTATGGTCGCGATTTAGTACAACAGAAGGAACTTGACGAGCTGCCGAATTCGCGATAACAATCGATAGCCGGAAGCAACCTAGTCTTTATGTTTCCAAAGTCTTAGATGCAAACGATCTCGATAGCCTCACTCGCTACCTTTGCTGGCGATATGCAGGCCGCAATCGTGACGCCGAAGTGGAAGTAAAGTCAAGTTGGGGAGAGGACCATAGTAGCGGGGTTGAATGTTCCTGTGCTTACGATCCTACTGATAATCGAACTTGGCCGATGAAGTTTCTGCGAAAGCATTAATTCTACATACTTAAACGTGTACCGCAAGTCGTTGAAGCAAGGGTCTAACCATGCGTTACACGGGACCTAGCTGCCACCGTCCACTATGCGAGTTTAGTTGGCTGTGCAAGCCACAGTCGCAGGTGAGCTATAGCGTTGGGCCGCTGAACGAAGGGATCAGCGCAAATGCTAGACAGAAAAACAATGCTTGATTGGCGTATAACTATACTTTTGTATGATTGAATGGATATTCTGAACCAAACATATGCCAGTCTCTCCTCATCCAATTTCTCCTCATCCAATAGAATGGTATAGTTCGGTCCTTAATTGGATAATTTCCCTTTCCATTGATAAGTGGCAAAAGTTTGTCCAAATAGTAGCGTTGGTCTTAGGTGGCATCGGTGCATATATTCGATGGTTTAAGGGGAGGATTTATAGAGGGAGGCTGGAGTCCAAAATTACCGGTGCGGCCGTTTGGGAAAATGATAATATCTACATCAACGTAGTCACTTCAATCAAAAATATTGGTCTTGCTAAACTAGATGTTGATCAACGTGAGACAGCATTACGCCTGTCTTATTGTACAACACGAACTAATGTGTTAGAATCTTCACTGGTATTTTGGGAGCATATCGGAACATTTTGTGTATTTGAGAATGATCATTTTATTGAGTCTGGCGAAACAATTCAAGATGAAATGATAATTGCTGTACCAAAAATCAACGTACATGCTTTTCAACTTGAGCTAGGTGTTAGCGCTGGTAGAAGCATATGGAAGTCAAGGGCTATTGTGATACCGGAGGATAAGGTAAAACAAATGAAGCTCCTGACGGG
>JAABUV010001572.1_pt1 | contig 32815 bp, 37 predicted proteins | sample 5559971 | NCBI WGS metagenome assembly JAABUV01 (sample SAMN10711881, study PRJNA513362) | rock metagenome | isolation source: Antarctica rocks | place: Antarctica: Victoria Land, Knobhead nord | collected 2015-12-19
GCGGGTCGTCCTGGCGTGTGGCGCGGCGCTCGCGCTCTACAGGCTGAGCGAGGCAGCGCTCGGCTGGGAGGACGTGCTCGGTGCGTTTGCAGCTTCACACGCTGCTGTCGCGCTGCAGCATGGCCTCTTGCCACGAGCCTTAGCCTCACCGCCGGCCCGCGCGCGCGCCGCAGTGGCCGGCGGGGCGGCCTGCCTCTGGCTGGCGCAGGAGTGGGCGATCCACGCGCGCCTCCTGCACTCCGCGCGGCCATGGTTCGGTGCGGGGCCCGCTGCGCGGCGCCCGCCGCGCGGCGCCCCGCTGAGCCTGCCATGCGCCCCGCACCGTGCCGGGAGTGGCCGGGCGGGCGAGGCTGACTCACCTGCAGGCGCTACGCAGCGTCTCGACGGCCGGACCTGTGCGGCTGCTCCTGGGCAGACCCTAAACCCTTATACCCGATACCCCAATTTACGGCGCAGGGCGGGACCTGCACGAGGAGCACCACAACGCGCCCTACTTCCACGTCTGCATCGACGGCGTGGAGCTGGTGGCGCCGGTGATGGCGCTCGCGGCGCTGGCGTTCGGCGCGGCGTTCGCCGGCGCGCCGGCGCTAGGCCGCACCGCGACGCTCGCCTACTGGGCGGCCGGCCTGGCCTACCTGTGGACGCACTTCTTCGTGCACCTGCCCATCGCGCCGCGCTCGCGCTACGCGCAGGCCGTGCGCCGGCACCACATGCTGTGCGCCCACCCCTCGCGAGGCTTCGGCGGCTTGATAGGTTTGGGTGGCGATTGGGCAGGACCCCAACGGGCGGCCTTCTGCCGCGCGCATGGCGCAGGCTGCGCGTCTGTCCCCCCTGGCGCCCTGTGTGCGCTCCGTGGCTTGGCGTGCCTATGGCCCGCGCCTATTCTCTGTGTCGTGCCGCACGCGCCTCTGAGCACCCGCCTCGCGCGCCAAGGGCAGAGCAGGGCGCTTGGCGCTGGTGCCGCCCGCGTCAGCTGCATGCTGCCCCTCAAGAAAGAGGGTGCACGTGCGCGCTGCGGCTGCGCGCGCCGAGAGGCGGCGCCTGGGGCCGCGCAGGCACCACTGCCGCTCGGAGGAGCACTGGCTGTCCTTCTGCGTGCCGGCGGTGGACGCCGTGTTTGGCACGCTGCCGGCGTCGGCGGCGGCGGTGCCCATCACGCCGCTCGCCGCGCGGCAGAAGGACCGCATGCGCAAGGAGGCTGGGCTGGCATCTTAAGCGCGGCGTTAAATGCGGCTCCTCTGCATTGGCAGCAACACTCTGTCGTTGGGAGGCAGCGTTCGGCGCGCCGCGACACTGGCGTCGGCCGCGCCTGTTCTGGCGCCTGCCGCGCGGCTGAGGGGTGCCCCGGCCTGCACCTGTTCACGGTGGTAAGGGGCAGGCACAGAAGCATGGGGCTCCCATGGCCTGCAACAGTGCTCGTCAGTGCATTGCCGGTGAGCGGCAGCACGCAGGCAGGCTTCCTGTGATCCTGATACGACGCGCTGGTCACCATGCTGGCGTTGCCCGCCGCGTGTCTGCAGCGAGGCAGGATGACGTGATGCAGGCTCAGGCGAGTGCAGCTTCAGGACGTGATGTATACTAAAGTGCATGTGTGCGCCAATGCGGAGCGGGCAGGCAGGGCGCGACTGTGTACCAGCGGTTGTATTCTTTGGTTTAGCATGAGTGACCGCAAGAGAGCATGTCTGAGCGTGGAGAGAGGTGCCTCTCAGCAGAAGTCGAGCGAGCAGCGGCAGTGTGCGAGTGTCGCATGGTCCACATTGCTTCCACTGCGTCGCTCGGGGGTCATGTAACAAAACAATACATGCCGTATTTGTCCTCCATGCAAATCTGTCCAGGCATCGCAGCACAGCCACCACGCACAGGGTACAAGTCTGTCGTCATGCATGTGACCCGCCCCGCCTACCCAGCCGCCCCAGAGGGCACCAACGCCTCGCCGGAGGAGGGCCAGCTTTTGACACGCAGAGGAGCCTTGCGGCATGCCAGGGTACATCACCTGCGACAGGCTCCTTCCACAGGGGTGTGGTTATCTGCTCATTTTATATCAGCACTGACGCCCGCCATTGCGCCCTCGTCTGCCGCCTGGCCCCACAGGCTCGGCCGCTCGCCAGGGCGCTCCGGCCACGCAGCAGGCTGCGCCAAGGCCGGGCGCCGGGCGCGCTCCAGCATGGGAAGCGACGCAAGCTCAGCCGCGCTCCTCGCCAGACAGGCAGCCAGGCGCTGCAAGGGTGCAGGCCAGGACTGCAGACGCGGTGCAAGCAGCAGGGGCCCCCACCCATACACGTCACCCCGGGCTGCCGGACCCGCCCAGGGCAGCGGCCGCGGGCAGGCCGGCGCGGCGCCGGGGCGCCGCGCGCGCTCAGGGCTCCCACGCCGCGCAGGCAAACAGGCCGCGCTCGCCGCGCACGGCGCCGGGCACGTCCAGCACCGCCCATGCGTCCGCGGCCGGATCGTAGACCTCCACGAGCGGCGCGTAGGTCGTCATGTCCGTCTGCAGGCCGCCCAGCGCGTACACGCGGCCGCCCAGCGCCGCAGCGCCGCCGTATGCGCGCCTGCCGGGGGGGCCCGCGCGGGTTCCCTCTCCAGGGTTTTGCCGCTGCACGGCTGGAAGCGCCGCCTGCAAAGATAATGAGCGACGCCCCAGGCCGGCGCAGAGCACCATCTAGCATGCACCGCTGTCGCTGGACACCCCGAGGCATACTGTGCTAGCCCTGCTTCCGAATCAGCGCCGCGCATGCAGCTCATATGCATCCGCGAGCCCCACCAGGCGTCGTGCCAATGAGGCACAACGCGTGAGGTCACGCCCTTGCACAGCTTGCACAGCTGCTGTCCCGTCAGGACAACGAACACGCTGATGTGGCAGGGTGGGCAGGGGCGGGCAGGGCGCGCCCGGCGGACATAGCGGCCACGGAGCGCCAGCGTCCCGCGCGCGGCTCGTACGCCTCTACGCTGTCCTGGCTGCTGCCGCCGTCAAAGCCTGGCGCCGGCGCCGCCGCATCTTACATCCTGTGCTGCGCGCGCTCGCACCCGACAGCAGCGCAAGCTGGCACACGTCGCGCATGACGGCGACTGTGGCGCCCCGGCGGCGCGCGCGCGTGCAGGACCAGGCACACATGCGCGGCGCAGGAGGCCGGCGCAGCACGGCGCGACCAGGATATAGGGTACCTACCATAACCAGCCCTGCACTACCCTACCATGTCTTGCCCCTACCCTACCCTACCCCAGGAAAAGGTGGTGCGCGCGCCGCCAAGCGCGTACAGGACGCCGCCGCATGCGCAGCAGGCCAGGCTGCCGCGCGGCACCGCCATCCCGGCGGCCAGCTTCTCCCACCTGCGGCGCCGCCGGGGCAGCGCGTCAGACCCTGCCCTCCCGCACGCTTCAGGCATGGGCAACCAGCTGCTGACAGGCTTCACAGGACTTGATATTCATGAAGTACGAAGATCATCTTGGCATAATGATTCACAGAATAGCAACGCAGCTACTAGCAGCGTGGATGGGGACGCGCACTTGCCCACGCGCGGGTCGAAGCGCTCCGCCGAGCTCATGTAGTTGTCGCCGTCAAAGCCGCCCACCTGCCCCAGCGCTGTGGCAGCTGAACAAGGGGGCTCCAAAGCACAGCGTACGACACGGACAGCGTAGTGCTTGCAGGCATGACGGGCATGGGTCACCGCACGAGCCACCAGATGCCGAAAACGCTTCAGGGACGCCGTCAAGGATCACGAGGTGCTGCAAAAGCAGCGTCACATGCACAGCACAGGCCGGCGCAACATGAAGAAGCCACACTCAACCTTGGCAGGGCCACAGCAGCTCTTCACTGGGTGCGCAGGCAGCCAGGCAGCTGCGAAGCACGATGCAGCGCCGCGCCGGGCGCCCCGCGCGCCAGGCGGCGCGGGGGCGCGCACCGCGTAGACGGCGCCGTCCAGCGCGGCCGCGCCCAGCGCGTAGCGCTTGGCCGTCATGGCCGCCGCCGGCAGCCAGCGGTCCGTCACCGCGTCGTACCTGCGCGCGGCGCCGCCGACGGCTGAGGCGGCCCGCGGGCGCGCGCGCCCCTGTCAGCGCATGCGCCAGGCCGAGGAGGCCGCCCTCGCACGGCTGCGCTTCAGGCGCACGACGGGGTCTCGCGCTGGCGCACAACTGCGCCGTGCCCGCATCGCCGATGGCTGCTCCGCTGGAGGCGGAAACCCGTGCGCTCTACTTCAATATGACAAGTGCCGCCTTTGCCGCCCCAGACCACTCCCACCAACCCCCCCTGTTGCTAACTCGGGTTGAAGGGGTGAGCCTAGGCAGATTGCTAGCATCAGGGTGCAGCCGCACAGGGTAGGTGCAACGACGCCAAAAGGGTGATAAAGTATAGGTGCGCCCCTTGCCACTCCAGACCGCTCCAGTGTTAGCAGCTTGGGTTGAGGCAGTGGGCCTCGCCCGCGCGCTTCCATTGAGGTGCAGCCGCACAGGGCGGGACCACCCGATGCTACACCGCACCGCGTCACCATGGTAGCTCAGGCCTCCGGTCAATGGGCCTCAGCTCTACCCTACCCTACCCCATCAGGGCCGCACGTCTCCACCAGGTCCAGTTGCACGCCCGGCACGCCGCCGCCGCACGCGATGAGCTGGCCGCCGACTGCCGCGGCCACCAGGCTGCCGCGCGCGACAGACATGGGCGCGGCCGGCAGCCACTCCGCGTTCTCCTGCGCTGTGTTGATCCTGCGCGCGCCCCGGAGCGCCCTGCGCTCAGAGAGAGCGCGCCGTCCGCGTGATTGAGCCGTGCACTCAGGTGCAGTCACAGGGCAGTCCCCCCACCCTCTAGCACTACCAGTGTCCAATTGACTTGTGTGGCGGCCCCTGACTCCTTGGACGCGCCGCGCCCTGCAGACGAGCTCGCCTCGACGCCGCACGCGCGCGCGGGGCGCACACGTGCGCACGGCGGACCCGGCGGCCAGCGCGGGGGGCGGGCGAGCGCGGGCGCGCACCGCAGCACGCTGTCGTACCACTCCTCGCCGTCGCCGCCGCCGACGGCGAACAGCGAGGCGTCCAGCACGGCCGCGCCCGCGAACGAGCGCGCGCAGGGCTGCGGCGCGAGCTGCGCCCAGGCGCCGCCGTCGCCGCCGCCGCCCGGGCAAAACACATCGGTCGAGCTCAGCCAGTCGGCGCCGTCGTGGCCGCAGATGATGAACAGCCGCGGCGCGGCGCCGCCGGCAAGCGCGCCGGCGGCCGGCGCGTCGGCCGCCGGCGCCTGTTCGGCCGCCGGCGGCGCCTCCAAGGCCGCCGCGCCGCTCCCCGCGTCCTGATCGGACGCCGGCGGCGGCTCCGGGCCCTGGGCCATTGCGTTGCAAGCCGGCGCCTGATCTGGCGCCGGCGCCGGCTCCAAGACCTGGGCCGCCGCGCCGCGCGCTGCCTCCTGATCAGGCGCCAGCAGCGGCTCTGGGCCCTGGGCGCGGGCGCCGCCCCGTCACAGGCTTGCAGCCGTGCTGCATGCGCCGGCCAGGCGCTGCCACGCACATCGCCCCCCTCTGCGCACCGCAACCCTGGCAGCAGGGGCCCGCGAGGGCTGCGGGCCCGCACCGGCTGGGCCGGCCGGGCCGGCGCCGCCATGCGCAGCGCGCCAAACACGCCCGCGAGCGCGGCGTGCAGGTACGCCACCTCCGCCTCCAGCCGGCCGCAGGTCGCCTGCAGCGCCGCCGCCCGGCTGCGCGAGGCATCCGCCTCCTGCGCCCACGAGCTGACTCTTTGGTTGTTCCGTCCTTCTGGTACTCTGAGCTGAAGTACTCAGGTGTATCAGCAATGCGGGGCTGCTGCCTCCTGCGTGGAGGCACGGCGGCGCCCTTGAGTCCGCCGCTGCCCCGCCTCAGTGCAGCCTACAGCCGGTCCGGGCACCGGCGAAGCCGACACAGGCATTGGCAGCGTAAACCTTGCTCCGCTGTGGTTTCAGCGGTGCGTACGGTGCACGAACAGGGCGGCCCGGCTCGCCGGCGCGAGCGCGGGCGGTGCCAGCCCCGTCACAGGAGTAGGACTTGGTGGTGACCCCGAACGAGGCACGCAGGCGCCGCGCACACGGGCACGCCCCCCGGCTGTGCTGCATTGCTATGGGCGCGCCTGCTGGACGGCCGCAAGCTCGCCGCGCATGTGCTCCATCTGCGTCGGCCCCAGCCAGCACCCCGGTCAGCACGCACGCTCGACCAGGTGAACAGGGTGCCGGGCGGGCGCAGCATAGGGTGTGCGGCCTGGGAACGCCAGCTCCCTGAAGAGCGGCTGTTGAATGAGCAGGTGGCCAGCGCGCGGCATTTGGCCGTCATGTCGCGCTCTAAAAGCCCAGCGCGTAGGGGCGCTCCTCCCGGAAAGGCAGGACAGCGCGACTCCCTCGTCCGCTGGCGGCAGCCCTTTGCAGGAGGTCCCGCTAAAAACCAACATTCACGCATTCTGCTGGCGGGGCGGCACCTGATCTGCGATGTTGCCGGCGGGGCGGCACCTGATCTGCGATGCTGCCGCCGCCGGCCGGCCGCGCGGCGGCGCCGTTCGCAGCCGGCGCGCCGTTGGGCAGGCCGGCAGCCGCCGTGGCCGGCGCGCCGGCGGGCGGGCCTGCGGCCTCCGGCCGCGCCCCCGCGGCAGCGCCACCGTCCGCCTGCCAGCCGCGCACGTGCTCGGAGTGGGCCAGCGCAGGTGCGGTCCCCAGCAAGTCCATTGCATGTCGCGGACGGCGCGCCGCCCCCCCTTGCCTGACATGTCTACATAGGCGCATGGCTCAGGTGCCAGCGCCGCACGCTGCGTGCCCACGCCCGGCGGAGCTCGGCTGTGCTGCAAGGCACCCACACCACTTGTACGCGGGGCAGGCTGCTAGCGGCTGAGAAATGGACACTTTGCGCGTGAGCCATTGTACACTGCCCCCCGCTACGATGACGCATGCAAGCCAGCGCTGCGGTGCGCGCACGGCGGCGCCGGCGTGCTGCAGCGCGGCGGCCGCGGCAGGCGGCGCGCCGCGCGCGAGCACCACGTAGTTGCCGCCGTCGACCAGCTGGAACACGGTGTCGCGCGCGCGAAAGAACGCGCCAAGCACGCCCTTGGCGCCCTGCCAGAGCAGGCGGATAGGTTTAGGGTTAGGGTATCACGTCCAAGAGCTGCAGCCGGCATCCGTTCAACACGCGTTGGCTGCACCAAAGAATGGGCTGTCTAAGCCGCACTGTTGCCTAGGCCCCGTCGGTCGTGATACCCAAAAAAGATCTGGCCATGGCGCCGGGGGCGCAGCAGCGCGCGCCGGGACGCCCAGCTTCTGGTGCACGAAGATGCCGATGTGGGAGCCCAGGCTCAGCTTGCCGGGGTGCGCCGCCATGTAGTCGGCCAGCGCGAGCTGCAGCGCGGCCTCCGCGGCCGGGCTGTCAAAGCCGGGCGCCGCGGACGGCGGCGCCAGCCTGACCTGTTCGCCCGGCAGCATCTGCGCGGCGCGCGCGCGTGCCCCGCTCAGCACCGGCGGCCTGGCTTTGGGAAGCCGGCGAACGTCGCGGAGCGATCGCTGTCCGCAGCAGGTTTATCAGGGCGAGCCAAGCCCTGGGGCCCCGCGGGTTTTCAGGGTCACACTCGTCCGTCGGCCACCACCAACAGCCCTCACAAGTCGGTCCGTGCCGCCCGCACGGCGCCCCTCCGCCCGCTCAGCTCGCCGGCCGCCGCGGCGCCCGCGCTCGGGGGCACCAGGGCAGACGGGAGCTCGGGCTGCGCGGCCGCACCCGCACGAGCGCCGGCCGCGCGGCGAGCCAGGCCTTGAGGCCCGGCGCCGGCAGCCGCGCCGCGTGGAAGGCCAGGCCCAGCTTTGGCAGGTTGGTCATCTGGCCCGCCGACGCGCGCAGCACCTCCAGCATCAGCGCCTCCCGCCGCACGTCTGCGCGCGCGGCGCCCCGCGCCGTCACCGTCACCTACCCTACCATAACCCTACTCTCACCTACCCTACCCTACCATAACCCTACTCTCGACCTGCCGGCCGGCGCCGCAGGCTGGCGGGCGCGGCGCGCCGCCGGGCGGCATGCTCCCATCCGCGCCCGGCCGCCTGCCTGATCCGGCACGACTCCCATGCCCGGCGGCAGCCCGCAGCCCTGCCCTGTCGCTCAGGGCAGCGCCCGCCGACGCGCCCCGCGCCGTGCGACGGGCGCGCTGCGGCGCACACGCGCGGACCCGCCCCACTCCAACAGCACGGACAGGACAACGCCTGCAGGGAACAGCACCCCACTCCAGCAGCAAGGACAGAACACTGCATGTGCATGGGGTGCATGAGCCTGCTGCCTATCTGTGCACGTGCTTTCTCGGCACTTGACCAGCACTTGGGCTGCAGAAGGCAAGCCCCTGATGCACCTGGGCTGCTGCCAGCCTCGGTGCCAGAGCCGGGGCCGTGCGCCCGGCCCCGGCGCGGCAGCGTCTGTCAGCGGTGGCGGCGCTCACGCCTGGCCGTGTAGGCAGTGCCGCGCGCCCTCCCTGGCGTTAGACAACCAAAATCCCCCCGCCACCGACCTGGCGTGTGCTGGTCGGGCGCTGGCCCCTGGCGAGCCCCAAGCGCAGGCCGCGCACCGGCCTGGCGGGCGGCCACGTCGGGCGCCGCGGGCGCGGCGCCGTTCGCCGTCGGCGGCGCGTGCGCGCCCGCGGCGTCGCCGTCGCCGGCCGAGCCGGCCGCGCCGCCCGGCGCCGACTGCGGCCGCAGGGCGCGCGGCGGCCCGGCGCCCTGCGGCAGCGTGTGCCCTGGGCTGGGCCCCGGCGCGGGCGGGCGGGTGGCGCCCGAGCCGCCGCCGGGCGCGTACGCCGGCGGCCGCGGCGCACCTGGCCCCTTCCGCCTGCTGCGCGCGCGGCCCAGGGGCGCGGATCAGAGCAGAGCGCGCGGGCGCTGCCCTGGGCGACCAGCAGGCTGCAGGGGGCGCCGCGTGCGGAGCGGGGCGCCCGTTCATGCGACGTGGTCGTGCGGCGCCCGACGACAGTGCGCCGCCGGCAAGCACGGACAGCCCGGGCGGCCAGGCAGAGGCCGGGCCCTTGGCTTGCTGCGCACGTCGGGCGTCTGCAGCGCCGCGGCGCGCGCCAGGCGGCCAGAGCCGGGCCGGGGCTGCGAGGGGCGGGGGCGCGGCCGCGCGGGCGCGCACTTGTTGATGTAGACGAAGGTGTCGCTCGCCTTGCCGGGCTGCCCCGGCGGCGCAAACGTGTTGACCCAGAAGAAGTCGTTGTGCGCCAGGTACGTGCTCAGGTTCTTGCACTGGAAGAATGTGCCGAACGTCTCGCCTGCCGCCGCGGCCGCGGCCGTGTGTTCGGGCGCCCCGCCGGTGCCTTGGGGGGCGCCGCCCGGCAGCATGGCAAAGAGCAAATGTGGCCTCGGGAGCGGCGCGGGGCGCGCACCGACGGGTATCAGGTCGGCCAGGTGCGACGCGAGGTCGGTGAGCCGGATGCGGTGGCCGGTCTTCAGGATGATGTCCGCGCTGCGCCGCGGCGGCGAGGCGGGCGCCGCGTCAGCTCGGGCGGCGGCAGCGAGGCAGCATAGGCAGCGCAGGGGCGGTATGCGAGGCCTCTGCCTTCCCAGGCGGGAAGGCAGCGGCCACATTGGAAGGCAGCGGCCACATCAGGCTTGGCAGCAGCAGAGCCGGCGCACATGATATCCTGGGCGTCCAGGTGCTTCCTGTGCGTGGCGCTCATCGCTGTTGCCCCAAAGATAGGCACCGCCATGGGCACGCAGCCTCGCAGGCAGCCCCGGTCCGCTCAAGCCTCCATCCAGCCCACCACTGACACTAGACAGCAGTCTGTGCCAGCGCAGCAGCACTAGGCCTCGAGCCCTGGTGCGATTGGGCTGAACGTGCGCCCACGCGCGCAGGTGCTTGCCTGTGGAGTCCTCTGCATGCAGTGCCTCCGAATTGAGCTAGGGTCCATGGCATGCAGGATCAACATGCATGTCGATGCTGATCAATTGATCAACTGAAAAAAAAAAATGACTATGCAAAACAGCAGTGCACAGGTGCTCGCCTCTTCCGCAGAGCAGCGTGCTCACGTGCACGCAACAGAGCTGACTCGGCCTCTGAGCCAACGTGCCTGCTCCCTTCGCATCACCAGCAGCAATGCGCGCCGCGTCCGCTCTGGGGCGGAGCACCCGCCAGCCCTGGGTCTGTGCGCCTGCCTGCACAGCGGAGGTGCGCTGCGGCGCGAGCGCCGGCGCCCCGGCGCAGCCCGCGCTGTCGAGCGCGGGCGGCGCCTGGCCGCCAGCCGCGCAGCGCCTGGTCGTGAGGCAGCCGCAGGCCGCAGCATACCTGGCGGGCACCCTGGTCAGCTGCACGCCGGTGCTGAGCCCCCTGGTACGCGCTCCACGCCGGATAGCGCTCGCCCTGCCTGCGTTGTGATGTGGCTCCATGGCGCAGCCAGGCTGTGACCTGGTCTGTGCCACGCGCACAGGCCTGGCTGGCGCTGGTGCAGCCGCTGGCTGGCAGCAGCGAGGCGCCCGCGCGGGGAGCGGGCCACCTGGCTGCGGTTTCCTGCGCGGCGCTCGCGCTGCAGCACGTCTGGCTGCAGGGCAGGTAGGATCCCAATGAGCCGGGGACCTCTGCACGGTTGCACTCCATATTGAGCTTGCCAGCTGCAGCCATGCCCGGGCTGACGTCTGCACAGCCTTCCCGCTGCCCGTCCCTGAACAGCGCTCGCGCCGAGGCCTGCGCCAAGCGAGGCAGACCGCACCCGGCGCTCCGGCGTCGGCACCAGCAGCCCGTGCCACAATGTGCATCCAGTGCGGCCGGCGGCGCCGACGCGGCCGCCGGACCCGCCGCGCCCCGCAGGCTGCTCCTGGATGGAGACTCCGTCGGCTTCTGGGCCAGCTGGCTGGCGGGCGCCGCGCTGTTCCAGTGGGGCTGGCGCGCGCGCGGCGCGCCGGCGGCCGCGCCCGCGGCCGCGCGCGCGTATGCTGACGAATTGAACAGCGGCGCTGACGGCGAGGACGACGCGGCGGCGCTGCGCGCCTGGGACCGACGCTTTGCGCTGCGCCGCAGCTCCGTGCCCCAGCTGCAGGCGCTGGCCAGGTGCGCGCATGTACACGTAGCCTGCCAGCCAGACTTCTGTTGAGAGACCAGTGGCTGCACTCGGCACACTGCACTGCACGCACGCTTTTCTTTGTTTCTTTTCCCAGGGATGGTGGACAACACCTCCCTGTTGGCACCATGCTATGAGCTGCGCCTCTGTTATCAGCACGCGGTGAGTTTGTGTGCGCGTCGTGCAGCCCCCACTCGCGAGCTACGCGGTGCTGCTTGCGAGGCCGGCAGCCAATGCTCAGCCTGTCAGCGCTCGCTAGGCTTTCCGTCTGCTGTGTGAGTAAACTTGTTTGCGGCTCAGTTGACATGGGACAAGATCGAGCGCTTGAGAACACTGTGTAAGCATGGCTCTGGCTGCTCCCCAGGACTGTGCGGCTGCCCGGCCGCTCGAGCATGCGGAGGACGGAGCTGCTGGCGGCGCTCGAGCGCCAGGGCGCGGACGCGCACATCGACGCCCATCAGCACAGCTTGCGCAGCGGCGTGCAGAGGCTGTGAGGCTGAGGAGCGCCGCAAGCTGTGCTGTTGCGCGGCATGTAAGTCAGTTTGCTCTGTGTGCGAGTGTTGTAGCGTTCTGTAAGTGTACACGTAGGCTTATTGTACATGTATCAAGTTCAAGTGGTCTGTACACGACAGGGTTTCTCTTCATGACGCGGCGCATGGACGCTGAGGACAAATTTGCATGACGTGTACACTTGTGCTGTAAACGTTTACCAACGAGCGCATGTGGGCACGGTTTACACAATTAACACCGTGCACACCTGCATCATGCCCCGTAAAGCAGAGAAGGCAGAGCCTCATTGCGGGCATGCCCTGTTACTTCAAGGCACAGACAGCGCGCAGTCCCGCGCCGGCCGCTTACAGACATACATCGGACCAGACTACAACGGACCAGCGGGGCAGGCACGCATGGGGCCCCCAGCGGCTGGCAACTTACAACACACATTCTCCCCCTCTGCCCAGCTGCCACTGGATCGGCCGCGCAGGCACGCGCGTACTCTGCAGCTGCGGCCAACACACAGCACACGCCCTGGCCGGCCGCGCTAGCTCAACACTGGCGGCGGCGGCCGCCCCAGCTCCTCCTCGTCCGCGTCCAGCCCAAAGTCGCCGCCGGCCAGCGGTTGGAAGAACGCCTCCGCCGCGTCCGCGCGGCGCTGGCGCCCTGCAGCGCGCGCGCGCCGCTTCAGCGCGTCGCTGGGTCGAGCGCGTGCCAGCCGGGGCACCCTGCACATGTCCGCGTATCACGAAAGCGAGGGCGGCCTTTGTGGCCGGTACCCCGCAACCTCCGCGCCTTGCTCCAGTGTCGCTGGCAGTTCGGCTGGCACGACCGGCGTGTGCGCCCGGCGGCGCTCACTTTGCCACCCGTCTGTACCAATGCCCACCCGTCTGCACGCCCCGCTGCTCTTCAAGGCACGCCGGGCCATGGGGGTCAGGGTAGGTTAGCATACGGGGCGCACCCGTCACGCGCGCGATCAGCGCCTGCACGCCGTCCCTGGCCCAGGTGGCGGCGCTGAGCGCGAGCCCGAGCGCGGGCGCGGTGGTCTCCTCAATCGTCGCCTTGACACCCTCCCTGGCCCAGAACATCCACCACGCGTAGAACGCGCCGCCCGCGCCGCCCAGCACCTGCCGCGCGCGCCGCGCGCCACTCATTTGTTTGCCTGGCACGCGGGCGCCTGTAACAGGGGCGCAACGCGTCTGTGCGGGCCTACTAACTTGGCGGCGCACTCGACACAGCTCGCCTGACGGGCCGCGCAGCTCCAAAGCCTCCCTGCTGCACAGCTGCAGCACACTGCAGTTGGCCATCCAGGAGCCAGCAGTCCCTCGCACTAGCACATGCACTTCTCAGCGGCGCTTGTGCTGCAGAGCATGCTCCCCACACGCGCAGCCCCAACACAATGAAGCAGAAGAAGGAGTGAAGCACATTGAGGCTTGTGCAGGATAGGGCGAATGCGTGGAGAGGTGCGCGCCAGCAGCAGCACGAAGAAGGTCGCCCAGCCGTGACCGCGGCCCGCGGCGGCCGCCGGCGGCGCGCCGGGCGCGTGCCCGCGGCCGTCGGTGTCCGGGATGACGTGCGCGACGTCCGCGCACGCATCGCCGGCCACCAGGCGCCGATGCGTCTCCGACATCTGGTAGCCCGCCAGCGCGGCGCACTGCGCCGTGTCGATGCCCACGATGGGCCGGCAGTCGTGGCCCGCAAACTCGTAGCCGTACTCGCACGCCACGTCCTCCTGCGGCGCGCAAAGCGTCAGGGTGAGGGGCGGCGCCGCGTCGGGCGCGGGCAGGCCGCGTGTGCTGCTGCGCGGCGCCTCATCTCCGCCGCGCGACACTGCCATGTGACACTTGCTGAGAGACGCCTTCCCGCCACAACTGGCTTTCCGCTCGCTCAGACCATCTGTGCATCCTGCAAGCACGCCCTCCCAGCGCAGCTTGCACCTCCGAGCAACGCTTGCACGCTAACGCTCACACTTGCTCCCGCGCGCCAACAGTGCTCCGAGCCGCGACACCTGTGGCACCCAAAACAACGTTTTCAAATGTGTGAGGCGCGGGGACGCACCACGGAACATGGGCACGCGCTGGCGGCGGGCTCGGGCCGCTTGTAGCTGCGGCCGCTGAAGCACTCGCTCGCGCGCTGCCGCCGCCACAGCGTGTAGTTGCGCCCCAGCAGGCACGGCCCGTTGCCCCAGGGCTCGTAGTCCCTGTCCTCGCAGTCCTGCGGGGCCGTGCGGAGCCGTTAAAACACAACCGCCTGCTTGCTGCGGCTGCTGACAGCCGACCTGCCGGCGCTGAAACAAGATAGGTAATTGATGCTGTGGCAGAGGGGCGCTTGCTCTGCTGGTGTCCACACGCGGCCGCAGATCCATTAATGCCTGGCTGGCTGGTTATCTGAACCACCTGAAGGCACCTCTGAAGCCGCCCATGACCTAGAGACTCTGATGTGCTGCTGTGGCACAGAGACCGCACCCAGCCAATGGTGCCCGCAAGCAGCCGACAGCCCTCAGCGCACACCGGGCCGGCCGGGTCGGCGCCGTACGCCACATGCAGGCACGCGCAGCAGAACACCGCGGGCGCTGCCGGGGCCGGGGCCGCGCGCCCGCCAGTCGGTGCCCATGAGCGGCCGGAAGTCGACGATGTACATCTTGCCGACCGGGTCGGCGCCGTGGCGGGCATGCGAGCAGGTGCGCGCCTCGGGCCGCTTCTCGCACGCCTTGCCGTGCACCACGAACATGTGGCTGGCGGCCATGGGCTCCACCCTGCCGCGGCGCCACGCATTTCATGCTGTGGTCTTTTTGCTAAGTGACGAACAGCTGCCTGGCCTGCGGTGCGACAAGGGCGTGTAGGGGTAGAGCATGCACTAATTCAGCGGCCAGCCAGCTCCATGGCCGCGGCGTACAAGGGCCCCGCGCACGCGGGCCCTGGCGGCGGCGAGCGCAACCCCAGCCAGCAGGCAGGAAGGCGCGAGCGGAGGCGCAGAGCGCGCACGCAGGTGATATGGACAGCGGGCGCGGCGCGCGCCTGATGTTGCCCACGTCGATCGCCTCCTCCAGGCCCACCTCGTGCCAGCAGGTGCCCTGGTCGATGCTGAACAGCAGCGTGTCGGCCGGGCCCTCCGTCTCGTGCTTGGCCATGATCAGCAGGCCGCCGTGGTCGCCGTACCTGCCGCGCGGTCGGGCTCGGCGCCATTGCACACATGCGCGTTCGCGCGCTGCGTGCAGGTGCGCCGGGTGCCGGGTGACAGGTCGCGCGGGTGCAGCCGCGTGTCTGAGCAGCACAAAAGAGCTGGACGCTTCCGGACGGAGGCACCGCTGCACTGTTGCAGCCAGCAGTAGCTCTGCCTGAAAAGCCGTGGGCGCCGCTCCGACCGCAAGCACGTGCACAGCAAGGCGGAGCCCGCAATCAAGACCCAGGCACCCCAGCAGGTCACGGTGCGAGCGGGCACATCGGCACCGCCTCTCAGCAAACAAGACCCAGCCACGGGATGCGCGGCGCGGCGCGACGGGGCGCACTCATAGATGCTGGCGTAGGGCGCCACGTCCTCCCAGCTGAGCCCGCCGTCGCGGGAGAGCCAGGTGCACATGTCGTCGGCCGCCTGCTCCAGGAACGCGCCCGTGTTGCCGACCGCCATAATCACGCCCGGCGCATTCTCGTGCGAGTAGAAGCTGGGGCGGCCGTCTGGCGCGCGCGGCGCACAGCCGAGCGTCAGCGCGCCCGCCACCGCAGTACACAGGGCTGTTCGGCGGGCCCTGATCGTGGTTATCGTGCGAGCTGCTTGGCCGCCCGACTGGCGCAGCGCCACATTCCCATGAAACCATGGGCGAGGTTAGTCCTCCCCAGCACCAGCGCACCAACTTGAAGTCCTCCCCAGCACCAGCGCACCAACTTGAAGTGCCTCCCCTCTGCTTCACGCACTCACCGGCATTCCGCTCATGCTTTCAATCAGACCCGGTGCACTGGCGTGCAAGGAAGCTCGCGCGGCGAGCTGTCTGGGCTGCACCCCACTGGTCATAAGCATGTGACCTTGCCTAGTTCACGTAAACATCAAAGATCAGTCATGCAAACATTCGTGTAAAACATGGGTATGGCAAGACCTTTTGCCTCGCACTCCCAAGAGGCTGGACAGCAACACGTTGAGGCTGCATTGTGTGCCAGGCTCGTACGCGCGCGCCCGCGCCCTGCCGCGCCGGCAGCGCCCCGGCCCCCGCCGCCCAGCCCGCCCCCGAGCGCGGGCGCGCCGCACCCACGCCGTCGTGCCAGGAGGAGGGGCCGTGCAGGTGCAGCTGGCAGCGCGGGTCGCGCGAGCCGGCGCAGCGGTTGCACTCCGGGAAGCGGAAGTGCTCCGGCTGGTTCAGGTCCTGCCAGCGCGCGCCGCCGTTGTAGGTCACCTGCGCGCGCCGCGCTCCGTCGGCGTGCCCGGCCGTGCTCAGCCCGCCCAGGAGCTTCGCATACGCTGCACCCTTGCCGCCGGCCTCCCATGTTAAGCTCGCCTGCTTGCCGCCGCCTGCTTGCCGCCGCCGCACGCGAGCGCATGAGCGCATGATTTTGCAGCGTGTCGACCATTCTGGGACCACGGAGCTATGCATGTTGATTACCCAGGGCCCCACAGCCTGCCACTGGGAGTGTGCTTGCTAGCGCCCGCCACCAGCATGTCAGATGTCGCCGCGTGTCGGCTACAGGCAGCGGCCAGCACGTGCACCAGCACGTCAGGCGTGACGTCCTAATCGTCACCCTGCTCTGCGCCAGCTAGGAGCGCTGCATCAAGGCGCGCGGGGCGACGCGGGCGGGCGCGGCGGCTCGCGCGCGCCTTGGTCTGGATGTATTTGGTGTAGTCCAGCCGCGGCTCGCTCAGCACGCGCTTGTCCAGCTGGTTGGCCAGGTACACGCCCGGCAGGCCCTCCACCCGCCCGAAATCTGTTGCAGGGTTTCCATGCGTCAGGCCGTGGGGCCGCGGGGACCTGAGGCACGCGCCCGGCAGGCCACCACCGCGCGGAGCCTGACGCGGATAATTCGAGCCGCGCGGCAGGAGGGTACAGGCGTGGGGCTCCCGCGCGCAACTGAGGCCGGGACGCAGCGGGGCCGTGGAGTACCTGGCTTGGCTTCTTCAGTCAAGGCAGGCAGGAGCACCCTTGGTGGCAGACATGAACAACGGTGTGCCACCCAGCCTCGCCCGCACATGCAGCAGCTTGCTGCCAACGCTCATGGCCAGAGCCAGGGCACCTCGCCAGTGTCAGCGCTTGACAACAAACCCTTCGAAGTCTGTGCCTCCCGCCTACAAGCTGGCGGTGGCGGCCCGCGCAGGCGCGACAGGGGCCCGCGGGCCGCGGGCGGGCGGCGCGCCTGTGATGAAGCTGCGCCGGTAGTTCCGCGTCATGCTCAGCGTGTACAGCGTGTTGTTGTAGCCTGCGCGCGCGGCCCGGGCCCCACGTCAGCTGCAGCACCAGCGGCTGCCGGTGCGCGCGGCCCGCACGGCGCCTGTCGGCCATGCGCCGTGACAGGCAGCACGCGAGCGCGCCCGCCGTACCCACCCACGTGATGCCAACCATGGACATAGACTTCGCACAGCGGGCGCGCTGCCGCGCGCCAGCTCCAGCCTCGAGCGGTGCACCCAGCGCCTTCACAGCACACGAAAAGGAAGCATGCGGCAGGCAGAGCCGGCGGGCGGGGCGCGCCGGGCGCGTAGATGTTGCCGATCGGCGCGCGCGCGGAGAGCAGGTCCTCCTCATCGTGGTCCACGACCAGGAAGGCGCTGGCGCCGTCGTGCGTCTTGACCAGGTTGTAGCCCAGGTCCAGGTCGCGCACGGGCAGGCACACCTGGCGCCGCGCGGGTACACGGTCAGGGTCAGGGTCAGGGTCAGGGTCAGGGTCAGACGGGCTGCCGCCGCTGCGGCCGCCGGCTGTCACGCTGCTGGGCGACGCGTCTCACTCGCGCGTCGCCGGCCGGCTGCGACCCGGACGCTGGGCGCGCCTGGGCGGCCCCGCTGCAGGGCATGGGGCTTGCTGGGCTGCCGCCGGGCGGGCCTGCCAGGCTTGCCTGCCGCCGCCCGGGCAAAGCGGCGCGACTCCGCACGGCTGCGCGGGCAACTCGGGTGCCGCATCGCGCCGGCGCTGCGCACTGCTGCAGGCCACTGCCGGGTAGAACATGCAAGCGGACAGAGACGCAGGTGGCAACTGCAGCCCCAGGGACTGCAGCAATCGCCGGCACGGCCGGCGCGGCACCCAGACGCAGCTGCAGCGCCTCTCACCGCGCACCAAAAGGCGCTCAAAATGACAACGCTCAGAATGACACCGCCGCCAGCGGAGCGCAGAGAGTTTGTCAGTCCTGCGAGCGCGCGCGCGCCCGCTGGAAGTCCTTGCCCCCGTCATCGGACGAGCACAGGACGACCAAGACCAGGGTGAGGGTTAGGGTCCTGCAAGCGAGCGCGCGCGCCTGCTGGAAGTCCTTGCCCTCGTTGTCGGACGAGTACAGGACGACCGAGGCGCTGCTCGCGCCCGACGGCACGTCGCGCTGGCTGCCGTCCGGGTGCGTGGGGCAGTCGCTCGGCATCGCTACATACACCTGGCGCCCGGCGCCGGCGCAGCTGGGCGCCGCCGCATGACCAGGAGCACGCGTCGCCCGCCTCGCGGTGTGCAGCTGGGCACAAACAGGCCGTCTACCTGCGGGCGATGAGACAGGCGCGCGCACAATACAATAACCAAGAGCTGCGGCCGCGTGCAGTGCAGCTGGATGCGCCGGAACGGCAGAGACAGCCGCCGCTGCTCAGCCAGGGCGCGGCATCCGCACCGCGCCCCAGCGCGCGCTGCTCGGGGGGGCGCGCGCCTGCGCGCCGATCAGCTCGAACTGGTTGCCGCAGGAGACCAGCTTGCTGTGCGCGGAGCGGAAGAAGTCGGCGCTGCGCACAAAGTGCATGTCCTTGTCCCAGCCTGGCCGCGGGCCCTTCATGGCGGCCGCGCTCTCTGCGCGGCGCCCCCGCGCGCGCCGGCCGGGTCAGCGCCGCCCGCCCTGACGCGCCGCGCCGCGCCCGCGGCCTGTGGCCGTTGCTAGGCAGCGCGCCGTGCAGGAGCCACTCTTGCCAGGTAAACTGCCACCTAAAACCAAGAGGAACGAACGCCGACGCCGGCGGGCCCCGCGCGCGCCGCCCCGGCAGGGTACAGGGTCCGGATAGGGCCCCGCGGCCCGCACCGTACGCCGTCGCGAAGATGGTCTCGTCCGGGAAGCCGCCGCCGGACGCGCCGCGCTCGAGCGCGGCGCCCCAGTCAAAGTCCCAGAACGAGGTCACCGCGCCCTCCGAGTTGGCCGTCAGGTTGGTCCAGCTGCGCGCAAAGTCCTGCCGCCCGGACGGCAAGCGCCGCGTCGGCGCGGCCCGCGCGTGCACAGGCTTGTGCAGTGCCGGATCAATGCCAGGTACCACAACGCGTCAGTCGAGCAAACATGCATACACAGTCTTCGGGCGAGCGTCTCAAAGAGTGAGCAGGCGCAATCAGTGCATGGAGCCTGCGGCTAGAGGCGCGGGCGGGTTGAAGTTAGGGGCGCGAAATAGAGAAGCGCGGGCGGGGGGCGGGCCGGGGCCGCGCGCCTGGGAGACGAACAGGTCGTACGCGCACCAGGGGTTGGTCGCCGCGTCCGCCTCCTCGCACGCCCGGCGCCGCACCTTGGCCAGCAGCCAGTCCGGCTGGCGCGGGTGCGCCTTGACCTTCATCCACACGCCCAGCGTGCGCCCGGGCGTCTCCACCTGGCGCGCGGACAGGCGCGCGCGCGGTCAGGCCGCCGCGCCCGCCCCGCGTGCTGGCCGCGCCTACAGGCAATAGCTGCCTTTGTCCACGCGCCCAGCGCGCGCCCGGGCACCTCCATCTGGCGCAGAAACACACGCGCGGCAGCGCAGAACGGCTGACCCATGTGCCTGTCGCGCCCACGCACAGGAGCTGCCCGGCCTTCACCCACGCGCCTGGCGGGAGCGCCGGGCCCTCCACTCCGCTCGCGCGTGCAGAGTGCTGCTGCTGCTCTTTGGTCTACCCAACCTCACATGTATGCTTGCCGCGCCCGCACACCAGCGAGCTGTCACAACGCTGCTGCCAGAACTCGCTCTGTCTCACGCGGCTGCACCGCGTCACGCAAGTCCGGCTTAGCTCGTGCGCGACCGCGCATGATTGTGCCGCACGTTGCAGCTGCGCGAGCCGCTGCGGGCCTGCTGCAGCCTCTCGGCACGCCCATAGCTTCACGCTGCTGCCTGAGCAGCGCGGCGGCCCCCTGAGCCTTCGCACCCTAGGCTGGCTGCACACCAATCACTGGCCGCTGCGCTTGCAGCCCGTACCAAAGCCCTCAAAAACACAACCCTGGAGGCGCCGCGCGGGTCGCCGCACCTTGTTCAGGGACATGCCGTAGTCGGTGGAGATCCACATGTGGAATGCAGCGCCCAGCAGCAGGATCCGGTCCGGGTGCGCCTCGTTGTACACGACCTCTGTGATGCCGACCGCGTCGGCGTCCGCGCCCTCCTCGGGCGTCAGCGCGCCTGGCACCAGACGCCGTGGCTTGCAGGCTTGCCTCTAAACAGGCTCAGCCTTGGCAGCTGTTCCAAACGGACGCGCCTGGATCACCTAACCTTGCAGAGCGTGCCCTACCCGACAACGCGGCTAGGCTGCACGAGCTCGGCAAGTGGGTAGGTAGCTATTGCAGGCCGGACGGGGCCAGCCGCACCCGGCAGCATAGCGGTGACGTCCGCCCAGCTCCCCGTGCGGCCATAGTCGCTCGAGCGCCACACGCGCCCGCCCAGCGACAGGCCCGACGGCTGCGTCAGCGCAAACACAAACTGCGCGCCAGGCCGCCCCTGTGTCAGCTCTGGTGGTCACCAAGCAGGCGCACGCAAGGAGACAACACCGAGTTTCGCCACGCGGGGCGCGCCCTGTCCGTCTCTTCCTTCGTGCCGGCCCACCACAGGTCCAGCACCGGCGCCTCCAGATCCACCTGCGGGCGCACGCGCGCTCACGGGGCGAGCCGCGGGCCGCAAGCGGTGGTCGGGTAGCCAGACCTCCCCGGCAGCAGCTGCACCCAGAGCCGCAGGGCGACACACAGAGGTGGCGCGCAGGGCGGGCGCCACGCGCACCGGCTTGAGCTTTGAGCCATCCTGCGGGTACTTCCGCACGCGGGGGCAGCTCGGCGCCGCTGCCCCAAGCAGGTGATCTCGGTGCGCGGCAGCCTGGTCCTCCGGGCACGAGTCACCCTCGCACGCCGCAGCGGCCCCTCTGCCCAGCGCGCAGAGCAGGCTCGCGCACAGCAGGCCGGCCAGGCGCATGGCGCAGGTTCGCTTGCTCAGCCCGTGCTTTGCCGCTCCATCTCGTGTAGCCTGGAACTGCAATTCACTGCAAGCAGCTGCTCCACCACTACCGCTCGCCCTCGGTGTGATTACCTGCTGAAGTGGCACAGAAAAGTTCTTCCCGGGTCCGTAGCACGGTCTGTGCGTGGCAGTTTTACGGGAGGAGCTCTGCAGACTCTGGTCAGTGCAAGGGCCCTCATGCCTGCAAAGAGTTGATGTGTGTCTAGGCCGCAGCGCAGGTATTGCATCCTGCACAGGCTGGTGAAACTTGCAACGCTACATTGCTGGCCTGCAGAGCATGCGCAGGGCGCAGTGCGTGCTCCGCCGCTGCGCCGCAAGCTTCAGTGAGGCGGTCGCCACCACCTGGCGCAGCGTCACGACCTCGGCCGACACTACCACCTACGGTGCCGGGCACAGACAGGCCGAGCGCGCCAGTTGCATTTGCATGCTTGCCGCAGAGCTGCCTCACTGGTGAGCGCGTGCATGCGGCAGAGGCGGAGGTGCTGAAGGCCTGGCCGCGGCAAGTGACCGGGCACAAGCTCAAAGGCCTGCGAAAGCAAGGCCAGACGCCAGGCATCCTCTTCTCGCTGCCGGACAACTCCTCGCAGCTGGTGGCTCTGGACAGCAAGGAAATCACGCACACGGTGAGCGCTGCTGGCGGCGGCTTCGCCTGGCTGCGCTGCAACGCGTTCAGCGCCGCGCACGGGCTCCTAGCGGGTCCCGCCCAGTGGCGCCGCCCTCTCGGCCTGCTGACGCCCGGCGGGCACGCTGGCTGCAGGTGAAGCAGTATGGCAGGTCGGGCCTGGTCAGCAGGCGCTTTATCCTGCGCGTCCTGGGCGCCGGCGAGGAGGCGACCGACTACCCCGTGCTGGTGCCCCCTCAAACCCCGCCCCCTGAGCTTGCTCCGCGCGTTTGCTTGCATACCTGCCAACGCTCACTCTGAAATTGCTGATTCGCTGAGGCTGTCGCTGCTCTGCGCGCAGCCGCGGCAAGTCCACCGCAACGCGGTCACGGACGTGGTGGAGAACGTCACCTTTGTGCACTGCCCGCCGGAGCGCCGCATCCTGGTGAATGTGCCCGTCCGGGTGCGACGCCAGCGCCGCGGTCATAAGCTGCCAGTGCGGCACGTCGTCTGGCATGCTGACCACGCATTTGTCCGCTGTGCCGACTATGCTGCTGGTGCTGCCGCGTGCGCGAGCCTGCAGGGGCACGCCTGCATGCATTGACATACCGCGCTGGCCAGCTGCGCATGCAGCACTCTGTGGCCGCCGCATGCCTTATGATCCAGCCTCGTGCATTCACTTGCATATTGGTGTGATGTAATGGAGCTGGCCGGGGGGGCAGCTGCTGGGCGCGGAGACGTGCCCCGGCGTCAAGCGCGGCGGCTACCTGAACCTGATCCGGCGCAAGATCCGCTGCTCCTGCCCCGGCGACACGGTGCCGGCGTACGTGGAGGTGGACGTGTCGGCCATGGAGCTGAACCAGCGCGTATTGTTGAGCGACATCCGCTTCCCGGAGGGCGTTGAAGTCAGCGTGACGGCGCGCCCCCTGGCCGCTGCCCGCGCGCAGGCCGCGCAGCCGTGCGCTGCCCCGGGAGGCTGATTGTTGCGTTGTGCAAGTCAACGTGATGGCGGGCTTCCTGGCGGGCGCCCACGCGCAGGCCGCGCGGTCGTGCGCCGCGCCGGGAGGCTGATGGTTGTGTTGAGTGTGGGTTTGGTTGGCTTGAAAGCCTGATGGTGCTGTGCGGGGCTGCAGGAGACCGTGACGCCCGTCTGCAAGGTGGCCGGGCGCTCGCAGCGGGACTAGGCGCGCCCGCGCCCACCGCGGTGGCTGCACGCCCGCGCTCTGCATTCGGCGGCGAAGCCGGACGCGGTGGTGTGCTGTCGCGGGTGTCTGTGTGACGCGCGCCGCCTGGTGTGCTGCAAGGCGCTCACTGACACGCCCGCCTGGCGCGCCTTGCGCGCGTCTGTAAACAGGAAGCCCTGGAACACTCTGCGTCTTTTGACTCGTGTGCGAGCACCGACCCAGCCTCAACATGCATGCATGGGAGAGGCACCAAGACCCTCCAGGCTCTTGCCTCCCAAAGCCCCCAGGTTGCAGCCAAACACGTGTGCGCTCTGCAAAGCCAGGCCAGCCTCTTAACAATCCAAGGACCACTCGAGAGCATCAGAGCATCAGAGGTGCCAGCACAGTTTGAAGTGCCCAGCCTGCTTCTAAGTGCGGTCAGACTATGGGGCAAGAGGGGCCAGGTGATGCCCGGGCGTGATGGATGCCCTGCAGGCAGAGCTGCGACGCGAGTGCAGCCTGCACCTTCACCTATCATTCCTGGACGCTGTCGCTGCTGCAGTGCCTGGCGGCCTCGCCGGGCTGCCGCTCGAGCAGCAGATGCAGCACGTGCTGGCGCACTTCCTGACAGCAGACATGAACACGGCGGGCTTGGGCTGCCTGCCCGCAGACATCCAGGTGACAACGCTTCCAGGCGCTCTCACAATTTCATGGGAATCATGTCTTGTACAAGCTCTTGAGCGCCAAAGTGGAGCGCAGACATGGCACAAGCGCTCGCTGGCCGGCCGCTTCGTGCTGCAGGTCGACGAGGTGTGCAACGTGGCTGCGCCAGCAAAGCAGCGGTGCGCCCTGCTGCGCACGCCGCGCGCCGAGCCAAGCACTGGCACGCTCACGGCCGGCTGCGCCGCGTCAGGTATGAGGGGCAGGCTCCGCGCATGCTCAAGCTCAACCTGACTGACGGTGCGTCGCTGCCTGCGCGGCGCCGCTCGCCCGCTGCTACCCGCCGCTCCGCAGCCCGGGCTCACCCAGCACATGTCCAACAACGCGGCCCGGGCGCGCAGGCAAGGTGCACGTCCAGGGCCTGGAGCACCGCAGCATCCCCGCCCTGCTCGACTCGCAGCCCGCGGGCACCAAGGCGCGCCGGCGCCCCGTCCCGCCGCTGCTCCGACCCCGCCAGCAGCACTGTGCAGGCTTGGGTGTGTGAGCGCTCGCCCCCAACCGTGCAAACGCTGGCCCTCGACTGTGCGAGCGACCCAGTAGCGGCGAGCGCCGGGCGGGCGCGGCAGACGGGCAGGCGCCGGCGCGGCGCGCAGGTGGCGGTGACGGACGCGCCCGTGCGGCGCGGCGTGCTGCTGCTGCGCGCGGAGAACGTCGCGGTGCTCGGTGGCCAGGCGCGGCTGGCCCGCTGTCCGGCGCTAACGACAGCCTCGGGCCTCGGGCGGGCTAGCCCGGCCTGTCTGCTCCAGCCACCACCCGGCAAGCAGCTTCGTGCGAGGCGAAGCCAGCACCTGTTTCATGTGGTGGCTGCTGACTGAGGCAGCAAAACACACCAGCGGGCGCCAGCCTGTTCTGCTGGAGCGGTTGAACCTGTGCGCGCCCCCGAGCCGCCCACGAGCCAATTGGCCGCCGCGCCCGCGCCAGGTCGAGCGCCTGGAGGCCGCGCGGCAGCGCGCGCTGGCGCGCTGGCGGCAGCCGCCGGTCGGGCGCAGCGGGCGCGCGCGCGAGGCCGGCGCGCCCGACCTGTACGTGGAGGCGGCCGCGGCGGCCTGGGCCGCGCCCGCGCAGCCCGGCCTGCACGCGGCGTGCCCCGCTCCCGCCGCTCCGAGCGGAGCATGGTCCGGCTGGGCGCAAGCCGCATGCCTGGGTTTCTCCGGGCTTTGACACATCACGCATGGCTTGTAAGTGGAGTCCCGCTGCAGTGCGCGCATCTGTCAGGTCCCAGTGCATGTGCTGCGCACCAGCGCACATCCCTTGCGTGATTGGTGGCGACCGCAGTCACCACTGCAGGACATGGCACCCTAAAATCAAGGGAGTGGGTGATAGACGCTTGGGACGCTGACACGCGCTGCAGGACCTGGGCGACGGCCGCCCACGCGCGCCCGGCAGCGCGGGCGCGGGCGCGGGCGCGGGCGCGGCCCTGCCCGCCGCGCACGCCCCGCCGCGCGCCCCCGCCGCGGCCGGCCCGCAGCGCGCCGCGCCCGCCCTGGCGGCGGCGGAGGCGGCGGGCGCCGGCGCCGCGGGCGCCGCTCCGGCCGCGCAGCACCCGGCGCGGCTGGCGCTGCTGCGCGGCGCGGCGGCGGCGGGCGCGGCGCCGGGCGCGGCGGCCGCTGTGGCGCCCGCGCGCGACGAGGACGACGAGGACGACGAGCTGGCAGAGCCCGCGCTGGACGACTTCCAGCCGCTGGCGCGCGCGCCGGCGCCCGCGCCGCCCGGCGCCGGCGGCGCGCCGCGTGCGCCGGCTGCGGGCGGCGCGCCGCGCGGCGGCGGCGCGGCACCTGCGGCCGGGTGCGGCCGCGCGCGGGCCTGGCTGCGGCTCGCGCGCGACGCGGTGGGTCCGCTTTGGTCGTCATCCCGGAGGCCTGGCTGATGTCAGTAGGGCGTGTTCTGCAGGGCGTGTCCTGTGCACAAGGCGGCAGTGTCTGCCGCAAGGCAGGCTGTGCACGGGCCCGCTCCATCGCCTCTGCTCGCCCGCCCAGGAACGGCGAGCGCGGCGCCGGCGCCGCGGCAGCGCAGCCGCGCGAGCGGTGGTCTTCGGCTGACATGATCGACCTGGACAGCCCACAGCCGCCGGGGAGTGTCCGGAGCGCCGCGCGCGCGCGCCCCGCCGCGGACGGCTCCCCGGCGTCGCGCCGCCGCCGCCGGCACACGCTCGAGGACAGCTCGGACGACGAGCGCGCCGGGGCGGCGCCGGCTGGCCGCGGGCGCGCGCGTGGGGAACCAGAGACCGCCGCGATGGGGCGCGGGGGCGCGGCTGCGGCGACGGACGATGGCGGCGCTGCGGCCATGGCGGTGGACGCCCCTGAGGGGGCCGCGGCGGGGCACGGGGTGGCGGCGGCGGCGGCGGCGGCGGCGAACGGTCCGGAGGCAGCAGCGGCGGGCGGTGATGGGCCTGGACCCCGCGACGCGCCGCGGGCCGCACAGCCGGCAGGGCTGGCCGAGCTCGCGGCTGCGGCGGCGGCGGGCGCGGCGCTGCACGCGCGCGTGCCGCGCTGCCGCATCGCCACGCACATCCGGGCTGGAGTTCCGCGGGCCGGACGGCGCGCCGGCGGCCGAGTTTGCGCTCACGCTGGCCGTGGGCGACGACGCCTGCGGCGGCGAGTGCGACGCGGCTGTCAGCCCGGCGCTGCTGCAGCGCACCCTCGGTGCGCGTGCAGACTTACACACTCGCAGCAAACCGAGTCGCCTACTATGGCGGCAAGCGCCGCGCGCGCGCTGTATACATGGACTCTATGAATTTGGTGCAAAGGCCGTTTCATGCGAGGCCGCCAAGCAGTGAGGAACTACAGGCCGTGCGTGGCACACGGCACCTGCTTGCTGCCCGGTGTGTCCTCCTGACAGCGGCGCGCGCCGCCTGTGAGGCCGCGCTCTAGGCCACGGAGGCTCTGAGGCGCCAGCATGCTGCACGCAGGCATGACGCCCGCGGAGCTGTGCGGCGCGCTCGCCGAGGGCCAGGACCCGGCCGCGATGGACGCGGCGGTCGCGCGCATCCAGGACCTGCAGGCCTTTTTAAAAGCCTTTCGCGTATGGACCTGCGGGTGCAGGCAGGGGCGGGCCTGCCGGTGGTCACCGCCTGGCAGCCGCATGACGGCTCGTACGACGAGGGCATGGCCACATAGGCAGCGCTGTCATGGTGCTCGTGGTTTTGCCTGTCACGCACCGACGAGCTCGGCAGGAGGCCTGCACTGTAACAGATACCCCGGCTTGTTACCCATGGGTTCATTAGCACGCCAGCACATCACCAATCAGAACAGGCACTTGCAAGTGCAGCTCACCGACAAGGCCAGACAACCACAGCAACAACACCACATCACTCGTCCGGTCTCTCATACCTCACAACCCCATGCAACTGTCCCGCTTTACGACCCGCCGTATGACAGACACTAGCGCTAGGTGCCTCAAATGAAATGCCGCTCGCCGCTTGGACTGCACGTGCTCACACAGGCTCCTGGCTGAGCAGCGCCTCGCTGCGCGCGCCGCCGGCCGTCTCCTCGGCGGGGACGTCGCTGTAGGCGCCGCCCCAGCCGAACACGGCGCCGCTCACCACCGACGCCAGCGCAGCGCCTGCAGCATTCATGCATGCTGTTCACATCATACGTGTGAGGTCTTCTCATGAAGTGGTGCGTCTGCTGTCACACTCCGCTTGGCACAGATAGCTTCTATCTGAAGGGCTGCTTCAGCCCACCACACCACAATGTCAGAATGCTTCCTTCAGTGGACCACAACCTTGCTTTCTCATGACTTGTACATGTACGCATGACGCATGAAGCGTGTTCCTGTGCTACCAAGCACAGTACCTTGAACCCAGGTACAAGCACGGGCCAGCCTAACCTTGTGCAGTTGTGTCACAGCAAACATTCACGAGTAGACAGCGCTGCGATATGCCTGGCGTCGAGAATGTAGGACACAGGACGGCGGTGCCTCTCGCGCACCGATGGCGTGCCCGAGCAGGTAGATCCAGCTCTTGCGCGTGCACTGGAACACGATCAGGTTGGCCAGCACGAGCGCGGGGTTGAGCGCCGTGGCCAGCCAGCTCCCGCCTGCGCGCGAGACAGGCACGCGCTGGTCACACAGCAAATGGCCGGACATGGGGTCACCAGTCAGTCCAGCGACGCATGAACGGACTGCGCAACACCAGCCACAGCGGGCTTTTCAGACATGCAACCTGACCACGCACTTCCTGCTTACACAGACCGTTGCGACGTGCAGCAGCCTCGTTGGGCCTTGACAGGTTGTGTCAGCCACTGGCAGCACCCGCCGCGGCTGGGGCGCCGCGGCGGCAGTGTGCAGGAGGCGGGCGGGGCCCGCAGGCCCGCGCACGACGCGCGCGGCGCACCCGCCGAGATGAGGGCGAAGACGGCGAGGCCCAGCGCGAGCGGGCCGATGCTGCCGTGGCCGGGCCGCGCCACGGCTACCGCATACAGCACGTACACGAGCGTGAAGGTGGCGAGCCTGTCGCGCACGCAGACACAGAATAAGCCCTACCCTGACCTGCGACACGTCGCGGCGCGCCTCGCCCTGAATATGCGCCGGCTTGGAGCGGGGCGGCGTGTGCCGGGGCGGGCGCGCACGTCGTCCAGCCGAAGATCTGGTAGTTGTTCAGCGCCGGCGGCGGCGGCGGGAAGCAGCCCGGCACCGCGGCGCCGCCCGCGTGGTGGCCCCAGCGCAGGCCGGGGATGAGCGCGACCTCCAGCAGCGCGCCGAGCACCGCGCCCAGCACCTGCGCGCCGCTTACACGTCGTCGCGCCCACTCCCTCAGCAATGCAGAGGTGCGACGCGCGTCTCCCCCAGCTGCAGTATGTCAAAGTCAGGCGGAGAACGTGCTGCAGCCTCCCCCAGCGTGGGGCGCGCAGGGCGCCAGGCAGTGCCGCCAACTCACGGTTTCCCGTCGCAGTGCCGGCGATATCAAGGACACGCATCTCCACAAGCTGCAGTGCCACATACAGGTGAACACGCAGAAGTAAAGGCAGGCACTCATTATATTTGCGCAAGCGCGTCACACGCCGAGGCTCCACACCTGAGCGCAGATGTAGATGAGAGCGGTCGCCAGGTGGAAGTGCCTGCAAAAGAACAGCGTCAGGGCTACTTGCATACACCTCCGCCTCTTGTAAAGCACCAGTGAAGCACGTTGTGCACTCTTGCATAGCACCAGTGAAGCTCGTTGTACAAGGACTTTCACATGTGGGCCATACCCGCTCAGGGCCGTTGCAAAGGTGATGGACGGCCACAGGTGTCCCCCGGACGTCTGCTGAGTAGCATACACTGCAGGCGTGGCACAAGACACGACATAATGTCAGTGCCTCAACACTGCAGAGTGACCACAGTCGCGCTTAGCCGCCGTTGACTCACGACACGTTCAGTATGTTACAAAAGCTTGTGCGCAGACAGGGGAACACACTAAAGCCACACGCGCGCGCACTCTCTGCCTTGCGCCGAGTCATTAGCGAGTTTCATGAGCTGTGAACCCATCTGCTGGGTACGCACGCCAGCACCAAGGTAATAAGAGGTTCTAAAGCTCTTTACGTACTGAGCGTGTTGCAGAAACTGCGGCGACTGCTGAATTGTGTGCATGTGCAGCGCGGTGGCTGCTGCACACTTGTGTCCTACGCGAGTCACGCCTCGTCTTGCAAGAGCGGCGCACCCAGAACGGCGTAAGCAGCGCCGGCGGCCAGCGCCGCATTGTTCATGCTGTTCACTGCCGTCAGGTTGAAGATGAAGGACAGCAGCAGGGAGCCCAGCAGCTCAGCATATGCTCCCCGCACCAGGCGGACGTCCCACCCCGGCGGGAAAAGCCAGCGCTGCAGGTTCACCATTTTGATATGCGCTGAAGTGAGCCCAATCAGCAAAGACGACTGCCTGTCAAGAGGCTAGCGCAAGAATAAATACACACGCTGAACGATGCCGCACGCAGAGGGATATCCGTAGAGTGGAGTGCACGTGCTTGTCCTGCGTATGTTGCAGCAACACCTAGCTAGCCTATAGGGCCTGTGTCCAATGAACGCCCGCTGGGACAGACCTATGCAGTTGGCTGGTAATACATTGGCTGTACTTCATTCACTATAGCCTTTCCTGCACCTTGTACACTTTTGCGTGTGTCGATGGTTGGCTTGCTGTCTCCTTGTATGTTCAGCTTGTGTTGGCGGCCGGACCAGGTGACTGCTCGCTGCCTCCTGGCACGCTGAAAGGTACGCCAAACCAAACATCAAACGAGGGCTGGATGTGCTTGCTGCTCTAGTACTGACAGCGCAAGTCAGTGTTGATGACTCATCAGCGCGTCTGCGACAAGCCGCGTGCTACGACGGGCGTACGAGCCCGCTCTTCGCCCCAGGCGCACTCCACTGCCTGTGCACAGGCCTACTAGGCCCGCGCGCACTATGTGCGCAGGCCAGTGGCAGCACAAGAGCTTGATTCTGCCCCACTGCAACCCGTGCTGTTGGCAGCAAGGTATTAGCGTGCTGGACGTGCAGACGCGCCACGGCAGGAAGGCCAAGCGCAACCGCATTGCTGGCGACTGAGTGCAGCGCGGCCTGCAGGTCTCGGAGTCGTGCGCTGAGCGGGGGCGGTGATGCAGCCCTCGCTCAGCGCACGGCTCGGTCACCTGCCTATACGCCGTGCTGCGCTCAGCCGCTGACGATCCGGAAGCGCTTGGCCTTCCTGCCGTAGTGCGTCTGGACCTCCAACTTGCCGGCCACCTCCGTGGCCTCCTGCGCAGCGCAGTGACCGCCAGGGCCAGCTGCAAGCACGGCCGGCCTGGCTTGCAGGCTGCAAGTTGCAGCCCCGCAGCCGTGCGCGCGCATGAAGCGGACCGCGCTCGCTGCGCCGCAAGCCGCTCGTGCGCAACGCCAGCCGCAGGCAATGCCCAATACCTCCGCCTGCTGGGTCGCTTGCGTGTAGCACTGCACTTCTGTTGAAGCAGTGCTGAGGCGCAAAACTCCAATGCCTGTGCCCAGGCCTACCCCCACTGCATTCTTTTGCTGCCTTTTTTGCTGCCAACGACCTCGCGCTTTATGCGCCCAGGCCTGCTAGGCCCAAGCTGTGCGCCGATCAAAGTCAGCTGAGCTGCTCCCTGCTACATGATGGCCAAGCGCGTGCGGCGCAGGCGCATGCAGCGCGCTTCCAAGCGCCAGCTCTATGCCACGGAGGTCAGCGCAGAGGTCAGCGCGACTGACAGCCCGCCTAGCGGCAACGGCCGCGCTGATGCCCGGGCGCACATGGATGCGCCTGGGGCGCCCCCGCGTCAGCCGGGCCGGCCGCAGCCGTTGCCGCACGCGGGCCATCAGCCGCGCTGACCTCCGTGGCATACAGGTGGCGCTTGGTAGCGCGCTGCGTGCGCCGCTTGCGCCGCGCCATTGTTAGCAGAGAGCAGCTCACCTGGCAGTGCAGGCATGGGCGGCAAACAGGCGGTGCATCCTGATTTGATAGCAGGACTGCGAGCTGGCTGCCTGCGCTTCTGCGCGCCATACTGCGCTGCCTTCGAGAGGCTCACTCTGTAGACTCTCGTTAAGGTGCAGGCCCTCTGCAGTGCCGTCCGGCTCTCGCCTCTGCGCACGTGGGGACCAGCGCAAGCACGGCTGCGCGGCGCTCTGGTATGCGCCTCGCCATGGGCGTGAATGCGCTGCTTATTGCGCGCCGGAACCCCGGTCGGCAGTAGGTCAGTGGACAGAGCAGACTGGCCATGCGCGCTGCCCTCGCTGATACACGCTGTAACTTACAGCGCGAGGTCATGGGTGCATCGCCGCGCAGCCGCTGCACAACCGCTCCAGCGGCTGCAACACGGCGCCTATGTGCAAGCAAGCTCCTAAGCAAATTCAAATGCATGGTGAACAGGGGATTTCCACTGCCACTAATCAAGCTGTTGCTGCTAAAGGCCTGCGCGCCTCATGCACGCTGGGTGCGCCCCATGCGCTACCAGCGCCTGCTCTGCGCCACAGGCGTCCAGCACCTGCTCGCGCGCGCAGCTGCTGCTGTTTGGCCACAGGCCACCCTAACACGGGCTGGAAGGGGCTGTAGCACACAGCGCTTTCGGCTGGTACACCTGTGTGTACAACCTCTGTTGGCGGGCGGCCCTTGGCTGCATGATAAAACCCTCAACTGAGCGATGCTGCTGCCAGCGCTCCGCTGTGGGTTCCTCCCCTGCTTATACTGACGATGCCGGGTGTTGGCCGAAGATCTTTCAGTTCTTGCCTTGCTCATCCGCGGCAGTGTTAAGCTTTGGTTTGGACGTCTTTCATGCTTTCATGTTGTCACTCTCTCTTGAATTTCAATCATGGCAGGATCCAGAGACATGTCCGCATATTGCTACCCTAGGATGGCAAGAAGCACAAAATGCCCTGGAGCTGCCATGGGCAAACCTAATTTACTCAGCCTAAATAGGCTCTGAACATTAAAACGCCAAGAGGAAACATTCGAGCAACAAAACAAGCATATCTAGCAGGACTGCATCTCTGTCTCTCTCATATAGAGATACAGTCCTGCTAGCGGGCGCCCCATGCCCGCAACCGCTGCTGACCGCCACGTGGCGACAACGTGGCCTTGCTGCTGGGCCACACAGCCCATCAGCCCATCAACAGGTGCGGGCCAGGTCTGCAGCCAATGCGCTGCCTGCGTCCGAAGGCGCGCGCTCCGCAGTGATGCTGCGGGTTGCCAGTACTGACTTGTGCCGTGCTGCTTGGCGCGAGGCGCTCATGCCAAGCGCAGGCGCTTTGTGTTGCGCCCGCAGCGTGTGCGGATCTCCACCGTCACAAGCTCGTCGAACTCGGCCTCCTGCGCGGCGCAGTGGGGCGTGAGGGCGCCACCGTAGGGCCAGCATCTGCAGCCTTGCCACAAGATGGTGGCAAAGCACCCCCACTCTGGCCGGGCCTGCGACGCAGCACAGCTTGCCAGAGGGTGCAGCACCCCCGCGGCTGTGTGTCAGGCACTGCTCAGGCCCGCTGCCACAGCCGCAGACACCATGAGCGCTCGCGCGGCGCCAGCGCGTGCGCGCACCTGCTCGGGCTGCGCCCGGCGGCATGCGCGCGGGCGCTTGCCGCCCGGCTTTGCGGGCGCGGCGGGCGCGGCTCGCGGCATCATGTTCTGCGCCGCGGCGCGCACACGATGTCAGCAAGGGGCCCGGCAGAGCACTGGACGCCCGCCAGCGCAGGCGCGGCTGCACTGCCGCCCGCGCCCGGCTGCGCCGCGGGCGTGGCCTGCCCCCGCTGCTGAAAGAGAGGCATGCATTGGCGAACAGCGGCGCACCTCGGTGCCGCCGCGCTTGCGCTTGGCGGGGCCGCTGTTGCCGCCCGCCGCGGCGCCCAGGTCAGCCGGGCCGGGCTGGGGCTGCGCGGCCTTGATGGCCACAAGGGTGTGCGCGGCTGCGCTGACGTCTGCGTCCTGCGCGGGCCCGGCGCTGGTGGTGAGCAGGCAGCGTGGGCGCGCCGCATGCCGCAGAGCGTCGCATCTTGTTGTCTGGTTCTGGGCGCGGGGGCGCACCATGTCTGTCCCGGCGTCAGCCGGGCC
>JAABUV010001573.1_pt1 | contig 32811 bp, 63 predicted proteins | sample 5559971 | NCBI WGS metagenome assembly JAABUV01 (sample SAMN10711881, study PRJNA513362) | rock metagenome | isolation source: Antarctica rocks | place: Antarctica: Victoria Land, Knobhead nord | collected 2015-12-19
TGCGGGGGGGCGCCGCGCGGCGAGACCTCGGCGACGCAGAAGCGCGCGACCGGGGAGGCGCCGAGCAGCAGCGCGCACCACACGTCGTCGTCGTCCGAGGAGGCCGCTGGCAGCCTGCGAGCGGCGGGCCTCAGTATGGAAGCCAGGCCAAGTGCTACCACAGGCGCGACTGCGCTTTTGCTGCACCGCCTCGATGCACTACTAATAAAAGCAAGGTAAATAAGCACAAAGCGCAGAGTCTTGTCGGGTTGTTGTGCACACGAGCGGAGCAACTGACAGGCACATCAGCCGTTAACGTCAAAGTACATACTCGGGACCGCGTCATAGAGGTCGAGTGTTCGCGGGTGAGACCACACCTGCTCGCCATCGTTCAAAAGGAACTGCAGGACACACTTGCAGGCTGCCGCGAGCTTCGCTGGCCTGATGGCTGATGTGCCGGGACACCTGTGACAGCCTATTTGAAGCCTTCGCGTTGGCCGCGGTGGTGTGTTTGCCTTGCCGGCGATGCGGCGTGCTACTTCACACTTCTGTTGCGTGAGGTGTGTCTGCGCCGGGCAAAGTCGATAAGCAGTTAATGTCAATGTTTATGCGTTTGGGCGTATCTAAAAATGGAGGCTGTGTCAACATAATAATAGACGAAATGCCTGTGAAGGCCCCCTCGGCCGGATGTAAACGCTACGGCCAGGATGGCTGGGGAGTGCCTCACTGAAGTACTTCACACAGCTCGTGCATGCTGCCAGACAGTCCAGCGTCAGTGTCGACTGAGCTCATGAAGCGGGCGGCACTCTCGCCGCGAGCCTGCGCAGCTCGCCCGGGCGAAACGCGTGGCGGCGGTGCTCGCGCAGCGGGCTGCCAAGCGCCGCCGCGACCAGGATCGACAGCAGGTCCCCGTGCGAGACCAGCAGCAGCGTGCGCCCCGCGTGCTCGGCCTCCAGGCCGGCCAGCAGCGCGCGCACGCGCGCGACCACCTCCGCCACGCTCTCGCCTCCGCCCGGCGGCCGCTCGGCGGGGGCGCTCTCGTCCGCCTCCCACACCTGGCACGCTGGGAGCGCTTGGGGGCGCCCTGCATGCGGTGCAGGGCGTTGCCTGTGTGTGTACACACTAAGAGCTCGCACACTGGTGCAACCCATTGGGCTGCAGCGTTGACGGCATCTGCCCTACTTTGTTCAACTGTGAAGCATGTAGATGTCAAGCGACCTGCCCTAGCACCCAGCCAGCCATGAGGCTGATCGCGAACACCCATACTAAGTGAGCGTGAGTGCTCAACATGACAAAGCAGACATGCAGCAGTGGGGCTTGCACGCAACCCTGAGCAGGATGCGACTAAAACATACTCATGCATGTGCAATCGAGCGTGCATGATCGCTTCTGTAGTAGCCATAAAGCTCATCCGCTCATGCGCGCTCGACGGAACACAACCATGCAGGTAGGTTGAAAGCTCACAGGTGGTCAGCAGCTCTTCTGCAAATGAGGGGAAGGCGGCCGCGAGCGCGCCGTGTGATAGTTGTCATGGGACTGCAGCTCGTAGGCGCCAAAGTCCCGCTCACGCAGCGCGACACATGTCTGCACGCAGACTAATGCTTGAGCTGTATACCCTGGGCGCCAGTGCCAGCCAGAGCACACTCCCCAGCTCGGACATGCTGCCTCACATGCGCATGCAACCAGCCCAATTAAATGCAAGTGTGGTTGTTTGTGTGTATGCGCACAATAGAAGTCCAGCTGCTTGGCGACTGACAGCTCACCGTTACGTGAACGTCCTTGTGCCCGGCCGCGGCTGCCGCCACGGCGGCCGTCTGCTGCGTGCGCAAGAACGGGGACGCGCACACCAGCACGCTGGCCGCAGCGACCGGTCCCAGCTCTGCCTGCAGCCGCTGCCTGCGCTTGGTTATACACAACAACTGGGACGACCCAACGTCCAGGACACCAGCAGGACCTGGGTCCACTTGCAGGCGTAGAACTGTAGGGCGGGCACCCAGCGTCAGCGGCCTGCAGCCGCCCGGTTGCAGACAAGCCATACTGCTGTAGGACGCCATGCTCCTGCGCTCGCCCCAGACACTCAGAGGCGCTCCAGCGGTCCCCACTCACGTGCCTTTGCTCCTGTCAGCCCAGCCCAGCGCAGGCCACGCACCAGAGAGCTTACAATGAGCCCGGCCTCATTGGCGAGGCTCTGCCCGTGCCGCAGGAGCCTGTGCGCAGCAGCAAGCGGGTCACGCGGCGGCAATTTCTATGCACTGTCCCGAGTGCGCCGTTTATCAGTGACGCACCAATAGGCATTCCTCAGCTCCATTGTTTAGCGCCGAGGCTTCACCACCAGCGCAGTGCACACGCCACAGCCAGCAAGTCAAGGTGGCACTGCCACCCTTGGCGCTGAGTGCTCTCTGTTCCTAGAAGCTAGGCCCAGGCCCAATTGGTTTGCAAGCTTGAGCCCAGCAGGGCCTGAGCCTGTCTTCCAATTAAACAGCCAGAGCTGCTCTCGGGAAGGCCAGAATATAGCCCAGCAGCGGACGCAGAAATAGAGAGCTCCCTGCCCAGGATGCTAGGCATGAAGTGCGGCACTGCGAGCCTGTGCTGCATTATGCCACTGCTGCACTAACGCCGCTTACTGTGCCCGTTGGATGGACCTGCGCACGCCGTACAACGGCTGGCGTGAGCCGCCCCCGCGCGGGAGCGTGATCGGCCCCGTCGCCTTCCCGCCGCTCACGCCGTGCCTCAGCGCGCCGGGCACGCCCGGCAGCGCCGGCTCCGGAGCCAGCCTGCCGCGCCAGGACAGCGCAGCGTCCGACCTGGCCCCCCCCGCGCACCTGCGAGGCGCCAGCTCGGACGCGGGGTCGCCGCTGCAGGCGCTGGGCACCGGCGCGCGGAGCGCGGGGAGCCAGCGAGCCGGCACGCCGGCGCCGTGCGCGTCCCCGCAGCAGCCCTCGCCGCTGTGGCCGTCGCTGGCCGCGCTGGCCGCGCGCAGCAGCAGCGCCGGCGCGTCGCCGGCGCGCGGCCCGCCGCGCGCGGCCCTGGCCCTGCGCGGCAGCCCCGGCATCCAGCCTGCCGCCGCGGCCGCAGCGGCGGCGCCCTCGCCGCCGCAGATGCCGCCGCCGGAGCTCGCGGCGCCGGTGCTGCCGGCCGGCCCGCGGCGCGCCGGCGCGGGGCCGCCGCGCGCGGCGGTCGGGGAGCCGCTGGCGCTGCCGGCGCGGCTGGGCGGCGCGGCGCCGCCGCCGCCGCAGGCTGCCGCCCAACGTGCGCAGCCCAGCGGTGACACACCAGAGGCATTGTCTGCACACCATGAGCGGCGGTGCCTTCAGCCTGTCACCTGCTCTTTGCTACCCATGCTCGACCAGCCATCGTGGGGACCTGGGCTGCAAAGCGCACGCTGCCGCATATACGTGCGTGCGGCCCTTGCTTCCAGCAGCCCTTGCCGTGCAGTCCAGTCCTCTTGCAGACCGCGTGCTTACCTCTGTCCATGTGCGTCACGATCTCGCCTTGTGCGTCACGATCAGCGCATCTGCATCGCCCAGCCTGAGAGATTGGCTCCCGGAGAAGCTCCCCGGGTCCTGCGCAGTGGAACGCTGAGCCTGAGTGCAGACATGCACAAGAGTGCAGCAAGGCACCGAATTGTAAATGCACTTCATGATCCATGCGCTACAGTCATGTGCGCAAGTTACGCAACGTAGTGATGCAGTGCAGCATGCATGTACGACATGCTGGCACGCATGCCCCGGGGGTCACAGGCAATGGCGCGCGCGCGCCCCACCTGGTGCAGGAGCAGGCTGGAGCAGTTCGCCGCCAGGTCGCTGGCCTCCACCCACGCCAGCCCGCGCGCCTCCTCCGCCCCCAGCGGGCGGCCAGACCCAGGCCCCGCAGTCTGCGGCGCGGCGGCGGGCTCCGCGACCTGTCCCGCGCCCTGGCGGGCCGGGCTGTCCGTGCAACGACCCGGCGCGCACGGGGACTCAGCCGATGGGTCAGGGCTGCGCTCCGTTAGGGCCTGTTTTCCTTCCAGCAGCCCCAGCAGCTGCTGGCCGCGGAAGCGCAGCGCGCGCGCGATCGTGTACTGCCCGCCCGTCAGGGACGCGGCGCGCGCCACTGCGAACGCGCCGCCGAGCCGCGCCTCGAGCGTGATGAAGTCGGCGGCTGCGGCGGCGGCCGCTGCGGGGTCCGCGGCCGGCCGCACATGCACGCATGTGCCGGCATACGCGGCGTGGAGCCCCCTGGTGCGCATGCGGCGACGCGAACAGTCAGTGTGAATTATTATGCACACGCAATGAGTGCTGCACGCTGTAGGCGCTTGGTAGGAAGAGGGGCCATGTATTGCATGCACGCTGGTGCGCCGCGCGACAGCGTGCCTTCCCCGCAGAGTGCGCTGCACGCCACCGCGCAGCCAAGCATGCGGCAGCTGCACTTAGCCTGCACCCTCGCCAGGACAGGCGGACGCAGCTCAGGCCGGGCAGTAGGACGGGGGCGCGCACGCGCTGTCCCGCTCCCACGCTTCCAGCCGCGCCAGCGCGGCGTCTTCTGACCAGGCTGCCGGCGCACACGGCTGCAAACGGTCCGGCCCTTCGCCGTCCTGGGCGCGGTCTGGCTGAGCGCCGGCGGATCCGGCCGCCGCGCTGGGCGCCTGGCCGCCGCCGGCCTGCGTGGCGCGGAGACGCGCGCGCTCCAGCAGCGCCGCGCGCAGGGCCGCCAGGAAGATGACCTTGTCCGGCCGGATACCCTGGGCCGCCAGCTCCGCAGCCTGCACGCGCGCGGTGCGGCCGCATCACATATGTTGCCACACCGCAATGCATGTGCAAACGTGAATGAGGCAGTGCTGCGCCTCATTCATTGGCACTGTGCCTCGCTGCATGGGGGCCGGGTGACCCTCATCTACATCAAACATACAAGGCGATCAGTACATTACAGAGAAGAGCGCACTCCTCAAGTACCAGCCGCCATCGGCGCGCCTGAGCCGCTGTGTGCGGGAAGCCGTCCAGCAACCAGCCGCGCGTCTGGCAGTCAGGCTCCGAGAGGCGAGCTGCAAGCAGCCCCATAAACACATCGTCCGGGACAGCGCTGCTTCGATCCGCGTCCGCCCGTGCCTGGCAACCTGCATGTGGAGTACAGGTTCATGCCGTGTGGCAATGGTTTGTGCCACTAAGAGGGCCCAGCAGCCAGCCAAGCTTGCGCCGTGCGAGCAGAGCTATAGAACACATCATCCTGAGTCGCGAGTGCCTTGCATGTTGGCCACACAGGCACGGTGACCCGCCGCGCAGTGCAGGCCACTGTGGCTGTGCGCTTATCACGGCATATGTTTGCCCATCATAGACATTGCCCATGTTTGCCCATCATAGACATTGCCCATGTTTGCCCATCATAGACATAGTACAGGCTCCGTCCTGCCCGGCAGAGCAGAGGTCGCCCCACACATGGGGCAGCCTGCAGGGCCAGCATGCAGGCAAGCGTCTTCCCATCGTCTGAAGGTTCCCTCCCTGACAAGTGCCTGGCACACGCTGACGCGTATCAGGCACAGTAGCCATCGCAAACCCAAGTCGCGGGCTCTGGAAATCGTGCCGCACTCACCGGCGCGGCTCGAGCAGTCCTGCAGCGCAGAGGCGAGCAGCGCATTTTGGGACACGAGCGGCAGGTCGAATAGCGCCGCCAGCCGCATGCACAGCGTAGACTTGCCCGCCGCCAGGGGTCCCAGCACCACGACCCTGTCACACGGCGCCGCAGTAACCTAGCTGATAACGAGCAGAGGGTTTAGAAGCGCATAGGGTGCATGCTTGGCCGGGCGCGGACCGCAGCGGCTTCTGGCCGCGCACGCGGCACGATGGGTCCCACAGCGGCCGGCCATAGCCCCAGATCGCGCTGGTCGGCAGCAGCGCCGGGTACAGCGCGCTGACTGCCTCGAGCAGGGCTGCAAACATCGCGTCGCCGTCCTCGCTGGCTTCCACGGAGGCATAACGTGCGTGCGTGCCGTCGGACAGCGGCGCATGTGCCTGCTTCCGCACGCACATGCAAACACGTTGATGCGCCTTTTTGCTGCAGCAGCATCCCTGCAAGCTACGGCTCAATGGAACTGCTTGAGCTGTGTGCTTGGTAGGGTGCATGGCGCATTGGCGGCCGACCTGGCGCCGAGCGGCAGGGTCGTCAGCGGAGCTCAGGAGCACGCCATGGTGTGCGACGCCCCATGACGCCAGCGCCTCACTGGACCTGAGCGACTCCACGCATAACACGGGCACCTGCGCCGGTCGCACAGCATGCTCGCAAACCTGTCGTCCTTGCATGAATACTCGGACGTCAGAAAAGTACAGCGACTGGCTGCATGCTGCTGAAGCGCACCTTGTTGCGGCATTGGATGCGGCAGGCGCTCTGTCGCATGCTGCGCCCGCGCTCCGTCTGCGAATGCAAGCACTGAGGCTCACGCTTACTGAAACTCGCGTGCTGGACGGTGCAGCAAGCTGGCAAGATATCTGGCGTAACTCAGGGCGGCTATTTGTTGCAGTGCTTGAGCACGCCCCCTAGGCACATGCGCATCTGGCGGGGCGTGCCTCAGGCGCAGCCGCGTTGCCGCGCCCCCTGTTGCACGGCCTCTGCGGCAGCACCTCAAACACGCTGCCCCGCTCATGCAGCAGCCGCTGCAGCAGCTGCACAGCCAGAGGCAGGTCTGCGCTGATGAGCAGCAGCACCGGCGGCAGGGACAGGATGGCGGGGCTGTGGGCTGCAATAACAGCCATCAGCTCATCGAGTGCGGCGGCTTCATCCGTGGTATCCAGAACCGCATCCGCCGTGTCGTGACAGACCTGCGTGCGGTGTAGAGTGTGAGCTCAACGCAGTGTCAACTGGCACACGCACAGCGCAGGCTTGCGCATGCTCACTTAAAGGGCGATCCGGTATGCAAAAGTTGTCCCCAACACTGGCGGAGCTATGTATGCGAGTCGCATGGACTACACCGGTACCTTCTGGGCGCATGCCTCCATTGCTGCCGCGTCTTCACCTGCACATGGCGCCACAATGTGCACTCGCAGGGCCCCGGGCAGCTTGCCAACGGCGGGATTCTGCTCCAAGTCAACCTCCAGTACGCACATCATGCCAGTTGCTGCCACCTGCAGACATGTATTAAATGGGTCACAAGGCATGCTGCTGCGAGTGAGCCTCTAGCAGGCAAATCCCGCCGTCAGTTGCAGCAACTTGCAGACATGTGCTGACCTGGCCTTTGGCCGCAGCATTGAACACCAGTAGCGGCCACATGACACCTGCACGTGTGCAGCACGGCCCACGCACACAGGTGTACGCAGCTCTGCCTGCAAGGTGCACCTGCGCGACTGCTGCATGGGTCGTTCCAGTCAGCGCCAGCCCCTCTTCCCTGGTCTCCGCAAAAGCGCCCTCGTCGACCATGCGCTGCATCGCCTCCCTCTTCATGAAGCAGAGCGCGCCGGTGTCCCTCTCGCCGCGTTCCGGTCTGCGGCTGGTGTGCCGCAGCGGGCGAGCAAACCTGCCTGGCAGCGCCTGCGAGGCCACACATGCAGCACTGCTGAATAGGTGCATGAGCCTGGCTAGACTCAGTACATTCCTGTCATTCATAATAAGGTGCATGCGCGTCATTTCTCTGCAGTCAGGCCACAAATTTGTGCGACAATGTGGAGGTACTGCCAGCTAGTACATCACCTTGCCGCACCCACCTGTATCAGCATGTCGCCGAGGGCAGCCTTGCAGGCAGTGGCTGGCCCGCAAAGCAGCAGCGGCGGCTGCATGGGCGCCGTCTTGCGACCGGTTGCCTGCTGCGCGGCCCTTGCAGGCATGCACGGCAAGATACCTGGGCGCTCAGTGTCCACAACGCTATCTATTTCTCCAAGCTGGGCATCAAGGCTCCCTGGTGCCTGCACGCATAAGCAATGCACTTTAGCAGCCACAGGATCAAAGTCGAAACATCAATGGGTACCACTCAAATATGAGAATGCAGCACAGGCACTACATGCGGTGCAATGCGTGGTGTGCGCGGGAATGGCAAAGTGTTCCAAGCGTCCGCACCAGCCTGCTGTCAATGAACCCGCCACACTCTGTATGTAGCGCAGCTGCCTGAGCTGCTGCAGCGGGTGCGGCAAGGTCAGCGTCGTCGCAGTTCACCCTCAGACGCACCTGTGCAGACAAGTACCCTGCTGTGGATGCCGCGGAGGAGGATGCAGCATTGTTTTGAGAGGACAGGACTGTCAGTTGCATCGGCTGGCTGTGACACGTGTGCAACTAACAACGCGTAGGGATACCTGTGCAGTGCAGCCTGGCCTGCCCGCATCCAGCGCAGAGCCGCACATCTCCTCCAGCCGCGTGAACGCCTTGCTCACCTGCACACCCCGCACCAGCTGCAGCGCACTGCATGCATGTTGCCAATAACCCAGCCTTGTGCGCGCAGACTGCCTTGTGAACAAGACGCAAGGTGGCTTTGCATGTCCTAACAAGCACAGCTTGCATGCTGCCACCATATGACCAGGAAGCTCACCGTATTGCACCTCTGTTGCGCTGGGTGGGACACAACAGGCCGTCTGCGGCAGGCGCGGCAGAACGTCCTCGCAGAGCCATCCAGTCAACCACTGAAACACCGGCACGTCGCGCGGGCCAGTCAACTCCAGCACCTGCGCTTCCAAGTTGCACACGCTCGCATACCCCCCGCAACTTGAGTTCCACATGCATTGCTGGCCCTAGAGTGTTAGGCAGTTATCTATCAAGCGTACAAGCGGGGAATGGATGCAAAAGGAAGGGGCCCGCACGTTAATGGCGGCCATCAGCCTGAAGATCGCTTTGGTGAGCAGCAGGGGCCACAGCTGCAGCGGCAGTGCGCCCACCAGCAGCGGCCGGCCCAAAGCATCTACCGGCAGCCGATCGTCCACGGCCACTGCCCGCCAGCAATCAGCGACAAAGCAACGTACCAGGTACCGCCCTGGTCCTGCAGCATGCTGGTTGTTTTTGCCAGCCACTCCCGCGTGCCCATGCCCTTGACAATGCCTGCAGAGAAGCCATGAAGGACCATGCAGCACATGCTGCATGCCCCTCTCCCTCGACTAGGCATGAATAGACATACCAGCACATTGCACCATACGGCGGAGTGCTTCATGATCTCACCGCTGGGAGCAATGGCCGGACGGCACTCTGGCTCCTGCAGGTGGACCAGCTCCCACAGGAGGGCGCTTCTGCAAGCGCTGGAGCGCTGCGTGCAGCGCCACACGCGTCACCCTTTATTGGATGCGCAAATATTAGCTGTGGTTCCTGAAGCATCACTTTACAAGCGGGTCGCACAAGCGCCAGGACGGCCTCCAGATCGCAGGCGAGCCATGCGGCCGCGGGGTGTCCAGGGGCCAGGGCACCGCACAGCACACCCCCCTCCTCAAGCGATACCAGGGGAGCCTGCGCTAGGGCCGCCAGCTCCCCCGGCCGCCGCCATGCGTCCACGTGCGCAGCCAGGGCGCTGGGCAGGCACGCCAGGTTGACTGGGTCATCGGCCTCTGTTGCCGCACCTGTAAATGACCGCTCAATCACACCACGCCAGCACCGTCTGCAGCTTTGCAAGTCGCAGGGCCCCCTATGTGTCTGCACATACAGGTACTGAAGCGAGGGCATGCCTGCATCAGGCTTATCCCGCCCGCCGCGCTTTGCATTCTCCCAGGCCGGGAACAGCGAGTCTAGGTAAGTGACGGGTGCTTGGGGTGGCGCCGCGCTCTTCCGGCTCTGCTTGGGTGGCATCTTTGGTGGCAAGCTTGCAGGCTGTCTGTAACTGTTCAGCTCGACACTGGGAGCGAAAGGGTAAAGCCATCAGCCCTACTTTTCAAGCTGGGCAGAGGAGCAGCACAGGGCAGAGTGGGAACACCGCTTAGCAGCTTCAGATCCATCAGCGCGCTCAGCGGTGCAGACCGCGCTCTCTGTGCATCAGAGCGTGGAGTGAGTGTGCCTCGTACATTCTTACAGCAAGCACGTGCAGCCGTAGCGCTCAGGCAGACTGCTGCCTTGCGCAGAGCACTGCCTGCATAGGCAGCAAGAGCTATCAGTCGGCTGAGTCCCGGAAACTGGCAGGAAGTGCGGCAGAGTGTGGAGAGCAGGCTCAGAACCGGAAAACCGGCCTGGAGAAGCCGCTAGCATCACCACTTGGTCAGCAGGTAGGCTAGCTTGCTGCCGAGGTGCGCGACAGCTCTGCGCAGACTGTCGACGACGCAACTGCGCTAGAACACATGCTCGCAAGCAGTGGGGTTGCGGTCCCCTCATACGATTTATATTCCCTGACACACGCGGAAAGGCATTGCACGCAGTCTAAACCTGCCCTGGCTCACTGTTGGTGCAGGCATTGACGTGCCACTTGAGCAGACTCTTGGGGGGGCTGGAGGCGCCTCCCGCAAGTGGTTGAGAGAGCCAAGGTGGCGGCAGGTGCGGCCACAACCACCTGCCTTGTAGTGTGTGTGGAGGTGCTGCGACCTGCACTGTTCACGTTCTCTGTGTGGCTGCAGGGATGTGAGCTTTGAGAGCCACGGCACGGCCAGCACAGGACGGGGGTGGGAGCTGCTCGCCTGCGGACCCCGCGTGGGGTGGAGCAGGCCATGGACAGCTCGCGGGGCCGCAAGCGCTTGCGCACCGACGACGCTGATGGCCCCGAGCAGCGGCACGCCATATGACGGAACCCATGTGCTTGTGCACACACGCTGCGCATACCTGCATGTTTGGCAAGTAGGTTGTGCCTGTGCTTCCTGTGAAAGACTGGCGTGTAATAGTGGTATGCTGCTCGTTGCACCACGACACCTGCGGTCTGCCTGTTGCGTTGCAGGGCTGACAGCGAAAGTGCTGACAGCGACAACGGGGAGCCGTCGCAACCGCGTGCCAACGGCCAGCGCGTGCCGCGCTCTGTGGTGCGGCAGCTGCCGTGCCATGTGGACCTGTAATGTCATGCTATTTCAGCTCTTGCGGAGGGCTAGAGCGTGTCAGGCTATGCCAGCATGAGAGTGCGTGCGCTGGTGAGCACACGTGCGCAGCCGCAGTGTTACACCTCACCAGCCTTGACTCCATAGAGGAAGTCTGCCTGTGAGTCCAGACAGAAGAAAGGAAGGTGTCTGTCAAGACCATGCATGAACTCCTCTTGAAGTGGGGCCGCCAAGCTCGAGGCGCGGTAGTTGGACATGCCACACTGCGATTGCGCTCAGCCTGGTCAAGTGCACGAGCGCATACGCTGTGTCTGCAGGACGAGGTCGCGGTGGACGACCTGTCAAAGGCAGGGCATGTGAAGAGCGTGCGCGTGGAAGCCTTCAAGTGCCATGACCACTTTGAGGTCGAGTTTGGGTGCGCGCAAGACCAGCTGGCGGTGCACCGAGCCCATGTTACGGAAGCGTGGCTTGGGCCTTGCATTCTGGGCCTTGCAAATTTTATTTTTGTCGGGTCTTTGCGGGTCGTTCAGCGCTTGGCTGATGGCCCGCGAGGGCCCGAAGCACCGGTGGCATGCCTTGCCTCCTGCATGATGGAAGCATAGGTTGAACACAAATCGCTCTGTTCTGCTCAAGTGAATGCGGGTATGCTGGGCATGGCGCTCAGCCAAAATGCCGCACTCTGCATGACTTTTACGGCAGGCCTGCGCCTTGCGCAGGCGCCACATCACCTTCATCAGCGGCGCGAACGGCAGCGGCAAGTCCGCGATCATGAGCGCACTGCAGGTGCAGCAAGCTACTTGCTCCGCCAAGTTGCAAATCGAGTCTCGCTCATGCGGTGGACGCGTGCATGCTCACACCCCACACTGCGCTTGCCGCTGTTGTCGTTGCTGTGATATGACAGGGACTCCGCTTTCTCATTGGCTGTCAATATTCAAGACAAGTTTCCAAGCGTACGATGTTTGCCCGCGCAGGCGTGCCTGGGCGTGACCAGGAAGCAGCTGGGCGCCGACAAGTTTGGCGACGTGGTGAAGACCGGCTCCGGCTCCGCGCTGGCGTGCGTGACGCTGTGGAACACGGTGCGTGCTCTGGCGCAGGTCCCCAGTTCAGGTTCAGGTTTAGGTCAGTTCAGGTCAGTTCAGGTCAGTTCAAGTCAAGTCAGTTCAGGTTCGTTTGCGTGCTCCTCAGCTGGGTAGCTGGGGACACGGCGTGCGCGCTGCTTCATGCCCTGGTGCCCTGTGCGAGCCTGATCCCGACATGAGCTGCGAGCGCATCGCGGACCTGTAGTAAGTGATACGTCAGCAGATATAGCAATTGCAGTTGTGGGATAGTGTTTCTCCACCGGTTACGCAAGTGAACCATTTCTACCTCTCGATGCACCGGATGTGTCATGCTACCATACCCTCACCCCCGTGGCCTGCACACACCTGCTGTGCGTGGTTGTTTTATGAAGTGTCTGTGTGCAGGGCGACGATGCGTATAAGCCAAGCTTGTATGGGCGCACGATCACCATCGAGCGGCGCATAGCGGCCGCTGGCCACACGTCGTGGACGCTCAAGGACCAGGTCGGCCGAAAGGTGCGTACACCTGAGGCACAAGTGTTCACAGGATGACAGTGTGCCGCTGACAAATGAGGATGGGCATGAGCAGGTGTCCTGATTCCCCGCTGTTGCGTCTACATGCGCATTCATATACTTAGCAGCAGGGCAGCGCGGGGCTTTTTTTCCCCGCAGCAAGATGTCCTGATAATCCCCATGGCATCAGCAGTCTGCGGCGCGGCTCAGTCAAAGCTGCTGATTGAGCCAGCTTTTTCTGATTCACGATGATGACCTTGTCGTTGGGTAGGCCGTGGCCAAGCCGAAGAAGGAGGACATCGACGAGATCACCGACCACTTCAACATCAATGCTGGCAACCCTGTGCAGTGCCTGACGCAGGCGCGCTCCACCGCGGGCCGCTCGATGGTGCAGCCGCGGTGAATGCTAGATGTTTGTGCAGGCAGTGCTGCCGCAGCTTTGTCACTTCGCAGCGAACTTATGTGAGACTGAGGAAAAGGCATATGAGGATGATTAACCAAGCTTGCAAGAAACCACGCAAGCACTCAGCCCCCATGCTCACAGATCAAACCGTGTATCAGCAAGTGTATCATATGCGCATCCTGCAGAGGCCAGGACCCCATGTGGCTGCACAGCCATGCTGCCAGTCCGTCAAGCGCTGAGCCTACATGTTTGGCACTCGGCGGCAGGACATGGCCAAGAGCTTTGCCGGGTGCACAAACGGCAAGACCAAGTACGAGCTGTACGTTGAGGCCACTGGCTTTGACCAGATCATCATTGAACTGGCCAAGGCCCGGCTGGACGTCGACTCCATGAAGGACAACCGCGACGTGAAGCAGGCCAGCGTCGAGGCGCGCCCCGCCGGCGCACGGCGCGCACGCCTGTGCACCTTTGCCATCAGTCTGGGTGGTGCCGCAGTGCGCGGCCGTGCGCGCTCCAGTGCAAAGTCCATCGCCGCCTGCAAGAAAAGTCAGCGGTGCTTCATAGCCGGGCACTAAGTGGCTGCACGCTGTGGCTGGGTTTGGCCGCACGCAGGAGGTGTTTAAGCTGGTAAGCATCTGATGCATGCGAACAGGCGCTGGCAATCATGGGTTTGCAGCGGAGGAGGGCCACGTCATGCTGAGGCGCAGGCATGCACATCAGGCTGTCCCCTGCGCCCACTCGCCCGTGTTCCTCTATGCAGGCCCTGCAGGAGAAAATGAAGAAGGTGACCGAGCGCCTGGAGGCGCTGTCGGCAGTGGAGGAGTTCCAGGCGGAGCGCGGCCGGCTGGAGGCGGCGCAGGCGTGGGCGCCGGCGCGCGCGCTGCGCGCCAGCCTGGAGAAGAACCGCGGCATGGCGGAGCAGACGGGGCCCGAGGGCCAGCGGCGGGCGCGCGCCCGTGCTCGTCCCGGCCGGCACCAGCGTGTGACTGGCGTGGTCCTGCTTGCTGCTGGGCCACAGCATTGCCCAGAGATCAGGGGCTGAAATCAATGCTGCTTCACTGTCTGGTTCTGAGGTGCATACATCACAGACATGCTCACAGCCAACTGCGGTAGGAGACTATGCATGGTGAGCTGCCAACCGGCCAGGGCGTGTCTGCAAAGTGTGTCTGCAGTGAGCCATGTTGTGCAGTCCAGTAGTATTTTCTTGTACGCCTTGCAGCCGCATGTGCAGTGCCCGTGGGCACAGGAGGGTCTCATGCCACCTTGAGTGTGAGTTTGCATGCTCTGAAACTGAGACAGGAACCTGGCCCCGCCGTCACGTGTGCAAGGCCCCGCCCGCAGGTGGAGGGCCAGATCGCCGAGCTCGAGGCGGAGCTGGCCGGCGCCGGCGACGCGGAGAAGGCCGCGGTGCGCGGCAGCCCCGCATGCAACCCTTGCGCAGCAGTCATTCCGGCTGTCATCTTCCGTGCGCATGCGCAGCAAGTGGCCTGGACCCTACTGACCTTCAATCAATATGTTAACCTCTTGATTGACCTTGATACCTTCCTGGCGGCACGTGTGCACAGCGTGCTGCATGCACTGCTGAAAGCTCACTTGCTCTCGTATTGCGCGACTCGGGTCCCTGCCTTGTGCGGGGCTCGCGCTTGCCGCATGGCAAGCCGTGGCGCGGCCGCCAACGCTTGCGGTTTCGTCATGGCCACAGCAGCTCAGCAGATGCAGCGCATGTGGCGACATCGGCGCGCCCACCTCTCCGGCTTGCAAACAGGTGCAAGCCCTGGAGGTGAGCCGCGCCACGCTCGAAGCGCAAGGCGCGAAGGGCGTCGCGCTCGCGGAGGGCTTCAACGCGGCCAAGAAGAAGCTGACTGCGGCCAAGCGGGAGGCCACCAAGGCGGCCAACAGCCTGGTCGAGGGCGAGCGGAAGCGCAACACGCTGAAGGACACGCTGACCGCCCTCGAGCAGCGCCTGGCGGCCTCGAATGAGGTGCAGTCCTCCCTCAGTTGGGCTGTGTGGGACTGCTTGAAACTTTACTCAGGTCCGCGCACCCACCTCGCGCGCTCGCAAGGCCTGACCACCAGCTCGGTCAGCCGCGTGTTTGAGTGCCTACGTTGCGCTGCTCAGGGACGATGCGACAGGAGCGCCTGCCTTGACTGGCGGTGCCTTTGGGTTGCAGGACGCTGAGGCGCAGCACGCGGCGGCGTATCGGGACGCCCGCGCGGCCGTCGAGGGCGCCGATGCCACCGCCAAGCTGGCCGTGGTCGTGCGCGCCCTGCCCTTGCAGCCCCGCGCCAGTGCCATATACCTTGCAGCCCCGCGCCAGTGCCATATTACCCTGCAGCCCCGCGCCAGTGCCATTACACCCGAGCATTCCTTCACGCTGGTATATCAGACGCGCTGATGGGTCGAGCGCGCCATGCATGTGCACACACCCTGGACGTCACGGCCAGCTGGCAAGCACGCACAGGAAGTCGAGGGTGTAGTGTAGTAGTCTTTTTGCCGTGCGTGGATAGGAAGTCCGTTGAGGCATGTTGCGAAACAGGTCTTCCGCTGGACCCGCGCACCTGGCAGCGCAAGTGTGATGACAGCTTGGCCTACACGCGCGGGGCTGCGCAGGCATTCACGGAGGCCCAGACCGTCAAGGCGGCGCGTGCGGAGGTCGTGCGTGCGAGGCAGGAGCAGGCGGCGGCGGCCAAGCGGCGCGTCAATGAGGCCATGTCCGAGCTGCGCAGGCTGCAGAGCAGCACCAGTGCGTCTGGCCTGCCACAGCCTGTATGCAGTGCCACCGCTCAAGCCCCCGCGGGGGGCACGTGGGGCTCCAACATGTGCCTGCCACATACGACACTGTTAGTTGATGATGACTGGAGAGGAGCTTTGGCGCTCCCAAGTGGTGTCCCGCGTGTCACTTTCGTGACAACAGCATAGAACAGGAACAATGATGCTGACGGAACAGTCTGCTTCAGGCAAAGCACAGGGCTACAACATGCGCCTATATGGTAGTGTCTGAGGTGCAAGGTTGCCTACGAGCAGACGTCCTCATCAAATTTGAAAATCTGCTGGGACGCATCTGATAATGCCCTGAGCAACGTGCAGGGTGCCTTATGGTTTAGCTGGAGCGCTCCGGCTGTGCTCAAGCTGCAGCAGGCTCCCTTCAATCCAGCATGGCTGCTGACGCTGCAGGCGGCGCGCAGGCTGCGCCATCTCCAACTTCGGCGGTGCAGCCATGCTCAGGCTGCACCAGGCCGTGCAGCAGCAGCAGCAGCGCTTCGCGCGGCCGCCGCTCGGCCCGCTCGGCGCGCTGCTGAGCGTGGCGGACCAGCGGTGGGCCGGCGCGATCGACGCCGCGCTCAAGTACACGCTGGAGGCCTGGGTCGTGCACAGCCGCGCCGACCAGCAGCTGCTCACGGTGCGCGCCAGCGGGGGCGCGCGGCGCGTGGAGCGCGCTGGGAGTGTGGCAGTGCCCTGGCCCGCTGGGCGCACTGCCAACGCGGCAAAGCAGACACGGGCCAGCGTTAGAGGTACTGCGGTGAAGTGCGTGCTGGGGCGCCCAAGTCGTGCACCGCTCTGTCACTTAGCAGCTGCTCATGGTGCACGCCTCATGGTGCACGCTTGTTGAAGGCATGCACGACTGCAGCACACCTGCATGGCCCCATTCGACTGACCATGCCACAACCTGGGCGCCAAGCCAGAGGCGCTGCACAGTCTTCCTGGCAGCTGCGCGCTTCCCGTGCCGCTGACTTCGCCTTGGAGCTGGCGGGCGCGTTCGAGTTGGCCTGTCGCGCACAGCGCGCGCCGCTCACGTCTCCGCGCCGAGCGCGCGCAGGCCCTGGCCCGGAGTGCGGGCCTGCACCGGCTGCAGTGCGTGTGCATGTCGTTCGACCACCCGCGCCACGACCTCGGCGCCAAGCCGCAGCCGCCGGCGGGCATCCAGACCGTGCTGCGCACGCTGACGCTGCCGGGCGGCACGCACGGGGCCGTCGTGTTCAACGCGCTGGTGGACCACGGCCACATGGAGCGGGTGGCGCTGGTGAAGGTGAGCCTGTACCATAAACATACCCTACCCTACCATATTGCCATGCGGAGCGGCTGGCGCTGGCTGAGGTGGCCGGCGCACTGGTTAGCATCGTCGTGCACACGCGCCCTCCCCGTAGGCATGGTCTCTAAGAATGATGTGCGCAGCCACGGCGCTCAATGCTTTACTGCGCGGCCCGACTGCAGCCGCGAGGAGAGGCTGTGCTGGCGGAGGTGACAGCATGCTGTTGTGTGCATGCTCTGGAGGGTCCCCACGGGGCGTGATCCATGCACAACTCATGCATAGCCATATGCTCAGCTTCCGTGCATCATCCCATGGACACAGATGAACATGCTAGAGGTGATTCTGAACAGAACCCCTGCCTGATGTGTGGAGGGAGAGGCCTGCACGGCACACACGTAATACGCCTCACATTGGGATGCGTGTGCGCCAGGACGAGCGGGAGATGCTCGCCCTGGCGCGCGGGCCGCTAATGAAGCAGGGCGTGCTCACAGCTGCCTGGACCTCCGACGGCTGGCACGCGTACTGCAAGGGCGGCTGCGAGACGGCCATTCCCCCAAATCAGCGCTTGCAGTACCGCCTCAGCAAGTGCGCCCGCGGCCTAGGCCGCCCGCGCTGGCTGCGCATTCCCAAGCAACAGGTGGCTGCTGAGGCTCTGCCACTGTACCGTTGCTGCACTGCGGGACGGTGCCATGGGCTGCAGACGACAGACCAGGCGTGCAAGTCTGCAATGTCTTTCGAGCACAAGCGCATCAGGAGGGGTCTGACCACACAATTGAATATCATTTTATTGTTGCATTGACGAACACCAGCGCAAACGAGCCTTAACGATAAGGGGCTAGTTTCGTAAACAGTAAATGACAGAGCGCCTGATCTTACCTTCAGGCCAGCTTCATGCATGAGTCTGCCTGCGGCAGGGACACTTCGGCAGCCATTGCCGAGGTGCAGCGCGACCTGGCGAATGCGCAGCAGGCTGCGGCGGTCGCCGATCAGGCGCTCGCAGCGGCGCGCCACGAGGACGGCGGCGCCAAGCAGGCGCGTGCCAACAACTGCCAAGATCAAAATGTGATACTCCGCGGTCCTTGTGCGCACACTGCATTTTCAGAGGTCTGGAGTAGGGCTATGGAAACAAACCCACCCAAAAAAGCCACAGATCTGCCAGGCTCACAGCGGACTTCTTTCAAGCCACTCGGGGCTGCAGTGTGAGCAGCTGCTGCTGGTATCTCCAAGTTCGTGCAGCGCTGCTGATGCTGTTAAAAGTGTTGCCACAGCAGGCCTGTGGAGGCTCTAGTGTTTTTCAGTCGCCTCAGAACCCCATGCGTCTGCCTGCGCATGCGCTGTTGACTGTACTGGCGCCGGTCGGGCTGGCGCCCCTGTTGTAGGTCTGAGGCAGGGCTTTATGCATGCGCAGGCGCTGGAACTCGCCAAGCACGAGCGGACGGCCGCCAACAGGGCCGCGCAGCAGGCGGCGGCCACCCTGCAGGACCTGGAGGACCGGGCGCCCAAGAACGAGGACGGCGCCTCGCTGGTCGACCAGCAGCGCGAGCTGAAGGCCGCGGAGGACGAGCTGGAGCGGCGCCTGCGCCCCGCGGTGCGCGCACCTGCCGGCGCGCGCAGGCTGCGTTGCACTGGGCCTAGCGCAGAGCAAATGCTGTCTGGGGTTGGTGCGCGAAGCTTTCGCTCGAATATGTGCGACGCTTTTTTGACCCTATACACCACACACGTCAACAGCCCTGCGCATTGCACACCCCGGCAAAAATACCTTTGACGGGGAAGGCTATACCGCTGCCTGCAGAACAGGCACACTCTGTTCCGCAGGCAGCGGAACAGATGGGTCTCAGTAGGGTTTCCACACCTCGGGCGTCCCAGCAGCTCTGCGTGTGCAGGACGAGGGCGCAAAGGCGAAGCTGGCGGAGGCGGAGGCGGCGCGCGCGGGTGCGGAGGCGCAGGCAGCCGCGCAGCAGGGCAACCAGGACAGCACCGCCGCCGACATGGACGAGCGCACGAAGGCGAAGGCTGCGGCTGCGGGCTTGGTCAAGGTGCGGCCCCATGCAAGGTTTCAGGGCGTGACGATGCTGCGGGCTGCGTGGTGGCTGCTGCACGGGTGTTTTTTAATGCAGAAGCAGCGGAACTCGGTTGGCGGCGCCCAGTGTTTCCTGAGCCTGCCTGCTGCGCCCGGCTGTGCTGTGCACGGCGGGAGCATCGCGGCGCTGCAGCTGCGCTCGCAGGCCGTGCAATTCAAAACGCAGGTGAGGCAGATGGAGGACATGCGGAAGGGTCTTGGGCTGCCAGGCCTGTGCCTGCCTGCGCGCGCTCAGCGCGTCGCGCTGGGTCGGGGGGTAGGTTGCTAACCCTCCACTATGCTGCGGCAGAGCCTGAAGGAGCAGCTGCGCGCCGCCAACAAGCAGCGCGACGAGGTCCGCACGATGCTGACGCGGCTGGCGGAGCGCATGGACGCCGACGCGACCGTCCTGCGCGAGGCGGTCGCCTTAGCGGAGCAGGCGCGCCCCCGGCGCAGCGGCCTGTCTGCCTGTCTCGTGCGCGGCGGGCTCCGAGCGCCAAAGCAGCATGGGGGCCGGCGGCGCGGCGCACAAGCTGCGCGGAGGCCGGCGTGATGCCGCTGCGGCTGGCAGGGCGCACATCTCGCCGCGTTCACCAAGGCGGAGCATCGCGTCCAGCTGCCCCGAAGTAGCCCAGCCCTGACTGGCAGGCGCCAGGCTCACAGGCTGCCCGGCGGAGCAGGTGTGCACCGAGGAGGAGGCCGAGGCGGCCGCGGACGCGCTGGTGGACGGCTGGCGCGCCGGCAGCGGCGCCAAGCGCGCGGCGGCCGCCGCGCGCGACCCGGCGCCGCTGCTGAACGCGGACGCGCTGGACAAGCGGCGCAAGGCGGTCGCCGAGATGATCCAGCGCGCCGAGCGCGCGGCCGGCGGCAACCTGGAGCTGACCAGGGCGCGCAGGCCCTGGGCGATGGGGCTCCCGGTTTTGGCCTTGCCAGCTCGAGGAGCCGGCTCTGAGCCCGCCGATGTGCCCTGCGTGATGAGACAGTGCTGGCAGGGTGCAAGCACTGCCTGCATTGGCTGCGACAGCCCATGGCTTCTCTGATGATGAGCAACAGCGCTTACGCGTGCTGCTCGAGGCTGCGGCATGCCGCTTGTGCGTGGGAAGGACATGCTGCTCGTGCACGGGATGATGAATTTGGAGCGGCTGGCATGTTCGCTTGGTGGCTGGAGGAGGTCTATGTAACGCGTGACCCCCGCAAGACAAGTGCAGCGCACAGCCCAAGGCGCCGCAGCTCGCTGCGCGCCGGCCTGCGAAGGCGCAGCCGGCGCCTGCAGGCGCGTGCGCGCAGCTGCCAGGCTTGTGCGAGGCGCATGACACCGAATAGGATTAGGGTGGGTTAGAATTAGGCCCTAATCCTACCCGGCGCGCGCAGGTGGAGGCCGCAGACCTCGGCGCGCAGCTGGCGCGCGTGCGCGCGGAGCTGGTGCGGCTGGTGGACACGCACGCGAAGCTGGAGGAGTCGCACCAGCGGCGCAAGGAGGGCAATGACGAGATTATGAAGCACACGCAGCGCGAGTTCAGCAGCCACTTCATGATGTGCGCGCCCTCTCGGCGTCGCCGGCCCGGCGCGCGCCGGGCCCGGCGGCGCTGCATGGTCACAGCGCCTCTATGCCAGGCAGGCAAGGGCCTGTGACTTGCGTAACGATAGCGCCTGGGCGGCTGGGCGGCCGCAGAGCACAGGGGTGTGAGCGTGTGCAGCAGGAGTACAGAGAAGCAGACACTCAGCCGGCGTGACCGCTTCCAGGCCATGAGCAGCTGCCTGGAGCCGTTGCGCAGAGGCGCTCCATCGGGAGCGGCGCGCGCGCGCCGCCCACGCCGCCTGCGCTGCTCGGCGCAGGAACATGAAGAGCCGCGGCGGAACCGGCCGCATCCGGATCGACATGGGCCGCACCACGCTGCAGCTCTCCGTGCAGACGGGGCGCGGCGCCCAGGAGGTGACCGACCTCAAGGCCATCAGCGGCGGCGAGCGCTCGTTCGTCACCGCGGCGTTCATCACCGCGCTCGCCAAGATCGTCGCCGCGCCCTTCTACTGCCTGGACGAGGTCCGCGCGCGGCCGGGGCTCGCCTGGGCTGGCTGCATGTACATGTCGCCCCGGGTCGGCAGGACCGACGACCCAGGTGTCACACGGCATCACCTCGACGCTGTGTGAAGCTCAAAGGGTGTGGTGTGCAAAGCTGTGTTTCCGGCCTGGCACTTGCAGCGGAGGCTGTGTGCTCCAGGCAGTCGTGTTGCACGCGCGCACGTGCACACGGACGCACTCGGCAGTCTGCCAGCTGCGGCATAGCGTTAGGGATGGCTCGCCTTCCTGCGCGCCCCGCAGCCGCTTGTGCAGGAAGTCGTGTGCGTGCCACGCGTGTGACAGGGGTCGCGTCACGGCTGGTGACAGCCCCTGCGGGCAGCGCAAGCGAACCAGACCCCGTGATGATTGAGCGAGTGAGCGGGCGCGCCGCGCGCGCGCAGATCGACGTGTACCTGGACCTGGTGAACCGCGGCAAGACGCTGGAGATGCTGATCGGCTACGCGGCGCAGCAGCCGGAGACGCAGTACATCATGCTGACACCGCTGGATGTGACCGCGATCGGCGAGGCCCGCAAGCGCGTGGAGCGCGCGCACACCGAGCTCAGCCTGGCCGAGGACTTTGTCACCATTAAGCGCATGCCGCCGCCGCGGCGGTAGGCGCGGGCCTGCGGCGCCGCCCTGGCGCGCGCGCGCATGGAGCGCGCGCGCCGCAGCTCAGCCTGTTCGGAGGACTTTGCGGACTCCGAAGGGGAGTGCGCGTGCCGCCGCTGAGGCGGCTGTGGCGGGTGACTGTGGTGCTTGCTCAGGTCTCGGATTCTGCCCATGCGGCAGGCAGCAGCGACGGCACAAGTTTGAGGCTTGGTCCTGCACGAGAGAGAGCTGGGCGTCCAGCGCATCGTGTTGGTGCGGCCAGTGCGCGCGGGGTAGGACTTCATTTTGGATAGTCCTGCCTGTTGGAGGCAAGCAACATAGTGACTTTCTGCTGTTAGGGCTGCAAGAGCGATGATGCATCAGCTGCTTTGGACGCCAAGCGCATGACCCCGTAAACGAGAGAGCGGGGGCTGTGGGTTCATGTCAGAAATTGGAGTTTTGTTGGTGCATGTAGTCTGGGACTCCTCTGTTTTTCGTACCATCAGACCAAAGGGTGAGGGTACCAGTAATTTGAGCCAGTCCTGGCTCGTTGCAGCATCGGCTTGTGTGCATCGCCTGAGTTGTGTCTGGTATTTAAACAGTGTGTGCGGTACACTAAAACAACTGCAAGCTTGTCTGCAAGTGCGGCAGATCCAGTGTGAGAATGTGGCAAGTGCAGCCGCATGCCTTGCACGCCTTGCCACACCAGGCCACCTGCAGCTTAGATGCTCAGCCTGTGCGCCCTGCAACGCGCTTGCAGACCAGGTTGCGGCTGAGGTGGACGACTCGCTGTGCCGCTGCGACCACAGAGACCGCCGCATGGGACCCGGACAACATTCTGCCGCCGCCGCCCCCAGAAGGTCACTTTGCGCGCCGGGAGCGCGAGCGTGCCCTGCAGCGCGCCGCTAGACAGCAGGCGAGCGGCTGGCACATAGCGCTGTTTCTCTGTTGCAGTCTCCCTATGCGGTCCTCTTCACACCTGCAGATTTCGCGTGGCTCTGCTCTGTATCAGGCAAGTGAACTGCACAGCCTACCAGTGTGCCCCGAGGTGTGCGGCATGTTCGCATGGTGCCAGCACTGCTGAGCACTCTTTCAACTGGGTGAGGTCTGCAAAGCTGACTTAACAAAGTTTCCAAGCTCTCAGGCTTTGGCTGAGTTGCCAGCCGCTGCAGGCGAATTGCCTGCTCTGTTAAGGCTGCAAGAGCTGCAGCCTGTGTTTCCGCCTGCCCCGGGTACGTATGCATACGCTATCCCGCAGGAGTTGCCCTGGTTCTGGTGGTGCCGCCAGGGCTGCACAATGCAAAGCGGCCTGCCTCTCCCCCACAGGCTGTGCGCTGCCCCGCGCAGGCGGCTGCGGCGGGCGAGCCGCCGCTGCTCGCGCTGCCGCCAGAGGCGCAGGGCGCCAACGGCGCAGACGCGGCGGACGGCGCGCTGTACGGCCGGCCGGCGTTCGGCGACCTGCTGCGCCGGCGCTTCCTGCCGGTCGACCTGGGCTTCCCCGGCCTGCGCGTGCGCCACCTGGACCCGCCCGTGCTCACCGTGGAGCGCTTCTTCGCGCCCGAGGAGTGCGAGGAGATGGTCGCGCTCGCACAGGAGTCCGGTGCGCTTGCCGGACGCGTCTCGTATGCTGTGGCTTCAGTGCAAGACCCTCTCCGGGCAGTCATTGTGTTAGTGAGCCCATGCTGTCTGGTGTAGGCGGCCACGCCCTGACGGCACGCGTGACCATTAGGACTGCAACAGAGGCTGCCGTCGAGGGAGGCACTCTGGTTCAGCTCACGTCACCCACACCACATGTGCATGTTTTCAAGCACGCCCTGCCATACTGGGACTGTCCTAAAGGGTGACACCGGCGGCCGGCTGTGCAGGGATGCTGCAGGCGAGCAAGGTGGGCGCCGGCCACATCAGCGAAGGCGCTGCGGCCAACGCGCGGCGAACCAGCAGCTCTATGCTCGCCGATCCGCTCACCCTCGCGGCCAACCCGCGCCTGAGCGCGCTGGTCACCGCGCTGCAGACGCGCGCCTGGCGCCTGCTGCACGCGGGTGCCGTCCCCCGCACGTCCCCCGGCCCCTGCACACCTTTTTCCGTGTACATTGCAATCATTCCAGCATTGTTTGCCCTCCCTGTTGTGTGCCATGCGGACAGGTGGGTGGCCAGTGCAGGGCTAGCCGCAGCACACGGGGCATGAGCTCACGTGGCAGCAAGCACAGGCTGTCACTGCAGGCCTGCATGAGTGCGTGTGCTGTGTGTTGCAGGAGCGGGCAGGCACCTGACCGTGCTCTGTATCTGCGTGTCAGGCGAAGGCGCGGGCTGGGGCCCGCAGGCGCGGCTGCCGGCGCCGGGGCAGCTGTGCTATGAGAGCTTGCAGATCGCGCGCTACCAGGCCGGGCAGCACTTCAGGCCACACGAGGTGCGTTCGTTGGCCAAGCGGCTCTGGGAAGGTTGCATTATTTGGCACAGTGTGTCGTGCACCTTGATCCATGTGGTATGGCCTTGTTGAAGAAGTGCTGAAGTGTGCCTTACACATTGTCAACACAATGCAACACAATGCAGGGCCATCAGACGGCCAGATGAGAGCTCTGGGGCGTTGATATTAGACGCCCTGATTTATGGGGACGGGGGTGGGAGAAGGGGCGTTGGCAATGAAATGCCTTTGTATCTGGTCCAGCATGACTGCCAGCTGTCCGAGCACATGACACGCATCAGATTCATCAGTAATTAGTCAAGCCTCATGGCCCCGCAGGACGGCTTCCCGCCGGAGCTGGCGGCCCGCAACGGCTTCCAACGCGCCGCGACGCTGCTGGTGTACCTCAACGACGTGGCGGCCGGCGGCGCGACGCGCTTTGAGCGCCTGGGCGTAACCGTGGCCCCGCGCGCCGGCCGCGCACTACTCTTCTTCCCGGCCTTCGCCGACGGCTCGCCCGACGCGCGGTGCGGCGCGCGCATTGCCGAGCAGAAATGATCAGCGCTGGCGCATGCGTCGTGTTGCGTGCCGGCAAGTGCACTGTGTGTCTCTAGGTATGATTGTGTGTCAAGCGCTGACAAGAGTGTGTGAAAGGCGGAAGAGATTGTGAAGTTGGGAATCGCTTTTATGTGTGGCGCAGCTTTAAATTGGTATACTGCGGGACCTGAAGCGCACGAACAGAGCCAGAGGCTCCCGGCAGGAGACGGAAAGCACATGATGAGGAACATAGGGGGCTGAGAGCTTGCGCGCGCGCGTGCGGCGCTGCTGCAGGACGCTGCACCAGGGCGAGGACGCGCACGACACCAAGTGGATCGCGCAGCAGTGGGTGGCGTGCGGCGCCGGCGCGCCGGGCGGCAGCCACCCCGGCCCTGCACCTGCGGCTGCCCCGCCCGCGGCCGCGCCGGGCCCGACTGGCGCGGCGTTCGAGGAGCTGCTCGCCACGCGGCGGCGGCCGGCGGGCAAAAAGGCGGCGCAGGGTGCGGCCAGGCGGAAAGGGTTTGGCGCCCGGTGACTGCGTGGCTGGTGTTTTCATTTCATTGCAGCCTGAAACCTGTGAAGACACAGTGCTAGCGAGCAGGCTCATGCACGCGAGAATCACAACTGTAATGCCACGCTGTCTGCCGGCAACAAGTCGCTCATGTGGTGCTCTCTCCTCTTACAGGCCATATGCAAGACAAAATATGCAGTGTAATGGCATGCGTTGGTAGCAGCTTTCCGCTCTGCGGCATTCTTAACACGCTATTGAGGATCACGTGGACTGCCAGAACAGCAAACTCTTCCATACACATCTCTGCCGGGTCTGCACATGCGCTTGCGCGCGCTCACAGGCGCCAGCGCGCCGCGGCACAGGCGCTGGCCCATGCATCCAGCGCCGCAGGAAGCACATCCACTAGGCAGCGGCTGCTCGCACCAGACCGCATCCCTCGTCAGAACAACGGGTAGTCCGGCGGCAGGGCCACGCGCGCGCGCGCCCTCTCTGCGCGCTCCCAGTGGCGCCAGCCGAGCGCGGCGAAGGCCGCCGCGCGCGCGTCCTGCGCCGCACGCGTGACGGCCGCGGCCTCGGTGCCCTTGCCCTTGCTGTCTGGGCCGGCCTTGGCCAGGGCGCGCAGCGCCAGCGCGTGGTTCCCCGCGCGCGCCTCCCGGCCTGCACACGCAGTACGCGGCGGGCTGACAAAGCAGGCTCAAATTGATGCTCAGGAAGTCTGGTGCTGTGCAAGTGCCTCCTGTGCTGTGCGCAGCTGGACTGCGCGCCACTCGCACTGCACAGCGCGTACCAAGCATGGCTCATGTCAGACGCATGTTGGCACAGCACCCTGAGCAGGGCCACATGCATCCATACAGTGCTGAGGGTGTAGTAATAACCTCACGATGCGCGCGTCTGTCACGCGTTGGCGGCACCAGGAGCTCGTGTGACATGTTTCAGCCCCAAGCCCCGCCTTGTACATCTCCGCGACCTGATCTCACAGTTTAGCGGATGCAACACACAGACACCGCAGGGCCGCGCGCGCGCGGCGCTGCGGCATCTCTGTGAGTTGCATTGGCTATAGAGAGGGACCAGGTCGCGGAGATGTTGAAGGCGGGGCTTGGGGCAGACATCCCCGCACGAGCGCCTGGTGCCGCAGACGCATAACAGACGCGCGATTCGATAACTCTCAACCTCTCTGGCCGTCCGCGCAGTACGCTGTACTGTGAGCTCGATGCATGGTGCCCATGGTGGCTGAAAGCTCTGTCTTGACATTGTGGGCTGCTCTTCGCACTCAAATAAGACTTGTTCAGGCACGTACAGATCACATACTGATCAGGGCCTGCTGTGACAATGCTCTCGCGCACCGGCATGCAGCAGGGTGCACTTGTCGTCGGTGGCTGTGTCCACCCAGGTCCGCAGCTTGGCAAAGGCGGCCTCAAACTCGTCATTGGCCTTGTCACCCTGCACGCCCGCCCATGACGACATCGCTGCACGCACCGGTACGACGGCAGTCTACCATTGCTGCCACATGCATGCACTCAGGTGAAGACAGGTCCGCGTGATGCTCCACTCTGACCTGTCTTGGTCCTTATTGGAAACAGGTCAGCATGCATTGCCCTATTTTGACAATTCCTGGACTTGAAGCACCTTGCACGCAGGCCTCTTTAATACTTTGCTGCCCGACGCAGCACGGTGCGACCTCGATCACCAGGGCTCGCTTTGCACTCCCGCCCCTCCTGCGGGCCGCGCCTGCTCGCCGGGGCTGGGCGGCGATGGGTGCAGCTCCAGCAGCGCCTGCGCGGCGCACCGCAGCGCCTCCGCCAGCGCGTCGCGCTGCTCCTCACGCTCCGCCTGGCCCAGCGCACACACAATTCTTGATCAGCGGTCCCCACCCTGCCGGTCTCAATCGTTTGTAGTACGCGCTCCCGCCTGGCCAGCATACACAAATCCCAATTACCTTAACCCTCAGTCAGCGGTCGCTGGGGCTCCCTGCCTGTCTCAACCGTTTGCAGTACGCTCTGCGCCAGGCTGCCTTCGTGGGAGCGCGTCTGCGGTGCAGCAGCGCGTGGGTGCAGCTGCACTCTCTTCCGCCCTCTCTTCTGCCCTGCACTGCACAAACTGCGCAAAGTGCGCCGGCATCTAATCTAGCACATGCATGACCAGCATGAAGCTGGTACAACCAGCCTCCCACGTACCGTATCACTGTAAAAAACCGAGGTCCCTGCTCGAGGCGCACCTTGGCCTTGGCCGCGCTGGGGCCCTCCTCCGGGGTCTTGCGCGCCAGCCACGCCGCCAGCGCGTCGGCGTCGATGGCGGCCTCCACAGCCTGCGCTGCCTCCACGATGCCCTGCACAGCCCCCCAGCAAAGGGCTTGCCACGGCGCGCCGTGCCGCCTGCACCACGCGTGCCGCAAGCGCCGCCCGATGCCAGGGCCCGCTGCGGGCACTTCCTATCTTCGCAACACTAGACTATAGATCGCCCTCTGGGCGCGAGCCAGCCCGCACGGCTCGCCCGAGGTCCGCCGCCGTCCAGCGCTTGATCGCCAGACAGAGAGAGAGACAGAGAGACAGAGAGACAGAGAGAGACAGAGAGAGAGAGAGAGAGAGAGAGAGAGAGAGAGAGAGAGAGAGAGAGAGAGAGAGAGAGAGAGAGAGAGAGAGAGAGAGAGAGAGAGAGAGAGCGAGAGCGAGAGAGAGAGAGAGAGAGAGAGACAGCTGGCCACCGCAGCGCCGTGCAGGCGCGGCGCACCTGCAGCGCGGCGGCGTCGCGGGCGTCGCCCTCGAGCTTGGCCAGCCGCCGAACGCGCTCCAGGAGCAGCGGCAGGTGCCGCGGGTGCTCCTCAACGAGCTGCGCGCGCAGCTCCTCGTACGCGGCCGCCTCCTCCGCGCCCGCCACCTGCGGCGCATGCGCCGCGCGTGTGAGCCTCGCTCGACCGGCGTACCTCGCGCATGTCAGACAGCGGCGGGGCCCATGTGATGCGTGCGCAGCCTCCGCTTCCAAGCGCTGCCTGCTCAGTCCCTGCCATAGCAACGCAGGTATTCGCAGTCAGGTCCATAAACAGCCTCGCGGGCGCAGAGCGCCTTTGCCTCGGCGCCAGCCCTAGCGCGCAGCACCGCCAACAGACTCCATGCAGGCCACAGAAGACCCAGGCGGGCAACGAGGGTAGGGCACCTTGAACCCGGCCAGCACTTTGATGCGCGCGTCCCGCAGCGCGTCCGTCAGGCGCGCCGCCGGCGCGGGCTCGCCGGCCTCGGCGTCGGCGTCCTTGGGCTTGCCGGGCTCCTGCTTCTTCGCCGGCACCCTGGGCGCGCAATGCATGAGCAACCCTAACCCCAAACCCGCTCCAGCCCTACGTACGAAAGAGGAGAAAGCGGTGTGTAGATGTCTGTCGGCCAGGGCGCCTCCAGTCCAACTAACGCGCGTGAGGTGCGCCGCGGAGCGCGGGCGCCAGGCGCCCCAAGCCGCTGGCCTGTTGACCTCGACAACCCTGTAGATTCAACACAAATTGCTGCACATGGGGCCATGCCAGAACTTCAGCCGAACGGCATGCCGCACACACATCAGAGCTGTCCTCTTCAGCAACAGTAATGACAGGGCACATGCGCCGCGTGCGCATGCGGCCAATGGCGAAGACCTGTGCGTCACTATGGGGGAGATAGGTTTAGAGCACAGACCTGTATGTCAGCTCGAGCGCGCCGGGCGCGTGCCCGGCGCCGTCGTGCGCGAGCGCCAGCGTGCCCACCAGCAGCTGGCCCGGCAGCGCGTGCTTGGGCAGCTTGTCCTCGGGCGGCGCGCCCACGAACAGCGCGAGGCGCTCGCCTGCGCGCAGCACGGGGCTTGCGGTCGGCACCCATGCGCTTGCTTGCGGAAAGCACATGGTTCTGCAAACCGCGCTCGCATCTGCTTCCTGTGGAAAGCAGATGTGTCTCGGGCGCCACACCAGACAGACTTATGAACAAGGTCAGCAGAAGAAGCGTCGCGAGCATGCAGCCGCCGGCAGCCCGGCAGCCGGCTCTCCGCGTAAAGCAATACACGGCACAAGCCCGCTCCAGCCAGCCGGGGCTGCTCATGGGCGCGACGGCCCGGCGGCCTGCCCCAGGACGCACCTGCGTGCAGCGCGCGCTTGCCGACGGTGGTCTTGTCGGCGGCCAGCACCAGGGCCGCCTGGCTGGCGTAAACGGGGACGGTCAGCGGCTCCTCCAGCTCGCAGTCCACCACCTGGCGCGCACGAGAGGGTTTACGCTGAAGCCTACCTCCCTGTGCTCGCCCGGCCTGATTTGGCAGCGCGTGCGCTGCGGGGCCGCCGGCGCAGCTGACGCGCGCCGCGCGCGCCCCGGGGCCGCGCGCTCAGCCGGGCATGGCACGCGCGCCCGTCGGCGCGCCTGGGCAGCGGGTCAAGGGTACGGTGCGTCCTTTGCGACGCGGCTTCTGCGTCAATTTTGCTGAGAAACCCTAACACTAACCCTAACTCCGCGCACGCCTGGACCCGGGCGGCGGCGGCGGGGGCGCGCCAGGGGTGTGCCGCGCAGGCGCTCCAGCAGCGCAGCGTCGTCGGTGCGCAGCTGCGCGCGCACCACGTGGCCGCCCTTGGCCAGCTGCACGGCCTCCGGGTAGGCGTCGCTGGCCTTAAGCAGGCGCTTGTTCGCGTCAAACACCATGGCCAGCTGCGCCTCCAGCGCGCCCTCGTACAGGTACCTGCGGCGCGGACGGCGCCCGGCAGCCGTCAGTCGGCGTGCGTGCCCGCCCGGCCCACACGCCCCAGACTCGTGTGGCTCCATGTGACTCCGGGCGCGTCGAGCATGTTGAGGACACAGTGTGGATGTGTTTGCGCACAGGCTCGGGCCCATCAGCGCCCATTCAGCCGCGGCGGCCGCACGCTGCTGCGCGTTCCGGGCCGCCCAGACTTGCAGCGCGCACGCCCCGGCTCGGCTGCCTGCAGCCAGGCACATGGGCAGCCAGGCATGTGCCATATGCCAATGTCACCAACACTGAGCACATGCGGAGCACATCCACTAAATGCAGACATGGGTCCCTCTCAGAGACAATTTTGTTCGAGACAATGCGCGACGAGCAGGCCGCCCGCATGCTCGGCGTGCGCGCGGACGCGGGGCACGCCTATTGAGCAGCGGCAGGCGCACGGTGTACTTCCCGGCCTCCTTGACGTCCAGCTTGTACGTCAGCGTCAGCGCGTGCACGCGCCGGCCCTCTGGCAGCGCGTCGCGCTCGGCGCTCAGCGGCACGAGCGCGGCCTCGCTCGGGCGCACGTCGCCGCGCAGCGTCTTCAGCCGCCCCTTGGGCTCGACGGCCTCGTCGCGGAAGGCCGCCCTGCGCGCGGCGAGCGCGCGCACATGAGCGGCGCCGGCCGGGCGCGAGCGCTGTGCTGCGCGCATTCGCGCATGCATGCAGACCATGGTTTGGCAAGGGGGCAAGCCTGTAGGGCTGGGGCTCGCAGCTCATGCAAAGTCTGCATCCAGATATTGGGCAAGCCGCAAATTAGCACCTAGCCCTGTTGGAAGGCTATCACAGCCACGCCAGAGGCAAATCGCGCAGCAGGCGGGGCCGCGGAGCCGGGGGCGGGCGCGCGCCTGACCGCCAGGCGCGCGCAGAGCGCGCCGCCGTCGATGCTCACCGCCGAGGGCGTCGCCACGAGCCCGTGGAAGCGCACCTCCACCGCCTCCAGCCGGCTCGCGCCCGCGCTGCTCCAGAACTGCCGCGCGCGGGGCGCCGCATTGCAGTCGCGCGGTCAGCTGTGCGGACAGCGGATGGCGCCGCGGCGCCCGCACACGGCAGAGAGCAGACATGTGGATTGGAACATGTGCGCAGCCCCGCACTGGAATGGAAGACGTGGCAGTCCAACCCTGCGCCTGCCATGCCTTTGCCACACACACCGCAGGCAAGCCCCGTGGTCAGAAACCCTGCACTTACGTGCTAGAAGAGTAGTGATTCCCGACTTTAACGCTCGCAGGGCACAGCGCCGGTGCCAACGGATTAGAGGACATGATGCCTGGTAGCTTTGCCACATCCTACCTCTGCAAATGCTTACTGATGTTGACCAGGAATCGCATCCTGGGCGCGGGCCGCGCCCAGGATGCGATTCATGACCAACATCATCCGCCATTTCCAGAGGTGAGACAAGGGTTGGGTGGGCGGGTTGCGCGTCACCCAGCTCTGGCAGGGCCGCCAAGCGCCATGTGCTCCAGCCTGTGGCACAGCGCCTGCCAGCCTTGCTGCTGCTACCCTGGTTAGGGCTCGCATTTGTGTGCATATGAGACCTACTATGTTTCGGGGTCGCGCCTGCGCCAGGGTGACCTCCAGCGTGCCTGGCGACACAGCGAAGGCCATACTGTGCTCGGCGTGCGCGCCCAGCGTCAGCTGCGCCCGCTTCTCCCGGTCGCTGAAGCGCTGGGAGGGTAGCAGCTGCGTCACGCGCGCCATAAAGGTCCTGCACGCGCAACGCATTCGGACTCTTCAGGCCACAGTGGACTGACAACTCGCTTGGTGAAGGCATGCGTGTAAGAGGCATGCATGTGCGCATATGTTACCAGCTGCAGGGTGACTGCAAAATGGATGCAGCAGGGCAAGACAGACGACAGGCGTGTCTCGGCGAGGCGGCCGGCGCATCCCATGCTCCGCGGATGCACTGCACGTGCTCGAGCGCGCTCGCTCGCGCGCCGCACCAGGGCCATGCAGGTCTGGCGCACCTGGGCGTTTCGTGCGGGCCCGCCCGGATGTGCAGCTGCGCCCACGTGGCCCCGTGCGGCACCTGCGCGTGCGGGGAGGCCTCATGGAGCGAGCACTACTTGAGGGCTCGGCTAGCAGGGTTCAAGTCGAGGCATGGGCCCATGTAGATGGGCACAGCACGATGCATTGATCCTGGAGCAGGCCGCCAAATTCGCAAGTGCCAAGCCAAGCGTCCTGCATTCAGACATGCTGAGTGAACATGGCGCAGACAACACACGCCAGACGCACTGGGACCTTGTCACCGGCAGGGCGCGGCCCCCGGGAGTCGCCTCTAGGAAGCGGCGGACTTCCTGGCCGGGCCGGAAGGCCAGCGGGCCCAGCCGGGCGATGAAGTCGTTGGCGCGCCACCTGACACGCACATGCGGGCATCATGGCTTCTATGCACTGCACCGATCCTTGGTACACGGGCTAAACAGAGAGCCAGGGCACGCTGGTGCGTGTCTCTCGCGCATGCGCATCAAGGCTGCCACCACGCTTGCCGAGCAAAAGCGTCATTCAGGCTTCCGCCAGGTTCAATATGGTAATGGTGGGCATGCGTCGTTGCAGCGTGCAGCTGGCAGCGCAACTCCATTCACGAGCGCTGCAAGCCCCCCACATGGCAGCCAACAGCTGCTTCACTTGCGGTACATGCATAAATGCTCAACCCTCACATCAGCTTCGCGAGAACCTTTGGCGCAGCGCGTCGCTGTGGCCCAGGTTTGCACCTGCCGCCCGCCTGCGCAGGCGCCTCCGCCCCGCGCTCGGCCCCGTCGGCGCTCAACGGCTCGGCGGTCCCACCGCGCCCGCCGTCCGCTCGGCCCGCTCGGTCAGACGGCTCCTCGGCCACCGGCTCTGAAGCTGCCGGCTGGCTCGGGCCCTGCTCGCGTATCGAGCCGCCGCCCGCGGCACCCACGCCCGCAGCAGGGGCGCCTGCAGGCGTAGAGTCACCCACATCAAGGCTCCCATCGCCGCCGGCTGCTGCGCGCTCCGCCGCCGCGCGGGTCGCGTCCCAGGGCGCAACCACCGGCGCCTGATCAGGCGGCCCCGGCGCCTGCTCAGGCTCCCCGCCGCCGCCTGCCGCGGCGGCG
>JAABUV010001574.1_pt1 | contig 32789 bp, 33 predicted proteins | sample 5559971 | NCBI WGS metagenome assembly JAABUV01 (sample SAMN10711881, study PRJNA513362) | rock metagenome | isolation source: Antarctica rocks | place: Antarctica: Victoria Land, Knobhead nord | collected 2015-12-19
GCCGGCGCGGCCGGCGCCGGTGCGTGAGCGCCAGGCGCGGGCGCTGGCGCTGCGCCTGCGGCTGGCGCGGGTGCCGGCGCCCGCGCCTGGACGTCGGGCGCGGGCGCCGGCGCCACGGCAAGGGTCCCCGCTTCAAGTGGCACAGCAGGCGCGGGGGCAGGGGGCCCTGCCAGGGCGCCGCTGCGGCGCCCGGGCGCAGGCACGCCGCTCGCAGCCGCTGGAGTGGGCGGGGCTGCCGCGCTCGGGGACCCCGCAGGGGCGGCGGCCCCTGCCCCGGCTGCCGCTGCGGCGCCGTGCGGGGATGGGGCGGGCGCAAGGGACCCGCGATCGGCCGCCGGCTCGCCCACAGCCGCACCATGCGTGGTAGGCGCCGGCGCCAACGCGCGCAGCTCCGGCACAGCCGCAACGGGCGCCGGAGCGGGCCCATTGCGCGCAGGGGCGCTCGCCGCGGGGGCTGCGGCCGAGCGGGGCGCCGCGGCGGGCGCCGGCGCGGTCGCCCTCGCGGCCACGGCGGGGGCCGCCGCAGGGGCCGCGCGCGCATGCGCGCTTGCCGCGGGCGCGTGCGCGGGCGCCAGGGCGGGCGCACCCAGCCTGCCTGCGGCCGCGGCGGGCGCGGGCGCCGGCGCAGCGCCGGGGGGAGGGCTGTCCCTGCGCGGACGCAGGCGGCTCTCAGCACGCCTGCTACGCGCGACGTGCTGCTTGCCTGTGCTGCCTCCGCTCGGCGCGCCATGTCAGCTAGCACGACAGCAGGCCGCAGGCCAGGCATGCGGTGCCGTCAAATGCGGCAAGCGCACCGGCGCATCCCACACGGCGGCGCCGCCCCGCCATCCACAGCTTGCGGCACACGCTGTTTAGGCGGGCGGCACGCATGCGCGGGCAGGGCGGGTGGCACGGGGCGAACCCGGGGCACGGCGGAAAGCCGGGGATGCTCGCGTTGGCGGAAGTCAGCGCGGGGACGCCCGTTGGGATGACGCCGCACAGGTCGTTGCCTGCGCATGCCCGCGCGCGACCTCGCACGCACGGAGTGCCGTCCTCGTCTGGGCGGGGCTGGTGCGCCGCTGGCGCCCCAAGAGGACCGTGGGCAGCGCATGGGCGCTACGCACTGGCCCCATCGGCATGCCAAGCAGCTCCAGGGCCAGCAGCCAGCCGACAAGGCACACCCCCAGCCACGCATGCGGGCGACCACGTCTTTGGGCACTACTCGGGGCTCGCGCCTTCGGGTGACTTCGTTCAAACAGACATGAGAGCACCGGCCGGCCCAGTGCCTGTGACGCGGGCGCCTCGGCCGCATGCCCTCAACAGCGCAGCCAGTGCACCATGTGCTGCACGGCGCCAGAGCTCGACCACCACCCTGTGTCCCAACCCTACCCTATCCTGAACCCCAAGGTTGCGCGGCGCGCACCGCCGCCGCTGGACGTGAGCAGCAGCTCGCGCAGCGGCGCGAAGTGGCCCGCCTGGCCCCACTCGCGCGGCACGCGACCCCGCAGCTTGTTCTGCGCCACGTACAGGCTCGCCAGTGCGCCCAGGCTGCCATTGCCGCCCCTGCCGCGCGGCACACACGCCGCGCATGAGATGGGGGCGCGCCGCCGACGGCGCGGCGGCCGTCAGCCTGCCGCCAACATCCGGCGCAGCGGCCGCCGGCCGCGCGTCGCGGCGAGCGCAGCTGCGACGGTCCTCCCGGCGCTGCACCTGACGCGCCGCCGGCTGCGGCCATACTTGACAGAAACCTTGACAGAAAGCTGCGCTCTGTCGCTGCAGCACTTTCGGGGTGCGCTGCCCGCGCGAGTCAAACCTGCATGCCCGGCTGGGGTTCCGTGCATGCTCGACACGCTGACGGCTCACACGCTTGGGTCGGGGCCGCGCGGCGCAGCCAGGCATGGATAGGGTATGTACCCTAGACCCTATGCGCACCAGCTGGCCGGCAGCGTGCCGGAGAGCTGGTTGCCCCAGATGTTGAGCAGCCACAGCTGTTTAAGCGCGCCGGGCCGGCCGAATGCCGCCGGCAGCGTGCCGCCGAGCTGCGCGCGCGCCGCCGCACGCGTCAGGCCGCCCGTGCCCGCTCATTGGGCGCCTGCCTGACGCGCGTAGCGACGTTGCGGCTGTAAAGAGCCGCTGCGCACGCCCAGCAGGCAACGGCAACTGAACCCGGCATCACTGGGTTCGAGGAGGCAGAGGCGCCTGCACAGCCACCTCCCTTCCTTGTTTTACTGTGCAGCAGCCAGGCCGCCTAGAGGGCGGGCGGCCAGGTACCACAGGCCGCCGCTGGTGCACCGTGCGCAGGCGACGTCAGGATGAAGCCAGGATCAGAGCGGCGGCAGTGGCGGGCGGGTGCGCACGTGGTTGGAGTAGAGCGCGAGCTGGCGCAGCGAGCCCCAGTCCGCCCACGCGGCCGGCAGCGCGCCGGTCAGCAGCAGGCCGCTCAGGCTGAGAACCTGCAGGCTGGGCAGCGCCTGCGGGTAGCTCGCCGGCAGCGTCCCCGCCACGCGCTCGTCGCGGATCACCAGCGCCTGCGCGCCGCGGCCCGCCCCTCGCACCGTGCGGACGCCCCAAGCATGGGCTTGGACGAGATCATGTGAAAGTGGGCGTGGAAGTGGGCGCAAGCGCTCCGCTCACTCGCGCGGCCCCGGCGGCGGGGCGAGCTCCGGGGGGTTGAGGCGCGGCGCGGCGCGCGCCTGCAGGCTGGGCAGCGCGCCGCCGGTGATGTCGGGCAGCTTGCCGGCAATTCCGCCGCGCTGCGGCGCGCGGAACGGCTCCCCCAGCGGCGCGCCGGAGATGGCCAGCTCGCGCAGCGCGGGAAACGCGCCGCCGCTGAACCACTCCGCCGGCAGCGGGCCCTGCGCGCGGCGCCGGCACAGGGTGAGGCCCGCAGGCAGCGCCGGGAGAGCGCTGCTGCTGAAGCGCTCTGTCGGCAGCGGGCCCTGCATGGGGCGCCGCCGCGCTCGCGCCGGCCGCTGGCCCGAGAACCGACTCGCAAGCGGCGCGCGCCGTACCACGCCGCTCCGGGCCTTACGATGCAGGGAACGCACATGCGGGACGCGGGCGCGCACAGGGCTGCGCCCGGCTCGGCGTGGAGCGGGCAGGTGTGCATGCAGCCTGTCCCCGGGCGGGCGCTTGCGGCAGGCACGCAGTGGTGCGTCGGCGCGGCTGCTCGGGGGCGCGCGCGCGGGAGGCGCGGGAGGCGCGGGGGCGCGGTGGGGGCGCGAGAGATGGAGCACCTCGAGCGGGTTCCCGGACAGGTCCAGGCGCTGCAGGCGGCTCAGGCGCGGCCCGAACGCGGGCGGCAGCGTGCCGGTCAGCTGGTTGTTGGCCAGCGCGAGCACGCGCAGCTCCGACAGCGCCGCCAGCCCCGCGTCCAGGCTGCCTGCGCGCAGCGCCGGCAGCATGGTTAGGGTTGCGGTGGGGTCACATCAGCGCTGTGCACGGTATCAATGCCTGGCGGCACAGAGCAGAGGCCCGAGCGTCACAGCCACCAGCCCCGCGTCCAGGCTGCCTGCGCGCAGCGGCGGCGCCATGCAGTCAGCGCTGTGGAGCACATTATCCATTTCTGGTGACGCAGAGGTGACATAGAGGTCCAAGCGCCACAGCCGCGCGTGCGTCCAGGCTGCCTGCGCGCAGCGCCGGCGCCGTGGCATGGCATCGCTGCCTGGTGATGCAGGACAGGGGTCCAAGTGCCACAGCCACACGTATGCTCAGGCTGCCTGCGCGCCGTGGAGTCAGCGCTGTGGCACGGCATAGATGCCTGGTGACGCAGGGCAGAGGTCCGAGCGCCACAGCCGCACGCCCGCTCAGGCTGCCTGCGCGCGGCGAGTGCGCACGCCGACAGCTAGGCGGCGTCTGCGCTGGGCACGCAGGTCGCCGCTCGCGGGCCGTGCAGCAGGCCCGCCGCGTGCGGAGGGAAGGGCGCAGTTGCACATCGTGCCCAAGTACGGGGGCACTGGCTCGAGTCAGGCATTGGGGGCAGGCGCTCTTGTGAAGCAACCAGGGCGCACCGCGCAGGCTGAGGTTGGGCAGCGAGACGCTGGCGACGCGCCGCGTGCCGGCCAGGCACGCCACGCCGCCCCACAGGCACACGTCGCGGGAGGCGGCCCACGGCGCCAGGCCCGCCGCGCTCAGCGCATCGTCCAGGTTCTGTATGTTGTTCCCAAAGTGCAGCAGCACCTTCCCGTCCCTGTAGTCGTACCCGCCTGCCGCGCCTGCAGCGGCGGGCCGCCGCAGTCAGAATGGCCGACATGGCACTACTGCGCGGGAGGCCGCCACTGACCTAGCCGCTCATCCAGCTCTGGCGCACACGGCATTTTTCCTGTGCTTTTTAATTTACCAAGCGGTGTGCAACGGCCCCCGACGCCTGCTTGGCATAAAATTCACTCCCGATCATTCAATATGCGGCTGCGTGGATACGCGCCGCCGCTACCTTGTGCCGCCGCCAGCGGCAAGAGCGCCACTGCCAGCGCCGCCGCAAGCGCGCGCTGGCACGCGCGGCGCCGCATTGTGGAACCGCGCCGGCAGCTAACAAGTATAAACAAGATGGTGCAGCGTGGCCCACACGGCCACCATCGGGCGCCTGCCCGGCGCGCCGCAGCCTCCAATACCAGCCTACGCCCCCCAGGCGCCGTGCGCGACTGTGTGGCATCGGCTGGCGTGGTCCCGCCAAGTCTGCTGGGCACCCTGATCGAATAACCTAACAAGCCTCGCACACCAATCTCCTGCACGAGTGAGCGAACTAGGTGAGATGAGAGGGGGGCTGTGAGCTCTGCCGGTGGTGCCCTGCTGACAGCCTGATTTACCTATCGGCCGTGGCGCTGACAAGCGTGCTGAGATACCAATACGTGCGCTGTCCAAGCTACAGCGGGTACGCAGGTACCAGTGTCTTTACAAGAGACAAATTGCAGCAGTCTACCTGTTCTGTGAGCTATGCAGCAAGGCCGCGCACCCTCTGTTTTTGAGTGTACTACCATGTTTGCATGGTCCGCAATAAAGTGCACAAGGACAAGAAACTTATGCTGCCACACAGGTGCATTTCGTGCGCTCTAAACGCAGGCACGTGTTTCCAACCTTTATCCTGAGACTGACTGAGCAAACAGCGCGAGCGCCAAGAACAATCATCAACCCTTCAAAGCGATCAACCGGCCTCATACTAGCCACCAGCCGGACACCACAACACGCCACAGCGCCCTTACAGCTACAGCAGCCAGTGCCGCGGCAGCCGCAAAGCCGCACGCTGCGAGCGCCGCAAGCGCGTGCAGGTTTCGCCTGATAGTCACCTGTCCGCGCGGGCCCTGTTCAGCTGCTGCGTACCCGAAACGGGTAACATGGACTTGAGTTACGTCCAGCCCATGGCAGAGAAGAACGACGCACGCCCTGACTATGCACTCTGAACCTTCTGTTGGTGCACGAAGCGAAGCCCAGCGCATGATCGGCCAACACATGGAGGCAGCGCAGCAGCCCTACATCAGAGGATGGAGCTCATGTGAAGGGCATGGATTCTAACGGTATTCATACCACTCAGGTGTCATCTATTTTTGGACCGCAACTCATGAGATCAAATTGAGCACCAGCTGCAGCAGGCCACCACCTTGGGTCCATGAATCAGGGCGCACGGGCACCCGCCGATGCCGAGCACGCGGCCGAGGGCGGCCCATGCAGCGCAGCGCAGGCGGCAGCGCTGCCCAGGTGTGGGGCGCTGTCGTGTGGTAGGCTCGCTGGTCTGAGGAGCACGGTCGCCCGTGGGGGGAGGGGGCGGGCCGCGCCTGCGGCACGGCCGGGTCCGCGAGCGCCGACGCGAGGTACATGGGCGAGGGCAGCGCGCGCAGGCGCGCCAGCGCGGCGCCCGCCAGCAGCGCGAGGTACATGACGGCGCGCGCGCGCAACGCCGCGCCGGCCGGCAGCGCGCGCGCCTCGCGCGCAGCCACCACGCACGCCTGCGCGGCCGCCGGCTGCCAGCTCGGCCTGTGTGGCGCCGCGGCGGACTTCGTGCGCGCTGCACGTTCAGGGGTCTCTGCCCCACACGGAGGCCCACACACTGGTGCACTGCGCAGTATGCTACACAGCACGCGGCTCAAGAGTGCACTTGCGTGAGCAGGCAAACATTGTGCGCAGGGCTGCATGACAGGCAAGCCGCTGCTCCCCGGCCTCGATCGCAGCCAGAAACCCCCGTGCAGCATGTCTGCAAGAGCGCGGACGTGCTGCGCCGCAACCGGATGTGCAGCACTGCGGAGGGCAGGCGCCCAGCTCTTGACGGGGGGGCCTGACAGGGATGCCTGCTCTGCACACCTGCATGCCTCCAGGTCCTGGAATAGGGTTAGGGCTCTTGACGGGAAGGTCCAGCAGGGATGCATGCTCTGCACAGCATAGGGTAGGGTTAGGGCCACCTGCATGACCTCCAGGTCCTGGAACGCGTGCGCGTCCGCGACGCGCGCGGCCGAGTACGCCGCAGGCGCCGCGTCCAGGTCGCAGCCGGTGCCCGCCAGCGCCGCGTCCAGCGCGGCGCAGCTCTCCAGCGCCAGGTTGCAGCCCTGCCGGCGCCGCGCCGCCAAGTCAGGGTTATGGTAGGGTTAGCGCAGGACGCGCCGCCGGCGGCCGCCAGCGCCGCGTCCAGCGCGGCGCAGCTCTCCAGCGCCAGTTTGCAGCCCGTGCCCGCGGCGCGCCGCCCGGCTTGGCGCCGAGCCACCGGGCTCGCGCCGCGCTCCAGGCAAAGACCCGGCCGCAGCGGGCCGCTCCGCAAGCCGCAGGCGGGTGCGGCCCCTCAGGCCGGGCGTCGCAACAAGCCGCAGCGACGCAGCGGCCGAGCGCCGCCCCCAGCTGTACCCCGCGCTCTTGCGTCGTAGGTCTTCCAAAACCCTCTATAATAACATTAAGCGGAGCCAGGGGCGGTGTGACACGGTCAGGCGGTCGGCCCCCCGCGTACACGCAGGCGTGCGGGCAGCGCAGCGCGGCGCTCCGTGGGCGCAATTGCCCCAGCGTGGACGTGACCGCGTGCGGCGTCGCCCACCAGCGCCGCGCGCGGGCCATAGAAGCGGCCGCAGGCGACCACGGCGCCGAAGCTGGTGGTGTAGGGTTAGGATTGGGCTTACGGTTCTGGGCGCACCTGCCCCAGCGTGGACGTGACCGCGTGCGCCGCGTCGCCCACCAGCGCGGCGCGCGGGCCATGGAAGCGGGCGCAGGCAACCACGGCGCCAAAGCTCGCCGGCGCCTGCGCGCCCGCGGCCGTCTGCGCGGCCACTGCGGCGCGCCAGGCCGCGGGCATGCTCGGCAGCGCGTCGGCCAGCAGCGCGGCCTGCGCGGGCGCCGCCAGGTCCTCGTAGCTCGCCAGCAGGCCTGCGGCGCGCGGGGTGGTCACGCCGCGCACGCACGCGTGCTGCCTGGCCGGCTGCGGGGTGCGCCCGCTGCGGTGCTCGTGCAGAGCCGCACGAGGCGTTCTGTGCATGGCCACACGGCCGCTTTGCGCTATGGGCCTCTCTCTTACTCAATTGGCGTTGCGCGGCTTGAAGGCAGGCCGGACCCTGTGCAGGGTCCGGGCGTTTCAGGAGAGGCGAGACAAGAGCAAAGAGGCAAGGCAGACCGCTTGGTCGCCTTGCGCACTGTAGTGCAGCGGGCGCCCACCTGACACGCGCCCGTCGTCGTCGAGCCAGGTGGAGCAGAGCATGCGGCCGGCGCCGGCCGCGTCCCGGAACCAGCTGTAGGTGTACTCGCGCGGCCTGCCGTGCGCGCATGGGACCCTAATCCTATTCAGTGCGGCGCAGAGATGACTTGATGATGTGCATGCGCTGCCACCCACATGCTCACAAAAGTGCATGCATCCTGCCAGACTTGCATACTGTTTTTAATTGCCTGTCATGCCCCGGCGCACCTGTGCGCACTCATGTTGGGCAGCGCAGCGGCCGCGGGCGCGCTGGCGCCATGCGCGAGCTGCGCGTGCGGCTCATGCTCTGCCTCGGGCCCTGCCAGCGGCGGCAAGCCGTGGAACGTCTTGTACTGCATGCCCGCCCGCAGCCGCACCGTCACCGGCAGCCCGCAGCGCTCCTGTGCCCGGGCGCCGCCAGTGACCGTGCCGCTCTTTCTCAGACCCAGACAGCGGTGTGAGCAGAGCGCGTCCGCAGAGCTGCGTGCGTGCTTGCATGCTCCCCGGCCCAACTAGGATGGCCAGCATCCCGCTGCAGCCCTGTGCGATCGCAACAGACATGCACCAGCAGCCCTTGCCCTGACCAAGCACTTGGCGCAGGCTGCTGCACCTGGATGCCACGTTGCGGCTGTGCGACTTGCACGTTTTCACTGTGCCTATGACGGCCAGGCAGCCACACAGGCGCGCGCGCGCGCGCCTGGAGCAGCTGCCGGACCGCGCTGCCCGCGCCGTCCGCGCCGACGAGCAGGTCGTAGGCGAGGGCCTCGCTGCGCCCGCCGGGCGGCGCCGCGCACACGACGCGCCGCGCGTCCAGGTCGACGTCCTGGGGCAGGCGGCCATGGTCAGCGCACAAGATTAGTTGAACGGCTTCTGATTGGACGCCATGTTGCATACGTGTTTTTCGATCAGCCTGTTTCTTTTATACGTGGCGCGCCCGGCGCACTGCAAATTTGGACCGAAGCTGGGCCCGTGGTGGCGCATGCATGCGCGACCCTGCCGTAACCCTGTCAAGGCAGGGCCTGGGGGGCGCCTGGCACGACGTGCAGGAGGCGGGGCGCGCCCGGTGGTGCCGCCTGCACGGCCGCGTCACCCCAGTGCGGCGAAGACAGAGGTGCAAAACATACGCGCAGCAGGAGAGCCGCTGCACGACTTCGAGCGCCGCCCACGCGCCTTCAGCAGGCTGGCGTCAAAGTGGAACGTGATGGCGCGCGGGTGCAGGCGCTCGGCCTCAGCGACCAGCTCCGCGCCGAGCGTGCGGCGGTCCACGATGTGCGCGCGGCCGGTGCGGTGCGGGAACAGGCGTCCAGTGGCCATGTCATAGAGGCCCTTGCGGCGCGGCGCGCCCTCGGAGCAGCACGGCGGGTCGGCGCCGGCCGCCGCCAGCGCCTGCAGCGCCCTGGCACAGCAAGACCTAGGGGCTGCGCCGGAGCCAGCGTCTGCGGCGCCTGGGAGCGGCGGTCCAACACTAGGCTCCATGGTTGTAGGGCGTCGCCAGCGACCGTTACAGCCAGTGCGGCCAGGCGTATTAGGAAAGGCGGCCGGGCGAGAGCAATCTGCTGGTATGGGCCATGCACACTGCGCAGTGTGCAGTCATCGCCGTGTAATGAGGGACCAAAAACCAGTTGCAAGGTCTGACCTGCCACTGAGTATCATCAGGTACGTCCTGCCGAGCTCCTGGTGGGGGGCGGCCGGCCGCGGCCGCCGCTCCAGCACATCCACGCTGAAGCCCCGCTGTGCGAGCAGCATGGCAGTGACGCAGCCGGCCGGGCCAGCGCCGACCACCACAGCGCGCAGACCAGCGCCGCTTTTGTCCCGGCTTGGCTCTGGCGGAGACTGGTTGGACGCCGGTGGGCTCTGCGTTGCTGGGCTCAGTGCGATGACAAGGAGCGTCCTAGCGGCCTGCGCTGGCCGCAGAGCGGTGGGCTGTGCAGCTCTGAGAAGGCGGCCGGTGGACGTAAGCATTGGCAAACGTGAGCGAGCAGTGCTGGGTGCTGCGCGGCTGCGCAGCTGCGCCTGCACAGTGCAGGAAGGCGACTGCATGCTATAGTGAACGCAGTGTGACAGCTTGCAGTGAGGTACTAGTGTGAAATGGAAGGCAATCTCAACACATCGCCAAGGAAGTAGCAAGTCGACAATTCAAACATGCTGGTGACAGTTGCTGCCTACCTTGCCGCCGCATGGCTATAATGTACAAAACACCCAGTTGCCTCGCACTGCCTCCATGACCGGTTGGCATGACCCATGTCGGGCTGCAGCTGCCTCACTGGGCATGTGCCGGCCGTACCACCTCCGTGCACACTCGCAAAAGGTGTTTGGCGCGGCTGCCAGTGGAAGCAGCAAAGCTGCACGCACTGCCGCGTGCGCATACGCAGCACGCTTGTGGCCGGCGCCGCTGCTCCCACTGAGCGCACAACACGCTTTGCTGCAGCTAAGCCCAAGCTCTCTCCAGCGCGCGCATGTCGCGGCCGCCTCAGCCGGCGGCAACCTCGTCTGCGACGGCCTGGCGCAGGCGGCAGGGCTGCGCGCCGGCCGCGGGGCCCGGCGGCGGCGCCGCGCCAGCCTGGCCGGCGCCGCCGCCCGGCGCGAGCGCGAGCGGCGGCAGCGGCGAGATGAGCGGGCCGGGCTGCGCGGCTGCGGCCGCCGGCGGCAGCTGCAGGCAGCTCAGCAGTTGCAAGAGCGTGGCATTCTCCTGCCCGACCTCCTGCGCCTGCGGCCCGCGCACCCGCCGTCCTCAACAGGGCGTAGGGCCCCTCTCCCCGCTCAACAATGCAGAGCTCTGTGGCGGTGCAGCGCACTGCAGCGACGGCAGCCGCGCACAACCCGGGCGCGGCGCGCCTGCGCAAGCAGCCCAGGCTCCGATGCAAGCGCGGCGGCTGCGAGCAACGCATCGGGCCACTGAGCATGCAGGCGCGCCGGGTGGCGGCTGCCAAGCCAGACGTGCGGCGATGCAGCCAATCAACAGCGCCTGCGCTGCTGCCCAAGCAGGCCCAGCACGCCGTATGCAATGAGCCTTCTCTGCTAGCAGCCGAAGCAGTGCAGACAGACGCGAACTTCACTTGGCCCAGCATGGACCGGGCACAGGGGCGGGGCGGGGACGGCTGGCGCGCGCGCGCGCCCGCGCGTGCAGCCCGCCGAGCGACGCGGAGAGCTCGCGATTGTGCGCGCGCAGGTTGGCCACCTCGTCGCGCAGCCGCTGCAGCGCCTCCGCCTTCTGCTGCGCCGCGCTGCGCCGCGCCGCCAGCCTGCGCCATGCGCGCATATAGGGTTTAGGGTCCCATGCCAGGGTTTCAGCCAAGGCCTCGCATGCGAGCAGGCCCTGGCACAGGGAGGTCGCCTGAACACCGCTGGTGGAATGAGTCATGAGCGGCGGGGAGGGGTGGGGTGGGGGCAGGCACCGCGTGCGCGTCTTGTGCAGCTGCTCGTCGGGCGGCAGCGCGCCGCCGAAGCGCGCCGCGCCGCCCGGCGGCGGCCCGCCGTCACGCGCCACCTCCCGCAGCACCTCCAGCCGCACCTCGCGCGCCAGCTCCTCCCGCCGCGCCGCCCTGCCGGCGCGTGGCGCGGGTCGGCCAGCAAGCGCGCGCTTCGCCTTGAATCTTTGGGACAGACGGCGGCGGTCATCAGTGTGGCGAAGACATGGCAGCAGCGGCCTGCGGCCTCACAATTGCATGCAGTCTGCTGTCAGGTCCCCACATGTACACCTTTTAGGCTGGACTCCCGTACTTGTGGACCTGCGTGTGCCCGCTGTCAGAGCAAGCGAGAGGGGGACGTTCCGCGCCGCACCGCTCAGAGTCGCTCGGCGATGGCGCGCACTGCCCGCCGGCGCGGCTGGCGCGCGCGTGGTCGCCAGCGAGGCCCTGCCATGTTGCGTACTGGCTCCCTTCATCTCACCAGGGACAGGGGCAGCAGTCCTAGGTGCTTAGAGGAGCATTTGCTTTGTACCACTGATGCGGTGCTCTGGTCGAGCGTGTTGGGGCTCCCTCAGCATGCAGCCGCTGAACCGGATCTGTGCGACTGCCAGCACACTATGGGCCGGCGCAGAGGCATTGCATGCACATGCCTGCAAACACACCCGCAGCCCCAGCGCTCACGATCACGCCATGCCCTGCTACCCAGCAAGGGCGCTCACCTCCGCGTCTGCGCTCCCTCGGGGCGACGCCCAAGCGCGCGCCGGGCCCTGCGGCGTCGCGGCCCCGCTGCCGCCCCGCACCACGTCCGCACCCGCAGACGTCTGCCTCCGCTTGGGCCTCTGGCCGCCAGCCGGCGAGTGCGCGGTGCAGGGTTGGGTCGGCGGTGCGGGCGACGTTGCGGCGCCCGGGCCAGGAGCCTGCACATCCGCGCGGGCGGACTGCGGCGGCGCGCAGGCTGCGGCAGCGTCGTGCGCCGCCGGGCGAGCGCCGCCGGGCGGCGCCGGACAGGCGCGCCCGGGGCCGGGCAGGTGCGGGAACGGCGGGCAGCCGCGCGGCGGGCCGGCGTCGGGGCCGGGCGCGCCCGGCGCGGGCGCGCTGCCGGCCTCGGCCTTGGCCAGGCCCGCGCGCGCGCCGGCGGCCGAGCGCGGCGTCAGCCGCACCGTCACCAGTGGCGCGCGCTCGGCTGCGCGCCTTCAGGGTCTCAGGGTAGGGCTAGGGTACTGCTGCGCTGTTGCAACGCAGCACGGATCTGTCCGCCACTTGCAGGGCTTCCCCTGGTGCTGGGACCAGCGCCTTACGGTGGCGCGTGGGGGACAGGGGTGCACCTAGACTGATGCCTGCGTCCCGCGCCTCCGCGCTTGCTGCCGCGGCCCAGGGCCACGCCGGCGCCTGCTGGCCCAGCGCCGCGCCGCCAGGCACCCTGCGCAGCAGCCTGCCGCACGGGGCCCAGGGTCAGCGATGATATCTTTGCACCCGCCAGCGGGGCAGTGCGAGCCCCAGCACCCCACCAGACGTCGCACAGGCACGCGCGGAGGGAGCTGCATTGCCTCGGGGGGATCGAGCGGCAGAGGTGTATGCGCAGCATCCTTGTTGGCTCCGCCTTCAATCCAAGCCTCATGTGAGATGCAAATTGCGTGCGTGCACTCTCAGGCAACGACCACCGTTGTCGATTATGGAGATGGAGAGGGCATGCACTTTTGGAACGCAGGCGTGTGGCCGTTGCCGTCCACCGGCCGCTGCACGTCCATGCCGGCGCACGGGTTTGCCAGGGCATCGAGAGCCGCCGAGCGGTGGCCGGGCGGCAGCCGCCGGCGCCTCGCCTGCCGCGCCGCTGGCCCGGTCAGCAGCCAGCGCGGCCCGCGCTGCGCTGGCGCATGGCTCCCGCAGCGCCCTGCAGAAAGAGAGTGCTCGCCCTGCGCTGCAGCGCCACCCGCCGCGGTGCCTGCCGCGCTAGCGGCGAGGGCCGCAGGTGTCTGGCTCGTTCCGATTTCTGGCCGGTCTATTGATGGCAGCTATGGACAGGTGCTTGAAATCGTTGCACCCGGCCAACCACACAGTGTGCGCACTCCTTTTTGCAGCGGCGTCATAGCATTCAGTGCCTTTGCACGCCTGCGTGCAGCGTCACTGTCTGCCTTTCCGCAGCATGCCACCTGCTATACAGACCGTACATGTCCCGTCCGTCAATCTCTGTCTGTATGGCTTGGTAATACGTCCGCGCCAGCCGTGCCTGCACGCCGCGCCACAGGTGGGTGTGGGCGTCGCGCACCATGCTGGACCTGGGCCGGTTGGTGTGCATGCTCGCGTGCAGCTCGCGCATCGCGGCGTCCAGCGCGGGGTGAGCAGCGTGCGGGACGTAGCCCAGCGTGTCCTCCACACTGGCGCCGTATGGGAGCACCAGAGGCGCACCTGCACGCCGAGCACACAGTGGCCGCGCTGCAGCTGCGCCATATACGCACTCGTGGAAGACTACTTCAACGCTCGTGGCAGCCGGAGCTTGATCTGCTTTGTGAGAGTGGAGCATTATGTGACCGGGAAGGGGGCACTGCAGTGCAGCAGCACTGCGTTCATCACGCTTGGAGTGGTGCGCCTAGTACGTCTCATAGCGGCAGGCCCGGCCTGCGCTTGACGAGAGGCTGCAGGCCCAGCCAGCTCGCAGCGCCTGTCAAGCTCGCACCGTGCGTGCGCAATTCAGGCGTCTGCGCGCTGGCCGACCAGGCAGCCTTGTCCTCGAGCGCAAGGTCGTGCACGCCAGCGCCGGCTCCTGAGGGCTCGGGCTGGCCCTGCCGCCCCACACCCTGAGCTTGTGCCCTGTATTAGCGGGAGCTCGGTGGCGCACACACGCCAGTGCCTGAGTGCTGTAGTAGATAGCACGGCAGTCGCAAGCCAGCTGCCATAGCAACTGCTTCGGCAACAGATAAGAGCTGTGGGTGGCCGTGCTGGCAAGTGTGAATGATGAGGCCGCACCATGGTGAAAGTGTGCATTGGCTAGGTGTACAGTACGTCTAGCAATCAGCACTATGTAGCACGTAGAGCTGCCGCAGCTCGGCTGCGCACGGAAGCTAGCCTAGCGGAGCTGCGATTGGGTCTTCAAAAGCGAAGCAGAGCCCACCCTGAACCTCAGGTTGCAGACAAGCACATGGTCTGATCAAGCACGCCCCTGCATGTCAATAGCTTTGCATGATACACGGCGCATGTCTTGTTCTGAACGTCAGCAACAGACGGGAAGCTGTACAAATCACAGACCAGCGGCCGTCGCTGACTTGCAGGCAACGCTCACACGACCAAAAGCTCTGCCCTAGACAAACCCGTCAGGCACACGATATCGCTCCGGCCAAGGCGGCCGCCTACTACTAATATAGACAGCCTGCGCGCCCGCCTTCGCTCATGCAGAAGCTTCCGCAGCCGCAGCTGGCGCGACAGGCAGCTCAGCCTGCATGAAGCTTGCCGCGGACGCCCTGCACCTTCCCTGCGCAGCCTCCCAGCCGGGCGACCGCCACCCCTCCGCGCTGCCAGCGCGCCGTGCGCAGCGCGGACCGTCACGCATGAAGAGGCCCCAGCCAGCGCGTCTGGCAACGCGCCTGCTCGCAGGCCCGCCGTCAGGCGGCCCTGCGCGGGGGACGCGGCCGCCTGGCCGGCGCGCGCCCTCCGCCGGAAGCGCCTCCCGCGCCAGGCAGCCCCTACTCCTGCTTCCCCCACACGCCGTCCCAGCTCCGCGCGCGGCCGCCGCCCGCAGCAGGCGCGCCCGGCAGCACGCTGCGGGGCGCAGCCGGCGCGGGCGCGGCCGGCGCGCCTGGCAGCGCGCCGCGCACCGGGGCGCCCGGCAGCCCGCCCGGCAGCCCACCCGGCGCTGGGGCCGCCTCCCCGGGCGCGCACTCCGCCGGCGCGGCCTTCGCGGGCGCCTTGTACCCCAGCAGGCGCAGCACGAAGCGCGCCAGCTCGCCGTACAGCGACCCCGCCCTGCATGTGCGGACTGCGTGAGTCCTAACAGTGGGGCGGCGCCAGTACGAGAGCGGATTACGGCCGGCACCTGCTTGGCGCAGCAGTGACCTCAACCACACTCAAGCCCTTTATAGGAACTAAAACGCATTTCTATGTCGCATATGAGCGCGCAGGCGAGTCAAATTGCAAACTCGTGCCTCCAAGCACTTCAGCACATCAATGTGCCCTCTGTACAGTCACCAAGGGCGCACGCACCCTTCCACCGCGGCGGCGGGTGCCAGGGGCGGCGCGCGCGCGCCTGTCCAGCAGCTGCAGCAGCGCGTGCACGAAGAAGTGCACGGCGTGCGCATTCTCGTCCACCAGGAAGGACAGGCGGCCGAAGAAGTGCACCACGCCGCCAATCATGTGCAGCATCGCTTGCCACGAGCTGGGCGGCGCGGGCGGGCCCTCCGCGCCGCCAAAAGCGCCGCCTGCGAACGCGCAAGCGCGCGGCCGTCACCGCCCGCATCGGCATGCAACACGGGGGCCTGGGCGCGGCGCAGCATGCTCAGCGGTGCCAGCACGTTTGTCAGCTGCCAGCACAGGTGCCGCGCCGCCGGCATAGACTGGCGCCGCTGTCAACACTGAGGGTCCGTGGTGCATCGCGGCAGCCCGGCGTCCACAGCAATGCAACACTGGGCCCATGAGCACCCCCGGGAACACGGCGCACAAAGACCAAGCAACCTCCCCGCGACAGCCGCTTGTGTTTACTTGCTGTGCTGCTGCTCCTCCCAAACAAATACATGGGTGCGCCATGCACAGCGTGCTGTGCACATAAAAAGAAAAGGGGCCGGCGCACTCGGCCCCATGCCGCCATATGGCGTCATCGCGCCGCCGCCGTAGGGCTGCCCGTACGCGCTGCCGTTGCCGTAGCCGCCCAGGCCGCTGCCATAGCCGCCGCCATAGCCGCCGTACGTCGACCCATACCCGCCGCCGTATGAGGAGCCCCCGTACATGCCGCCCGTGGGCCTGCCGTACGTGCTGCCGCCCCCGTACGCGCTGCTGCCCGCCCCGTACGCGCTGCCATACGTGCTGGCGCCTGCACAAGCGCCAACACGAGTACAGCACACAGGTCGACCGTCAGACAACAGCATGACACATAAGGCAGCAGGTGCGGCATGGCCAGGCTTCGAAACGAGTTAATATATTGCTTGACCCGTGAAAGCCATGGTTGCAGCAACGTCCAAGCGCGCGCCTCCATACGCGCCGCCGCCATACGCGCCGTAGCCGCCGCCGCCGTAGGAGCTGCCGTAGGAGCTGCCCAGGGCGCTGCTGCCGTACGGGCTGCTGCCGTAGGCGCCGCCGTACGCGCCGCCGTACGCGCCGCCTCCGCCCGCCTGCCAGGGCCGCGCGCGGTTTGCCAGCGCGCCGCCGAGCGGGGCGGCGGCGCCGATGGCACCTGCCGCTGCGCGCGCTGTCAGATGTTTAAGAGGTCTGCGCAGAATGGCACCGGGGTGGTGCATCCGACAACTGCACGCCAGCTAGAGCCTGCAGCCTGGCAGCCGCGCAAGCACCCGTAACATTGGGTATGCGGGTAATTACACCCCTGAGCTGATAAGTATCCTGCAATGCATGGAATCCGGCAGCCATATGCCTGTTGATCAGTGACCCTGCATCAAAGGTACTCAGGTGAAAATGGGGACAAATACGGGGAGAAAGTGCCGCAAGCCCCCGCGCTCTCGTCGCAAAACAGCCTGCGCACGCGAATAAGGCACACTTCTGGCCGCACGCTGGGGTCCGCGAACCTGCGCCCGCCTCCCAGGGCTTGCGCCCGCTGTCGCCGGCGGTGCTAGGTCCCAGCGGCGTCACGCTGCTCGTGCTGGCGCCGCCCTGTCGCTCCCACGGCTTCTGCGGCGCCGGGCGGCCTGCGCGCGCGACAGAGCTTCGGACGGCAGCCCTGCGCAACGAAGTCACCGAAGTAATAGCCCGCCACTTGAACACCTCAGGCAGACAAAGGTTGCTGCTCTCCAGGTCACAATCACGATTACTGCCGCTGCCCTGCCTCCCGACCTCCGCCCCCCTCGAGCGGCCCGTGTCAGCGTGTCTGCACTGAGACGGTAGTACCCTGACGCACTACAAAGCCAGTGCCAGTTGGCCTCAGGAGTCTCAACCCTGCTCAGTTTTTACACTGCTTCCTCTTCAAGCACGCGCACCAGGTAATCATCTACCCACACCATCGAGGGCAACTTGTGCAGCAGCGCTGTGCTGAGCACGGTGCAGCCAGCACCAGCTGCCGCCAAACACCGCTTTCTCCTGCCTCACACGCACAGGCCGCAAGGGCAGCGCAGCCTCACGCACGCCTCTGGATGCCTCTGGATAGCCAGACACCGTCGCGGCGCATAACAGCCTTGCGCAAGTAACCTCCCCTTGGTCTCGCCTGACCTTCCGTACAATCCCGGCTCCCGCACCCACCCTTGTCCCCCAGGTTGCTAAGGAGCGGCCAGTTTCCGGGAGCCTGGGGTTGCGCGGGGGCGCACCGGACATTCTGTACCGCCAAGCACCCGCCGCACGCGGAGTGGCGCCGCTAGCTGCGCCTCAGACAGCCGCTGCGCCTCCCACTCAGCAGCTCCGGTGCGCGCGCGCTGGTCGCCTCCGCGCCTAGACGGAAGCTCCAAAGTCCGGCGCTGCACGCAGCGCCGGTCAGGCAGAACAGCGCGCGCGTGCGCGCTGCGCACTGCACAGCAGCCTCTGGCAGCGCCGCTTGTCTGCGCAGGCCCGCGGGCCGCTCGCCGCCAGGTGCTACCACCGGCTCAGAGCAGACGCCTCAGCTGGTGGCAGAAACTGCGGCACGCGGTAGCTCTAGCCGCGCAAGTCTGCCAAAAGCCAACGTGCCGAGGAGGCTCTAGAGCTAGGGTCTTTGGGCCCTGGAGCGCAAGGACACTCAGTTGATATCACAGGACAGCGAAGACAGCCTCATCTCTGCTAGCAACAGTGCCTCTGCCTTACACAGTAGCTTGGCTTTGTTTGTTTGGTCATCAGACAGCAGCCTAGCTTGTGGGCTTGAGGTGCAGGCGTCGTGCAGCGCTGCGCCAGGGATGCAGGGTCAGCTGCAGACGGCCTGCATAGACTGCACCCGCTTCAGCACAGGTGACGGCATTGGCCACGTGCTTGCCCTGCTCTGCGGCACGCCGTACCTCATCATATACTCCCAGGCGCTGGTGCGGGGCCCTGTTGCAGGTCGGTGATCACACGGGCACCAGCGCGGTCGTCTGTGCTTGCATCTTGATTGCTATGCTTGCATCTTGTTTGCTAGACAGGGCGAAACCTTCCACCTTGTCGAGTCCACGCAGCGTGGGCGCAGCAGAAGGGCGACAACAACGCCTGAGGGCGGTGTGTATCAGGTTCCAAGGCACTGAGGCGCCCTGCGCAGGTCGCATACCAGCAGCGCGACGCGCGCGCCTGGGCCGCGCTGAGCGGCTTTGTGGGCAACGCGGCCGCCGGCAAGGCGCTCAAGCGCCTGGTCGCGCAGCCGCGCCCGGCGCTGCGCTGCGGCGCGCTGGGCAACTGCGGCAGCTTCGGCTGGCCGTCCTCGCACGCGCAGACGGCGGCGTTCGCCTGGGCGCTGCACCTGGGCTGCGCGCTGCTGGCGCGGCGGCGCCCGGGGCCGCGCCCGCCTGGGGCAGCCGCGCGCCAGGCGCGCCTCGTGCTGCGCTGCGGCCCGAGACGTGGCGGGTGGCGCTCTGCTCGAGCTCGCTTGGCAAGCAAGCTTGGCTCTGGCCGGTGCCAAGAACAGGCAGCAGCTTGTCGCGCCGCCATTGCATTTGTATGGCTGCAAGCCGCACAAGGGGGTTTGTTTACTACGGGCTTCCCCAGACCTCTGCGTCTGAGCCGGTGCTTGTGCCTGTACGCAGCTGCCGGTGGAGCAGCACGCTGCTCCGCATGCAGAGCCCACAGCAGCTGCAGCGCTGACTTGCGCGACCAGCGGGCGCTGCAGGCGGCGGAGAGTGTGCTGCTGGGCGCGCTGGCGGTCGTCGGGCTCCTCCTTTACCACTAACCTACCTACCCTACCCTACCCTACCCTTCCCTAACCCTATCCTCCCCTGCGCCCGCAGGCGGCGGAGAGTGCGCTGCTGGGCGCGCTCGCGGTCGTCGTGTGCCATGCACGCACCTACCTGGGCTACCATGACACAGTCCAGGCGTGCCTGACAGGGCCCGCCCCGGCCTGCGAGTCCCTGGTGGGCGCGCGTTTTTGGCTCGCGGCATGCGCAGGTCGCAATGGGGTTGCATGTGCAGCGCGAGTGACAGTGCACATGCAGGGCAGCACAGGGGAGCGCGCGCGGCAGGGAGGATGCGTGCGGGTGCATGACGTGGCTCGGTCTGGTTGGTATAAGTCTGAAGCCAGCTTCCTTTTGTGCTTGACAAGCGACGCATGGTCAATCACAAGCCTCAGGTGCTCATGGAGTGGAATAGCGCTGACGGGACATGCAGCAGGTCCTGCGAGCGCGCTTTAAGCCCTCGGCTTGCATGCATGCAGTGGCGCGCAGCAGCCTTGGCAGGATGCTGCCAGCGGAACGCTCTCACGCGAACAGCACAGCAATGGATGGCTGGGCTGCGCACAGGCAGAGCATTGCCAACTCCAGCCCAGCATGCACCTACTGCAAGGGGCGCGCGCGGACAGGTGGCGGCGGGCGCGGTGCTGGGCGCCGCGGCAGGCGCGGCGTGGGCCGCGGTACTGCAGGCCCTGTCCGACGGCGGCTGGCTGGACGCGCTGGCGCGCTCGCCGCCCGGCCGCCTGCTGTGCCTGCGTGCCGGCGGAGCGTGCGCCATTGCGGCGGGCGCGCCCGGGGCGGCGGGCGCGGCGCCCGCGGCGCCCGCCAGCGGCAGGAGCCGCGCGAGCAAGCACGAGTAGCACGCGGGCTCCGCCTGGCAGGGCACCTTCCTGACAGTGCCACCTGACTGACGCCAGGGGTGAGCCGGCGTTGCTGGCACGGGTGCGCGGGTGCAAGTCACGCCGAGTGAGCCGCTGAGGCTGCCTGTCTGTTGCGTGGTTCCGCTGCCCTGACCGTGACACGTGCTGTCGCAGGGGAGAGTCTTTGACATTGAGCAAGCAGATCAGGTATGTGGGCATGTCTGACGCGAGTAGGACTGCTGAGGGGCACAACACAATCACTGGATCAGAAATACCCCCCCTACACCCTCTCAGGAGGAGTCAGCAATCCTCCGACTAGCTAGTCTATAGTGGGCTGCACAGAAACTCAGTATTTGCGAGGGCTGTGCCGTAAGCGGAAGGCGCCATCCAGTGCACGCCAGTTGCTCTGTTTTGTGCCTCGTCGCTGGTGCAAAGCGCGTGCAGTCTTCCGCAGACGCCGTATGAGGCTATGCCACGACTGAAGGTAGTTATTACTCCTCTCGGCATAGCCCGCGTGAGCCGCATCCCGCCCGCGGTCGCGCCCAAGCTGCCGCCGCGCACGCCGGCGGAGGGCGGGCAGCCCGATGGTGCGCATCAAGGTGGAGGCGGTGTTGCCAATGTTGGCGAGCGAGTATCAAGTGGAGCTGCACCTGCCAGCCTTCCGGGCGCTGCTGAGCCGAGTGCGTACCCCGCGCCGTGAAGCTGCAAAAGCGGCTCAGCCAGCGCAAGCCTCCCCTGCACTCTGCTCGGCTGCGGCGCACACTGCGGCAGGCCCGTGCACGCTGCGGGCAGAGTGTGCTGGGAGCTGGCCGCGCAGCGCTGCGCTTTGGGTGTTGTCTTGAGATGGTCACAAGGCGGCCACCTTCCACAGACTGCAGAAGCACAGCACGTCAAGGCGTGAGCAAGCGAGGGCCCTGTAAAGCTGTGAGCACTGCCTGTTGCTTCCGGGCCAGCAGCGTAGCACGCAAGGGGCGCGCCACCTGTGCACAGCTGCATTCGTGAGCAGCTGGCCAGCCCTATGTCGTGCCCGAGGGAGAGGGCTGCAGTCAATGGCACTGGTCAGGGCTGCAGTCAGGGCTGCAGTCAGTGGCAAGGTTCAGTGAGCTGGTGCGCTGCCGGCCAGCGCGGCAGCACTGGAGAGCGACTGCAGGGAGCAGAGCGTGGCAGCCGACACGTGCGCGCGGCGCGCGCCGCAGGTGCTGAAGCGGGGCACGGAGCGATTCGAGGCGGCGTGGCGGGAGCCGGGCGTCCAGGTGGTCAAGCTGGCGAGCGTGCCGGAGGCGGCCGGCCTGGCGCCGCTGCTGCCGCGCGCGGCCGCGCGCCTCACTGAGGGCAGCCTCGCCGTGCACTACGAGCTGCTGCGCTTCGAGGATGCGCGCGGCGGCACCGGCGGCGCCGGCGGCGACGGCGGCGACGGCGCGGGTGGCGCTGACGCCGAGCCAGGGCCGCCGTACCGCGTAACAATTGTCAGCCAGCCGCCGCTATTCCGCCACCGCGCGCACATCGAGCTGCTGCTGGTGCGAGCCTCTAAAGCTCGCTGCTGCCCATTGCGTTCCTGGTGTGGGACTGTGTGACGGGCCCCGCTAGCTTTATCGTTAGCCAGCCGCCGCTGTTCCGCCACCGCACGCACATTGAGCTGCTGCTGGTACGGGTCAAATGCTCGCTGCTGCTCCTTGCGTTCCTGGTGTGGGACTGTACGACAAGCCCCGCCAGCTCTGGTGTTTGATGGCGGCGAGCGTGCATGTCAGCATACACAGCGGAGCTGCATGGCCTGGGTGCGCCTGTCCCCGGAGCCCTGCTGGGGAGGGTGTTTCACGGAATTGTGTGGCGGTGCGGAGTCCGCTACCAGCCATGCTCTGCAGGCCTCCTTGCACCTGGAGCGGCCCTTCTCATGCCACGTGCCGTCCGTCAGGGCAGCGCGCCCTCGTCGCTGTGCCTCTCTTCATCTTACCTTGACGTCTCCTGCATGTGTAGCAACCGTTTGGGAAGGAGGGCACCGAATCGGCCGCAACTCCGCTCAACTTTATAGTTTCTTTGTTTAGGGTAGAGTCAGCTTCCCTGAGTGGAAGGCTCTGAGTGCGCGCGCCCTTCGGCGCACCCAGGCGTGTTAGGTCGGAAGCCTGAACAGGAATAATGAAAGCTTAGGGAAGCTGACCCTGTAGGGCTCGAACAGGTGGTGGACGAGGAGCCGGGGGCGCCCGGCCGGTGCCGCGCGAGCCTGGAGGGCGACGTGGAGGTGACCGTGCCGGGCCTGGGCGGCATGGCGGAGGAGGCCGTCTGCGAGGCGCTGCGCTTGCAGCTCTTCTTCCTGCCGCAGGTTGTGGAGCGGTGCGCGCGGCCGCCCCCGCCCGCGCCCGCGCGCTCGCTAAACCTTGGCCGCGACTGGCCCGCGCCCGCGCGCTGCGGCCCCCGCGCAGCCTGCGCGCGCGCGCGCGCCGGCCGCGGCCGGGAGGTCGAGGGTGTACATGTGTGTTTGTGGCGAGGGTATGCATGTGCGTTCGTAGCTGGGTGTTACCCCTACCGCGTGCTGTGCGCGCCCAGGAGCTGGCGTTTGCAGCCTGCGCTGCAACCTGAACATCGCGTGCACGGGAGGGTGGCTGCGGCAGAGCCGCGGGTCATGCACGTGGAGGTCGATTGGTGATGCCGCACTGCGGCAGGTGGCTGCGCGTGCGCGAAGCGCTGCTCGCGCGCGGCGGCGCGGCGGCGCTTCGGGGGCCGCCGCCCGAGGGCGCGCTCGCGATGTGGCTGGGCGCCGAGGCGCTTGATGGGCTCAGGGTGCGGGCCAGCGCGGCTCCGCATGGAAACCCCTGCTGGATAGGGTAAGATAGGGTGTATGATAGGGTGCGCGCCCGCGTGACCTTGTTGTTATGCGCATTGTGCTTCTGTTATGCACACAGCAGGGGCATGCAGCGCATGCTTTGAGCAATGACCCCGAACCCAGCAGGGTGGGCTGGTGGTACAAAGCATATTGGTGGGAGGCTGCAGAGCTGGGAGTGCGCGCTGCTGGCGCCGTCTGCCGCTGCTAGCGGCACAGGGCACGCTTTGGGCCGCGCCGGCGGCTGCTGTTGCTGGTGTCAGGATTGCTGTTTTGGGGAAGAATGCAGGCGCCTTATCGGCTGGCGCCGCACGCGCTGCATGGCCGTGACGCGTGCTGCATTCCGTGCTGCCATGTCGCGAGTCGCTGATGTGCCGCGCTGACCATCGCATTAGGAGCGGTTGAGTTACGGCTCGGCGGCTGAGCCGCTGGGGGCGGGTCCGCGCAGGCGCCCTTCAGCGCGGCGCCGCCGGCGCTGCGCAGCTCGGGCTCGCGCGGGGCGTCGCGGCAGCCGTCGCCGACGCGCTCGGTCTCGCCCGCGCCGCCGCCGCCGACGCCCGCCGGGCTCGCCGGCAGCGCGCTGCGCGGCGCCGGCAGCAGCGCGTCCGGGTGCGCGCGCGGCCGTGGGAGCGTCAACACACTTGGTTAAAAGAGCACACTCACGCCACGTCTGTTGACCATCTAGGAGAGACACATGTAGCTGGGAGGACGTTGGATCAGCATGATGCCCTTCTCTGCCCTGATAATCAGCACACATGTGCTTCAGGCGCTGTTAGCGTCAGGACTGCGCCCTCCTGTGAGCGTGTCTGCCCAACACGGTGTCCGGCGTGGCACGCGCGCCCCAGTACCGCCACTCAACCGGTGTCAATGGCGGCGACCTGCGCAGTGGCACCGGCAATGCCGGCGCTCGTTGCAGACTGGGCGCGCCTGTGCTGCGCGCAGCGCGTCGTGGCTGGGCAGCGGACGCGGCGCGAGCAGCGGCGCCGCCAGCTCCAGCGGCGGCTCCGAGCGCGGCGGCAGCCCCGGGCCCGGCCCCGCGGCCGTCGACGGCGCGGCGGGCGCGCCGGAGCCCGCCGGCGCGGCCGCCGCGCCGGCCGGCGGCGGCGGCGGCGGCGACGGCGGCTGCGCCGGTGCCGGCGCGGCCGTGCGCGGCGGCCGCCGGCGCGCCAATGGCTGGGGCGGCGCGGCGCGGCCGCGCCCGCGCGGCGCCGACAGCGACCACGACGGCGACGCCATCGGCAAGCCCGGCGCTTTCTCGGGCGCGCCGTCCGCACGCCAGGTGCCGCAACCTGGCCCGTGGCTGTGACGCGGCAGCAGGCGGGTCCTGTGTACCCAGCACAGGGTGAGTGTGCCGCGTTTGCAGCCGGCGCTTGGTCGGCAGCGGCTGAGGCGCCGATGCAGGCGCCTGCAGTGTGTTGGGGCATTGTGCAATACAAGGGACAGCCAGGCCGTGTCCGGACGCATGCACAATGTCTTTTCATAGAGAGAGATTGCCGCGACTCGTGGTGATCAGTACAGGGGGGTGTGCACGCTGCTGACATGTTTGGCGCTGGCGGCGCAGCTGGCGGCGGCGCTGGCGGCGGCGTCGGCGGCCGAGGGCCGGCCGGCGCTGGGCCGGCTGTCGGGCGGCTCCAGCCGCTCGGTAAGCCCGGGCAGCAGCGGGCGCGACATGGCGGGCGTGTCGCCGGCGCGCGCGCGGGGCGGCACCCCCGGCCGCCGGTGCGCGCCCGCCGGCCGCGTCGGCCTGGGCGGCACCCTGCGCCCAGCAGCAGCGCGCGCAGGCGCCCGCAGCTCGCTTGCTGGCAGACTCGCTGCCGACCAGCCCAAACTGCCTGATCATATGTATATTAAACACAAATAACTTATTGCATTAAATTAAACGCTTAGGTGTCAACCCTCCTGGTGGCCGCGCCCGCGCCGCATCGCAGCTCGCAGAGAGGCGCGCGCGGCGCGTATCGCGCTCAGCGCGCGGCGCCGGGCGCGCTTAGCGTGCGGCGCGTGGCGCGCAGGGGCGGCCGCGCGGCGTCTGAGGAGAGCGGCGGCTCCGACAGCGAGGGCTTCTTCGACGCGCTCGGCGTCGCGGGCACCGACGAGTCGCCGCCCGAGCACATCATCGTGCCGGCCACCGCCTTTTACGACGCGGGCGCGCCTTCCCCTGGTGGTGCAGCCGCACTAGTCCCGTGCATGTCCCGGCGCACGCTGGCCATGCTCAGACACCCTGCGGCCGGCCGCCTGCCGCAGTGCCCCGCGCTCTTGCCCGCACAGTCGCGCCGCAGGAGCGGCAACCACACGAGCAGGCCAGCACGGCAGCGTGCCTCGGCAGCGCGCCCCTTCAGCAGCGCGCTCAACCCTTGAAACACACTGCGTTTGCGCAGACTCCGCCTGGCGCTTCCCAATTGAGCGGTTTGTGGACGACGCGGCGACCGCGGCCAGCCTGCGCCGCGACGAGAAGCGCGTGCTGGCCTGGTACAGCGAATTCCAGCAGGCCGGGCGGCCGCGCGCGGGGCCGCGGCTGAGCCTGCGGCGCTCCGACGCCGCCGCGCTTGCGCCCGGCGAGCCGCTGGACAGCTCCGGCGCGCCGCCCTCAGCCCGCCCCCCGCCCATGAGCTTGCCCTGTGATGTCGGCTTGAAGTCGAGCTGTGCTTGGGCCAGAGTGTCTTTTGAGGGGACATGGGGCGTCGAAGTGAGTGTACAGACCAATTTGCTTGAAAAAACGGCTTAGAAGCGGCCTTCTGCTCACATAAGCATGTATGAGCAGGACTGTGCTACATCTTTGTCGCATGTGAAGTAATGTGAACAAATGCGCTCGGAGGGCTCTGCGTCTGCATGCCGGGGCCCAGGACCATGTTTAAGCAGGAGCGGCAGCGCGTGCGCGCGCTGATGCGACGGCGTGCGCGCAGGCGCGGCCGCGCGCGGGCACCACTTTGAGGCCGACTACAACGTGCGCTGGGCAGAGTGGGAGGCCGTGTGGGCGGCCGCGCGCGTGCCGCCGGCCGACGTGCCGAGCCTGCGCGCGCGGCTGGCACAGATCTTCGGCATGGCCGCCGCGTGGGGCTTTGTCGCCGAGCGCTCGCGCCCCTCATCGCGGCGCAGCTCGTTTGGCACGGTCGCCGAGGCGCGCGGCTAGGGTGCGCACCCTTGGGGTCCCGGCCCGGGCGTGCGCGCCTCTTCGCGGCGCAGCTGTGCGGCGCGCGCGCTGAGCCGCCGGGCCAGGGCGGCGCATCCTGGGGAGCAGCCGTCGCCGGCTGGTTTGGCGCGCGCTGCTGCAATGGGCCTGACGTCGCTGCAGCGCCGGCAAGTTGGCCCATGCGCGGCGCTGGCGCTCCCAGGCCCTTCCCGAGATTGGGAAGGGGTAGGGTTGGGTTCCCCAGGTGCAGGGCTCAATGTCCACAGGCTGCCCAGGTGCAGGAAAGGGCCCGGGTGTGCAGCAGCCTGTCTTGGCAGCCGCGCTGATGTGGTTATGTGCCGGCAGGCCAGCGAGGGGCGCAGGACGCTGCATTATATCAGCAGGTGGCCATGCAGCAGTGACGCATGCGCAGCGCAGTCTGCGCACATGTGGGGCGCCAGCGCGCCGGGCTTCTTCCCGCGCTCCCGTAATGAAGCAGATTCTGCTTGCATGCACTGTGCTGAAAGAAAATTGCTATAGTGCGCGCATGCGCTTGAGCCCTGCTGCTTGCTCTGTCTGCGACGGCCGCCTCTCTTGTGGGGGTGAGCTTGCTAAAGACCCCGATTTCGCAACAGCATGCCAATCTGTGTCCATTCATGGGCGTTCCGCACACCATTTACATGTGGACGCGAGCTCCAACCACGCCTGCTGCTGGTAGCTCTTTGGAGCGAGCGCCGGCGGCACGCGCATCATGCCCAGCCTAGAGCCATTTCGCCCAGCTAGCTATGACTCTCAGGATGGACTGCAATGAGACTGGAAATTATGCAAGTACCTGCTGTCTACTTGTGCTCAGTCAGTGTGAAACTGCATGCCTGCATCATGCTGTAGGTCTTGCCACAGGGGTGCATGTGTGTCTTGCAAGCGCAGCGGCTCCCCCACTGTGTGTCTTCATGCAGCGTACTCCTTGAGTGCCACCCAAGTAAGGCAACAACAGCAACGCAACACGGGATGCAACTGTTTTCATACGTCCAAGCACGCGTCTGTCGACTCCTATGTGCCATGCACTGGCACAGTGCAGCGCCCATGACGGCCATACCACCTCGCATAGTCTTGAAACTGACATGGCCATCCACAAAGGCACTCTTGGCCCAGGGTCAGGGGCCAATACGGTGATGCTGAACAGCTCGCATGCTGTTGCTGCTCAGTATGTGGCAACACAAGAGCACAGGGCCACACCCAAGACAACACAGCACAGCTGTGCAGGCACTGGCAGTCAACGAACCACAAAGATGTCAGACCCTTAAACCTAAGTTAACCCCACAACACAGAAGAGAAGCACGGCAGCATCGCCGTCAAGCGCGAGGCCGCCAGATGGCATGCATGCTGAGGCGCTCGAAGGCAGGCTCTGCACGTGCGTGCGGGACGGCGACCCGGGCCGGCTAGCAGGGGCGCGGGACGGCGTGCATGAGGAGGCCCTCGCTGGGCTGGACGGTCACGTAGTAGGCCTCCGCCCTGCGCACGCCCTCCGGCCCGCCCATCTGCGCGCGGCGACCCGGCGCCTCACCCCTGGGCACCGCCCCGCGCCACACGGCGCACCCTTGCGCCCGCGCGCGCATGCACCGCCGCCTGCCTATGTAGAGCCCCAGTGAGCGGCGGACAAAGAGCCACAGCGGATGCACTTGTCAGCGCACCCTAACCCTAACCCTACATACAGTGCAGGCACGGCGCGCGCACATCGTCGGCCAGGCGGAAGGTGAAGCGCGAGAGCAGCGCGGCGACGGTTGCGGCGGTCGTCATGCGCGCCAGCGATATGCCCACGCACTGGCGGCTGCCCTCCAGGAACGGCATGTAGCGCCGCACCTGCGGCGCGCCCGGGGCGCCGGCCGGCTGGTCAGCACGCGCTGAGCCCCGCCGCCTGCAGGGCCGCGCCGACGGCGCGTCGGCCGCCATCCCGTCTCGCTCACAATCCCGCCTCGCTTACAAGCAGCAACATCGACATTCATCACGGTTGTAATTACCTTTCCTTGATCCTGCATTGATCCTGCATGGACCACTGCACTCGAGCATCAGTACACATGCGTTGCACAATGACTAACATGCATGCTTGCACTCCACAGCTCGATGTCATGCATTGCGCATCGATCGCGACCCGCCCCAGCCCTGCATGGGGGCTTGGTGCATGCGCCGCTGGCTTGGCCGGGCCGCGCGCCTTTGCCGGCCCCGCGCGCTCACCCCCGAGGCCTGCCGCAGTGCCGCGCCCGCATCCCTTCGCCCCCGCTGCCGCCTGCATCGAGCCATCACAGGCCGCCCCGCAGCAGCACCCATTTGGCCGCTCGCCCGCACGCCCGCTGCCCGTGCGTCCAGGCACGGCCGGCCGGGCGCTCTCGGCAGGCGCGGCTGGCGCGGGGGCCTGCCGCGCCCGCGCGCCGGCGCTATCGGCGCCGCCGGCGCGCGCATGCAGGCTGATGACGGGCCGCGGCGCTGCGGCCGCGCCCTTGCCGGAGGGCTCCGCCGCGGCGGGCGCGCCGCCGCTGCCGCAGCGGCGCGTGCTGACCGCGCCGGCCAGCTGCGGACCCCCAAGCGCAGCGCTCTCAGCAGCGCGGCCGGCGCACACCCATGCGCCGTCCCGCTCACCCGAGCCTGCCGCCCCTGACGTGCCCGCCACGGCGGCGGCCGGGCCGCGCGCGCCGCACGCAGCAAAGCGCGCAGCTTGTGCCGTCACTGCAGCACCGCTGCCGGCGCCACGACAGGCGCCGGCGGCGTCTCCGCCGCACGCGCCGCCGCGCGCCGCCGCGCCCGCGCACGCTGCGCCTGCCGGCGCAGCGTCGTCGGGCGGTGGTGCCTGGGCGTCCGCCGCGCCAAGGCCCTGGCAGGGAATGATCTGTGGCTGCGCCGCAGCGCTTGCTGCGTCACAGGCTGCGCCGCGCGGCGCGCCGGCGGCCCCGTCGTTGGGAAGCCGCCGCGCGTACTCGGCGTCGGGCTCCATCCAGCGCTCCTGCCGGGGCGCTCCCACTGTGGCCCCGGGGTGGAGAGACCCCGACGGCGTGCCCGCCGCGCGGCACGACACCACTAGTGTCGCATAAGGCAGCTGCAAGCATGCGAGCAGGGCTCGCACCCGCCCCCACTCGCAGTGGGCAGGCGGCGTGCCGCCGCACCAGCTCCGGGGCGACAGCTGGGCCGGTCACAGGAGGTGCGCCTCGGGAAGGGGGGGGGTGGGGGGCGGCGGGCAACGCGCCGGCAGAAACTCGTCGGGGCGCTCCCAGTTGGCGGAGGTGGTGTGCATGGCGAAGATGTGCAGCAGCAGGCACGTGCCGGCCGGCACGCAGAAGCGACCGACGCGCACGTCACGCAGGGCCTTGCGCACCACGAGCGGCGCGACACTGTACAGTCGCTGCGCCTCCTGCGAATTAGGGCTAGGGTTAGGCGGGCGCGCGCGGGTGGCGGGGGAGGGGAGGAGGCGGTGCGCTCCCGTGTCCGGGGCGGGCATGGCAGGCTGCAAGGCGCTGTGCGCGCGCGCCCATTCGCCCGCGCACGCTGCAGCCCTGCAAGCCTGTGCGGGCGCCTGGAACCCCAGCGCAGGCACACCCCGTTCGATAGGGCGCATCACCTGCGCTCGGCAGGCCCGGCCAGCATGCGGGCAGCGCGGCATGGCCCACGAGCGCCACTGCTGATGGATAGTTGACCAAGAGGCACACAACATGAGCGGCGGCGGCTCCTGTCGCCTCGACCAACCTGGTCCTAGCCCGCTGTGCCGACATTCTGCCGACAACCGGCGCAGAAGGTGCACGCCCTCTGCATGCACGGTAGGTAGCATTAACATGCGCGCGCGGCCGCGGCCGCGGCCGCGTGGCCGGAACCTATGACCCCGTCCTAGCATAAATCCTGACCAGGCGCACAGGGCGGCCGCCCACCTTCAGCACGCACTGCAGGTAGGGCAGGCGGCCCAGGTCGGCGTGCGCGAGCGGCCGTGGTCGCGGCCGCGCGGGCGTGACCAGCAGCCTGGCCGCGTCCAGCTCCGTCTCCAGCCGCGCCATGGCCGCCGGGTGCTGCGACACCAGGTACAGCGTCCAGCAGATGGTGTGGCCTGCGGGCAGGGCGGGGCGTTGGGGCGCCCGCTGCGCGCGCCGGGCGCCAGCAAAGGCGCACGCCGGCACCGGCCGGATGGCTGGCGCAGTTAGACTGGCTCATAATCGTGCGCGCCCATGGTGGGCGCCCATAGCGGGTGACAGCCCTGGTCCTAATATTGCTGCCCAGCCTGCTTGTGGGCGCCGCGCGGCCCGCTCGTGGGCGCCGCTTGCATGGCCGACACGGAAGCGACAGTGCAGCACCCGAGAGCTGTCGCTCTTTCCCAACCCCAGCCTTCTGCCCGAGCGCATCGGCCTCGCGTCGGCGCCGGGCGGCCGCGAGCCGGCGCACGATGCGGGGCGGCGGGGCGCATGGGTCTGTCTCCATATCCGCCATGATCTGGACTAGGGTTAGGGTTCGGGTAGCGCGCCGGTCGTCTCCATGCCCGCCATGATCTGGATGGACAGCTCCGACCACAGCCGCGCAAAGGGCAGCGGCCGGCCCGCCGCGTCGCGCACGCGCATGAGGTGCCCCGCGATGCTGGGGTCCGCCGCCGGGCTGCACGGGCCCCTGCGCGGCCGGGGCGCGCGCGCGCGTCGGCGCAGGCGCGCCGGCCTCGCGCGGCGGACATAGGGACCTGGCTCTGATCGCACTGCAGGCAGGCACGCCGCATCAACCCAAGTGCAATGCTATAATGTGCGCGCGCAAAACGCCCATTCTTTTCAGTGACATGGCCGTGACACAGGTCAGGCACCATGTGCTCACACCTTGCCAGCACATGATCACCCTATCAGCTATAGGCCAACAATGAGGCGGGCGGAGATGGGGCCGGGCTGCCGCACCGCGCATGCACCTCCGCCGCCAGGCCACGCAGGACCGCCAGCAGCTGCGCGATGCGCGCCGTGGTGCGCCGCCGGTGCGTCCACGCCTGCGCGCGCGCGAGCCCGGGCATCGCGCCGCACAAGCGCCAGCGGCCTCGCAGCCGCCGAGGGCCAGGGGACACCGTGGGGGCTGCATGTTGTGAGGGAGCTTGGGCGTGAGGGGGCGCACAGGGCCTTCGCCAAGCTCGTGAGGCAGCGGGCGCCTGCACAGCTACCTCATGAGCTGGCGGCAATTTTGCCGCTGGCAGCGGCTGGCGGACACTGCCCTGCGAGGCCAGACCGCGCAGCGGTGCGCGCGCGTGCTGCATTGCGCCGTGGTACGACCGAGCACGGGAAGTGCACTGCCATAACAAATGCGTGTCCGTGCGAGGATAGGCCCCGGCATGGCATGGCGCCGCACCTCCGGCAGGAAGGGCAGCGAGCGCAGGACGGGCCGCAGCGGATTGCGCATGTCGTTCACGCCGATCGCGCACACTGCGACGCGCCGCCTGCGTGAGTGGCTGCGCCTGGGCTCGCTGGCGCCCGCACCGACAGCCAATGCCTGCTTCCTGTGCATTACAACCCCGACACTGCCTTTACACACTGCAACATGGCGCTCGCAAGTGGTGTAAAGGCAAGCGCACATTGCAGTACCCAGCAAAACCGCCCTGGGCTCACACGAGCTCCTCTGCACACTAAGGGTTGACATCAAGCATTGCTTCGACGCACCGTCTTTGATGAGGCGGCACGTTGCCGCTCCCGGGCCCTCCAGGTCCAGGGTCGCCTGGAAGTCATGGGAGAAGCCCACCTGCGCGAAAGCGCGTCACGCTCAGCGCCCGCCCGCATGGCATTGAAGCTATGTGCACGGGGCTCGCTGTTGCAGCCGGGGCCTGGGCGGCCGCCGCCCGCCGCGTCGGGCCGTCACCTTGCCGATCACATCCAGCGCGTGGCACATCAGCGCGCCGTCCAAGTCGAGCGCCGCCGCGACGCGCTCGTGCAGGCGCGCCACCAGCCGCGCGGTGACCTCCTCGACCGCGGCGAAGCTGCGCCTGCGGCGCCAGGGCATCCTGTCCAAAAGCGCTCCGCGGCAGCGCTACCGTGTAAACGCTGCCCCGGGCACCAACACCTGGCCTGCCGGCCGCACGACTCGTGTGCAGCGCTTAGTTACAACATCACGAATACTCCCCACTTGCAGTGACTAAGAGCACATACTGATTCCTTCACTTGGAGGTAAACAATTGGAGGAAGACACCGGCCGCTCTGGCACGCCAGCCCAGGCAGAGCCCGACGCGTCCGGGGTGGCGCCTGATGTTGTCCGTGCTGAAGGCAGGCGCAACGCCGCGGCGGATGCTGCGCCACAGCGGGTCGCTGGTGCTAGCCGAGATCATGCTGGGCTGCGGCGGGTCGCTGGTGCCCTGCACACATGCATGCATTAGTCACCGCACACACCTTTTGGTCCCGAAACCACTAGTTAAGCTCGGAATTTAGCAGCAGACACCAGACTGCAGCATCTGCTGCACCACTGACCTGGCGGTGCTCCTGCGGTGCTCTCTCGAGCAGCGCTGACCTCCGCCAGGTTGCACCGCAGGCAGGAGGGCAGGAACGCAGAGCATGCCGCCCCCGGGGGCGCGCCCGGTCGAAGCAGTCATAGATGGGCAGCGGGAAGCCGCGCGGTTTGTCCACCAGGTCCGGCCGCCGCGTGCCCAGCTCCAGCACCGCCGCGGTGAGCCACGGGTCGCTGATCTGCACGCACTGCCCCGCCGCAGGCACAGCCTCCGTGTTGGCCTTTTCTTGGCGAGCCCTCGCGCTTGCTCAGGGGCCCCCATGTTGGGTGTGCACGGCGCGCTCTGCCCGGACTGCCTGGCTGGTCACGGGGGTGGGGGGGGCCCGGGGGGTGGTGTGGGGGCGTGGCGCAGGTCCGCACGTTGAAGCCGGACTGCCTGGCTGGTGACGGGGGTGGGGGGGCCCCGGGGGGTGCGTGGGGGCGTTGCGCAGGGCCGCACGTTGAAGCCGAGGATGCGGAAGTAGAAGATGCCGCCCAGGCGCTCGCAGTCGGCCTGGCCGAGGCGGTGCAGGTCGGCGCGCTTCCAG
>JAABUV010001575.1_pt1 | contig 32787 bp, 49 predicted proteins | sample 5559971 | NCBI WGS metagenome assembly JAABUV01 (sample SAMN10711881, study PRJNA513362) | rock metagenome | isolation source: Antarctica rocks | place: Antarctica: Victoria Land, Knobhead nord | collected 2015-12-19
CAGAGTACCCCGAGCTTGCGCCCAAGGCCGAGGCGGCGCCCGAGGAGGCGCCGCCGCGGCTGCGCGTCTGGGTCATCATGGGCGGCGGCGGCGTCGGCCGCGACGCCAGCCTGGAGAGCGGCCTGCACGTCTTCCGCCAGCTGCACTCGCAGGCCGACCTGCAGGTGCGGGGCCGCCCGCGCCTGGCCCGGACGTGGCCGGGCCGCACAGCCTGGGCTCTGCAGAGCGCCGTGCCAGCCTGCTCCCATCTGCGCTGGCCCGCGCCGGGGGGTGGCTCCCATCTGTGTCTTCGTGTCAGTCTTATAAACCTTCTCATAAAGTAGTTCGGGATGGGTCCTTGCTCCGACGCCGGCGCCAGCGGGCGGCAGTCGGCGCTTCTTGGCGCGCTGCCCTGGCCGGACGCGCTGAGGCACCGCCGCATGACAGTCTGCCAGATGGCTGGCGGAGCACCAGCGCTCGCATCGGCTCCTGCGCGCCGATGTGTGCAGGCCCAGAGAAAAGGGAGATAAGGGTGTTTCCAGAATAATTTTTTTGTCAAACCCTGGCTTGCACGCGGCGCGCAGGCGGAGGCCTTCCTGCTGGCGCCGTGGCAGTCGGGTGAGAACGAGTGCGCGCGCCGGCGCGAGCTGCTGCGCCGGCGCAACGAGGAGATTAAGCTCAACGGCGGGCCGCGCGGTGGGGGCCCCTTGGGGGGGTCCCAGGCCCGGCCGCCGCTCTGATTGTGCCTGCGGCGTATGAGCCCTGCGCGCCCTGCGCCCCGCTGCTTCATGCCTCCCAGCACAGCTTGCGCGTGCAGCGATCGCGGCCTGGAACTGCAACGCGGTCAGGCTGCAGGCAGTGGACGTGACTCCCGCATGTTGCGAGTCCCATATGTGCCGCCCGTGCGGTGTCGGCCCGCCTGGGCCTGTGAGCATGCTAGTCATGACGTGGCTGCGTGCCGCGGGATGCACGGCGAGCGCGGCGCCGTGCAGCCTGCAGCCAGCCGCGCGCCGCTTGGCAGGCATGCCCGGGCGCCGCCCGCGGGTAGCCGCAGTGGGCGCCGCACTGGGGTGGGTCGCAGGCTCACCCTTGCGAGCACGTATTGAAAAAGGTGTTTGTGAGCAGCCAGGCCAGCGCGCGCCCCGACTGCTGGAGAGAGTCGACTGCTGGAGAGGGTTGAGGGCTGCGCGGCCGCCTGGGCGCAGGCGAGTCCGGCGAGGACGGGCTGCCGGAGCACCTGCATCTGCTCGAGATCCGCGCGCCGCGCCTGGAGGAGGACGCCGAGCTGGAGCGGCAGGGCGTCTGGGCGCTGCCGTACTCGCTTGCACTGCGCGCCAGCCCGCATGCCGTGCACGAGGCGCGCGGCGCCCGGGAGCCCGCTCGCGGCGCGGGCGCGGCATGTCAGGCTGCCCTGCCGTGCGGGGCATGATGCGACGCCGGGCGAGGCATGTAGGAGGCTCGAGCAGCATGAAGGGCGGGTGCAGGCGGCTCAGGGTTTGGGGCTCGGCGGTGAGCATGGACGGGAACAGGACCAGCAACACCGCACCGCACTGGAGCGCGGACCTGCAGCTGGCGCAAGCAGCTGGAGGGTGTGCGGCCGGTGGGTGACCCTCGCCTGGAGGGCGGAGACAGCTGTCCGACGGGCGCGGGCAGCAGAGGTGAGGGTTTCCAGGGTTTGGTAGGGTGTCGACAGGCGGTGTCGAGGGCGCGCAGGAGTGCGAGGAGCGGCTGCGGCAGGAGCCCAGCCGAGGCATGATGACGGGCATCACGCTCGTGCCGCCCGAGAACCGGCTGGTGGAGACCGTGCGCCGGGCCGCGCGCGTGCAGGCCGCGGCTGCCGGCCTGCCGGTGGGCGCCACCTGGGGCGGCGGCGACGCGGCAGCCACGCCCTGGCCGCCCGTGTACGCACCCCACGGCGCACCCCTGCAGCTTCCCTCCTCGCCCGCCACCTCACGGCCCATTAAAAAAAACAGTTGAGCAAGCGCCGCCTGAGCCCATTGTGCCTTGACGATGATGCGGGAGCGCACATGCGCAGGCCAGCGTTGCAGGATTTCCCGAGATTCGCACGTAGGCCGCCCCGACGCAGCCGGCCGCGCCCGGCAGGTACACCGATGTGGGGCTCTGGGCGCAAGCCGCGCGCGACGCGGGCGCGGTCGTGTTCCTGGCGGTGCACGGCGCGGGCGGCGAGGACGGCGGCCTGCAGGCGGGCCTGGCCGAGCTGGGCGTGCCGCACACGGGCCCGCCGGCCGCCGCCGCCGCGCTTGCCTGGGACAAGGCGCGCCCCCAGGCCCCGTGTCACGCGCTGGGCGGCATGAGCAGCGTGTCGCCCCTGGGGTCCCCGCTGCACGCTGGGCATTGTGGGTGGCGTCGGCCCTGAGTCCACCTATGCACACTGGGCAATGTGTGTGGCGTCGGCAAAGCGTCGGCATTGACAGTACCTGCAATTTGACAATAGTGTCTCCGAAGCATTCGGTCACACCCCTTGACAGCCATGTCTGGTCACGTGTGCTTCCCAGTTACAGTGCGCATGTCGCCGGAAGCTCTCCTTACTCGAGCACGACGCCGGGGCGCCGCACCGCCCGTGCCCCATGTTCCTACCGGAGCGCGCGCCCGCCCCTGCACGCCCCCAGCCGCCGCGCGGATGGCCCGCAGGCCGCGACTGCGGAGGCGCTGGCGGACCTGGAGGTGCACGGCATCAGCACCGCGCCGAAGCAGCGCGTGGCTGCCGCGGAGCTGGAGGCGGCCGCGGCCGACGCCGCGGCCGCGGAGGCGCTCTTCGGCCGGCTGCGCGAGGCCTCGGGCGCGCGCGCCGGGCCGCTCCCCAGCCTGGCGGCGCAGGCGGGATGCATGCGCACCGCGCATGCTCAAATGCTACGGGTCTCTGCAGCGCGTGGCGAGGAGCATGCATGCGGTGGCATCGCCCGAGATGACCCACGCTTCTTGCCGCCCACAGACGCGGGCTCTTGTGCAACAGAACTGCAGCAGACGGGCGACGGCGCAGCCACAGGCGCCCACAGCGGCAGCGCGTTGTGGACCCCCGCGCATCGGGCCGAGCGCGAAAGAGCCCCGGATTTACACAAAGTACCTTGACGCCTTGAAAGCTCCTCCTGGAAGCTCAGTGCAACTGAGTCTCAAACTTTGAGTATGCTCCGCCGCGCGCAGGCGGCGCTGCGCTGTGCATCAAGCCGGCGGCGGACGGCGACGGCGCGGGCGTCGCGCGCCTGGAGGCCGCCGCCGACCTGGCCGAGTACGCGGCCGCGCTGGCGGGCCGCGAGGGCGCGCTGCCGGAGGGCGCGCTGAGCGCGCCGCAGCCGCGCGGCCTCGTGCCCATGCCCGTCCACCCGCCCGACGTGTTCCTGGTGGAGCCATTTATTGCGGCCGACAGGCGCGCGGCCGCGCGGCTGCGCCACGCCGGGCCTCCCATCCTGCCGCCCAGGAGGGCCGTCTGCGTTGAAGGGAAGCAGGCGCTGGCACGATGCGTCAGAGGGGCGCGCAGCGGCTGCCAGGCCGGGCACCGATGGTCCGTGTGCCGCCACATGGACCTTCAATGCCAGACCTTTTCATCATAGGTTTTGCGGCCAGATATGTGGCGCTGCAGTCAGAAACACCTGTCGCACTCTTATCTTGTGGGCGTGCTCTCAGCCTCCACTGGCTGCAGCTGAGCTTGTTCGGTGATGGGCATGGCGGGGGCCCCACACAGCTCTGCTGCATGTTTCGCTTCCGCCAGCCTACAGCCTACATGGGGAAAGGCAAGCTCATGAAAAAGGTGCAGCCACTTTGACAGGCGGCTGACGCTCTGCATGCGCGGCCGCTGCGCAGCTTGGAGGTCACCGCCGAGGAGGGCGGGCCGCCGCGGGTCCGCTGGGCCGGCCGCAGCCGCTGGCTGGAGGTCAGCATCGGGCTGATCGGCGAGCAGGGCGCCATGCGGGCGCTCACGCCCACCGTGTTTGCACCCCTAAAGGTGCCCCTCCCGTGCATTTGCTGGATTGCTGCCAATGCGGTGATAGCAGGGCTGGTTCTCCACTTGCGGGCGCCCTGCGTACGCTCTGCTCCTGTGCCTCTGTTGCGCACGCTCCAGTGCTCTGCCCGGTTCATGCGGTGGGCACGAGGGCAACACGGGGCGGTAGCAAGGTTGCAGTGTGAGGCCCACCACTCTGCAGCGTCCATGATGCATGGTCATGTACGAGTGCATTCAATGTGTCCGCGCGATAGCCTGTGCGCGATAGCTAAACTGCCTTAGCTACAGGGTCAGTCCAAGGCAGGTGCGCGTTCTGTGGACATGGCTTCGCATCCACATAGGAGTGGCTGTGGGTGCTGTGCTGTCCCCAAGTCGCTCCTGAGCCAGGCGCCTGTTTCAAACCCAGCCGGCAGCGCCCTTGCCGGCCCGGGTCTGGCTTGGCTGCCAAGAGCAGCCGGTTCTGCATGAGGTGGGGCGCGGGGCTGTGACCGCATCGCCGCCTTTTATAGCACCGCACAATGCGCCTCCCTGATCGCCTCGTGCGTTTTATTAGCGGGACCTGCACCCTCCCCAGCTCCGTGAGCAGTCGTGGAATCTCATGTGACGCCCTATGCTCATGTCCTGGGGCGGCGGGCAGCTGCTGCGGACGCCGCCGCCAGCGCACGAGGTGCCGGCCGAGGTGCTGGCGGCGCGAAGGCGCACGCGGAGCCCGTCGCCGACCGGTCCGGCCCGGCACAGGGGCAGCAGCGGCACCGGCGGGCGCCTCCCGCCGACCCCGCGCGCACGCGCAGGGCGGCGGACGCCTGCGGCTGACGCCGCCGCCGGCGCACGTGGTGCCGGCCGAGGTGCTGGCAGGCGCGGCCGCGCGCGCGGAGCTCGTCGCCGACCGCCTGGGCCTGGCCGGCCTGGCGGCGGTCGACGCGTTCATGAACGCGGACACCGCGGAGCTCATCGTGCTGGAGGCCGACCCGGTGCCCTCGCTCGCGCCGGCGTCCGACCTGCTGCAGCAGGTGCTCCGCGCCCCGCGCTGGGCGCTCAGCTCTGGAGCCCCTGCATGCCCCGCACCCCTGCTTGGCCGGCAGCCTGGTGCAAGGCGGTGCGGGGCGGGCACGCGCCTGTCCACCGATCGCGCCGGCCAGGTAGAAGGGCAGGGTTACGGTAGGGTTGCTCTACATTTTCTACGTGCTCCCGCGCGCTGCAAGCTGGGAGCGGCCGCGTCTGCTCAGGCGCGGCGCGGCGCCGCAGGCGCTGGCGGCGGACCCGCCGCTGTTCCCCTGCGAGCTGGCGCGCGAGGCGCTGCGGCTGGCCTGCCTGCCGCGGCCGCAGGCGCCGCCGGACGAGGGCGCCTTCGACGAGGACGGCGACGACTTCGACCCCGACCAGGACAGCTTCGAGGAGACCGAGCGCTTCATGCTGGCCAACATCGACGAGGGAGCGGTCGGCGACGTCGCCGGCCGGGGCCGGTGACCGACGGGCCTGGGTCGGTGCGGAGGAGAGGGCATGCGAAGTGTTGATTTTGCAGGCGGTGCGTTGTCAAGCTCGATGGGACGGCGGCCGTGGGTAGCAGCAGATGCAGAGAAATGGTCATGCTTAGTATACAGGGCCGTGGGTTCTGGTCTGCCTAGAGTCTCATAATGCATGAATGCCTTGACGACGGTGGGTGCTGTTGGATGTCTGGGTGCTCATGTTTGTGCAGGTTGTAGGTGATGGGGATGGGCACGTGCGTGGACGGCCATAAATGAGCGGGGAAGATGAGTAGAGAGCTGGCGGGTGGCTGTTGCACGCATCAATAACAAGATGCTATGATACAGTTTCACTTGGGCACTGCATGCCTGGAGCAGCAGCCTGGGCCCACACAGGCTGGGCCCCTGGTCTACACCGCTGGTCTTCATCCGCCGGGGCAGAGGGGCGGATGTGCTGGGTATGTCAGCGTTGCTTCACGCGCACATTTGGCTACATGTACTGCGACAACTGACTCCTGGAATGCTGCATAAGCAACATGCATGACTAACATGCGCTGTTTATATCTGCACTACATTGTACAGGTCCTGCTGAGTCGTCTGCTACACATTTCGTACATGCCTCTTGCTGAAGGGCCCCTGGCTACCTAAACGCAATTTCTTGCATGCAGCTCCGCCTGCAACCGAGATCAGCATCTGACCACCCACAGCTCGAGCCATACTGAAGTAGCTCGCTGCCGCCCGCTCAGCAGCCGCTGCGCTGCTTCACCTCCTGCCGCAGCGCCTCGGGCGTGGCCGCGTGGTGCAGCCGCGGGCGGGCGGCCGCCTGGCGGTCCACCGTCTCCGGGCGCCGGCGCGCCTTGGTGTCCGGCCCGCCGCCCTCCGCACGCTTCTCCACCTCCCCCAGCGGCTCCTGCAGGGTTGGACGCAGAAGTTGTGTAGGGTACTTTGCAATGAAAGGGAAATTATTATCACACTGGCATGAACAGCGCCTCGCAAGCTTGCTGGCTTAAGTGCCGCCTGCGCGTTTCTCGCCGCCGTTCTCCACTGACGGGCACAGTGGTAGAGGGGATAACTCTCTTACTTCACCTGGGAGCAGGCGCCGTCCCCGCTGGCAAGGCCGAGGGAGTCCCGCACGCGTGAACACCGCGGCGGGCTGCGCGTCGGCGGGGGCGCGCCTGGGGCCCCGCGCTCCTGACGTACAGCGGGAAGCTCGCGCGGACGGCCGTCGGGAACTCCTCATACGCCTGCTCGGTCGTCTTCATTGCGAACGGCTCCGCGCGCTCCTCCGGGCAGGGCGCCTCCCGCGTGCACGGCACCTCCTCTGGGAAGCGCCGCCTGCCCGTCCCGGGCGCGTCCTCGCCTGGCAGCGTCGCCTCGGTGTGCACGACGCGCCGCTTGGGGCCGTCGCGCAGCGGCGCCGCGCCGGGCTGCCAGCGCGGCGCGCAGCGGCTCGGGGCGCCGGCCGCGTGCGGCACGGCGCGCGGCCCCGCCCGGGGCGGCGTCGCCAGCACAGCCATGCGCAGCGTTGCTACCGGTGGCAGCAGGCCTTCGGCGACTGATCCGCTTTACGCACCAAGACCGCTCCAAGCGCTGTCGGTGCTGGAACGGCCTACCTGCAGCAACACATCAGGACTTACAGAAAGACTGTGCGAGCCCGCTGTACTAGCTATCCTCGCTTGCAGCAGGCCTGCAGGTCCTACCAAAGCATGCACTCCACCCTGACGCGGTGCCCGGACAGTGGGCCTGCGATGTGCCTCGTCAGCAGGCAAGTGCGTTTCCGCACAACACTCAGCTGAAGCTCACACAGCACTCGACCTTGTCACCCTATTGTTTGCCTGTGGTGCTCACTACAGCACTCCCGCGCAAGTCGATGGCTTGGGTACCACACCTGCAAGTGACTTACAAGAGCAGTTCGCTCTCAGGTGGCTCCCAGCAGCTCGCAACTCTGCAACAGGCTTACGCTATGTGAACAGGCGTGAGCTCAGTCTGCGATGCTTATGAGAGAGATGTTCAGGGACCCTATAACAAAGTGACCTCATTTCATTCACATCTCTCAAATGCAGGAGTGCCTGGGTAGATATTGGCATGCTCAAACACAAATGTATGCATCAACGCATGGCTTCCAGTGGCAATTAGTGAATTTTAAAAAGCCTTCTGGCACACGCATGGCACAACGCGCTGTTCACAACTTGGCTTATTGCGCCACTTACACAAATGCTGCCCACGCTGGCTAGGCCGCATTGCCTGGACTAGCAAGGAATAAGCGCAGTAAGCTGGAAAAACCCTCAAGTGAAATAGGCAACATCCCACAAGCCTGACAACAAACGCTCTGCCCACGATATATCATAGCAACTGCTGCCCCTTTTCAGTAACTTCAGGCACAGAACGCTTCAGCTGCTCAACTGAGCAGCTGCTAGTCAACTTTTCCTGTCACATGAAACACCATTGCGTAACTGCACATATGCTGTGCAACAGCTCGGCCGTCGCGCGTGCGCCAGAAACATACAGCCATGACCTCACACGCGGTCTGTCCGACGACTTGCCAGACATCAACTCATTTTCTGCGCGTTGCACGAGACCGGACACCTAGCAGGGACCCGAAAAGAATTTATTGCGAGACAGAACAAAGGATGTCACAAGATTCAGATACCTGCAATACAGCGCAGTTGACGCTACATCCCTTCACATGGCTGAGGCTGCTCAAGAACCCGTGTGCCGCAAGGCAGACGGCAGACTGCAGGCATGCAAGCATTACCGGCAGAAGCTGCTGAAGCCATCCACATGCCCGCTGCGCACCATGTGGATGATGCCAGCGGCGCCGCTGGCGGCAGTCAGCAGCCCGCCGCCGCCAATCTGTCATGCATGCATTGAGTGGTTGGCAGGGCCTTGCACTAAGCAGTCAAGTAGAGAAGTCAAGCAGCGCAGTACGCAGTGCACGCTGTTGCTTGGGAGTCTCTGGGCACGACATTTAGCACAGAGAGGTCGTTCAGCACACGTCACTCAGCACACAGACCTCATCCTCTTACCTCAATCGCACAGCCCAGCCATGAGCGTGTGTACATGTGGTGTCGCACCACCACGGCCAGGATGAAGACGACGAGCGAGGCGCGGCCGGAGCGCTGCACGATGCGGCCGACGACCAGCGTGCCGACCAGCGACGCGGCCGCGCACAGCGCCGCAAAGAAGCCCGAGGCCACCCAGTCGACGCGGCCGTCCAGGCCGAAGTCGAGCACGGCCGAGCCGGAGCTGCCGAGCACGAGCAGGCCGCTGGTGGCGGCCGCGGCCACCGGGTGCGCCCCCAGCTCCAGCAGCAGCGGGCCCAGGATCATGCCGCCGCCCTGCGCGCAGGCGCGCCTGAAGCCACACCGACATCACGTGCCCTGAGGGCTGTGCAGTACGTGCGGATACAAGCACGTGCTGGGCAGCTGGTGGCGCTTGCGGCCAAGTTGCGGGCGCTCAGATTTGGCAGCACCGGCCTCGGAAGCATGCGGCATGTGCAGAGGGCCTTTCTTATGCTATACTTATCAGCATCCCGAGTCCATGTAGCCGGCGCAGGCCACGTGTTCGAGCGGGCCGCTTGCGGCTGGACAACTCACCTACGGCTGCCCTGTGCATAAATGTCACACAGCACCCCTCTTACAGGCTGATGAGACTCGCCCCAAGCAACAGTGGCAATGACGTGGACAGTAACGCTGTGCGGTAATGGGTGTGGGCGCCGGGTTTGCCAGTACTGGTAGTACAAAACTGTCTGAGAGGCCAAAGGAGAATCTGGATGGCGGGCCCCGCACCAAGCCCACCAGCCCCGCCGCCATGCCGCCGAACAACGTCACTGCCGCGCACTGCAGCAGCACCCTAGTGCGCTGCGCCGGCCGCGGCGCTTCGCCCTCAGCCGCATCCAGCAGCGGCCGCTCCTCGTCGCGCCCGGGCGGCGCCGCGCGCACGCGCCAGATGACGCCGGCACTGAAGCCTATGCACACAGCCGCCTGCAGGAGCGCAGCCGCAAGGCGTACATCACAGTGAGAGGGGGCCGGCCCAAGCGTGTTGCAAGCCCCGTGAGCAAGCCCGTGCTCGCGCATGGTTGCATGGATGAGCAGGAGGCGCGCCGCCCACGTCAGTGGCAGACTGCCATGCGCGATACGCCTGGTGGCGCGCACAGAACTCCCCGCCGGCAGCCCATGGCTGCCGCCCCGCCGGCGCGGGAGCGCGCCTGCGCCAGCGACAGCCCCAGGAAAGCCAGGCTGCACCGCTCAACGCGCGCCTTGCCGGCCTGCGCGCCCGCAAACGCGGCCCACACCGCCAGCAGCGCCGCCGCGCTGCCCGCCTGCTGCGCCCTGCCGGCCGCCGGCGGCCCGGCCGCCGGCTCCAGCCCCAGCCCCGCCTCCTCCTCCTCGGCCACGTTCTCCTTCCCGGCGCCCGCCGCGAGGCTGCTCGCGGACGCGCACGCCGACGGCGCGCGCTCCTTGGCGCCCGCGGCGCCCGGCGCGCCGGCCCTCTCCAGGGTCTCGGCCCTCTCCAGGTTCTCGGCGCGGTACAGGCGCAGGCCGCGCTGCAGCACGCGCGTCGTGAGGAACGCCAGCAGCAGCGTGAGCAGCGCGGTGATGCCCCAGTCCGGGAAGATGCTGTTCAGCAGCACGCCTGCGCGCGCGCGGCGGCGCCTTGTGAGCAGCGACCCGCGAGCCTGCACGCTGATTGTGGGAGTGAGTGGGCAAAATGGTTGGCAGTTTGGCGGGGGCTGCACAGAAAGGGCCTGTGTGTACTTGGCGTACTTGACTTCCTGAGCCATGGGTAATCGAGCATGCTGCCAGGTACGCGCCAGGGCTGCACGCGTGCAGCCAGCAATACGCAGAGCGTGCTACGTAGGCAGTGGTATACCACTTCCTGCACCTCCTGGCCTGGGCTGCTGTGATATTCAGTGCCATGCTTATGCAAACAGCGTGTCAAAGACTTGCCTATCGGATGTATTCTTCTGTCCACCCTCCCTGGGTGCAGCGCGAGGCCGCAAGGCGCCGACCTACAGACGTGCCCAGCAGCAGCACCGGCAGGAGCAGGAGCGCCGTCCCGTAGTCCAGCAGCGGCGCGCCGGGCGGCCCGGCCGGGTGCTTGCGGAACAACGCGAACGTCGCGCCGGACAGCGCGCCGCCCGCGATCGCCGCTTGCGAAACGACAGTGGCCTCCTTGATAGTGAGGCCCATAACGACCTGCCAACACGATCAGGCTCAGTGGCTGTACTATGCTGCACATCTGTTCCAGACTTTAGCAGGAAGTGTGTGCACTCCCTGTGCACTTAGCCAGCACCCAGGTGGACGCTGGTCGAAAGGCATCCCCGGGTGTCTGCCGAGCGTGCCCTGTGCTGGCAGCTTTCACAGTGCAGCACAAGCTTCTTAGGTGCCCTTTGCCGGCCTTACCTGGAAGAGGGGGACGAAAAACGCGCCGCCGCCCACGCCTGCGGCATTGGCCAGCGCGGACACCTGCCACACCACAGAAGGCACTGTGACGTGGAGAAGCTTAACAAGGCAGTCCCAAGACTGAGGTGGAAGAGCAGGCACCCAGTGCTTGCGCAACGCATGCATAGAACGTATGAGCACCATACACTTGCCAAACAAGTGCTTCCGGGCTCAGAGCTTACCACAAATGCCAGAACGACAGTGCAGTAGTCTCGCAGCGTGAACTCATCGAAATAGAAGACGCGCCGCTGTGTGGCTAATAAATAAGTGGCGCCGGGCCTGCAAGCAGCACAGTTGTCAGTCCTGGGGTTGAGCGGCCCCGCTCTGCATTGCTGCACATTTGAGCGTGCCTGCCGGCGAGCGCATTCTGAAGCTCAGCCGCAGACGTGTACACGCCAAGCGCCAAGTACAACAACGTAAGCGCCCCAGCAACGCAGCAGAGCACCACATAAGCCGTAAGGCTCCATCGGCGCTGCATCACAGCACGGCGGCCGTCACCACAGTTTGCTTTCGCTCTATGGAGCAAAAAGCTGTGTGCACGTGTGGCACGGGCTTTTCAGGGATTTTATCTCGAAAGGCTTGCTTTGAAGTGTATGTTGCTCAGCCTGGACCTGCACCAAGCAGTCTGCAAAGCTGTCTGCGAGCTGTACAAGCACGTATACTCACATGTGGGCAGCAACACTGCCTCTGACGCACACAGGCCTCTGCAACAGCGCGCACACAGACCGGGCCTGTTTCCACAGCACGCCCCGCTGCAGGCGGAGGCCCTTGCACTGCAGCTGCCTCTGGGGCGCCAGTGACAGCGCTGCCGAGAGCGTGCTGCAGCGCCGCTCATCGCTGCTAGCCGCGCTTGCCGCGGCGTTCAGCGTGCAGTGCGCCGATCCCGTGCAGGCTGCCGTGCCCGGAGCGGTGCAGGACGGCTTCCGTGCGTCCTCCCTGTAGTGCAGGCCGCTGCACACATATGTGGAGCCCGTCCTTGTTGTATACCAGCCTTCCTCTTGCACTGCGAGCCCTGCGTGCCCTGCGTGCCCTCCATGGTGCAACTCGGCTGACAGCCTGCGCAGGCGCAGACACCGTGCTTCGCGCTCCGCTCACATTCCTGCGCTCGCGCCAGAAGGCCAATGGGGGCATCAAACTGCTGGCGCCCATCCGGGGCTCCATCCAGCGGCTTGAGGTGCGGCAGGTAGAGCGGCAGGATCGACGGGGCTGGCCTGCAGCTGTGAAGCGGTGTAGCTGTGAGGCAACACGGACAGGTGTACTTGTGCAACACCGCTGTATCACACCGAAACTGCTATGCGCCACACTCTTATTATACACCCATCTGATCATGATCAGGCAACAAGAGCGCTTGCCCCTCAAGCGCCTGTCCATCCTTTGTCGTGGGCGCACGTGCCGCAAACACGGCGCTGAAGTCGGCTGTGTGTGGGGTCACCAGCGCGCACAGGCGGCGCTGGAAAACCTCAACGCCTACGACCCCGACCCGGTAGTGTACAAGTCCGTCCTGAACAATGTACGCAGCGCGTCCTTGAACTGCTACCTCTTTGAGGCGCGGCGCCCGCCCCGCCACCACCCGTGGCATGGGCGCTTCCCTCCACAGCCCGCTGTTGCTGATGCACAGTATTGCAGAGTAGCTGTGTGTCGCTGCACGGTTGCCACACCCACGCCTGGCCAAGGTGACATGTGGGTTGGCATATGTGGTGGCACATTGCATGTCAGGCTGCACGACGGGCGCGGCCGCACAGCAGCACAAGCCGGGCCCTTGCATGCCGCCCCGCAGTGCACTCAGAGCTGCAGACCCTCTGTGCTTCTCCATGCGTGGCGGCGCTGCATGAGTGTGTTGCGCCGAGCGGGCGCAGGCGCTCCCGGACGCCGACATCGAGACGCGCATGAGCCTGCTGCAGCGCCAGATGAAGCTCGGCGACGCCTGCACCTTCCGGCTGATCGCGAAGAATGTGGTCTCCCTGCTGCCGGCGTCCGAGGCCGAGCTCAAGGAGCTGACCATGACCGAGCTGGAGAACCTGATCAGGCGCGCCGGCGCCCCGCGCCGCTCGCGCGCCAGCAGGCGGCTGCGCGAGGAGAGTGTTTGTCTGGCAGAATGGATGCTGGCGCCGAATGTATGCAGGTGTGGTGTTACGCGGTATGTGGAACGTCAGGGCAGGCGGCCGCGGGGAGAGGCTTTGCTTGACCCACCGGAAGCTGGCGCCGCATGTATTGCACTGCAGTTATTGCAGGCGTGGTCCTCTGCGTCACATATCGCAGACACACTGACGCTTGCTGCCGCACAACGTTGCGCACGAGGGGGGCAGGATGGGCTAGGAGGGCCCGTCGCTGCTCGGCGACCTTTGCAGGTCGTGGGAAGCGTGTGGTGCAGCCGCGCCGCTCAGGCCTGGCCTGCGCGCGGCGGGCAGGTCGTACCACCTGCTGGACGACAACCTGGACCGCGCGCGCATGGGCGACCCGCACGCGGCCGAGAACGTGCCCGCGGCGCTACAGTACACGCTGGCGACCACGCACAGCTTTGGCACGGCCATCGAGCGCTGCCTGGGCCTGCCGCCCAGCAACATCGCCACGCTATGACGGGCGGAGACGCGGCAGAGCGCAAAGGCTGGGCCTGGACAGGCCTAGCAGTCTGGTAGCACAGTGAAATTGCTGCAACCTGAGCATGATAGAGAGTTTTAAGCATAAAAGGTGTACACAGGAGTTCCAATGTAAAAACAATCCCCTGCGGTGCTTATCATATATTGTACTCGATTTACCAGCAAGGCGGGTGCTGCAGCGACCAAAGCGAGGAACTCGCTCCAGCACAAACGTACATACCTGCGCAGTGTGCAGTGGTCTTGGACTATCGCCATAAGGCCGGACTTGGCTTGCACGAGCGCCGCACACCATGGGCCGGCGGAAGCCGTTTGTTGACAAGAAGACCTCGCACACCTACAACCTCATCTTCCGGCCCACAGAGGAGGATGCGCAGCAGCCTGAGCGTGTGCTGGTGGACGCACAGCGCGGCATAGGCATCGGCCGCCCGGACGCCGCGGCCGCCGACGCCAGCGCTCCTGCAGCCGCTGAGCAGAGCGCTGCTGCCGGCGGCGAGCGTCGCTACCCGCCGGGCCACCCGTTGGCCTGGCTGGAGGACGAGAGCGCCGCCAGTAAGGCCCCAGGAGCTGTGCCGGCGAGGGCTCGCGCCTGCACTGAACAAATACCAGCGCGCATACAGCACGGCAACCTTGGTTGCTTGCACGAGCACACTGCGTTACAAGGAGACGGGTGCTTGGGCTAGCACAGCGTGGGAGCTACGTCCTTGGACAACCACATGCACCAAGGAGTGAGGCGGCGCCTTTGCGGCAGGCGCGGGCCTAACGGAGGACCGCCGGCGCGAGATTGTCGGCCTGGGCCTGCCGGACGACGGCTACGACTACCTGCAGCACCTGCGCGTGCCCGGCGGCAGCGGCCGCGTCGAGGGCCTGCCGGAGGCCGGCGAGGCCGCGCGCGCGCAGGAGGAGGAGGAGGCCGCAGGCGCGCGCCCCCGGGCCAGGGCTGCGCTCTGCCGGAGTGACACTCGAAAGCGGTACTGTCTGTGCTCCTGCGCACAGCTGCCGGTGCTGTGCCGAGGCGCTGTACGGCTGCACCACAACTTGCGCGTTGGCAAGGTGGCAAGCGCACTGGAGCGTGCTCCCTGGAGCGACCTAAGCCCTAGGGCCGCCAGTGTGGTTCTCGTCGAGCGCGACGGAGACGCCGCGTGTGTGTGAGGCTGCGGTTCTGAAAGGCACTGCGCTGGGCAGCAGGCCCGTCCGTGTATGTGCCGGCGCCGGCCGTGGAGCAGCCTCCCGATGACGTCAAGACATTTGACGCGCGCCGGCTGACGCTGCACCAGCCCGCCGTCACCGATGTGCGCGCTGCGTCCTGCCACCCACTGCGCAAAGCCCTCATGTGTATAGTGGTCCTCCGTGCCTACCCTCGCCTCTACCAGTCGCCGGTGCAGCACCCTGTCTGAGTGCTGGGCGGAGCGACAAGGAGCGGCGTCTGAGCACATGCAGCACACGTCAGCGCGCCGGAGGGTGCAGGGTGTCAGTGCCAGGCTGTAAACAGTTAGGCACACCTGCCACCACAGCTGCCGCTCTGGGCGCCCGCGCACCGCTCTAATCCGCGGGCCGGGCGCGGCGCAGGACGAGGCAGCGCAGAGCGCGAGCGGCGTGACGGCGTTCTCGCGGGAGGTGGCGCGCATGTGGCGAGCGCGTGCGCCCCGCGCTGCTGTGTGCATCACTCGCGGGCATGCGCTGGCGCAGCCCGGCGGCGGGCGGCGGCGGGCGGCGCGCCCGCGCTCGGTCCTTGCAGGGCCGCCGGGCGCACCTGGCTCGTGTCGAGGACGCCGGAGTTGATCGTTGGCTGAGTGGCTGCCGCACTCCAAGGGAGGGACGCGCATGCGCGCACGCCGTGACACTTCCCGTTCTGGTCCTGAGGCTCGGGAGCGCGCGGGGGTGGCGCCGCTGTGCCGACCGCGCGTGGCGGCGCGCGCAGATGCGGAGGAGGTCGGCGCGCTCGCTGCGGCGATGCACGCGCTTGAGGACGCTGGCGGCGGCGCGGGCGGCGAGGGCGGCGGCGAGGCGCTGGAGGACGACTTTGTGCTTGCGGCCAGCATGGTGCGAAAAAGGGCAGGGTAGGGTAGGGTGCATCTGCCCAGCCACTCTGTGCCCAGGGAGGCTTGCGGGGCTGCGTTCATGCGGGAGTTCGATGATCCGTGTGCTGTGCGTGAGGGGAAGGATGTCGCGGGCGGCGTGTAGGGCAGAAGGCAGCGTGCTACAAGGGCGCCTGCACGCGCGTGGGGGCAGAATGCAGCATCATGATGTGGCCACGCGTGACTGTGTGCTGCGCAGGGGGCCGCAAGCGCTGCGTCGCCGCCGCCGGAGCATGCCGCCGATGGCGCCGCCGCGACGCACTTCGACGCGGGCGACTCCGACGGCGAGGGCAGCGCAGAGCAGTGGTCCTCGGACGAGGGCGAGCTCGAGGGCGAGCTGGAGGCGCGGGGGAGTGCGCGCGGCGCGGCCGCAGCCGGGCAGGGCCGCGACGGCGCCAGGGCCGGCAGCAGCGCCAGCTCCGAGCCCGGCTCGCGCGGCGGCGGCGCCGGGTCCATCGCGTCCACGTACTGGCGCCCCGAGCGCACCGATCGCAAGGAGGCGCTCTCGGCGATCGATGAGCAGTGCGCCGCCCCCCCGGCCTGGGGTCATCACGTACACACGACCAAGGCACAGAGGCGATCCTGAGGGTTGTAAAACAAAGGGTGGTTGGGCGGGGCAAGCGCGTGTCGAGTGCAGCCCTGCCTTGTCAGCCATCGGCAGGCCGTGCATGCCCAAGCTACGGCCGCCTGCTGCGGCCGCGCTGCTGCGGCCGCGCCCTGCGGGTGCCGGCAGCGAGCCTTGCGCCCTAATTAGACCCGGGCGCACGCAGGTTTGAGCACCTGGCTCTGGAGTACGATTCTGACGAGATCGGCGACCTGGAGGACGGCGAGGTCGGCCCCGCCGCCGGCGTCAGCGTGGACCAATTCGGCGGCCTGATGGACGAGTTTCTGGCGGCGCACGCGACGCCCGGCCATGCGCACGAGGGCGGGCAGGCGTACCACAGCGCGGCCGAGGCCGCCGCCGCCGCGCCGGCCGGCGCGGCGGCGGACGAGGACGCGGCCGTCGCGATTGCCAAGGCGCGCGCCGCGCTGGGACGGCCGCCGGGAGGACCGCCCGGGCCGCGCTGGGTGTGCGGGGCGGGCGCGCCAGCCCGCGCAAGGCCTTGGCGCTTGCCTGGGCGGCATCTGCAGCCTAGTTAAAGATGCATGCACGAGCACTTTACACTTGCGTGCGTGTGTGCAGCGGGTGCGTGCCTCTCGCAGAGCGGTGCGCGGGCGCGGCGAGACTTGACTTTGCGCTGGGTGCCGGCGCGCCCCGCTGCGCAGCCGCTCGCGCTTGCGTGCCGCCCCGACGCGTCCAGACGCGTGTCCGGGCGACACCTGTGCCTCGCCACTGTGCTCTAACCCTTTCGATCTTAGTCTTAGGGTTTGCTACAACCCCCTTTCCTCACGCGCGGCGTTGGGCGGCAGGCGCGCGAGCTGGTGCGCGCGGAAGAGGAGCGCGCAGAGCGGCGCGCAGGGTCGGGGCCGGACCCCGGCGCGCGGCCACTTGCGCCGCTCGCGCGCCACCCAGACGCGCCCGAGGACGCGCGCTGGGACTGCGAGAGCGTGCTGTCGCTGCGCTCCAACCTGGACAACCACCCGGCGCTGCTCGCCGAGCCCGGGCGGCCGCGCCGCGGCTGCTTCGCCGCCCGGCCCGACCCCGGCGCTGCTGCTGCGCCCATCCGGCTGTCGGCCAAGACCGGCCTGCCGGTGGGTTTCACGGGGTCTACGGGGGCAGCCGGCGCTCGCGGGGCAGCCTCCTACCCGGCGCGCGGCGTGCACGCCCGGGCGAGCGACGGCGCGGCGGCGCCGGCCGGCGACGGCGCCAGCGCGGCCGGCGAGAGCGCGGCGTCGAGCGTCCGGCGGCGCGACGAGAGCGCCGAGGAGAAGCGCGAGCGCAAGGCCGCCGTCCGGTGGGCGCGGGTGCGCACCCTGGCGTGCCCAGCATCTGGGTGACAATCTGGGCTCCTCGCGTGTAATGCTGTGCATGGCAAGGAAGTGCTGCAGGTACGATCAGAGGACAAGCATGGAGTGCGCATGGCTGGCCGCCTGATGCCGGCCGCTCAGCCCCTCGGCGTGTCGGGAACGAGCGGGTGCTGCAGAAGTGCAGCTGTGAGCTTGCGCTGCTAGACCACCTGTGTCGGTAGAAATTTCATGGCTGGTTGTAACCTTGTACGTGCGGGTAGGAGAGAGCAGTGAGCCGCACCTGCGCCGGGTGAATGAAAAGAGGCGAGCCTGGGTGCCATGTGGCTGCTGGGAGAGCGGCATAAAAGCAGCGCTGGTATGGCCGGCGCCCGCCGGCCTGTGAACCCGGGCTGAAGAGAATGCCGCCAGAGCACCTTGCGGAGCCGGGCGCGCTGCAGCGGCGGGCAGCGTAGGCGCGTGCGCTGTCCCCCGCGCCTCTCCGCACAGCCCGCGTGCCGCCCTGGCGACCTGTGGCTGTCGGGCTAGAGGGGCAGCTGCGGCGACGTAGCATGTCTGAGCTGACCTGACACGGAGACGCTGTCCGCGGCGGGCAGAGGGCGGCGCGCGCGTCGAAGAAAGAGTCCAAGGTCATGTACAAAGAGGAGGCGCTGCTGGCGCACCAGCGCATGGCCGCCCCCGCGCCATCGATCATTGCGCTGCCCTGAGCGGCGGCGACTGGGCGCTTGCCTCTGCCCGCGTGGCAGCACGCCTGTGCCAGGAACACAAGAGGTGTGTCGGTTGCCCTGCATGCATATGGATCGTGTGGCAAGAGCGAGTGTTTGCCATGGTGGTCGTGTCTTTGTGCTTCTATGTGTGTCTCTTTAGCCTGGAGAGCTCCTGTGTGTCTGCCTGGATCTGTATGACGGAGGTGCTGCTGTGTGGCAGGAACATGCTGGTTGCACGAGGTCGAGAGCGCAAGTTTGTGCTTCGATCTGTGACACTATGACTCAAGTGCTGCATGGTCCTCAGGTATTGCACGCCAAACACTGGGACGCCGCCTGCCCTCCGCACTGCTGAATACTTGCACAAAGCCCTCATACCGTCCTGGAGAACCCTGTGAGTTTACGAACAGAGCTTGTAACTACTTTCTCCATGGCTCCCTAGGGTTAGGGGTAGGGTCCGCTCCAAGTGCGCACGTCGGAGGCCCCCCTACCTTTTAAGAGCGCTTGTCTTCGTCAGCTCCTCGGCGTTGTACCAGCAGCGCTTGGATGGCAGCGGGCCGGCTGCAACAGAGCGCGTTGTTGCGTCAGGTGAGGGCACCGAGCGCTGCATGTTTTGAGCCTGCCGGCGTTGGTGCGCGCACTGCGCGTGGTGACGGCCGTGCGATTGCGCAGGTATTTGCACACGTGGCGAAGCAGTGCCTGCACTTGCCGGCAGCGGAGCGCGCCGCGGCCGGGCAGTGCAGCACGTCCAGCTTTGCACGCTCGGCGAAGTTGCAGCGGCGGCCCTACAACTTTTACAGAGAGGAGGTCCCCAGCGACCCGCAGGCGCAGGCGCGTCCCACGCGCCTGCGCGCAGTCTCGTGATACGCGTGCCGCCTCTGGCCCGCCCCTGCCTGCCGCCGTGCCGTGCGCGCGCCCCGTGCAGGCAAAGCAATAGCTAGGCTCTGCTTGGAGGAGCGATGTGCACGCTGCGTTGTGGAAGGCCGCACAACATGGTCAGTCCGCTCGTGCGGCTGCGCTATGCAACGTCCGTTGGGAAGCTCGCTCGTGCAGCTTGCTCTGCAGGCTGTTGCTGTCGGATGATGCACCGTGCTTCTGCTGGCGCTCGTGCTGCCTCCTCCGGCACCGCCGTGTGGCAGCCTGTGCAGGCATCAGGGGAAGCAGCACACACCGGACAGTGCCAGCCTGGGAGCTTGCCGGCCGACTGTGTGTGTAGACCTGCGCCAGGACCTGTTGAGTCAGTCGGAGGAGGGCTAGGGCCCACATACATCACTCTGAGCGTGCTGGGCTGTGCACCGTGGGGGCAGTTTGCCCTGAAGTCAGCTGGCACGGCAGTGCTCACCCGGAGGCACTTATGCGCTACGTGAAGGCGGCATTGTGTGCACCGCACCCAGTGTGACAGGGGCCGCACCGTTCGAGTCTGTGGCCAGTCCCTGCGCAAAGGCTGTCAGCATAAGTCATGCCGCCGAACCCTCCTGTGTCTCACACGGGGCGCTACGCTGCTGCCAGGCAAACTTCCTGCACGATCTCAACCGGCGCGGCGACCATGAGGCTATTGTGCAGGCGTTTTGAGAGCGGGCAGCTGTCCAGCAGCGTGTCTCACACGGGACGCTGCGCTGCCGCCAGGCGAACTTCCTGCGCGACCTCAACCGGCGCGGCGACCATGAGGCAGTCGTGCAGGCGTTTGAGAGCGGGCAGCTGTCCAGCAGCGAGGCGGCGCTGGGCGAGTACGTAAAGGCGCTCGTTGCCGTCGACCGCCTGGACACGTCCTCGCTGATACGCACGCTGCAGGCGCGGCGGCGCGCTATGGCCCGCCTTGGCAGGTGCTTGTTATACTGCTGCTTGTGCTCAGGTGTCAGCCACTGACCGGGGAGGTGGTTTGCAGCAGCTTGCTCACTGCCTGCATCCCAGCCTGCCACGGCGTTGAAATTGGAGAAGTTGCAATTTCAGCATGCTGGCCTTGAGCGTGCTGAGTCCAATTGGGCGGTGGGATTGAGCGGTGGCGCTTAACGGTGGGCGGTAGTAGGCAGCGGTGCCCTTGCGCGTGTCGGCAGACAGCTGAGCAGTTGGAGCCTGAGCGGCGCGCGTCAATGGCGCGCAGCGCGGCGCGGGCGCTGCCGGCGGCGCGTCTGCCGGAAGCGGGCGCAGCTTCGGCAGCTTGCGGGCCGGCAGCGGCATCAATTACGGCGCCGCCGCGGAGGGCATGGGCTTCGCGGGCATGGCGGCGCGGCTGACGGGCGCGGGGGCGGGGTCGGAGGTCATCGGGACCGCCAAGAACCCGCTGGTCACCATGCAGGTGGGCGCTGCGCCTACCTGTAGAGGGCGTGTGATGCATGGCAGGCTTCCGCGCTCCTGTCTGCTGTGTGTCGTGAGGCATGTGCAGTGGCGCAGGTATTCGATGCAGCTAGTTGACCGATATGTGTCAGGCTGTCACGTTCATGCGGGTGTGGTCCTGGCATGCGGGAGCCGCCGGAATGCTGGGCGCGACTTTGCAGCATGCCATGCATGCTGGCTGTCATGTTACTGCTCATGAGGGGCATGGGCGTGCTGTTTAGGGGGGGGGGTCCGTCCTTGTCGTGCGGGGGCTCCAGCCTTCCGGGCGCGGATGTGGCGCACGCTGCGCACGCCGGCGGCAGTGTTCCTGCCCGCAAGGCGTCCTGGGCGTGCTGCCTTGAGGCGGGCGTGTCCCTGGCGTGCAGGCGGAGCCAAAGTTTCGGGCGTGGCTGCGGCGCATGCCGCGCACGCCTGGGCGTGGGTCAGGGTAAGAGCGAAAGGCCAGGGTAAGAGCAAAAGGGCGCGCTGTTGGCGCGCAGGCGGAGCCGACGTTCCGGGCGCAGCTGTGGCGCACGCTGCGCACGCTGGCGGTCGTGTTCCTGCTCATGAGCGGCCTGGGCGCGCTGTTCGAGGACCGCGGCCTGCCGCGCGGCATCCTCAACAACCCCGACATGCGCCCGCAGTTTGAGTCCAAGACCAAGTTTGCGGACGTGAAGGGCGTGGACGAGGCCAAGGCGCGCCCGCCCGCCTGAGCAGGCTCCCCTGTCGCGGGGCGGCTGGCGGATGGAGTCGCCCGACCCGGGCTGCCGCACAGGGCGGTGGCAGGGCAGGGTAGGTGCTCATGCAGTTGATGTGGTGCCATGCGCCGCGCAGCTCACAGCGGCTAGGCATGGGCGGCCCACCCCCGGCCTTCAAGCTGGGTCGTCTGTGACGCGCCGGGCGGACCTGGTGGAGGTGGTACAACCTGCGCGACCCGCCCGATTTCACCCTAACCCTTACCCTTATCCGGCCGCGCGGCGTCAGTTCGCTGAAACCCTGCGCCTGGCCCAGGCGGACCTGGAGGAGGTGGTGCACTACCTGCGCGACCCGCACAAGTTCACCACGCTCGGCGGCAAGCTGCCCAAGGGCGTGCTGCTGGTCGGGCCGCCCGGCACCGGCAAGACCATGCTGGGTGCGCCCCGCGCGGCGGGCGGCTCAGGCTGCGAGGCTGGTGCTGCCTCAGGCCTTGGCTGCGCTAGGGTTGCCTTGCTGCGTCGTGGGCTGTCCGGGTGTCAGCGGCTTCTTAACAGGAGTGCTATCCCTAGAGCCAGCTCATGAGCGGAGGCGTGCTTCAAAATAAGGCTGTGGCAGGCGCCAACGCCTCCAGAAACGTGCGGGCAAGGTATTGGGCGCAGCTAACGCGCTGCTGGCAAGTTGGTGCCTGTGCTGCTCGCGTGTGCCCTGTGTCCACCCTTGTGGCCAAGCGGGCATGGCCTGTCCGGGCAGCGTGCGCGATTGCGGGGACGCCCGCGTCCCCTTTTCTACCGTATGTCCCACCCTGTGGCTGAGCGGGTGCGGCCTGCTTGGGCAGTGTGCGCGGTTGCGGGCGAGGCCGGCGTGCCCTTCTTCTACAATTGCTTTTGTATGCCCTACCCTATATGCCAGCCCTGTGGCTGAGTCGCGGCCTGCCGGGGCAGCGCGCGCGATCGCGGGCGAGGCCGGCGTGCCCTTCTTCTACAACTCCGGCAGCGAGTTCGAGGAGATGTTCGTTGGCGTGGGCGCGCGCCGCGTGCGCGACCTGTTCAAGGCGGTGCGGCGGTGCCCTGCACGGCTGCCCCTCCCGCTCAGCCACGCCTGCGCGCTCTGCGCGAGCGTGTGCTGGCCAGGCTTGCGGTTAGCTTCAGGCGCACTGTACTGTAGATGCAAGGCCTGCAGGGTAGGGAAGCTCCTGTGACTAAGTTGCGGCGCTTCAGGCGCGCTGCGGTTGACTAGGTAAGTCTTGGTATGTCCTTTGGCAGCAGAGAATAAAGAGTGATGCATGACCTGGCAGCGGGCGCGAGAGCTGGCAGCGTGCGCGCGGGGCAGGCCAAGAAGCATGCGCCCTGCATCGTGTTCATCGACGAGATTGACGCGGTCGGCGGGCGGCGCAACGCCAAGGACCAGCAGTACATGAAGATGACGCTCAACCAGCTGCTGGTAGAACTTGACGGGTGCGCGGCCGATTCGCGGAGCAGTGATGGTTGATGTTAATGTTAGGGTAGGTCTAGGATGAAGATGACGCTCGACCAAGGGCTCGACGGGTGCGCGGCCGGGTCCGCTGAGTAGGTAGGGTCTCAGCACACTGTATCTATGGCTTGTACGCAGCGATAGATGTGCAGTCCACATGAGTCCTGGCGCGCCGCACGCGATGTCCTAGAGCGCTCACCTGCTGTTGTCCGAGCCCTGGGCATGACGCGACGTCACCAGTGCTGATGTCCCTGGGCCTGTGCTGCGCGCAGCTTCAAGCCGAGCGAGGGCGTCATCGTCATTGCGGCCACAAATTTCCCGGAGTCGCTGGACAAGGCGCTGATCCGCCCTGGCCGCTTTGACCGGTGCGGGGCCCGCGCGCCCGCGCGTCCAGAGCTCCGCTCGTGCAGCGCGGGGCGTGACGGCCCTGGAAGCGTCCGTCAACTAGCAGCAGCCTCTTGCGGCCACCCAGCCAACCAGCCAGCCCCTGAGGGCCTCTTAAGGTTCCTGACAAGCCAGATAGGGCTGTTGTAGGTTCTTATGAGCCGGGGCGCGCGGCAGGCATGTGACGGTCCCCAACCCGGACGTGGCCGGGCGCAGCCAGATCCTGGAGGTGCACTGTAAGAGCGTGCCGCGCGCGGCCGACGTGGACCTGAAGGCGCGCCCGGGTCCACGCACTGAGTCACGGCAGCCGAGGCGTTGGCTTTGGGACAGCCAATGCTCTGCCGCCGACCTCAGACTAATCAAGGCGCACTTTGGGGTGCAGCGGGGATGCGCTTGCTCGTGCATGATTGTTATGTGCACGACTGTCATGTGCTTCAAACGGCTTCTCTTCTCCGTACCACTCCAGCACGGAGATGCCAGTCGATGTGTCATTGCCGCCCTGCTGCCGGCGTGTCCCATTGGCATGCACGGTGCGCGGCTGGCGTGCACCGCCGTAGTGCGAAGCGGGGACGGCCTCCGGCCCGCACCCCCCTTCGCCTGGCGCGCTCACCGCGCGCGCGGGGCGGCAGGTGATCGCGCGGGGCACGCCGGGGTTCTCGGGCGCGGACCTGGCCAACCTGGTCAATGTGGCTGCGCTTACCGCCCGCGCGGCGCGGGGCCGGCAGGTGATCGCGCGGGGCACGCCGGGGTTCTCGGGCGCGGACCTGGCCAACCTGGTCAATGTGGCCGCGCTCAAGGCCGCGCGCGACGGGCTGCTGGCGGTGAACATGGCCGCGCTGGAGTATGCCAAGGACCGCATCCTCATGGGCGCCGAACGCAAGAGCGCCGTCATCAGCGAGGAGAACCGCAAGCGCGCGCCCGCCCTAGGGCCGCTGCCTCGGCTGCGCAGGCGAAGGGATGTTGCGGGTCTCTCAGCGCGCGCGCGGCGCCATGCCCAGTTAGGCACGGGGTTCGTCAAAGCGGCAGGGGCACCACTGCGGCGCAGGCCGCGACGCGATCGGCGCCTCCCGGCTGACCCCGCCCGACCGGCGCAGGCTGACGGCGTACCACGAGGGCGGCCACGCGCTGGTGGCGCTGCACACCGAGGGCGCGCACCCGGTGCACAAGGCGACCATCGTGCCGCGCGGTGCGCCGCCCGCCGCCCCTGGGAATGACCGCAGGCCGGCCCGCGGTCCAGCAAACGCGTATTTTGCGCCTCCGCTGCTGTCTGCGCGACTGTCTGCGTGCGCGACCGACCAGGCTCAGCTGCGAAGGTGCTGCATGGAGCCTGGCTGCTTTACATGCCTCTGCTGCGTTACCAACCTGTGCAGCAGCGTTGCCAGTGTTGAGTAAGGTGCTTACCAGGGTTTGAGATGCCTTGTGAGGCGCTGCCGGGCATAGGGTGCACGCTGCCGAAGCATAAAAGGATGCCCGGCGGCCCGTTGCCGAGCGCGCGCGCGGCGCGGCGCAGGCATGTCGCTGGGCATGGTGGTGCAGCTGCCAGAGGCGGACGAGACGAGCGTCTCGCGGCGGCAGCTGCTCGCGCACCTGGACGTGTTCATGGGCGGGCGCGTGGCCGAGGAGATCATCTTTGGCGCGGGCGACGTCACCACCGGCGCGTCCAGCGACCTGGACAAGGTGCGCCGCCCCCGCCCTGCTCACGCTTCGTTGGGCTGCGTGCCTATGCATGCGCGCGGGATGGTGGCAACAGTATCAAGAGCAGCTGTATAGGTGGCTGTGGTCTGGAGGCCAAAGTTGCAGCGCATTGGCTGGACGTCCAAAAGCACAGGCTAGCGAGCGCACGCTGGCGGTTTCGATGCCATGACAGCCTCCCATTGGCAAGGCAACTGTGTCGAGTGTGACAGCAGCATGGCTGTGTTGCAGTGTGCAGATCAGGCAGTGAGGTATCACGGTCGCGCTGCTACCTCAATGGTGGCTGCGGCGGCGGCTGCGCAGGCGACCAAGCTGGCGCGCGACATGGTGACGCGCTACGGCATGAGCGACCTGCTGGGCCCCACCTCCATCGACTACGAGGACGGCGGCCGCTCGCTGTCGTCCGAGACGCGCGCGCTCGTGGAGCAGGAGGTGTGCCAGCAGGTCGCATTGCCTTGCTTCACTTGAAAGTCTGAGCGCTCAATCGCAGTAAGGTCACTGTATGTCTCAATGTGCGCCACAGCGAGCGAGCGGGATGCAATCTTTGTTCTGGAGGGCCGCCCTATTGTGTTTGAGAAATGAGTTTGCCTGTGGCGCACAGCAGTACCCTTTTGCGTAGATAAGCCATCAAGACAAGGCCGTTCGCCGGGACGCCCTGCCGCACTGGCAGAAGATGCACGTCGCAGGTGTAGGGTTTCGAGAGTGCTTGGGACGCGGCGCGCGCAGGTGAAGAAGCTGGTGGACAGCGCGTACGAGCGCGCGAGCGGCATCCTGCGCCGCAACGAGGCCGAGCTGCACACGCTCGCGCAGGCGCTGCTGGACAAGGAGACGCTGTCCGGCACGCAGGCGTGCCGCCCCGCCGCCGCGCGGTATTGGCGGCAGTCGTGTTGTGCGGTTGAAAACATGTCTGAGCAGCGTGTGGAAAGGCGGGCATGGTGTGCTCCTGCTGGTGTCCGCCTGAAAGGTTTTGCACGTGGAGCTCCGTACCTCAGCTGAGGGGCGCATGCACAGCACTGACTGCAGAGTGCGCATTTGGCAGATTCGCGAGCTGCTGAAGATGCCGCTGAAGACGAAGACCAAGGCCAGCATCACTGCACCGGCGGCCGTGCGGCCGGCGCCGGCCGCGTCCGTGCGGCCAGGGTAGGGAGGTTGCAGGGTTACGCGGCGCTAGGGTAGGTCGGCATGGTGGGGCTTGTTGTGGCACAGTCTGGCAAGCGTCTGGTTGCGGCGGCTTGCTCGGGCGCATCCTGGGGGCGGCTGCCGGTTGGGATTGGGCGTGCCGAGGCAGGTGGGCGGGGTCATGCCCATGCACGGCAGGGCCAGAGGGCGCTTGTGGCTGTCGACCGCCGGGCGCTGGGCGCGTAGTGTATAAACACCGACCTGCGCGTTGCTACGGTGCTGCCGTGTGCGCGTATGAATCTGCGGTACGCAGGTTGGTGAAGCGAGTGTGCGCGGGATCATAGCATACGACGCGGGCTGCTGCTGTCCAGGGGACGTTGGTGCCTGTCAGCGCGTCGGCGGCTGATTTTGCAGCATCCGTGGTAGAAAGCACACAAGTTCTGTGGGTGTGGGGTTCAGCATTCTCGTGGCAGTCAGGGCAGCCCTGGATGCGTTGTTGCAGACGGTGCAGGTTTTGGCAGTGGTCATTCTGTGTGTCGTGCTTCATGACCCACTTGTACTGTAACATAGCAAAAGAATCTACATTCATGACGGTGATGCTGCAGCACCACGCTGCAGGACCCATAGTGGGTTGACCGGCAACCCCGTTCTTGTTCTGGCATGCATTTGCAAGCGCAAGTGCGCGCCTTCTCCTAACCCGACACACATGCACCGTCATGGTACATGCCCTTCAAGACACTGACTCCCGGGTGCATCACTCTGACATGCCAACATGTGAGCCCATCCCACACTCTTGCAACCTCCTACGGAGGACCCTGGAGACTGGCACACAATGCCGGAGCGCATGTACTGGGCATCAGGCATATGCCAGACTGGATCAGCGCGCCCCTCTGGCTCGCCTGGTGCCCTCCTCGCTCTCACCTCTGCCCCTGCAGCAATGCCCGCCAGTCGAGCAGCAGGCCTTTTCCGCTGCCGGGAACCTATGAGACGGTGCCTTAGGAAGAGAAAAAGCAGCTGCCTCGAGCGCGCGGGCGCCGCCTCACACGGGCCCGTCGGCGCTCATGCGCTCGATGTACTTGTCGTAGAACTCGGCCGCGCGCTCAAAGTGGCCGATCTCGGTGTAGATGTCGGCGATGGTGCCGTACGCGTCCGCGTCGCCCACGTGGTCGCCCATCGCGCCGCTGATCTCCAGCACGCGCTGCAGGTGCTGGATGGCGGTGCGGTGCTGGCCCTGCCGCGGGGCATGGGAGAGGGCTTGAGGCAGGGGGCATGGGGCTTGGGGCGCGGGGCATGGGGTCGTGCACGGAGTCGCGAGCAAGGGTGCGGCCTCCCTGGCCGAAAGGGCGGCCGGGTTGCAGCCCCAGGGTGACTTGCGGCAGAGCCTGCTTTCCCTGGTGGCAACGCCCAGCGAGCTGTAATTTAGATGACAGCGCAAGCCCGGTTCGCCGCACGCGCGGGCGGGGGTCCGTGCCTGCAGGCGCGCGGCGGCGGCAAGGCCGCGCGTGGCGCGCCGCTCCTGCGTCTGGTCGCCCACAAACTTGGCCAGCATCAGCGCGCGCTCGAAGCGCACCAGCGCCGACGCGCCCTGCTTCTCCTTCAGCAGCCTGCCGGCCCCAGCAGCAATCGAGTTTCAGGGTTCCAGCGCTATCTTTGCAATGTGATCTGCAATGTGAAGAAAAAGACGCTGCCTTTTGCAGTGGCCTCCTAAAGGGCTTTCAACTAGCCAATTGCGACACACGCTGTGGCCCAACATGCGCGGCCGCACGCAGCACTTACGGCGCGCTCGCGTGCCTCCAGCAAGGCGCCCGCCCGCGGCCTGCCTGGGACGCCTGACATGGGCACAGCTTGTCGGAGGTTCGCAGGCGGGGAGACGCACCGCTTGCCCTCGCGCAGCGCCGCGGTGCACTGGCGCGCCTCGGGCGACATATCGATGTCATCGTCCATGCTGATGAGCGACAGCGTGGGGCCGGGCGAGGAAGAGGCATCGCTGATGGCTGTAGCCGCCGCAGCGCCGGCGCTCGGCTCCGTCGGCGCGGCCAGCGGCGGCGGGGCGACGCTCTCGCGCACCAGCACCGCTGCCTGCGCAGTGTGTGGAGCTCAGCGCAACCGGCCGGCTGTGGGAGCCAGGCGCCGCGCCGCATGCGGCGGTTCACGCATGAGGCACACGCCCGCCCCCGGCACGCTGGCTTGGAGTGCTGCAGTCGGCGGCGGCGAGGCCGCCGCCTCGGCGCGCGCGCTGTCCCAGCTTTGGGCGGGCGAGTCCGCTTGCGGGGCTTGCATGCGCCAACCCGGGTGTCACGGAGTAGCTCATGACAGGCTGCGCATGCATGTCGCGGCTGCACATAGCGGCTTGCGAGGCTCCTCCAAGCGCGGGCGAGCTCCGCCAGGCCTCCGGGGCCGCCGCACCGGCGACCCGTAGGACAGCGCCGACACGGGCGCAGCGCCCTCCTCCGACGGCCGTGGCGGCGTGCGCGCGGGCAGCGGCTGCGGCGCGTAGTTGAGCCCGGGCGCGTACACGGTCCCCGAGCGCGCCTGGCTCGCGCGCGCACAGCATGTTAGGGTAGGATTGTGGTTGGGCTTGGCCCCACGACATGCCCTTTTGGTGCTGGGCGCGCAGCAAGCAGCGCCGCTGGGCGGGGGGAGGCACTGCGCCACGGCGGCGCTGCCACTCTGCATTGCTCTCAAGCCTGGGCCCCAGGGGCTGTGGGGCCTGCCTGGCCTGGCCTGGCTGGGGCCTGGCTCCTCAAGGCGGCACAGGCTGTGCCATCGCGCCGCATTGTGCACTGGGAAAGCAAGGTTTGCACACGCTGTCCGTTGTGCGGCACAGTTCCTACTTTGTGCGGCACAGTTCCTAGCCCATCCCATGTAGAACACAGCAGCATTCACTAACATTCACGAATATTCATAGTATTTGCAGCAGGAGACAGCAAGTATTTATGCACGACAGGCGCGCCTGTTGGCGTAGGCTCATGTTGATTTTGCGCAGCTGTTCATTCAGCCGCTCCAACTCTGCCTTGCGCTGCCGCGCCGAGATGCCTGCGAGGCAGAGCTGGCTTTGCATAACTGGATGCCGTCACAGCACAGGTAGGCGCGTCTCCCGCAGACAAATTGTCTTCAGTGCAACTGTACTCGGAGCAGAGGCTCTCGACATGCGGTTGCGCACCCCCAACCAGCGCGCCGGTCAGCGCGACGACCTCAGTGATGCCGACCACATCGACGCCAAAGGGAGTCGCGCACAGCCGCCCATTCTCTGCGGTGATCGTCTCGCGGGCCTGCATTTGGGTCCCACACACGCTCACGCTCCAGCGGAGTCCGAGCGCTCGCTCCTGCTATTTGCGCCGGCTGCAATTGGGCTGGTGTCAGGCCGCCCTGCCACCCTCAGTTTGCCGGCTTGACAGTGGCGGTGAGTGGCGGTGAGAGCGTGGCTGTGGCTGGAAGGCAACACTGCCCAGAAACAAATGTTGACAACCTGCTGAAGCACTCATGCGTGCGTGCACCGCTCTCCGCCGAGCAAGGCAGTGTGCTCGTCAAGGCGGTGTGCTCGTCCTCAGCGGACCAGCACGCGCCGCGCCGCCCCCGCCCGGCAGCGCTCGCGCGCGTGCGCGCTCAGCCCCAGGCCCTCGGGAGCGCCGAGCTCCGCGGGCCGGCCAGGAGGCGCGCATCGCCCAAGGGGCGCGCTGCCTGAGGCGCAGCGCGGGGAGGGCGAGCCACCACATCCTGGCTGCGGCCCTGTACCCTACCCTACCCTGCCGGCGGAGGGCGCCCACCTTGGCCTCCAGTGCCGCGCGCGTGCGGTCCAGCTCGCGCCGCGCCTCGCCCTCGGCGTTCGCGCGCAGGCGCACCAGGTACGCCTCCTCATCGGCGAGCGGCCCCTTGGCGCCTGCGCGCGTAGGGGTTAGGGGTCAGGGTCAGCCCCAAGCCCAGCGCCTCGAGCTCGCGCCTGCACAGGCCGGGGCGGCGGCCGGCGGCCGGTGAGACTGGTCAGCGCAGGCTTGCCAGCGAGCAGAGGGCCTGGCACTAGCTTGCAGGCGCCTTGTGACAGTAACCTGCCTGCGCGCATGTTTATGCACAGGGCTTTGCTGCACTGCAGGGTGTGCGGCTACCTTCTGAGTGCTGCGCGTACACAGCATGAAGCACAGCCCACACCGCCTCGCACTGGGTTTGCAGGAGGCTTTCGCGTCAAGCAGGGAGCTGCGGCAGAGCGCAAGCAGCGAGGCACCTGTGGACGACAGGAAGGGCTGCACGGCCAGCGCGGGCGCGCTGAGCGCTAGGTGCGCTGCTGCCAGAGCGCCGAGCAAGCCTGCCAGCGCTCGCATTGGCCGCAACCGCCCCGGCTCCTGCAGCAGTACACACACTCCCGGTTGCTTCAAGTCAAGCACTCTAGTTCACACACTCGAGAGGAATCAGACATGATTACAGTGGACTGTTATGAAAAATGCGTGCCCGCCGGCAAAACCGCCTCTAGACAGACAGGAGCTTGCCTCTCCACACCACATATATTTCAAAGAGCAGATGTATTGCCTAGCAATAATAACAGCGGGCTCGCGCACCTGGCCAGTGTCTGCCGCCGCGGAGACTGGCACTGCCCGGCCGCGCCGCTGGCCCCGCGCCGCTGCTGTCGGCAACAGGCGCTGGGCCCTGAGGCAGCTGGGGCACGGGCCCACCCGACAAGGCTGTGGGGACGTGCACGGCGTGGGGCTCTACCCTAACCATATCCTAACCCTTTTGCTGTGCAGCGGGGCGCGCCTGCAGCGCGTCCGCGCGAACGAGGAAGTTGGTGCCCGCGCACAGCGCAGTGCCCCACGCCTCGGAGCCGGGCACGACCTCCGCGTACAGGTGCCGCTCCAGCTGCGCGGCGGCCCCGGGCACGCCACTGCTCTCAGAGGCAACGGCACGAGCTAGGCGCGCGGCGCGCTGTGCGCCGCGCCACTCTGGCCACATGTGTGCAAGCCCAGCCGACGCCCACCCCAGAGGTGTCTGCATGCTGTGAACTGACAACAAACTCGCTGCGGAGCTCAAGTCTTGCACACCGAGGCATGTACATATGCACCCTGTCATGCAAGCAGCGCTCAAGAGTGGAGGTGCACATGCCTGCATCTCATGCTGTCAGCACCGTATAACCTGTGCAGCAAGCAGCTCCCCTTGCATGGTTGCCATGCGTGGCTGCCCGGAAGCAGAGGCAGCCCACCGGCACTCCAGGCGACCTGAGATGTCATCCGCAAAGATGCGCAAACAAAGCCCAGGCCCGCACCTGGTCAAAGACGTCTGCGCCGGGCGCCACGTTCGCGTACCCCGGCGGCGAGTGCACCAGGCGGACGCCGGGCGTCGCCATGCACGGCAGCAGCTTCAGCAGGAAGCTCTCCGCGGCCACCTGCGCGCCCGACCCACCCCGTGTCCAGGCCGCGCGTGCCATCCCTAACCCTAACACTACCCTACGCTGCCCGAGGCCGCCGCCTCACGCGCGCGCGCCCGGCAGCGCGGGCCGCCGGCGCTGCGAGCGGGCCGCGCGCGGCCGCGCCTGGTCGTCGTCCAGCACGGCCACGACGTGCGCCGCGCCGGCCAGGACGCCCTTGGGGTAGAGCTGGCGCAGCGCGTGGTTCAGCGCGGCGGCCTTGCCGCGGTCGGCCCGCGCGGCCGATGCGCGCCCCTCGCCGGCGGTGTACTGCAGCTCGTCGCGGCCCAGCCCGTCTACCAGCGCGGCGCGGGCCTCATCCCTGGCGCCGCGCCGGGGGCGCCGTGTGGCTCCGCTGCCGGGCCTGCTTCTCGGTGCGGCCATGGCTGCCCGGTGCAGCCTCCTAGGCAGGCAGGCGCCTTGAAAGGCTGGCAGTTCACTGAGACATTCCTCTGCTGCAGGAGCCCCTGCCCCCACGTTCTGGTGTGGTAGGTGTGTGGTAGGTATGTCGTCACACCCTGCTGGTGGGTGGGCTGCCACTCAGCGCCCTGGACGGCGTCGTGGCCGTGAGCAGCCTCGTGGCCGTGAGCGCATGCGCAGGAGCACAGGGGCCGCAGGGCCGAGGCTGCGGCCGCGCGCCGCGCCTGCGCGGGTCCACCAGGAAGACGGCGCGCGTGCAGCCCGGGGGCAGCGCCATGTCGCAGGCGGCTGCCAGCGCCCGCCGCGTGCGCTCCAGGCTCGCCCCGTTGGCGACCACGAGCACCTGCCGGGCGCGGGCGGCCGCGCAAGCTGTCGGGAGAAAGTCTGTCGGCCGAGCGGTGCCGCTGCACCGCCCGCGGCCTGCGCGCCGGCTGCGATGCCAGTCTGTTGCGAAGATGGGGGGTGTGGCCTCCGCCAAGCTGGCCTCTCCGCTTGGCACAGGGCACTACATCGCGCGTGCGTGTGCGCGTACGCGGCGGGCGCGCGCCGTGTGCGGCGGCGCGCCTGCACATGGTAGCTGCATGCGTCGGCCTTGGGCTTGCCCTCCGCGTCGAGGCGCGGCGCATCCGGTTTGCCCCGCCGCCGGCAGCGCTGCGTCCACGGCCGGTGGTCCGCGTACAGCTGGCGCGTCTGCGCCGAAGAGTGCAGCGTATTTAGGCTTTGTCTCATTCGGTCCCTCCCAAAAGGCGCGCGCCGGCCTGCCTGCAGAGTCACAGCTGTGGAAATGAAATGCACATGGAGAGGACGGCACTGTCAGGGCAGGCCGCATCGCATGCGGCCGCGACAGGCAGGGCCCACGGCGGGCCGGGCGCGCGCGGGCGGCAGCAGCAGCTGGCAAAGACGGGCGCCGCGCGGCCTGCTCCTGATGGGGCCGCACGCGCGCGCCTGGCTGAGGCCGAGGATGGCCCCGGACGTGAACACGAGGCCCTCGGCGATGAGGACCACAATCTGGTAGGCCAGCAGCGGCGGCGGCGCGCCGCGCCCGACCATCGTGGCGCGGCAGAACAGGTAGAAACCGAACGCGGCGACGTACAGCGCCCACAGGCCCGCTCCCACCGCGTCCAGGTGCGACGGCCGTGACTGGTCCGCGACACGCCGCTGGTGCGACTGGAAGCG
>JAABUV010001579.1_pt1 | contig 32734 bp, 37 predicted proteins | sample 5559971 | NCBI WGS metagenome assembly JAABUV01 (sample SAMN10711881, study PRJNA513362) | rock metagenome | isolation source: Antarctica rocks | place: Antarctica: Victoria Land, Knobhead nord | collected 2015-12-19
GGCACGATCCTGGCGGGCAACCTGTACAACAGGGTCGGCCCGCGCGCCCTGATCGTCGGCGGCGGCCTCGTCGCGATCGTCACCAGCTTCATGCTGCAGGGGTGGTCGACCCTCGACTCGGCGTACAGCGTGCTGCCCTGGATCCTCCTTTTGCGCGGCTTCGGGCTGCCCCTGGTCCTGCAATCGGCCACCACGTCGGCGCTCTACGGCATCACGGGGCGGGACCTGCCCACGGCGACCACGCTCAACGTTGTGGCGCGCAACGTCGTGGCCGCGCTCTCCATCGCCATTCTGATCAACGTCTTCGACACCCAGCGGGTCGTGCATCAGGCCAACCTGGCCGCCCGCGTGACGCGCGCCAACCCGGCCGCCAACGCGCTGTACAACGGTTTGGTCACCCACTTCCTGGGCCTGGGCCTCTCGGCGAGCCAGGCGGTCGGGGCGGCCATCGGGCAACTCTCGGGCATGGTCGCGCAACAGGGCGCCGCGCTGGCCTTCCAGGACGTCTACTGGCTGACCGGCGTCGTGAGCATCCCCGTCATCCTGCTCGCCTTCCTCATACGTGCGCCACGTCCCGCCGCCGGCGGCGGTGGGGCGTCCCAGGCCGCGATCCCGCGCCACGCCGAGTAAACGGTAAGCGACCGGATAATACAAAGCTCACGACGCCTCCCATTTCGGGAGGCGCCGTGAGCTTTGTACTCCGTATTCTGTGGCGTGTCGAGCACAATTAGGCGTTGTTGACCGGATATGGGCGAATGGCGTATCGTCTAGCCATGACGTCCCAACGCCCTCATCGTCTCCGCACACTCCTCCTCGGCGCGGCCCTCTTGCTGCTCCTTGTCGCCGCCGCGGTCGGGCTCGCCCTGGCGGCGCGGCCCACGACGGCGGCCGTGGCTCCGCTCGACCCCAACATCCCCAACGAGCAGGCGCTAATCAACGCGGGGCTGAGCGGCACGCCGGGACCGGGCCAGCCGGCGGCGCCGGTCGTCGTAGATCGTGTGCTCGTCGACGGGGCAGCCACCCGACAAAGCTGTATGGCAAATAGGTACACTTGGGAGGACAAGTGAAGCATAATGGTCTGAGGAGGACGCGTCCATGGCCCAGGAAGAGACATTCGACGCCATCGTGATCGGATCGGGGCAGGCCGGCGGCCCGCTGGCGAGCGCGCTGGCCCGCGCCGGGCACAAGACGGCTATCGTCGAACGTGTACACGTCGGAGGCTGCTGCGTCAACGAAGGCTGCACCCCCACCAAGACGATGGTGGCCAGCGCCCGCGACGCCTACCTAGCTCGGCGCGGCCCCGACTACGGTGTGCGGACCGGCGCCGTTTCGGTCGATATGACTGTAGTGCGCGGGCGCAAGCGCGACATCGTGGAGGAGTTCCGCACCGGCAGCGAGAAACAACTAACCGGGACGGAGGGCGTCACCCTGATGATGGGCGAGGCCGGCTTCACCGGCCCCCACAGCGTCCACGTCACGATGAACGACGGCGGCGCGCGTGCCCTGCGCGCGGAGCGTATCTTCATCAACACGGGCGACCGGCCGGCGACGCCAAAGATTGAGGGCATCGACGCGGTCCCAACGCTCGACTCGACCTCGATCATGGAGCTTGACACGGTCCCGGAGCGCCTGCTCATCGTCGGCGGCGGCTACATCGCGCTCGAGTTCGGCCAGATGTTCCGCCGCTTCGGCAGCCACGTCACCATCGTGCAGCGCGGGCCGCAACTGCTGGCGCGCGAGGACCGCGATATCGCCGACGCTGTCGCCGACATCCTGCGCGAGGACGGCATCGAGATCCTGCTCGACAGCGCGGCCCAACGGGTCGCACGCGGCGGCGATGGGCGCATACAGCTGGACGCGCGGACGAAGGACGGCGACCGGACGCTGAGCGGTTCGCATCTGCTCGTGGCGACGGGGCGTGTCCCCAACACTGGCGCGCTCAACCTAGCGGCGGCGGGCATCGAGACCGACGCGAGCGGACATGTCAAAGTCAACGAGCGCCTGGAAACGAACGTGCCCGGCGTGTGGGCTTTGGGCGACGCCAAGGGCGGTCCCGCCTTCACGCACATCTCCTACGACGACTACCGCATCCTCAAGGCCAATCTGCTCGACGGCGGCGACCGCACCACGGCCGACCGCCCGGTCCCCTACACCGTCTTCATCGACCCACAGTTGGGGCGCGTCGGGCTCTCCGAAAAAGAGGCGAAGGAGCAGGGGCGTAAAGTGCGCGTGGCCTCGATGCCGATGAGCAGCGTGGCGCGCGCCCTCGAGACGGCGGAGACGCGCGGGGTCATGAAGGCGCTCGTCGACGGGGAATCTGACCAGATCCTGGGCTGCGCCATCCTGGGCCTCGAGGGCGGCGAGTTGATGTCCATGATCGAGATCGCCATGATGGGAGGGCTGCCCTACACCGCGTTGCGCGACGGCGTCTTTGCCCACCCCCTGCTCGCCGAGTCGTTCAATAACTTATTCGCGTCACTGTAATGATTAATGATAGGGACAACGGAGAGGGTCCCTAATGGGTGTAACAGGGGATGTGGTGAACACGATGGAAGACAAGCAGGGGATGCCAGCGGCGTACGATGACTTCCTGGATACGCTGGCGTGCCAGGGGCTGCGGCTCGACCCGGCTGTGTGGGACGACCTGGTGGATCGTTTAGCCGCGTACGACGTGACGTACTTAGGGGGCGGCAGCGTCGATGCCGGACGCCCGTCACCTTATCGAGGGCCGGCCGATGTTGACCTCGCTCGGTTGGTACGGGACCTGGCGCGCGCGCCGGAACCGCGCCTGCGCGATGCGCTCCTCGCCTTGCTGCTGCGCCATCCCGAGGTTGCCGCTACAGTGCGCGCAGTGCTGGCGTCCGTAGGCCCCCACGACCCGACGCGCCACGCGCTCACGGCACGCCTGCTCGCGGCGGGCGCGCTCCAGCGCGAGCACGCGGCGGACTGGGCGCGCGCTTTGCCCAGCTACCAGCAGATCGATGTCGCCGACCTCACTGCCTCAGAGGGACTGCCGGCGTCGGAGGAGGACGACGGGCGTCTGCTCCTAGTGGCGGCGCAGGAGTTGGTGCGCGGCCGCCACCGCACGCTCGATTACATAGACGGCTGGGAGGATGTCGCCCGGCACGCCCTGCGCGAGACGATGGGTGTCGCGGCCTTCGAGCGCATCATGGCAACGGCGGGAGGATAGTCGGTGTCACAGTATGATCCCGTCACTCCCGCCCGCCTGCAGCAATTCCTGGCGCGGCTTGGTCGCGAGGTGCGGGAGTCGGGCCGCGTCTACCTCGTCGGCGGCACGGGGTTGATGTATCAGGGGCTCAAGGGGTTGACCAAGGACGTAGACTTGGACACTCCGCTGCCCCCGGATACGCACGACCGCTTCTGGCGAGCGGCACGACGGATCGGCCGCGAACTGAACATGGCCATCGAGGAGGCGTCGCCCGCGCAGTTCATCCCCTGCCTCGTGGTACGGAGGATCGGCACCGCTACTTGGGGCGACAGGGCAGCCTGGAAGTGTTTGCCTACGATCCGGTCTCGACCGCGCTGGCCAAGATCGCGCGCGGTCGACCGGCCGACTTCACCGACATACTTGCGTTGGTGCAGGAGGGACAGTTACGGCTCGACACGTTGACGGCGGCCCTCGACGAAATCCTGCCGCGCGTCGCCGCTGGCGAGGCCCTAAAGATCACGCCGGAGGCTTACCGTGCGCATATGGACGCCTTCCTCGCCGATGCTCGTGCGCAGGGGCTAACCGCTGAACACGACAATGGTCCCGAGGTGAGCTAGTGCGCGAGGGGCACGGGGACACATCATAACTCGAAAAGGGAGACACACATGAATGAGCCACGCACGGCGTCGTATGGTTCGTGGGCGTCGCCGATCTCGGCGCAGTCGCTCGTCGCCGGGACGGTCGGGCTCGGCGACATCGCGCTCGACGGCGACGCTATCTACTGGAGCGAGTCGCGGCCACAAGAGGGCGGCCGCGTCGTCCTCGTCCGGCGTGACCCCGATGGCACGACGACGGACGTGACGCCCGCCCCTTACAGCGTGCGCACGCGCGTCCATGAGTATGGCGGCGGCGCCTATGCCGTCGCGGACGGCACGGTCGTCTTCTCCAACGATGCCGATGGCCGCATCTACCGCCAACAGGTAGGCGAAGCGCCGGAGCCCCTAACGCCCGAACCGCCGGAGCCGCGCGCGTTGCGCTACGCCGATCTGGTAGTCGACCCCACGCGCGACCGCGTCATCGCCGTGCGCGAGGACCATACCGTGGTCGGGCGCGAACCTGTCAACACGCTGGTGAGCGTCGCGCTGGGGAACGCCGGCGGCGTGAACGTCACGCCCGGCGCCGACGCGGGCACAGTGCTAGTCGAAGGTGCGGACTTCTACGCCTCGCCGGCCCTCTCGTCCGATGGCTCGCGCCTGGCCTGGCTCTCCTGGGACCACCCCAACATGCCGTGGGATGGCACGGAGTTGTGGGCCGCGCCGCTCGACGCCGCCGGTCGCCTCGGCGCACCGGAGTTGGTCGCGGGCGGTCCCGCCGAGTCGATCTTCCAACCGCAATGGTCGCTCGACGGCGTGCTGCACTACGTCTCGGACCGCACCGGCTGGTGGAACCTCTACCGCTGGCGGGACGGGCACAGCGCGGCGCTGCTGCCCCTGGAGGCCGAGTTCGGGCTCCCGCAGTGGGTCTTCAACCAGTCGACCTACGCTTTTGTCGGGGCTGAACGTATCCTCTGCGCCTGCACGAGCGGCGGGACCTGGCGGTTGCTCGACCTCGACGCGGCGTCCGGCTCCTACGCGCCGGTCGACCTCCCGTACACTGAGATTGGGGGGCTGCGCGCGGCGCCGGGGCGCGCCGTCTTCGTCGGCGCGTCGCCGACACGATCCGCCGCACTCGTACAGGTTGATCTGAACGACGGGATGATACGGCTGCTCAAGAGTTCCAGTGAGACAACGCTCGACGAGGGTTATCTCTCGACGCCCGAGCCGGTCGAGTTCCCGACTGAGGCGGGCCGCACGGCCTATGCCTTCTACTACCCCCCACGCAACCGGGACTACACGGCCCCGCCGGACGAGCGGCCGCCGTTGATCGTGGTGAGCCACGGCGGCCCGACCGGCGCGGCCAGTACGGCGCTCACGCTGGACACGCAGTACTGGACGAGCCGCGGCTTCGCCGTGCTCGACGTCAACTATGGCGGCAGCACCGGCTACGGCCGCGCCTATCGCGAGCGGCTCGACGGGGCCTGGGGTGTGGTCGACGTCGAAGACTGCGTCAACGGCGCGCGCTATCTCGTGGAGCAAGGCCGCGCGAATGGCGCGCGGCTGATCATCCGCGGCGGCAGCGCGGGTGGCTACACTACGCTCGCCGCGCTGACCTTCCACGACGTTTTCAACGCGGGGGCGAGCCTCTACGGCGTCGGCGACCTGGAGGCGCTGGCGCTGGAGACGCACAAGTTCGAGTCGCGCTACACCGACCGCCTGGTCGCGCCCTACCCCGCGTGGGCCGAGTTGTACCGGGCACGCTCGCCCATCCACCACGTCGAGCGCCTGGCCGCGCCGGTCGTCTTCCTGCAGGGGCTCGAGGACAAAGTCGTGCCGCCGGGCCAGGCCGAGGCCATGGTCGCGGCGTTGCGCGGCAAGGGCGTGCCCGTGGCCTACCTCGCCTTCGAGGGCGAAGGGCACGGCTTCCGCCGCGCCGAGACCATCGTCAGGGCGTGCGAGGCCGAGCTATACTTCTACGCGCGCGTCTTTGGCATCGACCTCGCCGAGCCCATCGAGCCGGTAGAGATCGACAACCTGTGAGAGTCTCTTATCACGATACGCTTCCCATTTATGCGTTTCGCTTCTCGACAGGAAACTGTACGTCGGTGACGTTGTGGCCTGGGTCTCCGAGTTGCGCGTGCCGCAGGTGTACCTGGCGGATCGGGCCGGTGAGGCGGTAGCCGTTGTCCTCGACCCAGCGGTGCAGGGCCACGTAGGCCCGACCGAGCGAGAGATCATAGCCTGTGTGGACCGCGCTGGCCACCAGTCCGCCGGGTAGCGTGCGGATGCGCACCCGCTCGTCATCGGGCAGGTACAGGGACGGCGGCACGGGCATGGCCACTTCCACATCGATCGACATCTCGTCATCGCGCACTTCATGCCGGGAGTGCAACAGGAGGATGTCCGGTCGCGACTGCCGCACGCCATGGCGGTCCAGGTAGGCGGAGAGCGTCGCATACATATGCCCGCGCTCGCTGATGATGGGAATACGGGCGCGTACGGACCCGACGCGGATCGGGTCGAGGTGTTTCAACAGCACATCATAGGGCGGCATGGTGTCCTCCTGTTCCATTTGATGCAACCGGGCGGCGATGCGCGCCAGGCGCGCCTGTTCCACCTCGATCACCCGTTGACTGTGGGCCTGTTTCGCCGTGAACATCTCGCGCAGGCGCTCCAAGGAGGGGTCCTTCTCTAAAAGTTGGGCGACCTCACCTAAAGGGAAACCCAGATCCTTGAGCGCCAAGATCCGATTCAGACACGGGAGTTGATCGAGCGTGTAGTACCGATAGCCGGTGTCGGGGTCGAGGGCCGACGGCTTGAGCAGGCCATACTGATCGTAGTGGCGCAGCGTGGCCACGGATACCCGACCAATCCGCGCGAATTCGCCGATTCTAAGCATACACGGATGGTCTCCTTTCTCCGGTCGTCGCGGTGACGACCGATAAGATGAGAGTCAAGCGATTTGCCGCTACAACGTACATGTTTGCTTGGACGCTATTGACGCAATGGACGCGAAAGGGATATGCTATCGCTACCACGAGCGCATGTCGCAAGCGTCGCCGTACGGGGATGGAGGGACATCATGAGTATGACGGTACTGGACCGCGACGAGATCGAACAATCTCTCGCGCTCCTCGAAACGGCCGCCGCGACCGACGCCAACGTCAAGGCCGCCGCGGACAAGCTAAAGCATGCGCTGCGCGAGGCGGACAGACGCGGCTTGCTCACCACCGCCGAGGCCGCCGCGGCGCTGGGCATCCGCTCGATCAACACTGTGAAACGATGGGTCAAGATCGGCTACATCAACGGCGTGCAGCGCAATGGGCGCACGATGATCCCGGTCTCCGAGGTCGAGCGCATCCGTGACGACGACCGGGTGCGCGCGCAACGCGCCTTGAGCACGCTGCAAGAGGAGATCGCTGACTTTGGCGGTGACGGCTTGACGGACGAAGAGATGGAGGGGCTGAGGGCCACGCGGCCCGGTCGACCACCGTGGGAAAAGTAGAGGGTCAACGCTCGAAGATGTCGTCTATGGACACCGCGAGGCCCGCGAAGCCGGGCGGCGCGGGGAGCGTATCCTTTGGGCCGAATGATCGCGCGGTCCGTCCCTCCGACCAGACCACGATGCAGGGGATGAGCGGGTAGAGCAGCCAGATCGTCCGCGCGCCAGCGGCGAGCAAGTCAATGACTTTCTGTTGCGTATACGCCTCGTTGTCTTCGGGCAAGACATTGTCGATCGCGAGGGTCGGCGGCTCCGGCGCGAACGCGTCGGGATGCTCGTCAAAATAGGGGTCGAGGCGCGCGAGTTGCTTCGGTGTGTACACCGCGATACTCAACCCCCGTACCTGGTCCGGGTCGTCGGGCAAGCTGTAGCGCACGCCCAGATTGGGCAGGATCCCGCCCACGGCAAGGCGCGCGGCCCGCTCCCGCGCGGCTCCGTAATCCTCGTCCTGCAAGCCGGCGCGCTGGCCGCTGTAGTCGAACCAGATCCGCATGAACGCGGAGATAGCCAGGCCGTGGGCGGCGTAGCCCGGTTTGCGCATCACGACTTTCCCGCGCACGAGTTCCGCTTTCTTCCACGGGTCGGGCGTCGCCATGTATTCCTCGAACGTCATCATCGCGCCCTCCTCTCCGGCCACATACGTTCAGCATATCGCGCCTTGGTCTCGGAAAGAGGCTGGCGCTGTATCACCAGGGCAACTCAGCGATTACGTTCCCACCTGCCCTTTGAACCCACGGACAGTCAGATCGCGCTGTACGGAATCATACAAGGCGCGCGCCTGACGAACGGCATCCTCCGCCTGCTCTGCGGCGGGATCGGGCCATTCACCTGGGTAGCGCGCCTCGACGGCCCATTCCGTCAGATCTGTCAAATCAAGAAACTGCTGGGTCAGCGGCCAGTCCGGTGGAATCAGGTTGCGCAGCGCATTCAGGTTGTGCGACCGGGGCGCGTCGAGTTGGAGGAAGACCAGCACCGCTTTCAAAGCCTTCTCGGCGCCCTGTTGCGCAAGGAAACAGGCGTGACGCGGCGCGTACCACGACCGTTGGATCATGGCCTCGGCCTCTGTCAGATCCTCCGTGGCATAACGCAGCCAGCGCGTTGTAATGGCCGCCACCACGCCGGCGTCGTCAGGCTGCATGGATAACTTTGCCCTCTGCTAAGGCCGGGCGCAGGATCGTCCCGACAAGCCGGCCGCGCCGGACGATTTCGTCTGGAGTCGTAACGATGACGTCGACGCCGATCGGCAAGTCGCGCAACGCGCGCATAATCTCGACGGCCATGCCGCGCTTATCGCCAACGTCCGGCAAGACAACCACTATGTCAATGTCGCTATCCGCCCTGGCGTCGCCCCGCGCTTGTGAGCCGAAAAGGATGATCTGGCGGGGCTGGAAGCAGCGAACGATACGCTCTACAATAACTGGAAGCGCTTCCGCAGCCGTCATGATGGATTCTCCTCGCGCCTAGTCGCCTATCTCGCAGTCTACCACTATACGGCTCGCCCAGCTGCCCCCAATGCTATAATCCTGACTGACGACTCACGACTCACGACTCACGACTCACGACTTCCGACTTCCGACTTCCGACTTCCGACTTCCGACTTCCGACTTCCGACTTCCGACTTCCGACTGGAGCATACATGAACGACGAAACGATCGCAGGGTTCCTGGAGGGGCTGGCGTCGAGCGCGCCTGTCCCCGGCGGCGGCGGGGCCGCCGCGCTCTCGGCCGCCATGGGCGCGGCGCTCGTCGCCATGGTCTGCAACCTGACGATAGGGCAAGAGAAGTATCGCGCCCACGAAGAGACGATGGCGCGTCTCCTGGTCGAGGCGGCGGAGCAGCGCGCGCTCGCCCTCGCTCTCGCCGCTGAGGACGGCGCGGCTTATGGCGCCGTGCGCGCGGCCTACGGGCTGCCACGCGGCGCCGACGAGGAGAAGCAGGCGCGACAGGCCCAGATCCAACAGGCGCTCAAGGGCGCGGCCGACGTGCCGCTGCGCACCGTCGCCGTGGCCGCGCATATCGTCGAACTCTGCGCCGAGGCCCTGCCCGGCGGTAACCCCAACGTCGTCAGCGACATCGGCGTCGGCGTACTGTGCGCGCGCGCGGCCCTCGACGGCGCCGCGCTCAACGTGCGCACGAACCTGGCCCTGATCCGCGACGACGCTTTTAAGAGCAAGACATCCGCCGACTTGGAGCGCCGCCTCGCCGCCGCCCGGCCGCGCGCCGATGAGGTGGCCCGGCAAGTAGAGGAGAGGATCGGGCGATGACGGCGACAATCCTGGATGGCCGCGCTATGGCAGCGGAACTGCGCCGGCGGGTGAAAGAAGATGTGACGGAATTGCGCGCGCGTGGCGTCACCCCGACGTTGGTCGTGGTCGTGCTTGGCGACGACCCGGCCGCGCGCTCTTACGTGCGCGGCATCGAGCGCGCCTGCGCGCAGACCGATATTCTTTGCGTGGCGCATCGCTTGGGGGAAGATGCCACCGAGGTCGAACTGACGCTGCTGCTGGATCGCCTGGGCGCCGACACCGCCGTGCACGGCGTCATCGTGCAGACGCCGCTGCCGGCCGGGATCGTCGCCGCGCGCGTGGGCGCGCACGTCGCCGTGGCGAAAGACGTCGACGGCCTCAACCCGACCAGCGCGGGGCGGCTGCTGTCCGGCCTGCCGAGCTACGCGCCGGCGACGGCCGTGGCGGTGATGGAGATCCTGCGCCAGGCCGCTGTCCCGCTCCGTGGGGCGCGCGCCGTGGTGATTGGGCGCAGCGTCGTCGTCGGCAAGCCCGTCGCCCTGCTATTGCTGCGCGAGGACGCCACGGTCACGGTGTGCCACTCGCGCACCGTCGACCTGCCGGCGATGGCGCGCACGGCCGACGTGCTGGTGGTGGCGATCGGGCGCGCCAAGATGGTCGGGGCCGCCTGGGTCAAGCCGGGAGCCACGGTAATCGACGTGGGCATCAACGCGGCCGAAGGGGGCGGGGGCATCGTCGGCGACGTCGACTACGACGCCGTGGCGCCTATCGCCGGGGCCATCACGCCCGTCCCCGGCGGTGTCGGCCCGCTCACCAACGTGATGCTGCTGCGCAACACGCTCGACGCGGCGCGGTCACAGCGCTTGATCCCGTAAACCCTGGCTGAAGCGTCAAAGGGGATTGCGCGGTCTTCGTTATCGAAGTAAATTGTTGTCAGTAATAGGTCGATGCGTCAATAACTCGCGGATTGATAGGAGGTGGACGATTATGGCTATTACGTCGGAAAGAGCGAAATGTCAGGAGTTATCGCGGGATGAAGGCCGCGCGCTCTTTGATCGACAGGCGCGTTATCATTTGGACATAAGCGGTGATGAATTCATACGCGCCTGGAATGCAGGTGAGTTTGATGATGATCCCGACCGTCCCGAGGTCATGGAAGTTGTTATGCTGCTACCATTTGCTAAGTAGGAATTGTTAGGAGTACTGGCAAAAGAGATTGGCGCATTACGTTCGCATTTATAAAGGGATGGGACGTGGCGAGTAGAACTCCACGAGAGGCTGTAGAGGCTTTTATGCAACCATTGCAGCTTTCGTTGAGTTGCATTACCGACGCGGTATTGAATTATCGCAGCTACAGCAATAAAGACTACCAAAGCCAGGAACCTTTGCCTTTGACCATTAACAACGGTTACCCCGTACCGCTCCTCGTCGATGATGACTTATTTTTCTCGTTCAGGATGTTCTACCGCGTCGGCTCGGACTCTAAAGGACGCGGCTCGTGGGAAGCTGCCGTTGCAGCGTACAGCTATTTGCTGAACGACCGCGCCCACAAAGAAATCCTGGCGTACCATTGGCATCCCGATACCCGAAACAGTGTCGACTTCCCGCACATGCACCTCGGAGCAGGCACGGGCATGACCCGGCGGGAACTTTTTCGCGCCCATCTACTCCACCGGACATATCCCCTTGGAAGACATGATCAGGCTAACAATCACCGAGTTCGGCGTTCAGCCATATCGTGATGATTGGCGCGAGGTTCTGACCGCCAACGGGGGTCAACTCAAAACATGGCGGACAGGGGGGTAGGGCGCCATGTCGTATGATCTGCCCTTCGAGTGGGGCGCCCGCACCTATGTGATGGGCATCGTCAATGTGACGCCGGATAGCTTCTCAGGCGATGGTCTGCTTGACGGCTCCGGCGCCGGCAGCGGGGACGACGTGGCGGCGGCGGCGGCGCAAGCGCGCGCCTTCGAGGCCGCCGGGGCCGACCTGATCGACGTGGGCGGCGAGTCGACGCGGCCCGGCCACGCGCCGCTCGACGCCCCAACTGAGATCGCGCGCGTCGTGCCCGTCATACGCGCCATCGCCGCCGCCGTCTCCATCCCCATCTCTATCGATACGTCGAAGGCCGCCGTGGCCGAGGCGGCGCTGGCGGTCGGCGCGCGCGTGGTCAACGACGTGTGGGCGTTCTCCGCCGACCCCGATCTAGCCGGTGTGGTGGCCCGCGCCAGGGTCCCGGTTATCTTGATGAACAACAGGCGCGGCAAGACGTACACGGATCTCGTGCCCGACGTTATCGCGGACCTCGCGGCGCGCGTCCGGTTCGCCGAGGCGGCCGGCGTCGCGCGCGCGCGCATCATCGTCGACCCCGGCATCGGCTTCGACCGCGCCGACGCGCCCGACCTCGACGATTTGGAGTTGATCGACCGGCTGGCCGAGCTCAAAGTCCTGGGCCTGCCCATCCTGCTCGGTCCCTCGCGCAAGCGCTTCATCGGACGTATCCTCGCCGACGCGCGGGGCGAGGCGTCGCCCCAGGAGCGCCTGGAGGGGACCGCCGCCGCCGTGGCCGTGGGCGTCGCGCGCGGCGCCGACATCGTGCGCGTGCACGACGTGGCCTCGATCGTCAGGGTCGCGCGCGTCGTCGACGCCATCACGCGCCGTTGAACGAGAGGGGCGAGGGGCGAGGGGCGAGGGGCGAGGGGCGACGGGCGACGGGCGAGGGGCGAGGGGCGACGGGCAAGGGGCAAGGGGTTAGCCTCAACCATGCGTAGCGGCATGGGTGGATAGCTTCTCAACCCGGCAGCGCGTATAGCGCGTTATCATGAAGAGAGCGATCAGCTGATCGCTGATCGCTTAGAAAAGAGGTATACGCTTGAATCAACCGAACAACCCGATCCGCGTCACCGTGTGGGGCGAGAACGTCCACGACCGGCGCGACGAGAAGGTGCGCGCCGTTTATCCCGAGGGTATGCACGAGGCCATCGCCGCCGGCCTGCGCGAACAACTGGGCGCGGACGTCGTCGTGCGCACGGCCACGCTCGACCAGCCCGCGCATGGCCTCTCCGATGACGTGCTCGCCGCGACCGACGTGCTGACATGGTGGGGACACACCGCGCACGACCAGGTCTCCGACGCGGTCGTGGAGAAAGTCCACCAGCGCGTCCTCAACGGCATGGGGCTGCTCGTGCTGCACTCCGCCCACTACTCCAAGATCTTCAGGCGCCTGATGGGCACGAGTTGCTCGCTGCGCTGGCGCGAAGCCGGCGAGCGCGAGGTCGTGTGGACGGTCAACCCCGGCCACCCCATCGCCGCGGGCGTCCCGGCGCCCTTCATCGTCCCTCAACAGGAGATGTACGGCGAATACTTCGACATCCCGCAGCCGGACGAATTGATCTTTATCTCCTCATACAGCGGCGGCGAGGTCTTCCGCGGCGGCTGCACCTTCACGCGCGGATGGGGCAAAATCTTCTACTTTAGCCCCGGCCACGAGACCTACCCCGTCTACTTCCAGCCTGAGATCCGGCGGGTCATCGCCAACGGCGTGCGCTGGGCCTACAACCCGCAGGGCGTGCGCGCCGAGCCGTACCCGGCCGCGAACTCGCCGACAGGCTGGTTTGAATGAAGAGGGTGTGCGTGTTCTGCGGGTCCAGTATCGGGTCGCGGCCGGCATACCGCGAAGCGGCCCAGACGATGGGCGCGGCGTTGGCGCGACGGAACCTCGGGCTGGTCTACGGCGGCGGCAAAGTCGGGTTGATGGGCGCGGTGGCCGACGCCGTGCTGGCCGCGGGCGGTGAGGTCATCGGCGTGATCCCCGACTTCCTCGAGGCCAAAGAGGTCGGACACCGGGGGCTTACCGAGTTGCGCGTTGTCGGGTCTATGCACGAGCGTAAGGCCATGATGGCCGCGTTGTCCGACGGCTTCATCGCGCTCCCCGGCGGCTACGGCACCCTAGAGGAGTTCGGGGAGATCCTCACCTGGGCGCAGCTGGACCTGCACCACAAGCCCATCGGCCTGCTCGACGTCGCGGGCTACTATGATCCGTTGCTGCGGCTGTTTGACCATGCCGTGGGGGAAGGGTTCCTTAGCCCGGTCCTGCGCGCGCTCGTGCTGGAGGAGTCCGACCCCGCGCGCCTACTCGACGTGCTGGCCGCTCACGAGCCGCGCGCCGTCGGCAAGTGGGCCGGGTGGGATGAGCGCGACGACCTGCTGTCGGATAAGACTTGACACTCCACCGTGGGCCTGCGACTGCCTCCCCAGAGGGGACCCCTCTGGGGAGGCAGTCGCAGGTTTCCATAATTCACGAGCCCTTGTTGAAGGGTCAGGGCGCGTGAATTATCGGCCGACGACGTGTCTACTGGGACCGCGGCGGTCCCCGCGGCACGCCGTCGGGGGCGAAACGCCGGGGTACACCGAGGCGCGTGGCCGCACAGGCAGGCCGCGGGGACCGCGGCGGCTCGCTGCGCTGCCCAGTGGAGACGCCCGCGTTTCGCGCTCAGAGTTCCTGTGGCCAATAATTCACGAGCCCTTGTTGAAGGGTATGAGGGGTCGCCCTGAATCGACCGGCATGCTACCATAGTGGCAGGTTTGGGCGTGACGCGCGATGATGCTACTCTACCTACGGGCGTGTCAGGAGCCAAGCCGCCGTTGCCGTCCCCCTTGCGCGGTTCGCCGTGTCCCCGGCGTCACCGCCTGTCATTATCCACTGCATTACTAGAAAGGGTCGGCAACTATGAGGGGGCCGTTCGCGCGAGGGATACTCGCACTCGCCAGCGCCATCACCGCCATCACCATGATTGGGTACGTCCACGCGGCCCGGCCCGCCGGTCCACCGCGGCTGCCGGTCCCGCCGCCCTACCCCGCGCTGCGGCAGCTGACGCCGCCCCTGGCGCTTGCGCCGGCCAAGGGCGTCAGCCCCGGCTGGCTGCACACCACTGGTACCACGATCGTGGACGCCTATGGCCGCCCGGTGCGCCTGGCCGCGGTCAACTGGTACGGGTCTGAGAGCACCGATTTTGTGCTGGGCGGGCTGGCCTACCGCCCCTACATGGACATCCTGCGCACGATCAAGGGGCTGGGCTTCAACGCGATCCGCGTGCCCTTCTCCGACGAGTTGGTGCAACGCAACCCAATCGTGCGCCTGCATCTGGACGCCAACCCCCAGTTGCGCGGCAAGCATGCCCTGGCTATCCTGGACACGGTGCTGAACGGCGCGCGGCAGGTCGGCCTGATGGTGATCCTCGACAACCACCGCTCCGACGCCGGTTGGACGGCGCAGGACAACGGGCTGTGGTACGTGCCCGGCTCGCCCCGCTATACCGCCCAGAGTTGGATCGACGACTGGGTCACGGTGGCGGCGCGCTACCGCGGCAACCCGGCCGTGGTCGGATTCGACCTACGCAACGAGCCGCACACCGCCTCGGGCGTCGAGGTGCTGGGCCTCGGCTACCTGCACAACGGCGCCACCTGGGGTCCGTTCCAGGGCGTCGACAACCCGGCGAGTGACTGGCGTACGGCGGCGACGGCGGCGGGCGACGCCATCCAGGCCGTCAATCCGCATGTGCTGATCATTGTCGAGGGCACGGAGCTTTATCCGACCCCGATCGCGGCGGGGCAGTCCTATTGCGCCGGCCACGCCGACCCGGCCTCCGGCTACTGCCCCGACGTCTATTGGTGGGGCGGGAACCTGGCCGGCGCCAAAGATTACCCGGTCGTGCTGAACGTGGCCCACCACCTTGTCTACTCGCCGCACGAGTACGGTCCCGAGATGCACGGCCAGCGCTGGATCACCCCGACGTTCGGCGAATACGATTGGCAGCAGGAGATGTACCGGCACTGGGGCTATTTGCTGCAGGCGACAGGGCCGAACGCGGCGCCGGTGTGGGTGGGCGAGTTCGGTACGCCGACGCGCGATGACAGCGGCGTCTTCGACCTGCGCGGCAACTCGCAGGGCCGCTGGTTCACCTCGCTCGTGCACTACCTCAAGCGCTACCCCAACGTGGGCTGGGGCTACTGGGCTATCAATGGGACGAGTTCGGGCGGGACGGGCCGCTCCTACGGCCAGCGCGATGTTTTTGGGGTGTTGAGCAGCGACTGGTCGCACCTCTCGCGCCCTATCCTCCTGCGGGCGCTACAGGGTATCCTACCGACATAGGCTATCAGCCGTCAGCTATCAGCTATTCCGCATGTATCCTGTTTGTATGCCCTGATGGCTGACAGCTATGTAGGAGGCGACTAATGGCACTGGAACCGCACGAGGAGGGCAGGGCGCTCATAGTGGTGGAGGAGAACGTCAACCCGCCGGCGCCGACAAATACGGACATGGCGACCGCGGGGGCGGTGGCCGTCGGCGTGATCGCGGCGGCGCTAGCGGCGGGCGGCATCGCGCTCGGCCGCACGCTCGTCCGCTCCATCGCGCAGGGCCGCCGCGCGGATGAGCCGCGTTCTGTCGCGGTCGCGCGCGAGGACGACCGCGAAGGACAGGTAACGCAAGTGACGCGGGTGACACGGGTCAGTATGGTCGTGATCCAGGAGTGGGTGAGCCGCTAGTAGGCGCCGGCTCGTCCATCGAGTCGTAGGTATCGGCCCGTCCGCCGAGCAGCCGGAAGCTGAGGCTGGCGACGAAGCCTTCGATCAGACCGATGATGGCGGCGGGCAGAAGGCCGCCGACGATGGCCAATACAAGCCATGTGGCGAATTGGAAGCCGCCCGTCCCATGCGTCAGCAGGCTGATGAGGGCCAGCGCGACGTAGAGTAGCGCGACGACGAGGATGCTCGTGAGCGTGCCGCGGATGACCGGGCGGCGAGCCGTGCGCGTGCGATAGGCTGTGACCAGCACGAGCAGCGCCTGCGCGCCAAAAAGGATGAGGATGCCGTTTTCGTCGCCTATAGGGTTCATATATCTGAAGTATACCTATGTCTGACTTTGTGTACGATCTTCCACGTTTGTTGGCGCTCTACCGAACCGAGCAGGCGCTGGCGCGGCAGGATGAGCCGGCGCTGCGCTACCTGATGCCCGCGCCCATCACGTCCCCGCCGCGCACGCTCGGCGTGCTGGCCGGCTCGTTCAACCCGCCGACGCGGGGGCATGTGGCGCTGGTGGAGGCGGCGCGGCGCGCGGGCGTCGACGCGATCCTGCTGCTACTCCCGCTGCGCGCGGTCGACAAAGAGGCCGTGACGCGCGCCTCGGCGGTCGACCGTGCGCTGATGTTGACGGAGTGGGCGGCGCATCACCCCGGAACCGGCGTGGCGCTGGTCAACCGCGGGCTCTACGTGGAGCAGGCCGTGCTGCTGACGGCCGCGTTCCCGGACAGCCGCATCGTGTTCATCGTCGGGCACGACAAGATCACGCAGATCTTCGACCCGCGCTACTACGAGGAGCGCGACGCGGCGCTGCGCGCGCTCTTCGCGCGGGCCTCATTCCGCGTGGCCCCGCGCGCGGGGCAGGGCGACGCGGCGCTACGCGCCCTCTTGGTACAGGCGGAGAACGCGCTCTTCGCCGCGTCCGTGGCGCCGCTCGCCGTCGACGCCGATGTCGACGCGCTCTCCTCCACGGCGGTACGTGAGCGCGCGCGCGCGGGCGAGCCTTGGGAGGCGCTCGTGCCGGACGAGGCGGCGCGTTTCATCCGCGAGGCGCAACCTTACGCCCCGCCCACACGCCTATCCGACGGCGAAGAGCTCGACCCCTACGGCCTGCGCCAGGCGATCCTGCATAGGGCCGCGACGGGGCGTCTCACCCTCTATCCCGGTAGTTTCGAGCGGGTCTATCAGGGAGCGTGCGCCGACACGGAGGAGGGCCGGGAAACGCGCCGCTGGATGGCCGAAGATCTGCTCATCGAGCGTCGACGGAAGGAGTAGGCAATTCTTGCCAGCGCAACGAGCGGCGCGCGCTCACCGGTCCCATGGCGCGAGATCGTCGGCGGGCAGCTCCGCATCGATGCGGCCGACCTCGGCTTGAAATGTGGGGTCGTGCGCGGCTTGCTCCCACAAGCGCGCGTCGGCGGCGTCACGGGATTGCCGTAGCGTGCCCGCGTAGTATGCGTTGAGCAGGTCTTGCGCCTGCTCTCGGTCGAGCGAGTCGATCTGTGCGTCGGCGTAATGGAGAGTGTCGCGCAGGAATCTGAGCAAAGTAGGCGGGGAGAGTCTCAGGGATTTGCGGCATGGGTGGGATGGCATACTCGGGAGGCGTCCCATCCAGACCCTTCCAGAACTGCCCTTCGCTCTTGAGGCGGAGTTGCAGGCTCCATACCTTCTTCCACAACTCCGGCGGTACCTCGTCAGCGTCCTTGCCGAAAGATACTTTTGTCCCCGATGTCGATCCGTCCGATAGCACTTTGTCGTAGTAATAGTGATCCGTGCGCGTTTCTCTATAGCCCTGCGCGCGGCAGAACGCGCGTACTTGTCCCCATTTTGGTCTCATCGTCAACGCGCGACGGCCGGCGCCGCGCTACCTGTGCTTAGTTCCACGTTCTTGGCGTCGCCAAAAAGCAGGCCAATCAACTCATCGTCGTCCTTAGCCAGGTTCAAGCGGTACACGTAAGGCTCTTGCGCCGCTTTGTCCGGCAGGTGGCGGAACAAGTCCCAATTCTGGAAGTAGTAGCGCACATACGACCGGACACTATCCAGCAGTTGATCACGCGCGGCGAGAAGCGTTGAGCCGTACTCGCCGAGGTTGAGCTCGCGCACCCACAGCGTGAAACCTCCAACCTCTTCCTCGGGTATGACGTCGACATGTAGCGCGTAGACATCGAGCAGGCGCAGCTGCCGGTCGCGCGAGAGCAAGAGACCGCGCTCATTCCTACCGCGGACGATCATGACCGGCTGCTCCTTACGCACCGCGTCATCAAATAGCGGGCTGAGGTTGCGCGCGGTCGTTAAGTTGACTTCCTTGATCATTGCATCTTCGTTAAGGACATCCATAGTTTTTACTCTGTTGATATACCGCACTGTACAGGCTGCACACATTGTACCGTGGATTGATGGAGATAGCAACGCCCTGCTCCTGTCGTGTGAGGCGGGCGCATGGTACCGTGGATGTAGACAGATCGGTGACTTACAGTAGTAGTGAGGGCGATGAAGATGGGCATGGAGATGGACAACGCGGTGATCGTGGATGCGGTGCGCACGCCGGTGGGGCGCTATGGCGGAGCGCTCAAGGGCGTGCGGCCGGACGACCTGGCGGCGCTTGTCATAAAAACCATCGTGGCGCGCAACCAGGTCAACCCGGCCGAGATCGAGGACGTGATCTTTGGCTGTACCAATGGGGCCGGCGAGGACAACCGCAACGTGGCGCGCATGGCGCTGCTGCTGGCGGGGCTGCCCGAGACCGCCGGCGGCCTGACCGTCAACCGCCTGTGTGGCTCGGGTCTCGACGCCGTCAACCGTTGCGCGCAGTCGGCTATGACCGGGACGGGCGCGGTTTTTATCGGCGGCGGTGTAGAGAGCATGACGCGCTCGCCCTTCGTGATGCTCAAGCCCGAGGGCGCGTTCCCGCGCGGCGACATGGCGCTCGTCGATACGACGATCGGCTGGCGCTTCAACAACCCGCGGCTCGACGCGCTGCACTACCCCTACAGTATGGGCGAAACGGCCGAGAACGTGGCCGAAAAGTACGGTGTTTCACGCGAGGACCAGGATCGTTTCGCCCTGGAGAGCCAGCGCCGCGCGGTGCGCGCGCAAGAGGAGGGCGTCTTCGCGCAAGAGATCGTGCCGGTCGAGGTCCCCGGCAAGAAGCGCGGCGAGACGATGGTGGTGGAGCGGGACGAGCACCCGCGGCCGGACACGACGCTGGAGAAACTGGCCGCGCTCAAGCCCGCGTTCAAGGGGGGCGGCACGGTCACGGCGGGCAACGCGTCGGGCATCAACGACGGCGCGGCGGCCGCGCTGGTCATGTCCGAGATCAGGGCGCGGGGGCTGGGGCTGCGGCCGCTGGCGCGTGTCGTGTCGATGGCCGTGGCCGGGGTCGACCCGGCCTACATGGGTATCGGCCCCGTGCCGGCCACGCGCAAGGCGCTCGACCGCGCGGGGCTGCGCGCGGACGACCTCGACGTGGTCGAGCTCAACGAGGCCTTTGCCGCGCAGTCGCTGGCCTGCATCCGCGAGTTGGGGCTCGACCCCGCCAAGGTCAACCCCAACGGCGGGGCCATCGCGCTGGGGCATCCGCTCGGCTGCAGCGGGGCGCGGCTGGTCACCACGCTGGTGCACGAGATGGTGCGGCGCGGCCACCGCTACGGATTGGCGACGATGTGCATCGGTGTGGGGCAGGGCATCGCTACCATCTTCGAGCGGATGTAGTTCGCGGCCGCGTCGAGGGGATCGCCGCGTGGTCGCGGCGCGGCGACGCATAGTTGACACACAGCTGTCACTAGTTTTCGTGGATACTGATAGCGTACACACGCGCGCTGACCTTCCCGACCCATCCCAGCCCATTAGTCTCAGACTAGCCCCAGGAGAATGCGCCCATGGCCACGCGGGTCGCCAACCGCGAGTTCACCGTCGCCGGAGAGTACCGCTATAACCGCGCCGGCGCGCGGCGCTGGATCCTCTCGCACCTGCTGCGCTACAAGGGCTTCGTGGCGAGCTTCCTGCTGGCCTCGGTCCTCGCCAACATCGTCGTCGCGGCCATCCCCGCGCTCACCGGCGCCGCCTTCACCGCCGTGCGGCACGGCGACCGCGCGCGGCTGTTGGTCCTCGCGCTGGCTATCTTGGCTATGGTCGCGGCCAACGGCGTGACCGGCCTCATCGCCAGCTTCGCGGACGAGTTCCTGGGCAAACGGGTCGAGCGCGGCGCGCGCGACGAACTGTACGTGAGCTTGCTCGGCAAGAGCCAAACGTTCCACAACCGTCAGCGCGTGGGCGACATCATGGCGCGCGCTGCCAACGACGTGGGTCAGATCAACAACATGATCGTGCCGGGGCTCGACCTGATCGTCAACTCGGCCCTGGGGCTCGTCACGCCCATCATCTTCATCGCCTTCATCAGCCCGCAACTGCTGTTGGCCCCGCTCCTTTTCACCGCCGTCTTCGCGGTGGCGCTGCGCCGCTACATCCGCCGGTTGCAGCCGGTCGCGGGCGGGCTGCGCGCCCAGTTTGGGGCCATGAACGCGGGGCTCTCCGAGACCATCACCGGCATCGAGGTGGTCAAGGGCACGGCGCAGGAGGACCAGGAGGAGCGCAAGTTCGCGCGCAACGCGCGGCGCTACCGCGACCTGCTGGTGGAGAACGGGCAGATCCAGGCGCGCTACCTGCCACCGCTGCTGCTGGCGATCGCCACGGCGGCCGGCTTCGTGCACGGGCTCTACCTCGTCACGCACCACCAACTCTCGGCCGGCAATCTCATCGCCTATATGGGTCTGCTGGGCCTACTGCGCTTCCCCACCTTCATCTCCATCTTCACCTTTAGCCTGTTCAGCTTCGGCGTCGCGGCGGCCGAGCGCATCGTAGCCGTCCTCAACGAGGAGACCGAGCTCGACGAGAACGAGGATGGCTACCGCGGGGCCATGCGCGGCGAACTCGCCTTCGAGGGTGTCACGTTCGGCTACGGCGACACGGGCGACACGGGCACAGACGACCGGCTGATCCTCCGGGACGTGTCGTTCCGCGCCGCGCCGGGACAGGTCGTGGCTATCGTGGGCCAGACCGGGTCGGGCAAGAGCACGCTGACCAAACTGGTCAACCGCATCTACGATGTCGACGCCGGCCGCGTCACCGTCGATGGGGTAGACGTGCGCGACTGGAGCCTCGACGCCCTGCGCGCGGGGATCTCCAGCATCGAGCAGGACATCGTGCTGTTCTCGCGCTCCATCGAGGAGAACATCGCCTTCAGCCGCGGCCAGCAGGTGTCCCATGCCGAGGTCGAGCGGGCCGCGCACGAGGCGCAGGCGCACGAGTTCATCACGGGCTTCGGCGAGGGCTACGACACAATGGTCGGCGAGCGCGGCGTGACGCTCTCGGGCGGGCAGCGCCAGCGCGTGGCCATCGCGCGCGCCCTGCTGACCGACCCGCGCATCCTGATCCTGGACGACTCGACCAGCGCCATCGACAGCGCCACGGAAGACCTGATCCAGCAGGCTATGCGCCGCCTGATGCGCGACCGCACCACGCTGCTGATCACGCACCGCCTCTCGCAGATCCGCCAGGCCGACCTGGTGCTGGTGCTCGACCGCGGGGCCATCGTCGACCAGGGCGCGCACGATGAACTGCTGGCCCGCTGCGCGCTGTATCGGCGCATCTTCCACGAGCGATCAGCCGTCAGCTTTAGCCGGCACAAGGGTTGATGGCTGATGTGGAGCGGCGCTTCCAGTAGACACGACGAGTTCCAGCGCGTCAGCCAAAAGCTGACGGCTGATCGCTGATAGCTGAGGGCTACTAATGGGCTTCTTCATGGACGGCCTCGACGCCGAGGCGTACGACCGCTCGTATGCGGACCGCGACCTCGTGGCGCGCATCCTGGGCTACTTCCATCCCGCGCGCGCGGTGATGGCTTTCGTGGCCGCGATGATTATGCTCAACGCGCTGATGGACACGGTGCTGCCCGTGACTATCTCCAAGGGTATCGACCTGCTCACGACGACGAAGGGGGCCACGACAGGGGCGGTCACGCTGCTGATCGTCGCCATCCTCCTCGCCGGCGCGCTCTCGTGGACCTTCAACTTCCTGCGCCAGTGGTACACCGCGCGCGTGGTCGGCGATATCGTGCTCACGCTGCGGCGCGACGCCTTCGCCGCGGTCGTGGCGCGCGACATGTCGTTCTACGACGAGTTCCCCTCCGGCAAGGTGGTCAGCCGCGTCACCTCCGACAGCGAGGACTTCTCGACCGTGGTCACGCTCACGCTCAACCTACTCAGCCAGGTCCTGCTCGTGTTCCTCATCGCCGGTGTGCTCTTCTACGTCAACGCGCGGCTGGCCCTGATCACGGTGGCGATGGCCCCGCTGATTATTATCGCCGCGCTGGGCTTCCGCTACGTGGCGCGGCGCTCCACGCAACGTGCGCAGCGGGCGCTGGCGCGCGTCAACACCATCGTGCAGGAGGCCATGGGCGGCATCTCCGTGGCCAAGAACTTCCGTCAGGAAGGGACCATGTACGAGGAGTTCAAGGAGGTCAATGAGCAGCGCTACCAAGTCAACTTGCGCCAGGGCTTCGTGTTCAGCGCCATCTTCCCCATCCTCAACACTATCGCCGGCCTCGGGACCACCGCCATCGTCTTCTACGGCGGCGGCAGCGTGCTCGACCGCGCTATCACCACCGGCTCCTGGTACCTGTTCGTGCAGAGCATCAACATCTTCTGGTTCCCGCTGACCAGCATCGCCTCGTTCTGGAGCCAGTTCCAGCAGGGGCTGGCCGCCAGTGAGCGCATCTTCGCGCTGATCGACGCCGAGCCGCGCGTACAGCAGATCGACGCGCGGCCGGTCCCTCATGTAGATGGACGCATCGAATTCCAGCGCGTGCACTTCCGCTACGTCGAGGGCGAGACCGTGCTGTCCGACTTCAGCCTCACCATCGAGGCGGGCGAGACCGTGGCGCTGGTCGGGCACACCGGGGCCGGCAAGTCGACGCTGGGCAAGCTAGTCGCGCGCTTCTACGAGTTCCAGCGCGGCGCGATCCTGATCGACGGGCGCGACATCCGCACGCTGGACCTACAACAGTACCGCCGCCACCTGGGCGTGGTGCCGCAGGCGCCGTTCCTGTTCGCGGCGACGGTGCGCGACAACATCCGCTACGTCAAACCGGACGCGTCGGACGAGGAGGTCATGGCGACGGCGCGGGCCATCGGCGGGGGCGACTGGCTAGACGCGCTGCCGGAGGGACTGGACACGGAGGTCGGCGAGGGCGGCCGTGCGCTCTCGATGGGGCAACGCCAGCTCGTGGCCCTGGCGCGCATGCTGCTGCAGGACCCGACCATCCTGATTATGGACGAGGCCACGGCCAGCGTCGACCCGCTGACGGAGGCGCAGATCCAGGAGGGGCTGGACCTGTTGTTGCGCGGGCGGAGCGCCATCGTGATCGCCCATCGCCTCTCCACGATCAAGGACGCCGACCACATCATCGTGCTCGACCATGGGCGCATCGTCGAAGAGGGTAGCCACGACGCCTTGCTGCTCCAGGAAGGGCGCTACGCCGAGCTCTATAATACCTACTTCCGTCACCAGTCGCCCGACTATGTCCCCGGCGGCGGGTTCGTGCCCGTCACGCTGCCGATCGCCGCACGTAGGGAAGACGAAAGGCTGCCCGTCGATGCGTGACGCAGGCTATCCGGCACGACTTGCGTCGTCACTCTTGGGGTGGATGCCAGCCCGCCAATACCCAATAGCCGCGCACCGTAAGGGCGTCGGGATCATCGCTTAGATGCAGGGCGACAACGTAACCAACCTAGCTCAGCGGCGGCTGTAGGGTGCGGTCTACCGCCACCTTCAGGGCCTGCGCCTTCTGGATCATGCCACGGCGGTAGAGATCCATGAGCTCTTCGAGTCGACGACGCGATGCGTCACCCAGCCCTCCCTCACGCTGGCTCGCCAACAACTCGTCGAGCTCGCTCTGCTAGTCCTCGCTCATCTGCTGCTTCGCTTCCTGGGCTAGCAGCAGCACTTGCACGAACAACGCCTTGAGGTCGGGCAAAAAGGTGCGGCGGAAGGTGGCGATGGTGTCGTGATCGGGGCGCCAATTGCCCGCGATAAAGCGGAACGGGACCGATTCATACGTGGCCCGCTCGATCTTGCGCGAACTGAAGACGCCCGTGGCGTACCCATAGAGGATCAGGGCGAGCAGCACCTCCGGCGCGTAGGGCTCGCCGCCACGGGACCCATAACGCGCATAGAGCGCCGAGAGGTCGCGCAGGGCCACGCTGTCCACCACGAAGCGGGCCAGGTGGTCGGGCGGCAGGCAGTCGCCCAAGCGCACCGTCAGGTCGAGCGCCGCGTCGTAGTCCACGGTTTTGAATGTTCTACTCATACGAACCAGTCTATCAGCACCACCGAGACGGAGACCCCGCTTCTCTCCGACAAACTGCTAGGCAATCCAATCGTCGATCACAAGCCCGACGACCCGTCCATACTCGCGTGTGTTGTGCGTCACGAGCGTGAGCCCATGGGCTGATGCAATCGCGGCGATGAGTAGGTCGTTGGGTCCGATCAGCGTCCCCAGAGATGCGAGGTTCGCGCGAATACGCCCATAGGCGTCAGCGGCCAGGTCATCGAATGGCAGGGAGGCGAACCGAGCCAGGAAGACATCCGTATCCTGCCGCGTTTGTAGAGGGGCATTGCTGCGGGCCGCACCGTAATACAGCTCTGCCCTAACCGGCGCGGGCACGACGATGTCGATATCCAATACAGCCGCAACCCGCTGCCGGAGCAGCGGGTTGCGGCCTCTCAGGAAAGCGATGCAGGTGTCCGTATCAAGCAGATACCTCACGCCAACTTCTCCCGCTCCTCGTAGTCGCCTTGCGGATGGCGCACCAGGTCGCTATCGGCAAGTGAGCCATAGGTCCGGTCGATGAACTCCGGCCACGATTCTCGGGCCGCGGTTTCCATCGCCTCATCGATAATCAGAACCGCTTGATGGCGACCGGGAGTGACGGTGAGCGGCCGGTCGAGATGGCCGACCCCATTTTCATCCACCGTGATCGTCGTTTCAATAGTTCGCATACACACCTCCTTGCAGAAGAGATCACAAAACATTGTACCGCACCCGCCTATCAACCTAACAGAAGGATGTGCGCGCCAAGGGCTATACGGTACTATGTAATTAAAGATGAATGCTTCAGATGTCCAACCAAGATATCACGGGTTCGCGTCGCGCCATCCGCTTGCCCGTGCGCGGGTCTGCCCATGGCCAAGATAACCCTCACCGCCCTCAAGCGGCATCTCGCGCAGCGCTCGCACGATGAACTCGTTGGCGACATCGCTGATCTCTTCACGCGCCTGGACGCGGTGAAGGATTATTACGCTCTGCGCTTAACCGGCCCGAGCGAGGACCTCGTCGCCGGGTACAAGGCAAAGATCGAGCACGAGTTCTTTCCGGCGCGCGGGTATGGTCAGGCGCGGCTGGCCGTTGCCCGCAAGGCCATCACCGACTACAAGAAGCTCGCGCCGCCGCCCGCCAGCCTGGCCGATTTGATGCTGTACTACGTCGAGATGGGCGTCCAGTTCACCGACACGTACGGCGACATCAACGAGTCATTCTACAGCAGCATGGAGAGCATGTACGAACAAGCGGCGCGGCTCATCGCCGCGCACGGACTGCGCGACGAGTTCGAGACGCGCTGCAAAGAGATCGTCGACGACACGCGAAATATCGGATGGGGCTTCCACGACGCGTTGAGCGACAGCTTCGCCGAACACTTCGCGTAGCGCATTCATACGCCGTGCCCCAATTCCCCCGTCAGTCTGAGCGCGGCCATTGCTACGACCTAACCGGCGTAAACCTTGGCCTGAATGATTACGCCGACCAGCAGGCGCCTCTCATCGATTATTGTCGCACCCATGCGAGAAACGCCCTACCAGCGGCTCAGGGTCTCGCGCAGCTTGCGGTCGTTCCACTTGGCGTAGATGCGCGTCGTGTCGAGCTTGGTCTGGCCTGCTCGTCAAAGGTGTCGATCAGCGTGAGGACGCTGCCCTCGTCCGCCGCAGCGACCTCCAGGCGGATGGTGTCGACGCCCCAGCGGAACTCCAGCAGCGAGGGCGGCTCGACGGCGAGCACCGTGCCCTCAAAATCGCCGAGCTCCGAGACGAAGCGCAGCGGCGCGCCGACGGGAGGACGCGTGAGATTCGCACCGTTGCCGTTCCGAAGGCTACCATTGCGCGCGACACCGCCGTCGGCCAGCGGTCATGCGCCCGCGGTCACGGCTTTCAGCTGGGCGAGCGACTCGCGGACGAGCCGCGGAAAGTCGCCGTCGTTGGTGTCCTTGATCCATCGGTCGAACGCGATCCTGAAGACGGCGATCGCGACCTCGGCCGTGAGGCGCGCGGCTGCCTCGCTGAGACCGCGCTGTTGCAACGTGTCGGCGAGCGCCGCGGACCATGCGGCGAGCTTAATCAGCTCGCGTTCGCGAAGCTCCGGGGTCGCGGCGATGATGGCCGCGCGCCGGCGTGCGATGTCGCGGCGCTCCTGGAGTGGAGCACCGGCGGCCTCGAGGCCCGCGGCGACCGCGTCGATGGGCGCCAGGGACGCGGGAGCGGTCGCGACGGCGCCCACGAGGAGCTCCTGCAGTTGCAGCGCGCCCTCGGGCGGGAACAGCACCTCACGTTTGTCGGCGAAGTGCCGGAAGAACGTGCGCTCCGTGACGCCCGCCCGCTGGGCGATCTCCGCGACGGTGGTGTTGTCGAACCCGCGCTCGCCGTAGAGCGCGAGGGCCGCCCGCTCCAGCCTGCCGCGACCGTCCGCCTCCCAGCGACTCATGCCGTCCTTCTCATTCTAGTTGTTGTCAGCGACTGTCATAACGTGATATAGTGGTGATGTCAGGATCTGACATCGGCCCATCCGCACGAACCCGGATCGGCTGCATGCGCCGAGACAGAAAGGAGAACGTCATGCCCAGAGTCTATCACACCGTCGTCGCGCTCGCGGGACGGCCGTCCGGCGCCGCGGTGCTAGCCTCGCCGGTGGCCGGCCATGACCCCGCGGCCAGGGCCGTGGCCATGCGCCCGATCGACCAGCGCGGCACTGACCCGGTCGACGCCGGTCTACGCGTCACCATCACCACCATCCTATGCACGGAGGGACTCTAATATGCGTGTCTTTGTTACCGGCGCGTCCGGCTGGATCGGCTCCGCCGTCGTTCCCGAGCTCATCGGTGCGGGCCATCAAGTCGTCGGGCTCGCCCGCTCGGATGCCTCGGCCGCTGCCCTCACCGCCGCCGGGGCCGAGGTCCAGCGCGGCGCCCTTGACGATCTCGACAGCCTGCACCGTGCAGCTGCCGCGTCGGATGGCGTGATTCACCTCGCGTTCAAGCACGACATCGCCTTCTCGGGGGACTTCCAGGGCGCGACCGATGCGGATCGCCGCGCCGTCGGGACCCTCGGCGAGGCGCTCGCAGGGTCTGATCGACCGTTTGTCATCGCCTCCGGGACGCTCGGGATCGCACCGGGGCGCGTGGCGACCGAACGGGACGGGCAGAATCCCGACCCGGCGATGATCGCTCTCGGCGGTCCGTCAACCCGGCTGGGCACGGCACAACTCACGCTCGCCCTCGCGTCCCGCGGCGTCCGCTCGTCCGTGATGCGCCTTCCTCCGACGGTCCACGGCGACGGGGACAACGGCTTCATGGCCACCCTGATCGGCATCGCGCGTGACAAGGGCGTCTCGGGCTACATCGGTGACGGGTCCAGCCGCTGGCCCGCCGTGCACCGGCTCGATGCCGCGCGCCTCTTCCGCCTGGCGCTGGAGCAGGCCCCGGCGGGATCGACGCTGCACGCGGTCGCGGACGAGGGCGTGCCGGTCCGCGCCATCGCCGAGGTGATCGGACGACATCTTGACCTCCCGGTGGTCGCCATCTCACCGGAGGACGCCGGCGCGCACTTCGGGTTCCTGGCCAGCTTCCTCGGGGTCGACAGTCCGGCCTCGAGCGCCCTGACCCGCGCGCTGCTGGAGTGGCAGCCGACGCATCCCGGGCTCATCGACGATCTCGACCAGGGCCACTACTTCCACAAGCCATCCGCGTAATCAGCCGCGCCAGACTGGGATCACCGCCGTTGACTTTTGGTTGCCGCGGATGGCCTGGCGGCCAGAAGCGCCGTGCGAGTCCAGGTGCTCGATTGTTTCCTCAGCGACGCAACGAGCACAAGTAACGTACAGATGACCGGCGCGAAGGAGAAGATTGATGAAATTTGGCATTCACGCGATGGCCTGGACGAACCACTGGAGCAACGGGTCGCTCGGCCTGATCGAGCGGGCGAAAAACCTGGGCCTGGACTTCATCGAGATCCCCCTGCTCGACCTGAACGACGTCGATCCCGCCGCGATCCGCGCCCGGATCATGGAGACCGCGTTCGAAGCCGTCACCAGCACCGTCCTCACCGCCGCGACGGACCTGACCGCCGACGAGCCCGCGACCCGCGCGGCGGGCATCGACTACCTCACGCGCTGCGTCGAGGCGACGGCCGCGCTGGGCGCGCGCCAATTCTCCGGCGTCATCTACTCCGAGATCGGGCGCCGGCCGCCGTTCCGTCCCGACGAACGTCACTGGTCATGGGCGGCCGAGGGGTTGCGCCGGGTCGCCGACCGCGCGGCTGATCTCGGCGTGACGGTCGCGATCGAGCCGGTCAATCGCTACGAAACATTCCTCGTCAACACCTGCGCGCAAGCCGTCCAGTTGTGTGAGCGCATCGACCGCCCCAACGTGGCGATCCACCTTGACACGTACCACATGAACATCGAGGAGACGCGGTGGGACGAGCCGGTGCGGCTGGCCGGCGCGCGGCTGCGCCACATCCATCTATGCGAGAACGACCGCGGCGTCCCCGGGACGGGCTTGGTAGACTGGGATAGCCTGTTCGCGGCGCTTGGCGCGATAGGTTACGCGGGCTACGGCGCGCTGGAGAGCTTTATCGATGTCTCCGACGATATGCGTCCCGCCACGCCCGTGTGGCGTGACCTAGCCCCGAGCGGGGACGACCTCGTGCGCGAGGGGACACGCTTCTTGCGGGCCAAGGCCGCGCGGTACGGGCTGGGCGCGGCCCGCGCCGTCTGACCGAACAACCCCCGCCGTCTGACCGAACAACCCCCGCCGTCTGACCGCACAGGCCGCTACCCCCGCTCCGGCGCTCTGTTGAGATAAGCGATATGGTTGGTCCAATCGAGGTCACCCTGCTCCTCCCACGTTTGGACAAGGACGCGCGCGACCCCTCCGATGTTAGCGGCCGCGACGGTATGATCGTCCCCGAAAATGACCCCTGCATGCGCGATGCACCTTTCGCCCCAACGAACGAGTAACAGCGGTATCGTCTTGAGGTCATATGTCACGAGTGTCAGTCCCTGCTCATAGGCATGAGTTAGGATGTCGTCGTCCCGCCTGCCGCTGTATCGCCCATCTTCCCAACGATACACGCTGACCACGTCGATTCCAGGTTGTATTCTCTGGACAGCCGCCGCGATATTTGGCGACAGGTGCTCATCAAGGAGGAGGCGCAGCACTAACGCGCCTCGCCGGACAGGGCGTCATCATCGTCATTCCGAACAACGATGCGCTGAATCTGGGGCAGCATGCGCTGAAGCGCCGCGAAATCCATCGCGTCGTTATCGGCCAGTTCCGCATCGATCTCCTCGCGGTAGTCGCGCGCGTAATTGAGCACGGCTTGCGCCCGCACTAACGGCCAGTTCAGATAATCCGCCACCTTCGCGGCATCCCAGTCGAGGCGGCGCGCCACCATAGCCACCTCCCACACGGCGAGTCCCGATCCCTTCACATAGGCATGTCGCCCTATTATCGAGTCGCGGAAGTCGATCTGAGGATGCTCGGCCATACGTAGCGCCTCCTCGACAAGCAAGGCGACGGTCTCGCTTGGTTGCTTCCCTAGGCGGCGGCTGATACGCCCCAGGCGCTCCACCTGTTGGTCCTTGAATCGGATGCTCATGACTTTCGACATTGCCCCCCCCTTACGTGGTTTGTTACAACATTTACAACGTAACAGGTCTTGGGTGTATGGAGCAAGATATAGACCGAAGCGCGAGAAGCGTTGCAACCATCCTCGCTGTCCGTGGGTTACAGTTAGAGAGAGTCGGGACCAATTGAGATGCATGCGGTCCGGGGTCGGAGCCACTCCCATAACGAGAGGCAGTCGCGCGCTTATCAGGACAAGAGGAGAGATATCGCATATGAAGCCGTACGACCTGGCGCTGCTGTTCCTGTTGGCCGCGCTGTGGGGCGCATCGTTCCTGTTCATCCGCGTCGCGTCCCCGGCGCTCGGTCCCCTGGCGTTGATGGCGGCGCGCGTGCTGTTGGCGGCCGCCGTGCTCGCGCTCTACGCCGCCGCCACGCGCCGTTTGCCCGACCTGCGGTCGCGCTGGAAAAGCTACCTGCTGCTGGGCATCGTCAACGCGGCCATCCCTTTCACCCTCATCGCCACGGCCGAACTGCGCCTGACGGCCTCGCTGGCGGCGATCCTGAACGCGACGACGCCCCTGTTCGCCGCCCTCGTCGCGGTAGTGTGGCTGGGCGAGCGTATCACCCCCAAGCGCGCGCTCGGGCTGGCGCTCGGACTCGCCGGCGTCGCCATTCTGGTCGGCTGGAGCCCACTGCGCCTCGACGGACCCGTGCTGCTGGCCATCGCGGCGTCGCTCGGCGGAGCGGTCGCCTACGCCGTGGGCGGCGTCTACGCCTCATCAAGCGCCTTCAAGGGCGCGCCGCCGCTGGCGCTGACTATTGGGCAGCAACTCGGCGCGGGAATCGTGTTGCTGCCGCTGGCGGCGACACATCGGCCCACGGCGCCGCCGTCGCTGGGCGTCGTGCTGGCTTTCCTGGGGTTGACACTGCTGGCCACAGCGGTAGCCTACCTGATCTATTTCCGGCTCATCGCCAGCGTGGGGCCGACCAAGACGCTCACCGTGACCATCCTGGTCCCGGTCTTCGGGCTGCTCTGGGGCGCGCTCTTCCTGCATGAGCCGGTCGGCCTCGGCACGCTCGCCGGCCTCGTCGTCGTCCTCGCCAGCGTCGTACTCGTCACGGGGCTGCGTCTACCCGTGCTGACACGAGCGCCGGCGCGCGCCTATGCGGCGGCGCCACGGTCTACGGGGGCGAAAGAGCGTAGGCAATAGGGCACGCCGCGCGATTGTGATGGTAGGCGTCATCGCGGCCATCCCGCGTGCCGTCGAGAGGAGTACCATGAAGGGAGAAAGTAGTGCCCCATAGTTGAAGAGGGACATCACGGTGAGCATGAGTAACGGTAACGATAACAGTGACACGACCTTCGCCATTTTTTGGCTATATAAGTCCGCGCCGGAGTGGCGGCGGCTGCCGGGGTCCGAGCGCGCCCGCATGCGCGAGGAGTTCGCGCGCACCTTGGAGGAGTATCGCGGCCCGCTGACCCTGCGTGGGGCCTACTCGCTGGCGGGCCTGCGGCCCGACGCCGATCTGGCGCTGTGGCTGCATGGCCCCAGCCTCGACGCGGCGCAGGACCTCGCCGTGGCGCTGCGCAAGACGGGGCTGGGCAGTTATCTGGAGAACGTCTACGCCTACACAGGCGTGGCGCCGCAGTCGCGCTACGCGCCCGAGCATCGCCCCGCTTTCGTCAAGGGCGAGCCGCCGCGCACGTACCTGAGCTTCTACCCCTTCACGAAGACGAAGGAATGGTACCTGATGCCGTTCGAGCAGCGCCGCAGGATGATGGCCGAGCACGGGCGCATGGGCGTCAAGCACAGCGCCCTCCCCGAGGTGCGCATCCCGCTCGACGACGAGGGCGATGGGGGAACGGCCGTAGCCGTCGCCGAGGCGCCGCCGGCCGCGCCGACCGGGTTGGTCCTGACCAACACGGTCCACGCGTTTGGGCTGGGCGACTACGAGTTCGTCGTAGCCTTCGAGTCGGAAGACCCGGCCGCGATCGCGCGGATGGTCGAGGACCTGCGCGCCGCCGAGGTGCGTGTATATACGGCGATCGACACCCCTATTTTCCTGGGCCGGCGTAAAACGGTGAGCGACGCGCTGGACGATCTGGGGTAAACCCTCACCCGGAGGTAGAGGCCTGCGACTGCCTCCCCACTGCGGTGGGGACCGGAGGGGTCCCCTTTGGGGTCCGCAAACTACCGCCGACTGCGGTCGGTTGACGCTGACACCCCAGTGTCCGTGGTTTGCCATGCGACCGCAGTCGCAGGCTTTATGTATCATCGTTTCGGCGTCGTCGGGGCGGTGACGGTGACGCGCAGTGAGGGCGGCGTTAGCGATTGTACGGTCAGACCACTTGGGAGCGTGACCGTGGGCGTCAGGAGGTAGATGCCGGGGGGGCGATTGCCTACGTCGAGCGTCACGACAGGCAGGGCGGCGTCGTGCAGCGCCGGCAGCGGTCCGCCATAGGCCACGGTGACGGTGTGCGTGTCGAGCGCGATGGTCGTCCCCGTCCGCTTGTTTACTATGTGAACCGCCGCCGTCGCCGACGCCTTGCCAGACAGGGGGGCGATGTCGATGGTGATGATCCCCTGAGTACGATCCAGTGTCACACCGGGGGGGGCCTTTATCGTGAACGATATGGGATGGGCTGTCGTCAATCCGGTTATGGTGATCGGCTCCGTCGTCAGCGTTAAC